>ENA-ORMS01001180-ORMS01001180.1-human-gut-metagenome-genome-assembly--contig:-NODE-1180-length-22331-cov-8.502334_pt1 | contig 22331 bp, 16 predicted proteins | sample MGYA00242104_ERZ508997 | MGnify/ENA primary metagenome ERZ508997 (study PRJEB26280, sample SAMEA2338704) | human gut metagenome | biome: human gut; feature: human-associated habitat; material: faeces... | reverse complement strand
CCATCGGAGGACTGACACTGATGCTCACAGCGGCGATCTTGTTGTATACCCATAGTAAGCGCAGGAAGGGGGAATCCACATTCTCCTGAGCGCAAAAATATATAGGCTCTATGTCAATAGTTGGGGTAGAGGCAAAAAACAAAAAATCGCAAGTCGTGTCGGAGCGAAAGCTCCGGCACGATTTTATGTATGGCAGAAGAGAATTCTATTTTTGAAATTGCGGAAGTTACGCATCCCGAAGCAGACTCGTTTCAGGACTTTGGTCTTGTTGTTGCAGCCCTCAATAAAGACATTTGACCACGGGACATCCATAGAATTGAGTATCTCATTGAACCAGTTGTGATATGCTTTTGTACAATCGTGAAACTCGGGCAGACCCATGACTTCCACAGCAAATAGCCAATCTACAAGTCTTTGTTTCCCTTCAGCGGAAGACTTGGAGCCTTTTCTTGGAGGGGGAACGCTTTTGCAGAAAGCTGTAAAAGCGTTCCCCCTCTTTCTGCTTTATGCCGCTGTCTGCGGCGCTGCCGTGGTCCTCCGCTGGATTTTGGCCTTTCCCAAAATTCAGATTTCATGGAGGAACACATTATGGAGAACAATCACTCCATCCCATTCGATGCGCCGCCCAAACGGCGAAAGCATAAAGACAATCCATACACCATCCGCACATCCGGAATCCATACGGACCACCCGAGATACTTCCTTGAGTTTCAGGATGGTCGGGGCGTGACACAGTTTATGGAACTCAGCAAGGAGCTATATGAAACCTTTGACCAATTTGAACTGGAGGACCTGTCCGAACTGAACAAAACAGACCGTCACTATGGAGGTTCTTTGGATGCCAATGCAGCAGCTGCTACGGTTGCATCCCCTCTGGAGGAAACGCTTCACAGCTTGGATACCACATCATGTCATTTTTTCTCAAGATTGTGTGAAATTCGTTTTAGAAGAGTTGAGTTTCAGTGATTCAAAACCCTATCGATGGCGGTAATAATAGTCCTTCGCCTTGTTTTTATTCCGCACGCTCTGGCATTCCAGTGTTCCGCAATATTTCTGCCGGTTCCCTCGTTTGATGAACGCCTTACCGCAAGCCTGGCAGAACGCAATATTGGTTTTGCCGCCGTAGTCATCCAGGGCGTTGGCATTCACTGCCATAAATCTGGCAAGACCGAAATAGGCTGCGTCCACCACGGATTTGACGGAGGGTTGCAGCTGGATCTGCCCGGTGGCGAGATCATACTCCAGTCCCATATTCAGCTTTGATATTTTCTCGACAAACCGCTGCAGCACCAGAGGGCGGTGTGCGCTATCCGTCCGATACCACTCCCGGAGCAGATTCTCCTGTTCCGGCACACAGACACCGTCGTAGATCCTCTGGGCATCGGCAGCTTTGCCCTCCATCAGACTACGGATGGCGAAGGCTGTCATGGTGTCGGTATAGAGTTGCTCCAAATCCCGCACCATATCCTCCACGCAGACACGATAGCTCTCCAACACATTCACCATGCAGTCCCAAAAACCATTCGAATCATCGTCGTTCATTTCCAGGTGCACCACATTGTCTCCATAAAAATAGTAGGGATGGATATTTTCCATACTCCACCGGATCAAAATCTGCGCACATTCCTCCAAGGGCTTATCTCGCAGCTCCAGATTCAGATTGCACAGCTCAATCAGCAGCTCCTGCCCGGAAGGGTAGCCGCTGTATACCGCAGGCGGATTTTCCGGATCATACTCCGCATAGATCGTCAGCTTACCACCCTCTGTTCCCATTCTGTATGAGTGGAACCGGAGGGTGTGTTTTTTTATGTCTCCGATTCCGCCGATCTCATAATCCGTCAGTTCTCGTTTCAGATCCATAGAGTCACTCTCCTTTATCACCGAAAATCTTACCGTTAGAGTCGCGTATTTCATCATTGTTCTTACCGATAGGGCAAAGATTTATGCTCCTATTATATGCGATAATACAGCCAAACACAAGAAAAGGGAGTGAAATATATGAAAACGAGTTCTCACAAGTCCGTATTCAATCTCAAGGAAACGGCAGCTTACCTGGGAATCAGCGTACCCACACTGGTGCGGCTGCTGGGGAGCGGAGACATTCCTTATCGCCGTGTGGGGCAGCGGTGGCTCATCGCGCGGGCTGCGCTGGATGATTGGCTGAACAAGAAAAACTAAGAAAGGAGTGATCACCATATCGCGCATAACAGTAGCTACATTCAAAATTGCATAGTTGTGATAGAATTATCACAACATGGTTATCAATGCTAAAGGTGCGTTCTCGTGGCTTTTGGGATGGTGCTCTATTTAGTAAAAGAACTCGTTGGTACAACTCTGTATTTTCACGAATAGACGCTAATTCCTTTCCGTTTTCTAGTACTTCTCTATATTGCTTTGCATAGTCCTCACAAAGCCAAAAGTACATACCTTTTAGGGGAGCATACACAATAGATCCGCTGTTGCGTTTGGTAGGTATGAGGAATACTTCTTCATTTACATATTCCATTGCTTATGTTTCTCCTTTTGTATATTGGTAATTTCTCCATTATCAAAATGTTACTCAACGCCCTAATTCAGCGGCCGATGGCGGGATGACTCAATATATAAGATTCAATGAACATTACCTCGTCACAAACCGTTCAATGCAATAGCAAATAACTTTTTGATCCTATTGCTTTGCTTTTATTCTAACTGCAGTCATACAAGAATGTTCTTATTAGCGCTTATTAGGATTGCAAGTGGGAACTCTCGGGTTGCAGGTGGGGCTATTGGGGTTACAGGTGGGGGAATTTACCGGACAAGTTTGGCAAATACGTTCGGTTTTTTTATCAGTCAGACATTCGATCATAGTATGCTCCTTTCAATCGACTATTACATTAAAGCTTTATAAATCTGCCACTTGTATGACTGCAGTTATCAACGCATAAGTAATATTACAATGCGTCTGACCATAATAGCGAGTCAATGAATTTTTCAACATCCTCCCATTCACCGACATCTTGTTTGTAGGTGCAATACCATGGCTTTGCGTCAATTGGAGCATTATTTGCGTCACAACGACAGTCATAACAAGCGTATCGGTATTCACAATCCTTACACCCGGCAATCGTATCCTTGTTCATTTTTGCAAGGCAATTATGCAGTATCTTTTCAATCGGTTCGCTAAGAAGATTCCCGTAGCACACACGTCTTTCCATTGCACACGGAAATATATTTAAGTTGCAATCAACGTATAGTCGTTCACCGAAACAGTTATGTCTTGACTTATTTTTGTAATAAGTATCAGGATCGATTGGGTATTTAAAGTTTTCCTTTGTAATCAGTTTTCGGCGAAGCATGTCTCGGTTATAAAGCGATAAATCCGCTCTGCCGGTCAATCTTGGAAAATCTGTACGTCGATTTACGATAAGATCATCCAAAGAAAATTCGGGAATGTCTTTCATTTCTACAGAGGCCACTCTAACCTCGATTCCTTTAGATATTGCATCTTTAATGCGCTGATACGTTAGCGCAAAGGAACCGCTTGTGCGCGTTACTCTCTCATGTACTGATGGCTCAGCCGCATATAGCGAAAAAGCAAGAGATACACCACAACTTTTTATAATGTCAAGGAGTTCGTTTGTTAGCAATGTGCCATTGGTGAAAATTTCAACATGGTCGAACGCACTGGCTGCATACTCAATAAGCTGCTTAATCTGGCTGTGCATTAATGGTTCTCCGCCAACCAACTGGACATGCCCGACATTCATCGTTTTCATGATATCAACGGTTCGCACAAAGTGTTCCATCGCCATTTCGGGTCTACGCTCCGCTCTTGATGACCCTTCATAACAGTGGCGGCAAAGCAAATTGCAGTTTTGCGTGACCTCCAACCAAACAAAGTCTGCAGAAAAACCGTATTGTACTGGCTCAATTGATGGGAGAAAGGCGTTTGACGTGGTTAGAATCCCTTCGCTTAGCAGATATTGAACGAATACTTGCGTGTCGCCACTATCAGGAATCGATCCATCAAGCACTTTATGGATGAGCGCCAAGTCGTCGGAATCGAGATGGTATAACTTCTTAGTATTCAAATTATAAATGCAATGCTGTTTTGCACCTGATACAATTTCTACATTGCTTTGCAAGTAATACATGGTATGCCTCCCAGATAGCGCACGTTCTTACTAGGAACTAATTATCAAATGATGTATTTTAAGTAATACCGCTGTTCTCAGTATATCCATCACGCAATTTTCCTGTATTTTGAAAATACACACGTTCAGTATGCTACACAGATTCAAATAAAGCAACAAAAATGCTGAATTTTCTTCAAGTGCTATAAAATGACCGCACGGCCGTAACTTTGTCATGTAAAGCAGAGCGGCCGCTTTTGTCGGTGGGGCAAGTCAATAGGCAGCCATTTTCCTCGCAGTATAACACACCTCGATGCCGAAATATTTCGGGTTAACAGGATTAACGGTGATCGCTTGCAGCTTGGGACAGTCCAGAGCGGGAGAATCCAGATCCCGCTGGTTTCCGATGCTCGTTACGCTCGCCGGGAGTGAGAGTTCCTCCAGATTCGGACACTCCACAAATATCTGGCCCTTGATCAAGCGAATCGTATTCGGGAGGAGGATCTGAGAGAGCTCCGACTGGAAAATTGCGTGGGTTTGGAGCACGTCAACTCCCGGCAGCATGGCGAGATTGCCTTTCAGTTTCGGCGGGATGCGATACAGGTCCGGTTCCCAACGACCGTGTAGCACGCCAAACCGGACGCGTAAGGAGACGTTGTCGCTGTCTCCGATGATACGATATTCGTCCACATTGGAACAGGCGTTCAGAAATGCGTCAATTTTGCGCCAGTGCAGCTTCAAATCGTTTTTCACGCATTGAAAGGTCTGCCCCTGCAGAACATCATCAATGCTTTTATATTTATCGTAAGGGACAAAATCCTCGTTGCCGCAAATATAGGCGTGGACGGGGGATCCCGTGCTGCTCTGCGTAGAATCTGATGTAAAACCAGATAGGGGTTTCAATGATGACTCCTGGTTGAATGACATCTTTGCAAATCGCCATTACAGTTGCCGGGATAGCAACAAAATCGTCAGATCCTTTCAATGTACGAAAAAGTTCTGAGCTCAAACCGATGCTCCTCCAGATGTAATCTACCAAGTGGCGCACATCGTTGCAGTTCGTGTGAGTGGAGGAGGTCGAAACGGACGAAGATATTCCCAACTTGCCAGCAATATTTCCCTAAATCGACAGGATAGGTGGTCACAATGTTGCCGTTACGTTTGGCTTTCCCGATATCTATTTGGCATTTTTGCTTCTACTGCGCCCGTTTGTGTTACGTTTCTTGAAAATGCCTTCCGTCTGGCAACTGCGTTGAGGGTCAGGCGAGCGTTAAGAGCATCTTCTGTGATAGGAGCGTCCAAAGCCCGACGCGTGAGGCGATAGACCAGCGGGTTGGGCATATAGTTTGGGTCGTCCCAGATGGAGAAGTCGGAACCGCCGTCGGCGCAGCGGATCGCGGCGGCCAGTGCGGCGCTTCTTGACACGCCGCAGTCGCAGCAGACAAATAGCTCCGGCCGTGCATCCGGCCGCCGGAGAAAGGAAGCGACATCGGCTGCTAATTGCGCAGAAAACGCTGCCGGGTCATTGGGATCGACGGTATCCCGGAAGTCCAATCGCAGCACGTTAGAAGGCAGCGGCTTGGAGAGATAGTCCTCCGAGGTGCAGAAAATGAAATCTAGCGTGGGATCGTCCGTGCAATGCAGCACAGCTTTGATTGGGCTGATATAGATAGCTCTCATTTTATATTCCTCCCGAGTACTACAACCTGACCGATCAGCGGCGCCAATTCCGGTAAAAGCTCCTCCGGCGGTCGGTCGGCGGTCAGAATGGTCCGCTTTCCTGTTTCGTTGCGGCTGCGCAGAAGCTGCAAAAACCGATTCGCCATAATGGGGTAGACTGCAAATTGCACATTATCCATCAGAAGCATTTCAGTATTACAATATTCGGCGAACCGCGCTTCCAAATTTCCTTCGCGCATCGCGCAGATCATCTCATTGAAAAACCAGTCGCCGGTGCGCAGTAACAATTCATGCCCGGGCGTCCGCTGTAAAGCTCGGCGGGCGGCTGCGTGCAAAAGATGCGTTTTTCCGACATTTCGGTCGCCGTAGATGTACAAAAGCGGCACATCCGCCTGTTCCGCCCAACGCATTGCCGCGTCAAACGCCGCCGCGTTTTCCTGGGTGACCACGAAATTCTCTCCGGTGTACTGCGGATTTATGCGTGCGACTACCATAGGGTCGGAGCGGAAGGCTGCCGTTTTTTCATCATCCCAGAGTTCAAGCTGCAATTCGCTGTTCAGCGTATCATGCAAGATGCGCTCTGTTTCATCGAAAAAACGTTCTAAAAACAAACTCCGCTGCTCGCGATCCGCAATGTATAACGCAAACACGCCATTTTCTGCGCAAATCGGTTCCGCACTTTCCCAAAGCGGTTCCGACTGCGCAATTTCTCTGCTATTCTGCAATTCCTGCAGAATACGACACCAAATGTAAGCAGCAGATTCCATAATGCTCTCCTTATAGACCACAGGCACATTTTGCCGAAATATATTTTTGCTCACGAACAGCAAACGCATCAAGAAGTGAATGCCGGAACCGTTCGTCATGCGGTAAAAGCCCTTACAGGTCATGCATGCGTTTTTTCAACGTTTGTCTGCCTCGGTGGCTGTGGATGTTGCCTTAAAACGCTCTCTTGCAGCAATGATTCCAAGCGTCAATGAGGTATCCCGGCAGAGTTCCCGTGTATCCCCGGGCACCTCTGCCATCACACACAGCCGCCACAAAATTGCCGAGGCATAAAGGAATGCCTCGTAGTCCCCGCGATAGGCGTCCCTCTTTGCAAGGAAAATCGCTTCGCAAATAGGCTCCATTCGCTCCCATGTCCATGTAAGCTCGCGGGATTGATACATACTCAGAATCCCGGGTTCCGTCAGACGAAGCCGAAGCATCCCATTCTCATCGGTGATTTCCTCCAGCCAACCGGTCTGTCGCAGGCGTTCTATGGTTTGAGTTTGATCCCTAAAGAGAATATCCGTTAGAGCATTCGTCATGCCCTTCGGAAATTCAGAGAGCGGGCACAGAACGACTGCCATTTTTTGGCTGAGTTCGACGCAGGGGGCCGACCGACTGAAGTCGATGCCGCGCAAGCGCTCCCACCGCTGTAATGTCATCCGCTTGCGCCAGCTTCGGGTCGCCATATCCACTCCCCAGATGAATTCGCCGGGAAAGTCCGGGCTATGCGCCAATCCGTCAATGTAAGAAGCCAAAATGTCCGCATCAGTATATTGTCCTGCGTTCTCCATTTGAATCAGGACTTTCTCAGCCCGCCTGAGGGAAAAGCACACATCATCCTCCGTACATTCCATCCGAACGGAAGCACCAAGGGTTAGATTACCGGTTTTCTTACGCCGAAGCCGTCCGGATTTCAACATACAATCGACGAAGGAATGACTGTGCGGCAACAACAGCTCCAGCAGACGGGGCGGTACCTCGCCGCCCAGCTTCACGATCATTAAGGCCTCCCGCTTCACGCTTGAGACTTCCCCGAAAAGGAAGCCGCCGACTTCGGGATGCTTCGGATACTCTTCAGCAAAAAACAGCATATCCTGTACCTGCAATGCCGCTTCCAGCATCTTCGGGTCATGGTGGATCTGCTCGACAAATTGCAGCCGTCCCAGCAGGTTTCTCAAATAATAGTTTGTGCGGATGGAACCGTCGAAATCGATGAATTTGGGATCGTTCATCCGCCGGATGTGCTCCGCCAGGGTGGATTTTTGGAGGAAATACACCTCTTGACGCAGCTTGCGGCGATAGGATTTCGGCACGGACAGGCATTCGTTGGTTACGATGCCGCAGACCTGATGCCGAGCCCCGGGGCCGAGAACCCGAATCTTCTTGGGATTCATGGAAAAGCCTTCCGCTTTCAGTGTCGCCCGGACAAAGTGAAGAAGTCCGGCAATATCCATCCGGTCTGCGGAGAAGGTCAGATCGTCGCTGTAGCGCGTATAGATGATCCCGCGCTCGTCGCAGTAGGCGCAGACAATCTCGTCAAACCGCCCCATCACAAGATTGGCAAGCGCCGGAGAAGAGGGAGCGCCCTGCGGCAGATGTCCATGGAGCGTGCAGAGCTTGGCCAGCAGGGTTGCCACAGGCTTGTCATAGCCTGCCTCGGCAAACACTCCGTAGACCTTCCCGTAGGAAACCGTTTCAAAGAAATGGGAAATGTCTGCCTTGACCATCTGCTTTTTCCCTACGTGTTGAGCGGCGTTGTCCTTGAGACACACGCCCTTTCGGTAAGCAAAGCTCACAGAGCTGACCTCCTGCCTCTCCAGAATGTTGCGGAGAATCCAGCGCTGGAGTTTCATCAGTGAAGGGTGGGGAGTGGAAATTTTTCTGCATTTTTCGCTCTGCGAGCGGTCAACGAGCGTGCGCTCGGAATAGAAATCCCCCGTGTCATTGCTGATTTTCAGCGTCTGTCGGAGACGATAAGAATAGTCCGTCTCATCCTGAGGCTGAAATGCCAGCAACACAAAAATCTGCACCGAGGGAATATAAGGGTTCTCCCTGTGCGGAGCGTTCAAAAACGCCTCGGGCATTGCCCAAGTCTTTCCCTTTTGTGCCTCTTGATGGAGAACCGCCAGATCCACGGCATTGCAGCTCACTTGCCCATTCTTTTTGTATTGCATTTCTCTTCCTCCTTCACGTTTGTCTTTCGCGGAATGCACATCAAAGTGGCTGGGCAGACCAAATCAACCAACAAGTTCAATCAGTTCAATGATTGCTTTAGCATCTAAAATCAGGCTGTAACCCATGTACACAATCAGACCGGAAAGTGTCAAAGTGCCAAAGGTTGCAAGGCCAATGCAGAGCCAGCCCGTCCAACCGGAGTGTGCGAGGCGTCTCCGGTTTCTCTTTGAAAAAACATTCAGCATAAACAAGAGGTAATTATCAATGCCGAGCGCGATCCCCAACGTCTTGCCGCCGTCCAGAAGCGGTGCAGGCATAAGGTTCAGAATGGCCATGTAGAGATTGCATTCTGCAAGCCAATCATATATCTCAGCGTGCGGACTGCCTGTGCAGGCCAGCAGGAAGAAAACTCCGGAAAGCAGAAAATTTACTTCGATCCCCGCTAAGAAAAGCTGCGCCTTGTGCCGTCGGATTCTGACTCTGTTGTCTTGCTTGAAGGATACATACGCCCCCAGGGGGATCACGCGAAATAGCAACAGAAGTCCGGCATTTGAAACGTAATACCGATATGCAACCGCCGCTGAAAAATGTCCGAATTCATGGGCGGAGATTGACAGGGAAAACAGCAGATAGAAAAGAGCTATATCAAAATAATCGAGGTCGCCGAAAATGGGCTTGTACGTCATATAACGAGCAATGCCAAAAGCAAAAAGAACGACTGCGGCAAAGGGCAGAAGCAAGTTGAAAATGCCTGCAAAGGCGCGGAGGGCCTTCACGCGGTTCGCCACGGGAAAGAGAATGAAGCGCCCGACGATAAAGCCGTGGTAGCGTTTGGTGGTGATCAAATTGAGGCCCTTTAATCGGCGAAGAACTGCTGCAAGCTGTCGGGAAGAAAGTCCGGGAAAAGCCTGAGAAAGGTCTGTTTTTCCGTCAGCGGAGGAAAGAACCTCGTATTCCACCGGCGTAAGCTCCTCCCGGTCTCCAACGGATTCGGCATAGTATATATCGCGCTGCGCGTCATAATGCAGAAGAACCGTTTCATCGATCATCGGCTTCATTTGGGCTTCACCTCGGCTCCGTTTGAAGATAAAAATAGAAAGTGACAGAAGTACAGGCGCATGATCCGGCGTGCGGGAAACCGCACGCGTCTCGGGCAAGGTGGAACGGAGCGCGACTCGCACTCCTGTTTTTTCGCAGCGAAAAAACAACAAGCTACTTCTGCCACTTTCGTGGTTGCTAAATTCTACCGCAACTCAGAAAAAAAATCAAGTGGCAAACTCAAACAAAAACTGCCATAAAATTTGTCGAAAACGTCAAAACCAAGTCAAATCGCCTTCTTCATCTTCGTTGATCTGATTGAGCAGAGAAAGCAGCCCGGCTCCCTGCGTGGTGCTTTCCCGTTCCCGTTCCACTTCACGGGCAAGCGCTTGCAGGTCGGGGGCACTGCGCAGTCGGGCGGACGCGTATCGCAAAATGTTGCCGCAGCACACGATCGCCAGCCGCACCATTACGGGATCGTCATCGTACCCCAATGCCAGCACCGTCGTTGCCGCAAGGCTATCTCTACACATAACTGTATACAGGAATCCGGGGTCGTCATAAAACAGCACAGCATTGCGGCTGGAGAAAATCCTGCGACCGCATTGTTCCTCCAGATATTCCTCGTCCGATGCTCCGCTGCCGAAATAGCACCGTTCGCTGTCGTCAGAGCGGCACGTTTCGCCCTCGACAAAACAACGCGACATATACCGTTCCTGCTCAGGAAACAACGCCCGCAGCTCGTCAAGAAGTTCGCCTTCAAAGGCTTCAGATAGGCGGATCACACACCAAGGTGTATTCAGAAGCGGCGCTGCTTCACGCAGAAGCGCCTGTGCGATTTCCGGCTTCTTCGCGCGTGCGGCGCGTAAAACTCCTACGCCGACCCTGGGAATGCTGAGCAAAGCCTCCAGATATCCCGCAATTCCGACCCGCGAATCCGACCATGTCGGCACACTGGCTGCGAAGGTGTCGGCGCGTTCTGTGCGGTCGAGCACCTCCCGGTACCTGCGATAAAAGGCAAGCGCAGACTGCGGCGTTCCGTAGAGACAGTGAAGCTCAAAAACAGAAACAATGGCGAAGCTGCTTTGAACCGGGAACGTTGTCTTGCATTTTACCAGAAGCTGTGCAGCGATCTCCGGCCGGAAGGAACGGTATTTCTGCGCCGGGCAATCCCGCACCATTCGAACGAAGTAGAGCTGTTCGAGAAGCTCCGACTCCTGTGAAACGATATTGCAATCGATGCTGCCGCTGCTCAACGCAGTAGCCAAGGTGTAAAGCTCCTGGCAGCGCGCAATGTGCAGAGGCGTCGGAAGATAGGGCCGGGGCAGTTCGCCACAAACAGCGCGCCTTTTATGAACGGAAGGGACATCCGGCAGCTGCAAGATGTCGTTGACAATCATGCTCAGAAGTGCCGCACCCTCGTTGCTCCAAGGCTTCTTAGCGTGAAAGTATGTAACGCAAAGGTCAATGTGCCGCCGGTAGATCTCTCCCACAGAAAAGCCCGACAAAAGGACATAGGCGGTGAAATGCAGCGCAACCGTTGCCGGTTCGCCGGCCGCTTCGGAAAAACGTCGGTGCGCTTCGGTAGCGAGTGCGGTGCCGGTATACTGTTTTCCCCAACACATGGTTTCCGTATTGATGGGGAACAGGGACAGCAGCTTCCATCCCGCCGCTTTGAATTCTTCTGATTCCGCCAGCTGTATCGCAAAACGGAACAGGTCAATCGTTTGTAAGGCTTGTTGAGAAATGCGCCCTCCCAGCACCATATCAAAAATGGCATCTACATAATGCTCGCAGAAGGGGGTTGCCGTAAGGCACTCCAAGAGCTTACTGACGACTTCTGCGCTGACTCTGCCGAGATGTTTTCTGGCGATATTCAGATGATAGTCCTGCGTGTACTTTTCTCTGGCATAATACCGGAGAAAACAGGCTCCCAAGAGCTGTTCTGCGCGGTTCTCCGAAAAAAGAAGCTTTTGCGCCAGTGCTTCCGGAGCTATGCGTGTTCTTTGACACGCCGCCGCTTGAACGACGACAGCTGCCATGCAGAGCCTCGGCTTCTCGCAGGAAACGCTCTGCCGGAAAGCGTCCGTGATCGCATGAAACACATTTTCACTGTTGGGGTGCTTTTTCAGAAGCAGGTCTACCTCCAGAGAGCTTAGCTCACCATCAAATGCCAAGCAGCACGCTGCCAGAACATCCTCCGGCAGTTCATGATCCAACGCCAGCTCCTGAAGCAGTACGCGATAAACATCGGGGTCTTCCAACAGAAAGCGGACCAGCGAAGCAATCTGCTCGTTGCTCATCAGCGGCAGGATGTCATCCAGCCAGAGGAACAGACGATGGACGATAATGGCTTCGGCGCTTTTCTCCCGCTCCAAAAGGCGGGATGTGCCGTTTAACAGAAACGGTACTGCAAGGATTGCAGCAACCGCCGGAATCCGGAATCTTACCGGATCATCCCCAAGCTCAGCCTTGCCGACAGTAAGGATGCCAAGACTTTTGGCAAGCAGCACCGCCTTGACGATGTGTTCTGCGTCTGCATCGCTGTATTCAAAGAAATCGATCACCGGAGCCTCAAAATCGAGAAGGCTTTCCTGCTGCGGGAACAGCGTGCTGGCATAGCGACCCAGCGTTTGCGTGAAGTCCGTGAGAAAGACATCGTCTGTCAACAGGCGAAGGATATTATCTTTGCGCTCGTTCTCAAAAAGTGCCTGCAACCCGTTTGCCTGCGCATCCGCGCTCATGAAGTTCAAGCTGCCTTCCAGTTTGTCGGAAAGGACATACGCAACCCGCTGTCTTGCCCCGTCCTGGTGGAGAATACACCAGGTAAGCTCTGCCTGCTCTCTGCCGGATTCAAAAATGGTCAGCGCATCGGTTGGCAACCTTTTGCTCTCAGTGAGTGCATGGATCGTACCGTTTCCCGCGACCAGCGTGCATTGCCGGAGGGAATAAACCTGCCCGTTCGAATCAGGAAATTTACGGTTTGCAATGGCGGCATAAGTCGGATTTTCCAGCAGACGTGCAAAGGACAACGGGCAATCCAAAAATCTATCGTAAAGGCAGCGGAAAATACGACGATAAATTGCAGTCTGCAAGGGTGTGGGACGAATATGGCAGTTGTTAGAATCCATGAAAATACCTCCTTCAATTCAAGCTGAGCGGCGCAGCCGACACCTTCTCATAATATGAGTTATGCCGGAAGATGGACGAATTGCCTTATCTGCCTTTCAATGCTTTATCATATCGGCCCTACACCGGCATCGTTCAGCCCAAAAAAGACATGGGCTTTATTTGTGCGATCTATTCCTAAATGATAGTGGTAGAAATATGTGGTGATATCCTTAGAGGGGCGTGCTTTATCTCGCTCCATAATAGCTGCCCCATACATTGCAGCCAGTAATAACGCTTCATCTTCATTCGCGGTGTAGACATCGCAGCCTGTAAGCTGAACATACAGAAAGGCCTCTGCTCGATCCATGCAGTAATTGTCGAGATACTTTAGCCCACCCGGAAAGCGACTCACTCTGCGAAAAGAAGAATCTGAACATGTGTTTTCTGCTCGACCACGCAAATAGTTAACAAAATCGGCCTCGGTCACTGCGGCGCTTATCTCTGCCGTTTCCGGGATTGGATAATCGTGTGCGACACACAGTGCTATGACAGCAATTACAGCAAAGGCAATGTCGCCAATTGGCAACGGCCCGTCTGCAGCGGCAAGAGGCAATGCAAGAGTTAGCGATCCCATAACTTTGGTAGCCTCGCCTATACTTTTTCCATTGCTGGCTTTGGCGGTCACCATCCCGCAATTACAGACACCGTATATGACTCCGTTAATGTGTAACTCCTGTTCGTTATGCTTGTGAACAGAAACGTTACCGCTGTATATATACCCGGTTTCACCATCTAGGTCTACCTTGTACCATTTGCGAAAGCTGCCGTTCCGGCAAGATCCCGATGAAGCAAGAACGGCAGCATCTGAACAGCGGGCAATAACAGCATACTTGGAACCGGCACCGGAACGAATTGGAGCATTGCTTTTTTTGACATCAAGCAGCACTGATGCTGATGACAAATCTCCAACATTTCCGGTCAGGGTAAGAGCGGGTTCAGAATGGTCAGCGACGGATGATAATACCTCTGCTTCAGGCCGGCAAAGACGGTTGCTCTTTAGTAAGTCAAGCATATACAAGTTTTGCTCAGCTGAACCGGCATAATCCTCTATACCGTTTGCCTCCGCAATTTTGCATCGGAAGTTGAAAGAAGCATCGACCCCGATGCTATTAAGCGCATCGACGATTGACGTAAAATTTTCTTTACAAGCATGGTAGTAGGGGCTGCCGAGAACATCTTGATTATTAGAGACTGTTGATTTCCCGTTCGGATCAATAAGGATTCCCGCACGGAGATTTTCCAGCATTTCAGTATTTTGGGATGCGGTTCCCGTGTAGCCGGGAATACCGTTCGCCGCAGCGATCCTTTCTCTATTTTCGTAGGACGAATCAATCCCCAAGGACCGCAAGGCATCCACAATGGATGAAGAATTTCCCGTATACACAGGGAAATATACCTCGTTGGAGGCGCTTGCGGCAGGAATCATTCCAATCATGAGCGTGAGGATGAGAAGGATTGAAGTCAAACGAAGAATAGTTACCTTTTTCATAGTGTCAACACTCCTTTTTTCAAGTTCCACATTCATCATAGCACCGCACAATCACCCCGTCAAGTACTTCTTGGAATTTTGATATAAATTTCTGGAATTTAAATCAAAAGACCGGGAAGCCGTTGACATTTCGGGTACGCCATTATATAATGAGTTGGCTAAACTAAAAAGAGGCCAGCGCTTGGAGGAAGATATGGACGAGTTTTTTCTGAATGACCCGTTGAATCTAAAAGGGCAGATCCAGTATATTGCAACATTTATGAAAGAGGCAAACGCTGCTACAGCGTTGGATACCATTCTGGGATTTTTAACGCAGCTTTTCTCCCACATAGATCGTTGTTATACCGAAAGTGAAACGGAAACCGAAAAGTTGATTAGAGCGATACAGAAAACATTGAGTGGAAATCCGCCGTCGCAAAGGCTCAGAGAGCTTGCAGCGGACATCGCCGAAGGAAGGCTGGATGAGTATTTACGCAAGATGCTCCAGCCAATCGTAGCGGAGATATGCCAGGTTCGCCATTCCCAAGTGCTATGGGACAGCCTACTACTAAAGGCATCGCCGCTGTTTTTTGAAAAAGCAGAATTGCAACGTCTGCAAGAATTGGCTGTTGACTCATCGTCGGAAAAGCGTTGTGAATTTCTGCAGCGTCTTATCAAACACGGCTTTTCGACGTTAGATAATATCCCGGAGCTGGCGGCAAAACGAATCTATGACGAGGCGCAAACCTATGATTTTGACCAACCGGCGCGGTTCAGACTATTAAAAGTCGCTGCGGATTACGGTAATCGACAGGCCGCTCTGGAATATGGCAACTACATGAATCGAACGCGTGCGGATGGGGTCGTACCGCCGCAGGATGCAGCGGAGGCATTCCACTATACGCTAATGGCGCTGCCGCTCCCCAGTGCGATGTGGAATCTTGCTTATCAGTTGGAATCGCTGCAGCTATCTGCGGAACAGTTTGAGCTTCTGTGTTCCACTTTGAGAATCAATGAGAAGCTCAAAAATAGCGAATTTGTGCCGTATTTGTACGAGCTGGATTCTGTTGCTTGTATGGCTGCCTCAGATAAGAAACGAATTTTCTATAATTATGCTTATAAGATTTATTTCTATTTGGCGTATTCCGGTTTCTCTAAAGGGTTTAATTCCTTGTCCAAGTTGCTCAGCCAACCACAATTTGAATTCAAAATGCTTCAGGGGACAGAATATTTGGATAAATTCTCCTTAGCCGATCATTATTTAAGAAAAGCGGTTATGGGCGGCTGTGTTGCGGCGATGCAAAGCGCGGGCATTCAAAATTACAAGCAATTAACGGTCAAAGAAAATCGCGGTACTACTGATTTGCAATATACGGAACAACTGTTGCAAACAGCATCCTACTACGGAATGAACCGCAGCTTAGGCGTACTGGGGGACTTCTATTTGGACTGTTTGCCCAAGCGGGATGTTGGAAAGGCCATAGGTTGTTATCGGGAAGCATTGAAAATAAAAAAAGACGGCGGTATCTATTACCGCCTTGGCTTATTATCTTCCTCACGGAGTGAAAAGACAAATTATTTTAAATGCGCAATGGACGCAGGAAATGCAAATGCGGCGTATCAGTATGTATTATGCGAACTCGGATGCTCCCCATCGAGCAAGAATCGAGGGCAATTGCGCTGGGCAATTGATGTACTTTCTCAGTATATCCCTCAAATGAGCCAGAAAATTCAGGAGCAGGCAAAATACTACGAAAGAGAACTACGGGACTTGTTGCAGCGTGAAACGGAACAGGAAAATACTGCCGTTGCAGCCCAATACCGTATTTGAACAATATGAGACAGAGCGATTCCCTATAGGTAGGAGGAGACGTCATTGGAAACATTTATCGGGTTGGTCGTCATTGCAATTATTGGACTATGCATATATTGAGCCGGCGGTTTCGGTAATTTTATTTGCTGGATCATTGGCATAGTCCTTCTGATCATGGCAGTTATTCTCACTGTAAGGTATATAAAACAATACACTATAAAAGACTAGAAAGGTCTAACAAAAAGCGTGAGGAGCAATCTCGTGACAATAGGGACAAAATTAAAAATAATCTAATTCAAGAGTATGCGGCCAGCCGAGAGCTGCGCAAGGCATTAAATGTAATTTTGCAGGGCAATATGTCTAATCGTCCGAGTGAAATAACCATCAGTTCATGGGGGATAATCGCAATATATGGAAATTTAATTAACAACAAAAGCGTATGTTATGACTTCCTAGAAAACCGAGTTGAGCCGCCAGCATTTGTTGATAGGGATAGCTGGTATCAACCCAGACCAATTATGGCAATGGGCTGGGCAGGTATTCGCGTGTTAAATAATGATTATGAGATGACATCGTACAGCAGCGGAGAGATGGTTTTCTTAAAGCTGAAGCCAGACAGACATTTTTGATTTTTCAAGGAGGCTATACATATGTTTAGGAACTTTTACGAGTATTACCAATGGGTCCTATCGAGGTTTAACCCCGTGTATGCCTCAGAAATCAGGAGGCTATTAAATGTCGCTCTCGACTTTTATAACGATAAAAACTACCAATCTTTTATAATAATGTTACGAAAAATTGCGGCATACTTAGAAGAAACTGGTAAAACAGAAGAAGCTCGTACAACGCGAAACTGGGAAATCATGTTTCGACATAATTTAAGGGCAAAACGCAGCGAATAAGACGGGCATGCGCCGGAGGCTAAGTTTACTGTAGGCTTTGCATGGTTGTGCGAAAGTCGTTCAAGAAAAAGTCGTTACCTCTTATGAAGCACAGGTGGATTACTACACCAAGTTTATTCGGGGAAATCCGGATTGGGACTTCGTGGAGGTCTATACCGACGAGGGTATCAGCGCCGTCAACACCAAGCACCGGGACGGCTTCAATCGTATGATCCGGGATGCCCTTGCCGGAAAGATCGACCTGATCGTGACCAAATCCGTCAGCCGGTTCGCCAGAAACACCGTGGACAGTCTGACCACCATCCGCAAGCTGAAGGAGGCCGGTTGCGAGTGCTTCTTTCAGAAAGAGAATATCATGACCTTCGACTCCAAAGGGGAACTGCTCATCACCATCATGTCGAGCCTTGCCCAGGAGGAAAGCCGCAGCATCTCCGAAAACGTTACCTGGGGGCAGCGGAAGCGGTTCTCCGACGGCAAGGTCAGCATTCCCTACGGACAGTTCCTCGGTTACCGCAAAGGTGCCGACGGACTGCCGGAGATCGTGCCGGAGGAAGCGGAGGTCGTCCGGCGCATCTACCGGGAGTTGCTCCAAGGGAAATCCACCAACGCCATTGCCGCCATGCTGACGGAGGAGGGGATTCCCACTCCTGGCAAGAAAACCGTGTGGCAGCGGGCCACCGTGGAGAGCATTCTCCGGAACGAGAAGTACAAAGGCTCTGCGCTACTGCAAAAATCCTTCACGGTAGATTTTCTCACCAAGAAAACCAAGATCAATGAGGGAGAGGTTCCCCAGTATTATGTGGAAGACAGCCACCCGGCCATCATCGAACCGTGGGAGTGGGAGAAGGTGCAATCGGAGCTGGAACGGCGCAAAAACAGCCGCACCCGGCACCGCCAGACCAGTCCCTTTTCCGGGAAGATCTTCTGCGCCGACTGCGGCGAAATTTTCGGGGCAAAAACCTGGCACTCCACCGACCGCTACCGGCGAATCGTCTGGCAGTGCAACGGGAAATTCAAAGGGGAGCGCAAATGCAAAACGCCCCATCTGACCGAGGAACGGTTAAAGGAACTGTTTCTTGCCGCCCTTGGAGAGTACTTATCCGACCGGAACGCCGCCATCGACCGACTCCGCTGCGCTCAGCGGACGCTTACTGACACGGATTTCATTGACGCAGACATTCAGGAATTGGAGGAGGAACTGACCGGCATCACCGGGATGCTGCGGCTGTGCATCGAGGAAAACGCCGCCAACACCACGACGGAAGAAACCTACCGCACCGCTCACGCCGATCTGTGCCGCCGCTTTGAGGAAACCGAAGCCAAGCTGGCAGCACTGCAACGGCAGCGGGAGAAGATGAAAGCGGATGCCATAGCCATCGGCGGCATGATGTTCGAGTTGGGAGAACTGACCGCCCTGCCGCTGACCTTCGACGAAAAGCTCTGGAACGGCACCGTTGACCATGTCACCGTCCACCCGAACGAACGGGTGGTGTTCCGGTTCAAGGATGGGAAGGAAATCGCAACGAGGCTATGAACATTTATAAGAAGGACTCAGGCTGGCAGATACGATTCTGCTAACCTGAGTCCTTTTCTGCATTTATGGTCTACCCAATAATCTTTCCAGTGTGGTGTATACTCTTCGCATTACATCGAAATACAATACTGGCAGTTCATCATTAACCTTCTTTCCTTGTGCAAAGAATCTTTTCCTACTTTTGAAGGTCATTAGTGTATTCTCTGCTGTGAAGTCTGGCATTAGAATATGACGATCTGCTATTTGCCCCGCCTCTGTAATAATATATATCTTCGGATTCATTTCCCATGTTGCATTATGAACTAACTCGTTACGCAGATTTTCGATAATAGAAGTGGTGCGACACTTTTCAAACACAGTTCCCACCGGATCGATTTTTAAATCAGTCCTCGCTCCGTAGAGTATATTACTCGCTGCCAATTTTGTGTAGGTGGACTCACACGTTCTCAAATGTTCAAATTCATATGCAATCTTAGTAAGAATATCAAACATAGAATAACTCTGAATGATGAAGTTATAAAGAAAGCTGAACACCATACGAGACTCTGCGCTGTTTTCAAAATAAACTCCGCTCATTCTGGAAATAGAATGCAAAGAACAAAGATGCTTATAAAATCCAACAAGGGAACTATGACATCCCAAAATCAACTCTTGTAATGTATTGACCAAGCTTTGACAGTCAGCAGTATAAGCATATCTGAATTTCTTTGCTTCGATTTCCTGATATATTTCCAAGAGCTTATCATCTTTGACACCGAGTTCAGCCATTCTTGTCGGAATGGATGTGGAAAAACACCTGGCCGTATCATCTTTTGACATATCAAAATCGGAATCCAAGCCAGCTCTGCTAATCCATTGTGGCTGTATGCCATAATTTGCGTAAAACTCATCTCGAGAAGGGAAAATTGCATCTTGAAATGCATCATACAGATTCACACATAACGCATCTAATGAATACTGGATGTCATCGCCAAGGTAGTAGTATCGGCTAAGTTCGGAAGATGTTTCTAAATCTTCTGCAATGTAAAACTTATCGTATCCCTCTGGTAAGGCTGCTACCTTGGTTCCATTCTGGAGATAAAATGCAAATTTCATAACAATCTCCTCAACAATATTGCGCAGCGCGCAGAGCTGATCGGCGCAATCCGTCTGCCGAATAACACCTTCCGCGCCAGTGCCGGAACGGAGGTTGTCAGCGACATGATCTTCCTGCAAAAGCGCGAACGCCCGGTAGAGGCAGAGGAGAGCTGGATATACCTTGATCAGACCCCGGAGGGATTTGCCGTTAATCACTATTTTGTCGAGCATCCGGATATGGTGCTTGGAAAGGTAACGGCGGAAAGCACACAATACGGCAAGCAGGACTATACGGTTGTTCCGCTTGATGGAATGGAACTGGCCGAGCAATTAGACGAGGCGGGAAGGAAGATCGCCGGAAGCTATGAGGCACTGGCAGCGGAAGCCGCAGAGTCGGTCATTCAGGAGCCGGAGCCGGTGATTCCGGCTGACCCGCGCATCCGGCCATATTCTTTCGGTTTTTTTGAGAATTACATTTATTACCGGGATGAAAACGCAATGCGGCTGATTGCGCCGGATGATGCAAATGCCGGACGAATCCGGGGCATGGCAGAGCTTCGGGACTGTGTGCGTGAGCTGCTTGATGCGCAGCTTAACGATGCCTCCGACCAGCAGATTGAGGCGCTGCAAGCGAAATTGAATTCCGACTATGATCGCTTTGTGAAGCACTACGGCACGATCAACAGCCGGGCAAATGAGCGTGCATTTTCAGAGGACAGCGGCTATTATTTGCTTGCCTCCCTTGAAAATGTGGATGAAAACCGAAATGTGACCGGCAAAGCAGATGTTTTTACAAAGCGGACAATTCGCAGAGCGCAGACCGTTCAAGCAGTAGACACCGCTTCGGAAGCATTGGCGGTTTCCGTTGCGGAGAAAGCCTGTGTGGATATGGCATATATGGCCGACCTGACCGGCAGAAGTCAAGCGGAGCTGGAAAAGGAGCTGCAAGGCGTTATATTCCGGGATGTGCGATGCGCGGAGGAAGCATCAGAAATCCCCAAAGCCTTTGTAGATTTGCAGACCATGCCCTTTGTGACCGCAGAAGAATATCTGTCCGGCGACGTGCGGCGTAAACTGCGTATGGCCAAAGCACTGGCCGAGGCTATGCCGGAATTGCAGCCGGAGCTTGCAGGGAACATAGAGGCATTGCAGGAGGCGCAGCCAAAGGATTTGACGGCTGCTGAGATCGATGCACGTCTGGGCGTGACTTGGATTGACAAGGAGTATATCCAGCAATTCTTGGTGGAGCTGCTCTCCCCTCCGATTTGGCTGAGAAGCAGCATTCAGGTGCAGTATTCCGCTTTTACTGCGGAGTGGAATATTTCCGGGAAATCCGCTGTATCGCAGAATGACGTTGCCGCTTACTCCACCTACGGGACGCAGCGTGCCAATGCCTACCGAATTCTGGAGGACAGTCTGAATCTGCGGGATGTGCGTGTCTACGATACCGTTATAGATGCCGAGGGAAAAGAAAAGCGAGTTCTGAACAGCAAAGAAACGACGCTTGCCCAGCAGAAGCAGCAGGCACTGCGGGAAGCATTTCAGAGCTGGATATGGAAAGACCCCGTCAGACGTCAAACGCTTACGGAAAAGTACAATCGGGAGTTTAATGCGCTGAGGCCGAGGGAATATCAGGGAGATCATATTACGTTCGGCGGCATGAATCCAGAAATCACGCTTCAGGCGCACCAGAAGAACGCAATTGCGCACATTCTGTACGGAGGAAATACCTTGCTTGCCCATGAGGTCGGCAGCGGAAAGACCTTTGAAATGGCTGCGGCGGCGATGGAATCAAAGCGGCTTGGATTGTGCCGGAAATCGCTGTTCGTGGTTCCGAATCACCTTGTCAGCCAATGGGCTTCCGAGTTCTTGCGGCTGTATCCCGGCGCAAACCTTTTAGTCGCCAGAAAAAAGGATTTTGAGCCGCAGAATCGGAAGCGTTACTGCGCGCGAATTGCTACGGGGGATTATGATGCCGTGATCATGGGTCACAGCCAGTTTGAGCGCATTCCGGTGTCGCTGGAGCGTCAGCAGGCGCTGCTGCAAAACGAGATCGATGAGATAGAAACGGGCATTGCGGAGCTGAAGTACAAGCGCGGTGAAAATTTTACAATCAAGGCGATGGAGCGAAGCAGAAAGCAACTGGAGGTAAAGCTGCAAAAGCTGCTCAGCCAGGAACGCAAGGATGATGTTGTGACCTTTGAGCAGCTCGGCGTCGACCGCTTGTTTGTAGATGAAGCACACGCCTACAAGAACCTGCTCTGTTATACGAAAATGCGCAATGTTGCCGGGCTGGGAACTTCTGACGCGCAGAAATCCTCGGATATGTATATGAAATGCCGTTATATGGATGAGCTTACGGGCGGACGCGGCATTATCTTTGCTACGGGAACGCCGGTCAGCAATTCCATGACAGAGCTTTATACGATGATGCGCTACCTACAGCATGATTTGCTGCAAGCACGCGGATGGACGCACTTTGATGCGTGGGCGGCACAGTTCGGGGAGGCGGTAACTGCAATTGAGCTTGCCCCGGAGGGCTATACTTTAGTAGGACGATAAATAATGCGTTTCTAAATTGAAAATA
>ENA-ORMS01001177-ORMS01001177.1-human-gut-metagenome-genome-assembly--contig:-NODE-1177-length-22361-cov-3.793195_pt1 | contig 22361 bp, 19 predicted proteins | sample MGYA00242104_ERZ508997 | MGnify/ENA primary metagenome ERZ508997 (study PRJEB26280, sample SAMEA2338704) | human gut metagenome | biome: human gut; feature: human-associated habitat; material: faeces... | reverse complement strand
ACCGGCTGCTCTCAGCGCGGTATCCGGACTATGTGCGGGTTTTGGGTGAACGTGACCCTGAAAATATGATGCAGAAACCCGAGCGTCGCCCGCTTAAAGGGCAGAAGGAGGAAGCGTATGGAGAAATTTGATTGGCTGCAGGCATTTGCGATGGAAAAGCAGGAGCAGCCGGAACCGGGCGTATCGGCGGACGCCGCGCCGGAGGATGTGCAGGAGCGCGCAGAGGCGTTCCGGGCGCTCATCCAGGGACCGTACAAGAAGGACTATGACAGACAGGTGCAGACGATCGTGCGCGAGCGGCTGAAAAATTGCGCGAGAAGCGAGCAGGTGCTTAAATCGCTGAGCCCGGCGCTGCAGAAGACCTTCGGCGTGGACGCGGCGCAGCTTACGCCGGAGCAGGCGGAGCGGCTGGCTGCTTGCTCGCCGGAGGGCAGAGTCCCGGCAACGCCGGAGCAGCGCGAGGAAGCGCCGGCGGAGGCTGCCGCGCCCGCAGCGGCCCTGCAAACTGCGGAAAGAGCGAGGGGCATATCGCCAAGGGCGAAAAACGCGGCGGAAAGACTGAGGCTGGATCCTGCCATGGCTGCTCCGACAGGTCCCAACGGAAGGGTGATCGAGCGCGACATAGCTGCGCTCGCGGCGGAGAGCCGCACGGGCTCCGGCCTAGGCGGAAGGCTGCTTCCCTGCGATATGGAGACGGCAAAAAGACAGGTGGAGGAGCTTACCCCGGCTGCTCCCGCGGAGGAATACGAGGACGTCAAGCTCACCAATATCCGCAAGGTAATAGCCAAGTCCATGCACCAGAGCCTAAGCGAAATGGCGCAGCTCACGCACACCGTTTCCTTTGATGCCACCTGCATAATGAATTACAGAAAGCAGCTTAAGCTGGCGGCGGAAAAGCTGGATGTGCCAAACATAACCCTGAACGACATAATGCTGTATGCCGTGTCCCGCGTGCTGCCGCGCCACCCCGACCTCAACGCGCACTACCTGGGGGACAGCATACGCCGCTTCCGCCATGTGAACCTGGGCTTGGCTGTGGATACGCCAAGGGGCCTTATGGTGCCCACGCTGTTCAATGCGGATGAAAAGAGCCTGCGGGAAATCTCCTCCGAGGCGAAGGCACTCATAGCCGCCTGCCAAGAGGGCTCCATAAACCCCGATCTGCTTCAGGGCGGCTCATTTACTGTCAGCAACCTCGGCTCGCTGGGCATAGAGCATTTCACCCCGGTGATAAACCCGCCCCAGACCGGCATACTCGGCGTATGCGGCATAACGGAGCGCGTAAGGACGGGCAAGGACGGCGGCATAAGCGTCTACCCCGCAATGGGTCTTTCGCTCACATACGACCACAGAGCGCTGGACGGGGCGCCTGCCTCGCGGTTCCTTGCGGAGCTTAAGACGGCTCTTGAGAGCTTTACCGCGCTGCTGATAGGCTAAACCGCGAAGGGGAGGTAATATAGAATGACTTATGATCTTATAATACTCGGCGGAGGTCCCGCGGGCTATCTGGCGGCGGAGCGGGCAGGCCATGCCGGCATGAAGGTGCTCTGCATAGAGCAGAGGGAGCTGGGCGGCGTATGCCTTAACGAGGGCTGCGTGCCCACCAAGACCCTGCTTTACAGCGCCAAGCTTTACGACGGCGCGGCCCACGGCGAAAAGTATGGCGTTATAGCAAAGGATATAGCCATAGACCACGCAAAGGTGGTAGCGCGCAAGGAAAAGGTGGTAAAGACGCTGGTGGGCGGCGTAAAGGCGGCGCTTCGGGCGAACCATGTTGAAACGCTCAACGCAAGGGGCGTCATCACGGGAAGGAACAGCGAGGGCTACACCGTGGAGGCGGGCGGCAGCACCTATACCGGCGCGCGGCTGCTGATATGCACGGGCTCATCTCCCGCAATACCACCCATACCGGGGCTAAAGGAGGGGCTGGAGTCCGGCTTTGCGGTCACCAACCGCGAGCTGCTGAGCCTTACCGAAGCGCCCAGAAGGCTTGTCGTGATAGGCGGCGGCGTGATAGGGCTGGAAATGGCGGCGTACTTTAATTCAATAGGCTCGGAGATAACCGTAATAGAGATGCTGGATCATATCGCCGGTGAAAACGACAGGGAGCTCGTGGGCATATTGCAGAAGCACTACGAAAAGCGCGGCATGAAGCTGCTGCTCTCTGCCAAGGTAACAGAGATAGCCGACGGCGCGGTGCGCTATGAAAAGGACGGCAAGAGCTGTGCAGTGGAGTGCGACAAGGTTCTCATATCCATCGGAAGAAGGCCTAATATAAAGGACGTCGGCCTCGAGAGCATAGGCGTGCTCACGGAGCGCGGAGCCATAGTTACGGATAGCCGCATGAGGACTAACCAGCCCGAGGTATACGCTGCGGGCGATGTAAACGGAAGGTCGATGCTGGCGCATACCGCCTATCGCGAGGCGGAGGTGGCGGTGAACACAATGCTGGGCAAGCGGGACAATATGCGCTACGATGCGATACCCGCAGTGCTGTATACCAACCCGGAGCTCAGCGGCGTGGGCTATACGGAGGCTGCAGCCGCAGGGCTGGACGCCCGCACGGTCACGCTGCCCATGCGCTATTCGGGGCGGTATGTGGCGGAAAACGAGGGCGGCGACGGCATATTCAAGCTGGTGGTGAACAACAGGGACAACACCATACTCGGCGCGCAGGCCCTCTGCAACTACTCGAGCGAGTTCATAATAGCGGCGGCTTCCTTCATAGAGCAGCGGCTGACCTTGGACGACATAAAGGAAATAGTGTTCCCGCACCCGACCGTGTCCGAGATAATACGGGAAGCCGTATTTCAGGCATAGCGCAGGGGACAGGGCAGGATAAGGCAAAGAGAAAGGAGAAAATCAATGACTAAGGCTTTATACATGGATCCTAAGGCGGTACGCGGGCCGGAGACGCCTATAAGAGTGCCGGAGATACCGGTAAATACCTATCAGAAAACGGTAAAGGACGAGCTCGGCAGCTTCACCACGGCGGAGTTTATGAACATATACCGGGATATGTGCTATATCCGGGAATTTGAGACCATGCTCAACCTCATAAAGACCACGGGCGAATATCAGGGCGTAAGCTATAACCACCCCGGCCCGGCCCATCTCGGCATAGGGCAGGAGGCTGCCTATGTGGGCGAGGCCTTCCGCCTTACCCCGAAGGACCTAACCTTCGGCTCCCACCGCAGCCATGGCGAGATACTGGCCAAGGGTCTTCGCTCCATAGAGATAATGGAGGAGGGCGAGCTGCTTTCCGTCATGGAGGGCTTCTTTGGCGGCAAGACCTACGGGGTGATAAAGGATGAAGGGAAAAGCCTGAGGGAGCAGGGCATAGACTTCCTGCTCTACGGAATGATGTGCGAGACCTTCGCCCGGGAAAACGGCTTTAACAAGGGGCTGGGCGGCTCCATGCACGCATTCTTCACGCCGCTGGGCATATATCCCAACAACGCCATAGTGGGCGGCAGCGGCACCATATCCGTGGGCGCGGCGCTTTATAAGCTGGTAAACGACAAGGAGGGCGTGGTCGTATGCAATATAGGCGACGGCTCCACCGCCTGCGGCCCCGTATGGGAGGGCTTTATGTTAGCCGCCATGGATCAGATTAAGCTGCTCTGGCCGGAGGGAAAGCACGCGCTTCCCATAATATTCAACATAAACGACAACTTCTACGGCATGGGAGGCCAGACCAGGGGCGAGACCATGGGCTACGATATGGTGGCGCGCATAGCGGCGGGCATATCGCCGGACGCGCTCCATGCGGAGCGCATAGACGGCTACAACCCGCTCGCCGTTATAGACGCATACACGAGGAAGCTGCCCGTTGCAAAGAGCGAGGGCCCGGTGCTGCTGGATGTAGTCACCTACCGCATAAGCGGCCACAGCCCCTCCGATTCCTCCAGCTACAGGACGAAGGAGGAGATCGAGGCATGGCAGGAGCAGGACTCCATAATCGCCTTCGGCAAACAGCTTGTGGAGGCAGGCGTATGCGGCGAAGCCGAGCTTGCCGAGATACGGGCAAAGGTGGCGGGGGATATGCTCCGCAACATGAAGCTGGCCATAGACGACGCAGTTTCCCCGAGGATAGATATATTCGGCGCGGAAAAGAACTTCATAGGCGATCTCATGTTCTCCAACGGCCGCGTCCCCTCCATGGATACCGAGCGCAAGCCCGATATGCTGCTGCCCAGGGAGGAGTGCCCCCGCATACAGCAGATAGCCAAGAAAAAGCGCTATTATCTCGACGAAAACGGCAAGCCCGTGCCCAAGGCGAGGGTATATCAGTACCGCGACGCCATAGCCGAGCCCATAATAAACAAGCTCTATGAGGATCCTACCCTCGTGAGCTTCGGCGAGGACGTAAGGGACTGGGGCGGCGCCTTTGCAGTATATCGCGGCATGACCGAGGCGACGCCCTATTACCGCCTGTTCAACACGCCGATAGCCGAGGCAGCCATAGTCGGCGCGGCGGTGGGCTACGGCATGAGCGGAGGAAGGGCGGTTGCCGAGCTCATGTATTGCGATTTCCTGGGCCGCGCCGGAGACGAGGTTTTCAACCAGCTCTCCAAGTGGCAGGCCATGAGCGCCGGAATGCTCAAGATGCCCGTGGTGCTGCGCATGAGCGTGGGTTCAAAGTACGGCGCGCAGCACAGCCAGGACTGGAGCGCGATATGCGCCCATATTTCCGGCCTCAAGGTGGTGTTCCCTGCGACCCCATACGACGCTAAGGGCCTCATGCAGTCCGCCCTAAACGGCACGGATCCGGTGATATTCCTGGAAAGCCAGCGCATATACGATGTGGCGGAGCAGTTCCATCCGGGCGGAGTGCCGGAGGAGGAGTACGAAATACCCATAGGCGTGCCTGATATAAAGCGCGCCGGCAGCGACGTGACCATACTGTCGATAGGAGCGACGCTCTACCGCGCGCTTAAGGCGGCGGACATATTGCAGGAGAAGTACGGCCTCAGCGCCGAGGTCATAGACGCCCGCTCCATAGTGCCCTTCGACTATTCGATAGTTATGGAGTCCGTCAAAAAGACGGGACGCATCGTGGTCACCGGCGACGCCTGCGAGCGCAACAGCTTTATGCGCAATCTGGCCTCCAACATAGCGGAGCTTTGCTTTGACGATCTGGACGCCCCTCCCGTGGTGGTGGGCGCAAAGAACTGGATAACTCCCGCACACGAGATGGAGGACGCCTTCTTCCCCCAGCCGGAGTGGATAGTGGACGCCATACACCAGCGCATATTGCCGCTTCCGGGGCATATATGCACCCATAACTGCACCGAGCTTGAGCAGATAAGGGAGAACAGGCTGGGCATATAAAAAAACTCACAGCGAAAGCGCCCGGGAAATGCTCGGGCGCTTTCAGCTTTTTATGATATTTTGATGAAGCATATTATATGTTCTTTGCCGTTATAAAATGCTGCTATGAGCTAAAGGGTACGCTTCTGTTTATTTTGCGGGCTGTACCTGCAATACCTCCGTGCCAGCTGCCCTTGCGGCCTGTATGAAGTCCTCCGGCAGGGGAGCGTCGCATATTACCACGTCTATATCAGACAGGGAGGCGAAGGTGAAGGGGAGGGTGCGCCCCAGCTTTGAGCGGTCGATGAGGAGTATGACCTTGTCGGCCTTTTGTATTACACGGCGCTTGAGGGAATTTTCGGTATAGGAGCCTACGGTAAAGCCCGCCCCGGCGGAATAGCCCGTGGCGGCGAGAACGGCGGTGTCTATGTTTACCGTCGCGAGAAACGCCTCCGCCTGAGGGCCGGACAGGGACAGCGTGGAGCTGCTTATCTGCCCGCCGACGCAGGAGACGGTGCTTCTGGAGCGCTGGGAGAGCTCTATGGCGATATTGGCCCCACTCGTGACTATGGTATAGTGCTGGTTGGGAAGCTGCCGCACGAGGCTCATAACGGTGGTGCCGGCGTCCAGGAATATCGAGGTGTTGGGCACGAGGTAGGGTATCGCGGCACGGGCTATGCTGAGCTTTGCGTCGGCGTTTTCGTGCATGCGCTGGGAATACAGCCCCTCTGTATCGCCCGCGAGGCTTGTGGCTATGGCGCCGTTGCGAACGCGCCGTATGCTGCCCTCGTCCTCAAGCTGCTTAAGATAGCGCCATACCGTCATCTTGGAGCAGCCTAAAAGCTCCGTCAAAGTTTCCACCGTGGCCTCACCGTGGTTTTCTATGTATTTTCGCACTTCGTTCAAGCGGATGTTCATTGCGGTAACTCCTTCGCTAAGGATACATCTTTAATAATTTAAACCATACTCGCCCCCGCGTCAATAGAGCGGGCGAATTGACAGAAAAAACCGGGGCGCATATGCCCCGGCGATAATAAGTATCGGCGCTACGCCTTGGCCTGAAGCAGGTATTTTTCCGCCTCGGGGCTCCAGAGGCCGTTGTGCCGGGCGGTTATCTCGGCGAGCTTGGCAAACAGCGGGTCGTTTTCGCCCAGCTTCTCAAAGTCCGCTATGGCGGTAAGGGGAAGCTCTATCTGGGTGTAGATGAGCTTTTTGCCGCCCTTTATATTGGGAAGGTTGAGCGTGGTATCCACAACTGCGTTGAGGCCGCCTATGTGGGTGAGCATAGTAGCGGGGTTGAGCCGTCCGGAGGTCATCATTTCGATAGCCTCCTTCATGTCGCTGGTGTTTCCGCCGGAGGTGCCGACTACATGGGTATAGAGGTAATGCACGTTGTAGAAGTTGAACTCCGCCTTAAAATTGCTGTCGGTAGGCCCGGCAAAGAAGTTGAGGCAGCCGTCAAAGCCGAGTATGGCGTCGGCCTGCTCCACCACCGGCCTTATCGGGGCAAAGCATATCACGTCGTCGTAGCCGGTGCCGCCGGTGAGCTCCCTCAGGTACTCAGTGCCGAAGCCCGGCTTGGCGGTGTTTACGAAGTGAAGCTCCACGCCCTGCTCCTTGGCGTGCTCTACCGTATATATGCTCCTTGCGCGGGCAAGGCGGTCGTCGTCTATATCGGTCACGACCAGCAGGGAGGGGCGGCGGTCGCAGTGCAGCGCGTAGTCTATTGCACCAAGGCCCATTGCGCCCACGGAGGCGAGCATCGCCATCTTGCCGCCCTCGACTATGCCCATCTTGTGCTCATAGCTGCCTGGCGTGGTGTGGTACATGGCGTGGAAGGTGCCAACTATGCAGCTCATGGGCTCTGCGAGGGAGCCGTAAAAGTATACGTCGGAATCGTAGGGCAGTAGGCAGTCCATAAGCAGCGATTCGATGGGTATGTTGCCGTATTGGGCGTCGCCGCCGCAGAAGGGATAGGAGTAGCCGGGGGCCATCTGGGAGCCCTTGTAGTAATGCGCGGGCTGTATGGCGAAGCCCTGGCCGGGGCGGTACTTGTGCTTCCAGTTTTCGCCCACCTCGTCTATCACGCCGCAGAACTCGTGTCCCACTATCGTGGGGTTTTCTTCGACGTTGTCCGGTACGCGCTTATGGCTGCCGCCCTCGACGGCGGCCTTATAGGTGCTCATGCAGATTGAATCGGATATTATCTTTACCCTGACGTCGTCCGGGCCAACCGGGGGCAGGTCTACCGTGTCCAGTCGGAGATCCATTTTGCCGTGTATGCGTACAGCTTTTGTCTTCATAGTTTAGCTCCTTTCGTTTCGTGGTCTATAAGTTTCCAGGTCGATTCTATGAGGTTTGAAAAGGCGGGATTGTCCATGGCCCGTATTACGAAGGACTGCCGCGGGGAGTTGATATCCTCGCCCGATACCTGTATGAAGCCGTGCCTTTCGGCAAGCTCCCTTATGCGGGCGAGCTGGGCCGGCGTGTTCCGCGTGGGCATGTAGGTAACGCCGCGGACGCCGTGCTCCGCCATGCACTCCATCACTTCGTCGAGGTAGTCATCCTCGAATTTTTGAGCCTTCTTATCCCCGGTCACGCTGTCTGTAACATCGCCGAGGTAAGCGTAGCACAGCAATGCGTCAATATCCCGGCAGAGCCCCGCTATCTCATCAAGAGAAGGGCATTCCTCATCGGCGTCTATATATATGCCGGGAAGGAAGGAGGACTTCAGTATGCCGAGCAGGTCGTATTCGTAAAACGGATAGCCGATATCCGATAGCTGCGCCCTCTGCTTTGGCGAAAGGGCAACGCCCATCGCGTCCTCGAGGAAGCCCATCGCGGCGCTTCCGCGCCCTGCCCTTTGCACTATTCTCCGGGCGAGCGCGTACATGAGGTGGCGCTCGGTGACTCCGCCTCCCTCCGAGGTCCTTGACAGCGGCAGGACATCGCGGTCGTAATCCAGCTCAATATCACGGAGAAGCTGATTCATTCTGCGGATCATGGCTCTGCTGCGCCTGTGCCGTGCCTCGCGGTACGGGGCAAAGCGGGCGTTCAGGTATTCGATGGAGTCATGAGGCACAGACTGTATGGTCATGTAGCTTACGCCGGCCTGATCAGGATTGTTGGTGCGCCTGCCCTCGAGGGAGGTTCCCGCCATGGATACGCGGCATTCCATACCAACGGTAGCGGGCATATCCAGTATCCTGCCGGCCTCTATGAATTCCCCGGCTCCGGCAATAGAGTCGTGGTCTATTATGCCTGCGGTGCAGAGCCCCTCCGCGCGGGCGGCGTATACCGCGGCGGCGGGGGAGTAGGGGGAAAAGGAATAAAAGGTGTGTATATGGTTGTTTATATACCGCGGCACCATAGGAGGGAATACGCTCTTTTCGGCTATGCGGCGGAGGTTATCCAGCCGTTCCTCCTTTGTGGGCGCGTTAAGCTTGCTTAATATGCCTATATCTATCATGGGCGCTACCGTCCGTCAGCTTAACATGACCTGGCCGCCCGTAACGGGTATTGCCTGCCCGGTCTCGTACCGCTGCTCCACGCAGTACATCACTGCCTTGGCCACGTCGGAGGGGAGGCAGCCCCTGTTCATGGGCACCTTTGCCTCGTAATGGCGGCGGACGTCCTGTACGGTCCTTGCGCCGGGGACCTTGCCCGCCCTGAGGTACTGCACAAACAGGCCGCGCTCCGGGTCGGACCACAGCGGCCCATCCAGATAGTTGCCGGGGCATACGGCGTTCACCTTGATATTGTAGGCGCAAAGCTCAAGGGCGAAGGACTGGGTGAGCCCTATGCCGCCGAACTTGGAGCCCGCATAGGCAAAGTTGCGGTTTGAGCCCTCGAGGCCGGATTTGGAGTTTAACTCCACTATATCGTACATGACCTCTGGAGCCGCCTCGTGCTGTGCCTGCATTATCATCGCCGCGTATTTGGAGCAGAGGAAGTAGCCGGTATAGTTGATGGAGGTCACAAAGTCAAAATCTTTTTTTTCCATTTCAGTCACGGGGCCGGAGCGTACCACTCCCGCGTTGGAGAGCATCAGGTCGAGGCCGCCGAAGCGCTCCACGGTCTGCGCGACCATATTGGCCACGGATTCCTCATCGGACACGTTCACGGCAACCGCAAAGGCCCTTTCGCCCATTTCAGCGGCTACCTGCCCGGCAAGGGGCTCGTTCAGATCCGCTATGACTATCGAGGCGCCCTCGTTGTAAAGCTCCTGCGCTATGCCCCTGCCGAAGCCCTGGGCCGCGCCGGTCACTATGCATATCTTTCCCGCCATACGGCCGCTTCCGGCAGGGCGTATGTGGGCGTTCGCCCTTGCCATGTCCTGCCATTTTGTCATATCTACCGTCATTTTTTGCCGCTCCTTTCCATATAGCCCAGAAGCCGCCCGTATGCGGCCTCCCATTCCGCGGTGGTGTTGGGCTCATAGCACTCCACAGCCTCGCAGCGGCGGACTATGTCCCGAAGCTCGTCTATGCCGCTTATATCGCCCAGCGCCATAGCCTGCACCAGCAGGTTGCCTATGGCGGCGCCCTCTATGGGGCCGGTTATCACGCGGCATCCCGCCGCGTCCGCAGCGAATCGGTTCAAAAGGCGGTTCCTGCTCCCGCCGCCGACAATGTTCAGGCTTTCTATTGCATGTCCCTTTATCTCGCCGAGCCGCTCCAGCGTATAGCGGTATTTCAGGGCGAGGGATTCGTATATGCAGCGGGCAAAGCTGCCTACCGTGTCCGGCAGGGGCTGGTTTGTCGCGGCGCAGAACTGACGTATCTTCTGCCGCATATGACCGCCGGAAAAGAAGGGGGTGTGATCCGTGTCGATTATGGAGCGGAAGGGCTCCGCCGCCTCCGCCTCACGAACTATTTCGTCCCAGCTCAGGAATATTCCCTCCGCCTGCCATTCGCGCCGGCATTCCTGGATAAGCCACAGCCCCATTATATTCTTCAGCGGGCGGAAGCCGCCCTGCACGGTGCCCTCGTTGGAGAAGCCTGCATCCCGCACCTCGTCGGTGAGCAGCGGAAGATCCGTTTCTATGCCGAAAACCGACCATGTGCCGCTGGAACAGAAGGCAAAGCTGCCGCTGCCGGGTATTGCCGCGACCGCCGAGGCCGTATCATGGGTTCCGACCGCCGCAAAGGCGGCGCAATTTATGCCTAACTCGCGGGCTATATCGGAGCGCAGCCTGCCGCGCATCGTCCCCGGCATATCTATGGGCGGGAATATCTTTTCCGGCAGGCCGAAGGCCGCCATTATGTCCCTGTCCCAGTCCTGCTTTATGGGGTTGTAAAGCATGGAGGTGGTAGTCTCGGTGTATTCGGATTTCTTTTCGCCGGTGAGGAAATACCCAAGCAGATCCGGCATGAAGAGCAGGGTTTCGGCGGCCTCCAGCGCGGCGTCGTCCTCTCTCTTGCGCCGGTAAAGCTGATAGGCGGTGTTGAAGCTCTCGTTGCCTATGCCGGTATGGGCGAAGAGCGCGGGGAAGTCCATCGCCTTCCATGCCTCGGTGCAGTCCTCCTCCACGGCGTTGCGGTAAGCGCGGGGGTTTGAGAGGAGATGCCCGTTTTTGTCCAGCAGGCCGTAATCCACGCCCCATGTGTCGATGCCGAAGCAGTCCAGCGCCCCTATGTCCGCCCTGCGGAAGGCGAGGAAGCCCTGCTTGAGCTGATTATAAATGTAGGGAAGATCCCAGTAGTAGATGCCGTTCATCTCTACATAGTGGTTTTCAAAGCGGTGCAGCTCCCGCATGGAGATGCGCTCGCCGTCAAATTGCCCGAGTATGGCGCGGCCATTGCTGGCCCCTATGTCAAAAGCCAGTAGGTTACGCATATTATTTCACTACACCTTTCTGAAGTATGATGTTTGCGTATATCGAGGTCTCGCCGGACTGGAGCACGCAGTAGCAGGTCTTGGCCTCATTATAAAACCGGAACCGCTCATAGAAGCCCACGGCCTTAGCGCCCCTTGGGTCATGGCGGGCGACGGATTCCACATATTTATCCCATATAGGTATGTCCAGCTCTTTGTCACAGTCCATTTTCTGCATGAGCATCGCCGGGGTATCCGTGTAGCTGTCCAAAGGGAAGACCTCGAGTATGGCGTTCAGCAGCTCCGGCGTGCCGTGACCGTCCGCCCTGAGAAATACGCAGCCGCCCTGCCTCGCTATCGAAGCACCGGGGAAGTTCCCGTCGCCTATGCATATACGGTCGCCGTGTCCCGTCTCGCACAGCACCTTGAGAAGCTCCGGGGAGAGGATGGAAGGGATGTTTTTAAGCATGGCTCGTTCCTTTCTATATGCCTGACCGGGGCGGAATGAACCGTCCCGGCCATTTTTTTTAGATAATCATTACCTTATGTTCTTGTACATGGGGCCGTAGGCGGCGCAGGCGCGGTAATCCTGGCCTTCCTTATCCATGCCGAAGGCGTTCCATGCGGCAGGGCGGAAGATATTCTCGGAGGGCACGTTGTGCATGCATACGGGTATGCGGAGCATGGAACAGAGCGTGATGAGGTCTGCTCCGACGTGTCCGTAGGAGATCGCGCCGTGGTTGGCTCCCCAGTTCTGCATTACGGAGTAGGCGTCCTCAAAGGGGCTACCCGCCTTGCCGTCGCAGCGCGGCGCAAACCATGTGCAGGGCCATGTGGGGTTGGTGCGCTCCATGAGCTTATCCGTCACCTCGTCGGGCAGGTTCACCGTCCAGCCCTCGGCTATCTGGAGCACGGGGCCGAGGCCCCTGACGAGATTCAGTCGGATCATGGTGACGGGCATTTCCGCACGGGTGACAAAGTGGCTGGAGAAGCCGCCGCCGCGGAAGTTGTCAAAGCCAGCCTCGCACCATACGGTAGCGTCGGTCATTTTCTTTATGTCCTCGTTGGTGACCTCCCACCAGCGCTTCATGACTTTGTTGCCGTTTTCGTCGGTGCATTCGCCGCAGGCGTCGAGGCAGGCCGCGCCGGAGTTGAGCAGGTGTATTATGCCGCCGTTCTCCTTAGCCTTGCCCTCGAATTCATAGCCGGTGGCGCGCTTGGTGGCCTCAGGGGACCAGAAGGTACGCACATCCGCGAATATCTGCGCACGGTTCGTGAGCAGCTCCATGAATAGCATGCCGAGGCCGTTGAGTACGTCGTTTTCCGTGGCGAACACCATGGGTTCCTTTTTGCCGGTAAAGTCGAAGGAGGAATTGAGCACCGCCTCGGGATAGTCGCAGTTGGGCCAGTGATCGGTCCACTGCCTCTGGCCCTGGAAGCCGGCGGCGATGGCGTTGTGGCCTACCATCTCCTCCTTGAATTCCTCGGGGAGATTGGGGTTGCCCTGTATGAGATCCTTTATGATGCAGTACATCTTTATGGTAAATTCCCACTGCTTGCGCTTTTCCTCTTCGGTAAACCGTATGCGGCGCTCCTTGCCCAGGAACTCCACGGATTCGGGATTGTCGTCGCGGCCCTCCTTGCAGTGCTCGAATGTCCACGCCAGCGCCTTTTCATAGGCCTCGTGGTCGTATATGCCCTCCTCCATGCGGCGGAGTATCTCCACCTCATCGACGGATTCGACGCGCAGGCCGAGGTATTCCTCCATGAACTGCTGGTCTATGATGGAGCCGCCTATGCCCATGCACATGGAGCCTATCTGCAAATAGCTCTTGCCGCGCATGGTGGCAGCCGCAACGGCCGCCCGGCCGAAGCGCAGCAGCTTTTCCTTTACGTCCTCAGGTATCTCGGTGACCTGATCCGCGTCCTGTACCTCATGGCCGTATATGCCGAAGGCCGGAAGCCCCTTCTGGGCGTGGGTGGCGAGTACGGAGGCGAGGTATACGGCGCCGGGGCGCTCTGTGCCGTTAAAGCCCCATACGCCCTTTATCGTCATGGGATCCATATCCATGGTCTCGGAGCCGTAGCACCAGCAGGGCGTGACGGAGAGGGTTATGGATACGCCTTCTCTGCGGAACTTTTCGGCGCAGGCGGCGGATTCCGGTACGCGGCCGATGGTGGAATCGGCTATGACCACCTTTACATGGTCGCCGTTGGAGTAGTAAAGGTTATCCTCGAAAAGCTTTTTCGCAGCCTCCGCCATGGCCATTACTTGGCCCTCAAGGCTCTCGCGCAGCTTCATGGGGCCTCTGCGGCCGTCGATAATGGGACGGATGCCTATGACCGGATAGCTGCCTACGTAACGATTCTTTGCCATATATTCTTCCTCCTTGAAAATTGTACTCTGCGGCATTGCCGCGGGCATGAATTTGATAGTAGGGGACGAATCTATTTAATAACGCATAACGCTATAAATATGTATTTTTATATTACCAGCTTGGACTCGAGCACGGTCATGCGGGGAGGGACTGTGCTTCCGTCCAGCCGTTCTATCAGGTATTCCGCCGCAAGCCGGCCTATCTCCTGCTCCGGCTGGAACACGACGGGCAGGGCGGGGGTCATCATGCGGCATACGTCAACGGAGTCGTAGCCGAAAACGCTCACCTGATCGGGTATGACTATGCCCCTCTCCCGTGCGGAGGTGATAAGGCCCAGGGTTATGTTGTAGTTTGTGGAAAATATTGCCGTAGGCGGGGTGTCGAGGGACATCATGGATATGAGGCCCTGATATCCTGTGGCGAAAATATTGTCGCCGCTTATGACTAAGGAATCGTCGTAAATTATGCCGTTGTCGGAAAGGGCCCTGAGGTATCCCACAAGGCGCTCCTTTGCGGTAAAGACGGATTTGGGGCCGGAAATTATGCCGATGCGCCTGTGCCCCTCGGATATAAGATGCGATGTGGCTTTGTATACGGATTCGGTGTTATTGGTGAGCACCGTGTCCTTATCTGAGCCGGGTATCATTCGGTCGGCAAGCACTACAGGCACGCCGCATTCGTCGGTAAGCTCGTGAAATTCCTCCGCGGAAAGGTCTTCCGGCACGTATATGAGGCCATCTATGCTGGCCTCCAAAAGAAAGCGCAGATTGTCCCTTTCCAGCCCGTGATTAGAGCTGTAACAGGAGATGAGGCTGTGATAGCCGCGGGCGCGTATTACCCTGTTAAGGGCCTCCAGCATTGCGCTGAAAAAGGGGGCCGACAGGTCGGGCAGCAATACGCCTATGGCGTGGCTGCGCTGTGACTTGAGGTTCCGGGCAAAGGGGTTCGCCCGGAATTCCAGCTCCGCTATGGCCTCGCGGATGGCGATGACGTTCTTTTCGCGGACGCTGCCGCCGTTTATGTATTTGGATACCGTGGAGGGGGCGACGCCGGCCCTTGCGGCAACATCCTTGATAGTAGAAATGCTCGACATATTTCCTCCAAAAAACGAAACGTTACATTTTTCTGGGGCTCCGAAAGCACGAAGCCCACAGTTCTCATTAACTATAATAAGGTTTTTAACCGCTTGCGTCAACAGTAAGTTTTGAATTAAAAATAAAAATTTTAAGAAAAGTCTTGCTTTTTGGCAACGCATTGTTTATGATAGAACCAAGTAGTGCTGTGTTTGATTTTAAACAAAAACACGAAACGGTTCGTTTTCACCGTTTAAACCATCTTCAACGCTTTGCTTCTTTATAAGGTACAGAAAGGTGAAACCATAATGGCTGAAACGATTTTGCGAATGTACGGTATACAAAAGTATTTTCCCGGCGTGCACGCGCTTGATGACGCCCGGCTTGAGGTAAAGGCGGGGGAGGTAATGGCGTTGGTCGGGGAAAACGGCGCCGGTAAATCTACTCTTATGAAGATACTCACCGGCGTGTACACTAAGGACGCCGGCACGATAGAGCTTTTCGGCAGCCCGGTCGAGATACACGGGCCCAGGGACGCTCAGGCAAAGGGCATAAGCATAGTGCATCAGGAGCTTAACCTTATGCAGGATCTTACAGTCGCCGAAAACATATTCATAGGGCGCGAGCCCGTCAAGGGGGGGTTCCTCGACAAGGCGGAGCAGAACCGCATGACCGAGGAACTGCTCGGATCGCTTCATTTAAATAACATATCCGCTAAAACACCCGTCAAGCATCTCACCGTTGCAAAGCAGCAGATGGTGGAGATAGCAAAATCACTCTCTCACGAAAACACAAAAATACTCGTACTGGACGAACCCTCTGCCGCGCTCACCGAGAGCGAGATAGAAGACCTGTTCGTATTTATACGGCGGCTCAAGGCCACCGGAGTAGGCATAATATACATTTCGCACCGCATGAACGAGCTGAAGGAAATAACCGACAGGATAACCGTGATGCGGGACGGCCAGTATGTCAACACCGTTGATACCGCTGAGACGACGATAGACCAGGTGGTGCAAATGATGGTCGGGCGCGTGATATACGAGGAGCCCAAGACGCAGTCAAACGTACCCGAAGGCGCGCCGATAGTATTCGAGGCGGAGGAGCTGGTCTCCAAGGATGTAAAGGGCGTATCCTTCAATTTGAAAAAGGGCGAGATACTCGGCTTCGCCGGGCTCATGGGCGCAGGGCGCACCGAAACAGCGCGGCTTATATGCGGCGCGGACCCGCGCCACGGCGGCACGATACGCATAAACGGCAAAGAGGTAAGGATAAACTCCCCGCGGGATGCGGTTGCCGCAGGCATAGGATATCTCTCTGAGGACCGCAAACGTTACGGCCTGTGTCTCGGGCTGTCCGTGGCGGACAATACCGTCCTCGCCTCGCTGGATCAGTTTTCCAAGGTGGCCTTTGTGGACGACAGAAAGATCGAGGGCGTGTCCCACGAATACGTTAAAAAGGTACGCACAAAGACCCCGAGCGTAAAGAGCAAGGTGCGCAGCCTGTCCGGAGGCAACCAGCAGAAGGTGGTGCTGTCCAAGTGGCTGCTCAACAACTGCGACATACTCATATTCGACGAGCCCACCAGAGGCATAGACGTGGGCGCGAAGAGCGAGATATATAAGCTCATGCATCAGCTTGCCGACGACGGCAAGTCCATAATAATGATCTCATCGGAGATGCCCGAGCTGCTGCGTATGTCGGATCGCATAGTAGTCATGTGCGAAGGGCGCAAAACGGGAGAGCTGGATATAGCCGAGGCTACTCAGGAAAAAATAATGACCCTTGCAACAAAGAGAGAGGTAGGATAGCGGAATGGAAAAACTGGGAACCAATAAGCTCAACATGCAAAAACTGCTGGCTCCTGCGGCGCTGGTGATCCTGTACATAGTGTTCTCGATCTTCGGCAACAACTTTCTGAGCCTGGATATGGTCAAAAACATACTCGAATCCAGCTACTACATAGGCTTTATGGCATTCGGGGTCACCTTCGTCATCATCACCGGCGGAATAGACCTTTCTCTGGGAACGGCGATGATGTGCGCGGCGCTGCTCGGAGGCTTCTCCTTCAAGCAGGGCTGCCCGCTGATACTCTCCGTGTTCCTTACAATATTAGTAGGCGTGGTGTTCGGCTTTGCAAACGGAATATTCGTCGCAAAGCTCAAGCTGCCCCCCTTCATAGCCACCCTGGGCACCCAGATGATGGCCTCCGGCATAGGCTCGATAATAACCAAGGTGCAGTCCCAGACCTGGCCCACGGCTACCGCCGAGGTGGGAAGCTGGTTCAAGAAGGTGTTTATCCGTTCCGAGGTTTTCGGAATAAAGGGCTTCCCTGTCGGCGCCTTCTGGCTTATAGGCTTCTTCCTCATCGCCGCGGCGATACTGCATAAGACTAAGTTCGGCAGATACGCTTACGCCATAGGCTCAAACGAGGAGGCGGCGCGCCTTTCCGGAATCAAGGTCGATAACTGGAAGGTCGCGGTATATACGCTTTCAGGCTTCTTCGTAGGCATGGCCGGCCTGTTCTATGCGGCGGCCTACACCACGATAACCCCCGGAACGGGAAGCGGTCAGGAGCTCAACGGCATAACCGGCGTAATAATAGGCGGCACCTCCATGGCGGGCGGCTCCGGCTCGATGATGGGCACGCTCATAGGCGTATTCATAATGTCGGTGCTTAAAAACGGCCTGTCCTCATGCGGCCTCCAGGCTCCCTGGCAGACCTTCCTTACAGGCGCGGTGGTAATAGGCGCGGTGCTGCTCGACATCACCCGCACGAACGCCGCAAACCGGGTCACCCCGGTAGTGACGACGCCGAAGAACGGCGGCAAACAACCAAGTGTTGAGCGCAGCGATGCGTTTGATAAAAAATAACAGGAGGAAACGAGAATGAAAAAACTGATAGCCCTGCTTCTTATCATGGTGATGGTCATAGCGGCTACCGCTTGTCAGGCCAAGCCCGAGGCTCCCAAGACTGAGGAGATGACGGAAGAGAAGACGGAAGAAACCATGGAGGAAACGACGGAAGAAGCGATGGATAAGCTCTATATCCCCGTCATGGCAAAAGGCTTCCAGCATCAGTTCTGGCAGGCGGTCAAGGCCGGCGCCGACGCTGCTGCCGCCGAGTACGGTGTAGAGATCTACTTCGACGGTCCCGCTTCCGAAACCGAGATTGACGCTCAGGTCAACATGGTTAAGAACGAAATGGCGAAGAACCCCAAAGCTATGGCGCTTGCGGCCCTCTCCACCGAGGCCGTCACCGAGATACTTGAGGAGTGCGCTGCGAAGGACATCCCAGTTATAGGCTTTGACTCCGGCGTACCCGATGACAAGACCGGCGCCGTAAAGGCCACCGCCAGCACCAACAACGAGAACGCTGCCGCTATCGCCGCTGAGAAGTTCGGCGAGAACGAGGTTATCGTAGAGGCCATGAAGAACGCCGACTCCAAGAAGCCCGTGATCATAGGCTGCCTGTCCCAGGATGCGGTATCCGCTTCCATAACCGGCCGCACCACCGGCTTCGTAAACAAGATGGCTGAGATCGCTGAAATGTATCAGCCCGGCAAGGTCTCCATAGAGGGCCATGCAAAATGGGAGAAGAAGGTCGCCGATCCCGCTATCATCATCGAGGTTGCGGTATCTGCCACTACCGAGGCCACCGCGGTTCAGACTGCCGCAAACTCCCTGCTGGGCAAGAAGCCCGTCGCTATCTTCTGCTCCAACGAGGGCGCCGTTACCGGCTTCCTGTCCGCTGTATCCGACGGTGAGGATCTCGCCGAGGGCGGCAAGTACGGCGATATAATCGTTGCCGGCTTCGATGCGGGCGCTGCTCAGAAGAACGCGGTCCGCAACGGCTGGTTCTACGGCTCCGTCACCCAGGATCCCTACCAGATCGGCTATAAGGCCGTTGAAATGGCTGTCATGGCTGCCAAGGGCGAGAGCGTATCCGACGTGGATACCGGCGCTCAGTGGTACAATGCCGAGAACATCGACGACGAGATGATCTCCCTGCTGGTTTACGATTAAACCAACCAATAAAACCTGAACTTAAAGGAGCGGCTTCGGCCGCTCCTTTTGCTGTGGACATTATATGTATCTTGGAGTAAAATGGCGTTGAGATTTAAAAATCATTAAAGCAGGCCGAGAGAAAAGCAAAATGGAAGAAGCAAAGCGATACAAGACCGAAGCGGCGCAAAGGGACGCCTTTGTGAAGATATGCCATGATATGAGGACGCCGTTGAGCTCCGTAATGCACCTTGCGCAAATACTGGAAATAGAAGCGGACAGGCCGGACAGGGTGCGGGAGCGTGCGGCAGAAATAGCAGTATCGGCTGAGTACCTGCTGGGGCTGGCAGACGATATCGTGGATATTTATAAGCTCGGAGGCGGGCGCATCGACATTAAAAAGGAACCTTTTTCGCCGTATGAGCTGGCGGAGGATATTCAAAAAATGCTGTGCCCGCAAATAAAGGATGCGGGACACGAGCTGGCCGTGTGCATCGCAGAGGCGGCGCCGGATATGCTTCTGGGGGATAAACGGCGGTTGGAGCGGATACTGCTTAATCTGATCGCCAATTCGGTGCAGCATACGGCTGCCGGCGGTAAGACTGTGCTTTGCATTTCGTGCGCCCAAGGCGATCGCGTCGAAAAGCTGCCGCTGGTATTCACCGTGAGCGACAACGGCGAGGGAATGGAGCAGAGCATTTTAGATGCGGCGCTTGCCGAAGGGGAGACGCCCGCCGCCGGTCTGGGTATAGCCATAGCAAAGGGGCTTACGGAGCTTATGGGCGGCAGTATTGCGGCAAAAAGCGGCAGGGAAAAGGGGACTGTGTTTCGCGTAGAGCTGGCATTCGATAGGATGGAGGAAAAAGAGAAAACCGAAGCGGAGTCGGAAGCCCTTGCGGGGAAGCGGCTGCTGCTGGCGGAGGACGACCGGCTCTGCGGGGAAATACTGTGTGAGCTGCTGGAGGATGAAACGGGAAGACCGGTGAGCATAACGGCAAACGGGCGGGCTGCGCTGGAAATGTTCGAGAGTGCTAACGGCGAATACGACGCCATAATAATGGACGTGCAGATGCCTGTAATGAACGGATACGAAGCGGCGCGTGCCATTCGCAGGTCAGGGTGCGGGAACGCAAAAACGGTGCCGATAATAGCTCTTACGGCGGATGCTTCCGAGGAAAGCGCAAGGGCGGCCGCCGATTCGGGAATGAACGGCTGCCTCGCCAAGCCGGTCAATATTGATCGGCTGCGCAAAGCCGTCGCCGCCGCCTTAAAAAGCCTTTCGGTAGCGTATCGGTAGCACTTATGTGAGTATAATCAAATATATGCCTTGTCCTGCATGCCGGAAACAGAGGAAACGATGATGCGGTATTCCTCTTGAAGGCGGGCGAAAAGCTCCGCCGCGGCGTCCGGCGAGCCAAATTTCAAAGCGCGGCTGAGAAGGGCGCACGTATCGCTCAGCCTGCAAAAGCCTAACAGGGCGCTTACCCCGTTTAATGAGTGGAGAGCAAAGATAGCGCCTGCGGTGTCATTTGTTTGCAGGCAGGCGGAAAGAGAACGGAAGCTGTCGTCGGCGGGGAATTTCCTCAAAAAGCGTATAAGGCGCGCTTCGCTTGAAAAGCGGGCGACTGCATCGGCGTAGTCGCCGCCGATGGCCTCATAAAATGCCTTCACCGCGGAGGGCATAGCGCTAAATCACCTCCTGATCAAGAGAATCGAATTCAGGGGTGCTGAAAAAATCGCTAAGCGTTATATCCAGCCCGTCGCATATCATCTTTATGGTAAGCAGCTTTGGATTTCGGCTTTTTCCATATAGTATGTTCTTTATGCTTGATGGCGGAAGGGCGGATAGCGTAGCCAGCTTGTTTATCGTTATCTTTCGCTCTTCACATAACTGCAATATTCGGTTTCGAGCGACGGACACGGTATCCATCTGATAGTTCCTTTACATTTATTTCCAGTTAAGGATACCGTGAACTGTGTCTAATAGTAGGCTATACATGCTACTTTCGGACTATGCGGAGCCTCGGTGAAAATGATGGCTCATAACAAAAAACGGCTGCTCTGCATCAAGCAACCGCTTTTTCATGTCTTGAAATGAGGACAGCGCTCAAACCTCAGACGTCGGCACCTTTCTCTTATGATATCATTGTCGTCATAAAATCCTTGCTAAAAACGCTTCTCCAAGGTGCATTTCACAGCTTCTTCCTCCATACAAAACATCTGGCATCGCAGTTGAGCCGCTATTGTCGCGATAAATACGGATATCGGCGGATATTCGCGCTCCACATTCAACAGGCTGCCGAACCACTTTGCCTTAGATTTTGAATTGCCCCTGTCGAATGTGACCTTTATTGCCGTCCGCATGGATTTCCCTATCGCAGAGTTAGGCGCGCCGTATCTGCTCGTCAGCCGCTCGAATATGTGCTTGTTGCCTATATGCCCGCCCGACTGCAGCAGCATCCATACTGCGTCCTTGATGTAATAGAAGCCCTTCAGGTTCGGCGGCATGCCGAGCGCCAGTAAAGCCATTTCGACTGCTACAAGATGTTTCTGCTGTTCCTTATCCATGATCTATGTCCGCCTTTATATTATTATTTGTTTTTTTGAAAAACAATAAATATCAGGTTTACGACCTTTGCTCCTGTCAAAAACAGAGCGAGGCTAACGTTTCCTCCGCCCAAGGATATTGGAACATATATTCCTCCGGCGGTATCCTGTTCTTTTGCTTTATAAAATCATAGTAATCGCACTCGAACTTTTCCGGAAGTATGTAGCAATAGCCTCTCTTGCTTATGAAAATATCCTCTATGCCGTATTCCAGCAGCGTATGGTTGAGCATCAGCACGGACTTGCGGTACAGCTTTTTTACCCTTTCGTCATACGGCCGCTCCGGCCAGAGCATATCTATGGCCTCGTCCATCATTACCTCTCCGCCCCTTCTGTCAACGCAGAGCGCAAGCAGCTCCTTTGATTTCGCGTTTTTGAAGCATATAGGGCGTCCCGCCGCGAACACGTCAAACCGCCCGAAGGTTCTTACCGCTATGCGCTTCCGCTGCCGCACGGCCAGAAGCCGCGCCCGGTATATCGCGTCCTCGATGTCCTTGCTGCTGTACGGCTTAAATATATAAAAGTCCGCCTTCATGCGTATGGCGTCTATACAGGGCTCCTTATAGGCGGTGACGTATATTATTACGCACTCGGGGTATATGCTCCTTATCCTTTTGCCGAGCTCGATCCCGTTCAGCTTGGGCATCCTCACGTCGAGCAGGGCAAGCTCAATATAGTTGTCCTTGGCAAATTTCCAGGCAGCCTCCGGGTCGGTAAATGTGCCGGCGACATACACGTATGGCGAATCCATACAGATTTCGTTAAGAAATTCAAGCGATATTTTATTATCATCGACTATAAGCGTTTTCATGTCCCGCCTCATTCGTGTATTGTATGATTGATGTGTTTTGTCTGATTATATTCATGCCCGCGCTACTATTGCGCTACTTTTTTTGCTGATACCGAGCTTTTTGCAGATTTTTCGCAAATCATTATATCCTTACCGAGAAGTATAATGCAGAAACGGAGTTAAGACAATACTGACGATATTATTTTAAACACCATGGCGGATAGCCCAAAACAAATTTCTACACTACATGAAACGGTATCTCTCTATGCTTTATAGAGAAAATAACTACCTTCGCGTACAGGAACTATCCATGGATTTGCATCGTTACCGTTCATCACACAATAAAGCAGCCAGCCGGGGACAGCTTTGAAACAATCT
>ENA-ORMS01001174-ORMS01001174.1-human-gut-metagenome-genome-assembly--contig:-NODE-1174-length-22429-cov-6.334048_pt1 | contig 22429 bp, 18 predicted proteins | sample MGYA00242104_ERZ508997 | MGnify/ENA primary metagenome ERZ508997 (study PRJEB26280, sample SAMEA2338704) | human gut metagenome | biome: human gut; feature: human-associated habitat; material: faeces... | reverse complement strand
ATCCACGTTGCCAACGGGACGTATTTTATGAACGGTAGCTTTACCGCCGATAAGAGCTACTGCAACAACCGGCTGACGGTCGCCTACAACCCTGACGCACCCACTCCGAAAAAGTGGCTGCAATTCCTATCAGAGCTGCTGCAACCGGAGGACATTCCAACCTTGCAGGAATTTCTCGGTTACTGCCTGCTGCCTACCACCAAGGGGCAAAAAATGCTCATGCTCATCGGCAAGGGCGGCGAGGGCAAAAGCCGCATCGGTCTGGTCATACGCTCCCTGCTGGGCGACAGCATGAACACCACCAGCATCCAGAAGGTGGAGAGCAACCGGTTCAGCCGTGCAGACTTGGAAAACAAGCTCCTGATGGTGGATGACGATATGGATATGAGCGCCCTGCCCAAGACCAATTATATCAAATCCATCGTGACCTCTGAGTGCAAGATGGACATGGAGCGCAAAGGCGTCCAGAGCTATCAGAGCCAGCTCTATGTGCGTTTTCTCTGCTTCGGAAACGGTGCGCTCACCGCCCTGCACGACAAGTCCGACGGCTTCTTTCGCCGCCAGATCGTGCTGACCACCAAAGACCGGCCCGCTGGCCGAGTGGATGATCCGTTTCTGGTGGATAAGCTGCTGCGGGAGAAGGAGGGCATCTTCCTCTGGTGTCTGGATGGTCTGCATCGGTTGATTGGGAACAACTATCAGTTCAGCATTTCCGGCAAGGCCAGAGAGAATATGGAGACGGTCAAGCGCAGCAGCAACAATGTGATCGAGTTTCTGCAATCTGAGGGCTATATCCGCTTCAAGGCCGACAGTGAAGCCAGCTCCAAGGCACTGTATGAGGCGTATCAGCGCTGGTGCGAGGACAATGCGCAAAAGCCCATGTCTGCAGCAAATCGTCTCAGCTCGGAACTGGCGCAGAACGAGCGCCTTTACAATGTAGAGGCCACCAACAATGTCCATGTCGGTGGCAAGCGGGTGCGCGGTTTTATGGGCATTGAAGTGGTCAACCCACTGCCGTATTAAAAATGAGAACCGGACTTCAAAATTGCCGTACACGCCGTACACTCTGTACGGCATTTTTCAACTTCATCCGCAAAATACGGTTTTGCTTGTGCCTTTGGTGAAGCAATTCACAGCATCGTGTAAAATCTGCCGCTGAATCGGCGTTCGGTACACAAAACCGGCGTACAGCAGCGTACACAAGCCGTCTATGCCGTACCGAGCCGTACACGGACAGCCTATTTTAACGGCTTCAAAATCAATGCTTGTGAAATCCGTAAAGATTTTTGTCGTAGGTCGAACGCACTGCACCATCAGGTGATTTACCGAAGCGTGAATCCGCTGCTCCGGATTGCGGCATATCCTGCCGTTCTGTATGTTCTCATGCCGAACGATGAAGCCGATAGGGCGCTGCTGCGAACAGGGCATCACGGGCAGAAATCTGAGCGGATTTGCAGCACAGCGGATTTTTCACCGACAAGCACACTGGCATCACCGATACGAAAACCGATTATACGAAATTATGGAGGTAAAACCAAATGAAATCCAATCTGAGAAATGAAATCAAGTCGTACATCGTCCGTCAGGGCATGACCATGCAGGAGGTGGTCGATCTGCTGCGGGACGAACACGGCTGGTCTGACAGCGTATCAAACCTGTCCAATAAGCTCCAGCGGGAATCCCTGCGCTATGTCGAAGCTGTCCAGCTTGCCGACGCGCTGGGCTATGAAATCGTCTGGCAGAAACGAAGATAAGGAGGGCTTTCGCATGATGACAGATGCGGAAAAGAAACTGTTGCAGGCACAGCACCGGTTGGAAGAAGCGCAGGCGCGGGATCGGGTCAAGGAGCGCAAAGCCAGAACACGCAGGCTCATTCAGGAGGGCGCAATTCTGGAAAAGGTGCTGCCAGAAGTGCGGACGATGGAGCCGACTGTACTGGAGGATTATCTGATACAGAAGCTGCCGCAGCACGATTGAATCTGCTGGGAGGTCTCCGGGAAACCGGGGACCTTCCTCTTTTTTCTCCCAAAGGGCGCACTTACTCACCACCCTAAAGGGCAGTGGTATTTCCTGCGGAAATCGTGCGCTCTGCGAGGCGAATGCGGCTGCTGCGGCAGCCTCCAGACAATGCCACAGCACTTGCAGGGTGCTGCTGTCATCGTCTGCGCAGGTCGCAGTTGTTTCTGCTTTGGAAACAGCTTGCACCCTGCCCGCACAAACCTGCCACCGGCAGCTTTGTTTGCGGCTATGCCCGAAGCTCATCTTCGGGGCATTTTCTCTTTTGCGAAAGAGAAACAGAAAAAGGAAGAACGAGGTGAAGAAGATATGGCGATTTATCATTTGGAAGCGAAGGTGGTCAGCCGGGGCGCAGGCCGCTCCGCAGTAGCTGCTTCTGCCTATTTGAGCTGCTCCCGCCTGTATAACGATTACGACGGGATTCAGCACGACTACACGAAAAAACAAGGGCTTGTCTGGCAGCAGATGTTTCTGCCGGAATATGCCCCACAGGAATGGCAAGACAGAGAAAAACTGTGGAACGCCGTGGAGGAAGTAGAGACAGCAAAAGACAGCAGGCTTGCCCGTGAGTTTGTTGTGGCTCTGCCCATAGAGCTAAACCGGGAACAGCAGATCGAGCTGCTGCAAGACTTTATCCGGGAGCAATTTGTGTCCGATGGAATGTGCGCCGACGCTGCCATCCACGACACCGACGGTCACAATCCCCACGCCCACATTCTCCTGACGGTGCGCCCGCTGGATGAGCAGGGACGCTGGCAGTACAAGACCGAAAAAGAATATCTCTGTATGAGAAACGGTGAAGAACGAGGCTTCACCGCCGCCGAGTTCCGGGCGGCGCAGAACGAGGGCTGGGAGAAGCAATATCCCTACAAGGTCGGCAAAAAGAAGGTCTATATGACACCGTCTGCTGCCGAGGCGCAGGGACTCATCCGGGCTGACAAGCATCCGAAGAGCACCCGCTACGGCAGACAGAACCCCATCTCCGAACGTTGGAATAGTGAGGAGCAACTTGTGACATGGCGGGCTGCATGGGCGGATGTGACCAATCTCTATCTGGAGCGCGCCGGACGGGCGGAGCGAATCGACCACCGCAGCAACGCAGCCAGAGGTCTGGATGAGCAGCCTACCATCCATGAGGGAGTGACCGCACGGGCGCTGGAGCGGAAAGGGATCATTGCTGACCGCTGCGAGATCAACCGGCAGATCAAGGCGGACAATGCCTTGCTGCGGGAGCTGAAAGCTGCGGTCAGGAAGCTGGCACAGGCGGTAAAGAACACCCTCCCGGTTATTGCCGAGGCGATGGAAAAGCTGCGGGCAAATATGATTGTTTTCCGCTATCAGCTGCGGCATATCGGCCGGGGCAGGCAGCGCATGAAAGATTATATCCACGCGGTTCAGCCGAATCTGGTGCGCTATACCGAGCTGGTTCAGGAGATTCGGGGCAAGGGCAAGGAACGCAAGTCTTTGCTTGCCCAAAAGAAGGAGACACCCCTCTATCTCATCCCGAAGCAGTGTGAACTGTCCCGCCATATTGCGGAGCTGACCGAGGAATTGGAAGAGCTGAAATCCGAGAAGGATATGCTGCTGCACTCGCTGGAATGCAGTGACGATGCCGGTATCGCTGCTGTGAAAAAGGACATTTCCACGATGGAAGCCGCACTAAAAAAGCTGTCGCAACAGGAAGAAAAGTACACGGCTGAGCTGAACGACGCTTTGCAGCAGTATGCTGATTTGAAGACGCAATCGGCAGAATTCGACCCAGACGAATTGCAGGACGCAAGGCTCGACCTGCGTCCTGCAATGGAGCGCTCTGTGGTTGACCGTGTGCAGTCTGCTTACGGAGATAAGTACGATTACTTGATGATGTACGACAGCAAGCGGGATGTTGCTGATATACTTCATGAGGAAACGGAAGCTCGCTCCATCCGTGAACATCTGCGTCAGAAACAGCAGGCACAGCAGAAGCAAAACAAGAAGAACAGCAGAGACACTTGGGAACGATAATATATATATGCTACCACATTCTTGCGCTTACCTCTATCCCAACTATTGACATAGAGCCGCACAAATTTAAAGGAGCACGGTCGTGGCTGACCGTGCTCCTTTAGCATCGCTTGCGATGCATAGTCACAGATGGAATCTGTGTCAAAGGGGTTCGAGGATTTTATCCCAGACAGGCGATTTATAAGCCCCTGCTGCGGCAGGGGCTTATAAATTTTGCATGAGTGGGTACCGCCATGCATTGCTCGTTAAGATCGTGCCCAACTTTTTTACTTACGCCGCATCGAATATTTGCGAGATAACAGCCCCTGTATATGCGCCTGCTGCACTGGCAATTAAGTTCACAAGTTCAGATTTTGCTTTTTGCTCACTTAACTTCAACAATTCATCACCACGAGGAGAACAGTCGTATGCGTTAGCACCATAGCTGTTACACAAATTGTTATATTGAATCAGTCCTGCTGACAGTAGCTCCCTGAGCATATCTTGAAATTGCTTTTGCTCAATTTTAAGGTCCTTATGTGTAACATACTTATACTGACTAATCATTTTCAACAATGCAAAACGCTTTTCTCCTGAATTCTTCAAACCATACCTGTGTAAATCACAGGGATAACGAGTTCCGCTTACAACGGTAAACCCAGCATCAGATTTGATTATTCCGGGAATGAGTTTGTATCTGCGTTTGATTGTTGATTCCTTCACGCCAGAATTATTTACGAACTCATCAAAGGAAATATAAGTAATCTCTTTTTCATCCATATAATCACCGCCTCAAAAATGCTTGGCGTTTGTAGCTTACTCGGATTCGGCAACAGGAAGCAAAAGCTTTTGCCCGACATATATCAGATTTACATCTTTGATACTGTTGAGTTCGATTATGATGTTAATGTTCATTTTGTAATCAAGACCATGCTCTGAGCAGATTTTTGCAAGCGTATCTCCTTCAACAACAGTGTATGTGATAAATTTTGCTTCATCTGATTCTTGTTTACTGTTCTCCACAAAAGCCTTTAATTCCTCCAAAACTTTCTCTTGATTTTGAAGCGTAATTTCATGGCTTTCAAGCATCTCTATCAGATCAGCAGCAGTTGTCTGTCCCGAACTATCAAGAATGCCATTTACCAGTTGCTCTTGCAATTTTTCAATTGTATCCGCTTGGCTATTGATTACATCTCCCTGTTCGGAGAGATCATTCAATATTTCTTCTTGCTTCCTGAGCTGCTCCTCATACTTTCCATTTAAGGAGAAAACGAAACACGCAAGAAATACGGTTGAAGCACAGAGCAAAGCCGTCAAAACTGCCGTAACTTTAGAACTTCTCGTAGGAGGCAATTCTGCCTTTTTTGCTTTTGGCCGCTCAATCTTAATCGACTTGCCAATATCATCATAAATGTAATAGCCCTTGAGTTTTTCAATCTTTCCGTTTTTCCACTGAAAAAATCCTCTAAGATTTTGAATTGGGTCGATCACATATGCAATTTGAAACGGTAAATTGAAAAAGTTCCCATGGATAAACAGGTCGTAGTTTGACAAGAAAATCCCGTAGTTTGGATGAGTGTGCTGCCATCCTATGATTCGCTTGTTTGGATAAAGCCGTTCATGCTCAGAGTGAATATAGTCCCAAGTATCATGCGTGAAAGTGAGCGTCGATGCTGACGCATCTGTATACTTTGCTTCTATGTACTCTGAAATAACTACATGGGTCTTGCCAAGTTCTTGACAGTAGTCACCGATAAGAATGCTTCCGAGTTCTTTGCTTGTATCTGATAAAGACAGCTTTTCTAAAGCCTTATAAACATTCTGTTTGATATAGACTTTTACATCATCATTTTCAACCTCACCAAAAGTGAGGAAATTCATCGGAAGCTGTATGCTATCCTGCTTATCTGAACTTTCTTCTTGAACTTCAATCTCAAAGTCCTTGTCCAATGCGGCACCTCCTTCATATGGAAAGTATTACAGTAAGCAACACATATCCAACGACCGTTAGAATGGTAGCGGTCGTATTAACACCGCTGTTTTTTGCTATAAACTGAGTTCTAAATGGTTCACTCATAGACTGTGCTTGTCCCGCTTTAGATTCAATGAACTTCATATAGATGTTGTTGGCGAAAACGCCAAACACAATATATCCAGCAAGCAATAACAACGACAGAAAACCAGAACCGATCAAAGAAAACACAAACGAAACTGCAAGAGCGCCGGCACCGTAGCCGTACATTTTTCGATAAATCATCCAGTAAGGTGCGACCAAAAAGGCTGGCCAATTCCAAGAAGTCTGTTTATTCTGAGCCTTCATCGTTTGAAACTTAGGAATGTAGTAATCCGCTTTTACGCCCACCAGTTGCTGAATAATCATGTCATTATTCGTGCTTTGGTATGCTGTGCTATTATACCCCACCTGAGCAAAGCTCCCTTGCTGCTGATAGACAGGATTTATGGGATTTACATAGGCATATGGATTTGTATTTTGCGGGTTTGCCTGCGTATACACAGGGGCTTGTGCTGGTGGAGGAGTAGTTGTCAGCCTATTTCCGCACTTTGAGCAGAAGCAGGATGTACTCTCATTGGGTGCGCCACATCTTGTACAATAGATGGTAGCAGATGTTTCATCATTGGAGGTAGTATCATCAAAGTTCATTTGCTTTGCTGTAACCGATGTTGTGCTATCATCTGTTGATTTGATTGTCCCCAAGCAACCAAATGTGGTACATCCTTGATTTTCAATCCAACAGTCTTTGTGGTGAGGCATATCACATTCGCTACATACGACGATTTCATCACCTGGCTTAAATGCGGTCTTACAAAATGGGCAAATTTTCCCCGTGTAGTCATTCATTCAGATGCACCTTCTTCTGTTGCTGAGCCAGTTGCCGATTCCGAATTTATTTCACTGCTACTCTCATTACTGTTTGTTGCCGATGTTTCATCCGGTTGGCTGTTTATCTCTTCCGATTCATTGTCAATCACATCATTTGATTCACCGCTATTTCTAGTATCTGTCTCCGGCTCTGTCGGCTCAACGATAATACCCGCTTCTTTCAAAACACTCTGCAGCTCTTGAATTTCCACCGATTGTGACCATATCTGTTGTTGCATAGCAGCAAGACTCTGATTTGCACTATTGGTAAGCGTTATCTGCTGCTTTTCAATCTTCTTCAATTTACTGCTCGTAGAGATGTTAGCAAATACCAAAAGGACAACTGCAACTGACAAAATTGCCAACAGAATATTTTTGAAAGAAAACATGGATGACTTGGATTCATTATCTTGAATCTCTTTTTCGGGCCCTACTGTTATTTCAACGCCTGTTTTGTCATAAATATAGAACCCCTTACATTTCTCAATGTTGCCATTGATCCAAAAGTAGAATCCTTCGATATGCTGAATTGGGTCAACAACATATGCAATTTGATGTTCGTCGCTAAAGAAATTTTGCTGGATGAATTTGTCATACTCCGAAAGAAAAATTCCAAAATCGGGGTGAGTGTGAATCCAGCCAACGATCTTTTTGCCGTTGTGCTTGCGCTCGATTTCTTTATGTACATATTCCCATGTTTCATGGGTGAACTTTAGCGTGGTTGGGGTAGCTTCACAAAATTTTGCTTCAACAAAGCCGCTAATGACGATATTCGTTTTTCCAAACTCGTCAATAACTGATCCTACCAACATACCTCCACTTTCATTTGTGGTCTTGTTTTTGGTAAATTTGTGAATCTCCTTGTAAACCGACTGCGAGATATAGATATTTTTGTTCTCTTCAACATGATCGCCAACAGCGATCATGTTTTGCGGCAACATATTATCTGGCAGCTCAGCGACTGCGCTTCTTTTTGCTCTTGACTTCTTTGCCATAATTCTTACTCCCATACATCAATGTCAAAATCTGTCCGTTCACTTGGGTCATAGCGTATGTTTATATTTTTCTTCTTTTGATATATCAGCATAATTGACAGCACAATATTTCCGATCAGCGAGAGCGCTGCGACGATTACTGCTACCGTAGTAATAGGTGATGCAAGTTCAGTATTATGCGAGTCAATTTGATGTTCTTCATTATCGGCAGGCTCGCTTGGAGATGATGCCCATTTGGGTACATCAACGTTTCCAGAAACATTTCCGGCTGCATCCAATTCAATTCCAAGCGAACTTATGTATTCACAAATCTGACTGATTGGAATGGCGAGTCCAATTCCCTCACTATCAGACATTTTTAAGGAGTTCATTCCAAGAACCTGTCCGTCATCATTTAACAATGGGCCGCCGCTGTTGCCCTCATTGATTGCTGCATCAATTTGGATATATGACTTGCTTCTCACAATCCGTTCTTTTGCAGATACGCTACCTTTTGTAAGTGTGTATGCCATTCCTTTGGGTGCTCCAATTGCATATATGTCATCCCCGGTTTTCATGGAAGATAGATCTGCAACTGGCAAATATGGGATTGTAATGTTATCCAAAACTAGAACGGCAATATCCTCATCTTCGCTTATTCCGAGAATAGCTGCTTCAAACTCGTCTCCGTCATAAGATATAATGGTGATATGGTCGTTATCTGCAATAACATGAGCATTAGTGACGATACAGTTTTCACCTATTGCAAATCCACTTCCCAAAGAATTCCCAGAGTAGACAACAAAGACAGACGCATACGCAGATTCAGCTTCAAATCCTATTGCGTTTGCTGATACAGGGGAGGCGAGTAGTATCGCCATCACCATCAACAAAGAGAGTAACACTCTGATTGGTTTCACGATATTACTCGCCTCCTAATCATTTATTTCGTATTAAACACAAGCACGGAATTACCAATGGCAATTGCATCACCTTGACGCAGAACATGACGAGCCGTTTTCTGACCATTCACAATAGTTCCCATAGGAGTACCGCAATCGGTCAAGACATATTTACTGCCCTCAAGTGTAATGTCGCAGTGGTGAGGTCCAACGAGCTTATCTTTAAATAGAACAATTGTGTTTTTGCCATTGTTGCCGATACTGGTAGTTCCAGCAAAAACAAGGTATTCCTTTCCTTCAAATTCGCCTCGAATGACCTTGAGCCATGCAGATTTTGCAAACTGTTCAAGGAGACCAACGCCTACCCCGATTAGGCTGCCCATTATTACGATGGCAACGCCTCTCGCAACGACATCGTTCGGAATGATTGCACAAACATAGTTAAACAGGAAGCCGCCGATAAACGCTCCGCACAGACCGCCAAGGGAACAGAACAGAATGCGTTTTTTCTCCGGTTTGATAAGACCGACTGCTACGCCGATGCCAAGACCCATCACAGCCCAGCCTAAGCCTCGCACAAATGCCGCCGTAAAATCTGCCGGATCATCTCCAAGCAATCCGGAATACATCCATTGTGCAAGGTAACCGCTAACAAGCCCAATAGTGAGAGACACACCTGCACCAATGAGAGCATACTTAACCGCCTTTTCCTTTGAGCCGTAATAGATGCCTTCACCGAGTCCCAAAAACAAGCCGATGAATAGCGCTATAACTGCCGACCACAATGCTGTTCCAGTTCTTGTTACAGTTGCGAGTGCATCGCCGAGCTTATCCTCGTTGCTGTTGTATTTATCGGAATAAGCATCATACAGTGCGCTATCAGCCTTATCGTCATAATCGGAATAGTCATCCAAGTATTGTTTGGCTTCGGAAGACGCCGCAGATGAGTACCAATTACCAAACGCCGTGGTAGATTCTGAGTCTTTACCTTCCTTTTTGCAGTACGCTTCAAATTCAGCAAAGACTTTATCAAATGCATCGTTCGCTTTTTCGGTATATTCATAGTATTCGACCAATTCGGAATGCCCACTTATACGAGCTGCAGCGACATCACTTGTAATGTTGTTGTCGGTAAATTCAGAAACTCCGAATCCGATGAATGCACCAATCAACGCCCAAAGAAGGCCTTTAACAAGAACTGTCTTGAAATTCAGTTTGTTGCCCTTGACTACACCGCCATGCGATACGGTTTGCATTCTCTGAGCAGTAGGGATGAATTCAATGCCTTCCAGTTCTTCAGCCGTGATTTCAAAGTCATTTTCATCTGGTTTTTCCGCAATAGCAACCGCAGAGGAAGCCTCCGGTTCATTCGGAACGGTAGTGCTGTCAGCATTTGAAGGCCCATTCTCGTCCTCGACAACCTCACCGTTCTCGTCAAACAGATCAATGTCAACGGTTTCTTTGGAAGAAGCGTAATCGGCGATATGAAGATTGATATTGCCAACCGGAAACAGGTGCTTATTCTCCATAGCCCATTTCGCAGCATCAGCCGACAAGGGACTATAAGAGTTCCACGATTTGTACTGGATCATATCGCCAATATTGATAATAATATCGGTCAATGATTCGCCGGCTCCCCAAATATCTCCGATGCATATCTGGCCATCACGGAAGTTTGGGTGCCAAATCGGAGTTAGAATTTTGCAGATGGGCTTGTAGCGGGGGTAGTCTGCATGAAGCGTAATTTCAACTTCATGCCTACCCAATGTTTCAATTCTACCGTCCGGCAGAAGATAGATGCCGTTCACAAAATATGTAACATGGTATTTCTCGGGTGGTTCGCCACCGATGGGAGTTACAATGATGTTCTTGTGACCGGCAAAGTTTTTCTTGATTTCCTCATAGTCTGAGGCAAGCCGTCTCATTCTTGCGGTCATATGGCTGCATCTCCTTTATAGATTTTCAAACACTTCTGCTTCATCAGAGGTAAATTCGTAATAGGTGGTGTCCATTCCAATTCTGCCTCCGACGATATGCAGCAAAGGAATGCCGATTTCCACGGGCGTTTTGTCCAAGAAGTCCTCATCCCCCGCAATGGAATGGACGCTGTCAAAGGTCATCTGCGCTCCACATTTCGGGCAGGTCAGCATTTCTCCTTTTAGCTTGTGGACAGGAGTAAATAGAGCTTTAGTCTCTCCACAGGAGCATTTTGCTGTTGTCGCAATTTCTCGATCAAAATCAAGAACGGCCTTTTCACCAAGCTCACTACGAATCTCTGCCAGTATTTCTTTGAGAGAGGTTGTCCGTGCAGACCATGGCTTTTCAATGATATTCTCATAGGTATCGTGGCTCATGCAGTCGTCCTTGCGCTGATACTCAACGACATAGGAATCATGTGTGAGGCCGTTGAACACATATCCTTTGCCGGCGAGTGTAGGAAGATTTCGATCCGCATGGAGCAGTTTCAACATTTCCTGCACTTGAATGCCAGCAATAATAGAAGAAGATGTTGGCGTTGTCGGGATTTTCCCCTCGGCCATTTGTTCGTGCGTCAGTAGGGCACAGGATTTGCGTTTGTTAATAAGCCGCCAGTCCATCTCTGTCATGGTGCATTCATAGCAAGCTCCCTGACCCGGAACAAACACTCTTGCAAATCCATTCAGTGCTTCAATCGCCCCGTCGATCCACGGGCGGTTCACCTTATAGCAAGACTGGTTGATTGCAAGACGAGCCTCTCGATTATCAAGACCGCCGAGCACAACATTCATCCGGCGAAAGACGCCCAAGCCAACATCATCGATGATATTGGCGATAAACGCTTTTGCTTTGACATCCGGATTGATTTCCATTGCCCGTTCCGCAGCAACCTCAGCTTTGTAACGGCCGACATCTCTTGCACGATAGAGAATAGAGCGGGTAAGGTTCGTGCTTTCAATGGCATCCATATCATAGATAAGGATGCGGCCAATTCCGAGAAGTGTCAGGTTTTTAATCAACTCATTTCCGATTGCGCCTGCGCCTACAACCATAATCGTAGCATTTTTCAGCCGGTCTTGATCCCACCACGGAATCAGACGCAAACGACTGTAGCGGTCTTCTTCAAAATCAGAATTATTTAATTCAAAATCCGAAGACATTAGAATCCTCCTTATTTTTTGTTCAGCTTAGATGCAAAATAAAATATCGCAATAAGCCCAACAGCAATAAGGAAAAACGCAAAGCCGTTTTTCGTTATCTCGCTCAGTGCTTTCACATTGTTCGCTGTCTGTGCAGCCGCATTTTGAATGCCGGTATATGCATCGCCACCATATGAAGATGATACTTCATAATACCCCACATCTTTGCCAAACATGATAATTCCAAAGATTACCGAAAGAATTCCGGAAATGATCCCTCCTATTGGGAAGAAAGTGCTGCCTTTGGATAGCTTATTCGATAGCTCTTCTGCCTTCTGCTCAACAGTTGCATAATTTGCTGTTTGCCTTTTCACTTTTGTGAATTTGGATACATCTACGGTTGGTTGTTCCACACTATTTTCATCATTAGGGCAAGAACCTTGGGCTTCATTCACTTCTGCGCCACAATTAGGGCAAGAAGTATCACCCTCTTTTATTTCAACGCCGCAATGAGTGCAAAATGCGCCCGCCGTAATCTCAGGCTGAAGGCGAAGAACATCTCCGTCCTTAATGCCAGCCTCGGCAAGTGTTTGCGACTCGAGAAGCTGTCTGCCGGTTACTTTATGAATAAATTTATAACTGATAGGATTACCATCAGGTCCAACTGAAGGAAGTTTAATCTTTTCAACGAGCTTAACCATAATGATGCCACATTTAACATCATCAGGCAGTCCTACTTTCTGTTCTTTGTTTCCAGTTGCGTCAACAATAACCACATTAACTTTAGCCATTATTCTATGTCCTTTCTGTTGCATTGGGGAGGTAATCGGGATTACCTCCCCACATTTACATTCTTAAATATTAATCGACATCAAGAAGTTCTACTTCATCAAGAGTATCCGCTTCAAACATTGCATTGATTCGCTTAACCGCATCCTTGCTCAGCTCGATACCATCGTTCATAGTGTTTTTGATAAAGGTACGGCCAATGTTATTAACTAACTTCTCGAGTTTTTCGTCTTCGTCATCGTAGTAGTTGTATTCTTCTTCACTCAAATCAGAAACGGAACAGAAATAGCTCCATTCGTCCTCTTCAGCATCCCATGTATAAAGCCAGTAGCTACTTACGCTGGCACCATAGCTATTTGCACCACTAATATATAGAACCAACTGCTTTGTAGTTTCGCCATCATCGTTTGTGCCTTCGTTGTAGTATGCATCTCTTAAAACGAAGGAGTTAGGATCTTTCAAGTTGTCTGCTGAAAAAGCACTTTGTACGGCTGCTGCATTTTCTGCACGAATTTCAAGTTTTTCACTTGCATCAGCTTTTTCATAAGCCTTTTCATAGTTTCCTTGTGCACACAAATCTTCTACAGATACAAAAAGTTTAGGTGCGATAAGTGCGCCAATGACAATAACAGCAACTGCTATAACGACACCGACTATAATTTTAATTGGTTTCTTTTTCTTTGCTTCATTTGATTTATCAACGCCTGCATTAAACTGACTAATTGCAGAACTTACACCTACATCAACAGCAAGACCTGCTTTCTGACCGCACTTGGGGCAAAACTCCTGACCATCTTGCAGCTCAGCACCGCACTTACCGCAAACATTTTTCTTTGAAGCATTTTTCGGGGTCCCGCACTTAGGGCAAAATGCCTGCCCATCACCTAAGGGCGCACCGCAATTGGGGCATACATCCGTCGGATTGGTGTGCTGCTCCTCATAATGCTGCTCCTTGCAGCCAAAAGTGGTGCAGCCCTTGTTTTCTTCCCAGCAGGCTGCATGATGAGGAATGCCACACTCAGGGCAAACCTTCACCTCTTCTCCTTCTTTGATCTCCGTCTTGCAGTACGGACAGATCTTACCAACATACTCGTCCATTTCTCTTCCTCCAGTTTTATTTTTTATTCTGAGATGCCCCTGCATCAAGGTAAACAAATCCTGCACGGCTCATATTCGCCGCTTTCAAATTCTTCCTCGGTCATCCTGTGGACACTAGTCTTATCCTTCACGAAAATGCAATCTTTCTCGTGATACTTGTTTCCTGACTCCGTTATATAATATTCACCGTAATACGATTGCTGTTTGCTGGTGTAACAAAGCGCTACAACCGCAACAGTAAGCAAGGCAAGCCCAATCATCGAGATGAGCAGTTTTTTTCGATTCCGATGAAGGAGGTGCTTTATTTCGCTGAATCGGCTTGGATTCAAAAGGTAATGGGCAAACTCGTTTGCCTCGTGCTCCTCTATGACATCACGGCCAAGAATCGGAGTGGAAGTCAAGTGATTACAGTAGATATGTCCTTCTTCGTGAGCCAGGACCATCCGTTTTTCTTCATAGGAAAGGTCTTCGTGAAGGAAAACGAGACGTCTCTTTGTGTCCGCGTAAGTAAATCCTTTCGAACGCTCGCAAAAGGATTCCAGTCCTAAAGCGTTTATCAGCGCAGCAATATTTCCATCATTAAAAATGTTGTTATACTCCACAATGGTATATCCCTGCTTTTGAATTGCCGAGCGTAGATTTTCGAGTGTAACATTCTGCAAGCCGTATTCTTTCAAGAACAACTTAGCTTTTTTCTTAATCTCGTTATCCATTCTTTTCACTATCTGCAATTATAGCTCGAATCGCATTGAGAGCCTTAATATCTCGCTCAGTGGCTGTTTCGGTAGCAATCGGGGTTCCATCGAATGATTTCACAACGGCACTATCTGGCAACTTGGTGCAGCGTGCATACTCGGTCATAATTGTTTGCCGTATCGTCTGCAACGATTGATCATCCAGACGATCAACAATGTCCTGCATTTTCTCACCAAGAAATTCACTCAATTCAAAGCTCGAAAAATCGACTCCTTCGTTAAAGCGAACAACAAGGCCTGTCGGGAACAACGACAGATGGCGCATAAGCTGGTGTGTCTTCTGATTGTGGTCATAGAACAGGACTAGCGAAAGGTATGTGTTCCATGACATTTTTCGGACTTTCCTTTCTATTGAACTATATGTCTGTCGAGATACACCAATTAGATTTGCAAGTTCCTCCTGCGACACTCCGGCTTGTGTCCGCAGAATGGCAAGATGGGGAGTAAGTGTTGCAATAAAGCTATCCTTCTCTGCATCAGTCAGCAACCATTTTGATACAGATTCCATCCAGAATCTCCTTCCTCCAAAATTTCGTAAAGTATTCAACTTGAAGACACAGTTTTTTTGACTCGCTTCTTGTAAAATCATACAGCTCGTTGTCGGATTTGTCAATAGATGCGAGAAATAAGTCGAAGAAAAGTTACAAGTGTGGTCTGAACCGTAGCGGATTTCACATCGCAGCAGAATTTTTACAGAGATTATCTTCTATGCGCCGTCAAATTTTCCGTCAACTTGTAAACGGAGAAACGGAGGAACACAAAAATGCCAAAGAAAGGCGAGAACATCTACAAGCGAAAAGACGGTCGCTGGGAAGGTCGATATATCCGGTTTCGCAATATTGGAGGAAAGACGGAATACGGCTATATTTATGGAAAAAGCTATGCCGAAGTCAAGCAAAAGCTCATGACTGCAAAAGCAATGGTGCAGCCGCATAATGACGCACGAGGAAAACTACCCGGTACATACGGTCAATTGCTGGATGATTGGCTACATTCCTCGAAAATTACAGTCAAGGATTCCACCTATGCCCGCTATGCACATCTAATTCAGAAACACATCAAGCCGCATTTAGGTAATTTACAGCTTTCGCAATTAACCTCGCAGATCATTGAGGAGTTTATTGCAGTGAAACTTAGAACAGGCAGGTTGGATGGCCGAGGTGGTCTGGCTCCGAAAACCGTTACCGATATATTTACGGTGATAAAGAGCACGATAGAGTACGCAAAGTGCAATAATTACGATATATGCTGCAACCTTAAAAAATTGTCTATCAAAAAAGACGATGTGGAAATGCGTGTTCTGACACACGCTGAACAAGCTGCTCTTGTTAGAACCATTCTCAACGATATGGACTTGTATAAGTTCGGAGTGCTGCTATCTCTGTATACCGGCATCCGCATCGGAGAACTGTGTGCGCTGAAGTGGGAGGATATGTGCTTATCCGATTCTGTACTGAAAATCAGAAAGACCATGCAGCGAATACAGGAAACTGACAGTAGCGCCATATCCATATATAAAACCAAGGTTATTATCACAGCACCGAAAAGCAAAAGCTCGATCAGATCGATACCACTACCCTCATTTATTTCCGATATTGCCAGACAGTTTGCTGCTTCACCGCAGGCGTTTATCCTAACCGGTAATTCCAAGCACTTTGTAGAACCACGCACAATGCAAAATCATTTCAAATCACTTGTAGCAGAAAGCGGTATTGAAAAAGCAAACTTTCATGCGTTGAGACACACATTTGCGACCCGATGCGTGGAGGTTGGCTTTGAAATCAAGAGCCTAAGCGAAATCCTCGGACACGCTAATGTCAACATCACATTGAACCGATATGTTCATTCCTCGTTTGAATTGAAAAGCAGCAACATGAACAAACTGATGCTCTCCTATGAGCCGTCAAAATCATAGTCCAAAACCGCCGAACGCCTTGAAAAATACGGGCTGTCGGCGGTTTTATCTTCAAGTTGAATACTTTACGAAAGAATGACGGATCAAAGCAGGTGCAGTGGACACCTGCTTTTCTTTTTCAAGCGGAGTTTGGCTCGAAACAACAGCCATGCCCCGCCTTTTTCTGCATTTTTAGAACACTAAAAGCACAGAAAAAATAGTTATTAGTACTTATAGTATACCACCCTGAACTAAAAATATCAATAGTCTGTGGAACAAAGAGAATAATATTTATAGACTATTATAGAATGGGGGTATATTATGAGTGAAATAGCAAAATTCATCGGGCAGCGTATCCGTAATTATAGAACACAGCGGGGTTTAAGCCAGGAAAAACTGGCGGAATTATCCGGCTGTCATCCGACATACATCGGGCAGGTTGAGCGTGGTGAAAAGAATGCCACGCTTGAAAGCATTGAAAAAATCGCCTCTGCCTTGAATGTTCCTCTTTCTCAGTTGTTTGAAAAGTTGGATAACTCAGATGCATATGAAAGCATCCCTCTCAAATGCTATGAGTTCTTTTCCGCAAAGACAAAAGCTGAGCAAGAACAGCTTTATAGGATTCTTATTGAGATGGACAAGTACAAAAGTGAGTAGTATTGAGGATCGTAAAAGACCGCAATGGTTTGGCCACTGATAGCCTTACCGTTGCGGTCTTTTCCTATATCATATATACAAACTTGCTGGAGAAAGGGAAAATATTCGATCTTCTTGCGTGCAATGAATGGGTTGATATGAAATAGAGCGTTCTCACAGGACTTCTATGGCTTTTCGGAATATCTTGATAATAACCTCATGCTTTTAGGCAGAAAACCACCTTGACAAATCTCATCTCAGAAGGATATCCTTTTGGACTACGCTAAAAAGAACCACTTCTCGAACCCGGTGTTCTTTGTTGATGATGGCTATTCTGGCACAAACTATGACCGCCCCGGCTTTCAGAGTATGCTGGTCGAGATCGAAGCAGGGCGTGTAGGAATCGTTATCACAAAAGACCTGTCCCGACTGGGGCGCAACTCTGCCTTGACGGGTCTGTACACAAACTTCACCTTTCCCCAGTATGGCGTTCGCTACATTGCCATTAACGACAATTACGACACCATTGACCCGAACAGCGTAAACAACGATTTTGCGGGCATTAAGAACTGGTTCAACGAGTTTTACGCCCGCGATACCAGCCGCAAGATTCGGGCTGTCCAGAAGGCCAAGGGAGAGCGTGGAGTACCGCTGACGGTCAATGTCCCCTACGGCTATGTGAAAGACCCGGAGAACCCGAAGCATTGGCTTGTTGACCCGGAAGCGGCTGCGATTGTGAAGCGCATCTTCTCCATGTGCATGGAGGGACGTGGGCCGACCCAAATTGCGAACCAACTGTGGGCAGATAAAGTTCTGACTCCTACCGCCTACAAGTTGAGCCATGGCCGGAGTACAAACGCACCTGCCCCGGAAGACCCTTACCGCTGGGATAAAAGAGCAGTAAGTTTGATTCTGGAACGCCGGGAGTACACTGGCTGCACAGTCAACTTCAAGACCTATACTAACTCTATCTGGGATAAAAAGAGACATCTGAATCCTGTGGAAAATCAGGCTATCTTCCTAGATACACATGAGCGCATTATTGACGATGATGTGTTTGAAAAGGTTCAGGAGATTCGTAACCAGCGTCACCGCATGACCCGGACAGGCAAGAGCAGCATTTTCTCCGGTATGGTCTACTGCGCTGACTGCGGTTCTAAGATGCAATATGGTTCGTCCAACAACAGGGACTTCAGTCAAGACTTCTTTGATTGCTCTCTGCACAAGAAGAACGGGAGCAAGTGCAAGGGACACTTCATCCGGGTAAAGGTTCTGGAAGGACGTGTACTGAGTCATGTTCAGCGGGTGACGGACTACATTCTCCGTCATGAAGACTACTTCCGCAAGGTCATGGAGGAGCAGCTTCGGGTGGAAAGCACCGAAAAGCTGACCGTCCTAAAGAAGCAGCTTGCCCGGAATGAGAAGCGGATTGCAGACCTCAAACGGCTGTTCATGAAAATCTACGAGGATAACGCCAGCGGAAAGCTGAGCGATGAACGCTTTGACATGATGAGCCAAAGCTACGATGCCGAACAGAAGCATCTGGAAGAGGAAGCCCTCTCTATCCAGCAGGAAATCGAAGTACAGGAACAGCAGATCGAGAATATTGAGAAGTTCGTCCAGAAAGCGCACAAGTACGTTCATATTGAAGAACTCACCCCTTATGCTCTCCGTGAACTGGTGTCGGCCATCTATGTGGATGCCCCGGATAAGTCCAGCGGAAAGCGGGTGCAGCACATCCATATCAAGTACGATGGGCTGGGGTACATCCCTCTGGATGAACTGGAAGCAAAAGAAAAGGCGTGACCGAAGTCACGCCAAATCTGCCCCATTGCGGGAACTTTTGCAAATACTGTTTTATGGGAACTCTGCTCTGGGGAACTCCCTGCCTTACTTATCATGTGTGGATTTTTGCAGGGTGCGTCCGGCAGGACGCACCCTGTTTTTGCGTTTAGTCCTCCAATCCATGGCATCCCACCACACTCCACACAAAGCAAAGCATTTTCTACGAACTGAAAACAATTCCCATCTTTTTTGTGGATGGTTTAAAAATTGGCTTTTCTTGGTTGTTGAAATATAGTGCAATTTGTAGTAAAATCAGTTAAGAAACAGCCATTCCGTTACATTATCATTCGAACGAGGTAAAATAGATGGATTTAATTTCTGCTATCAAATCTGCCATTGATGGTCGCGCCCTTTTAATTCTTGGTGCGGGTTTCTCTCGTAATGCATATAACTTGAGACATTGCTCAATGCCTAGTGCTGATGGATTGCGTAAACTAATTTATTCTGAAATATGTCATGAAGACATGGATTCTATTTCCAAAGAGGACTGGGAAGACTTAGAAGATCTGGTTGATCGTTGTGTTGAAGAAGGTCGGTCGGATGAATTGTGTCAATTTTTAAAAGAATGCTTTATTCAGAATCCATCATCTCTTTCACCTTCAAGTGATGAGCAAACGGTTTTACAGCTTCCATGGCGGCGTATCTATTCTACAAATTATGATAATGTTGCTGAAAATTATTCAAGAAGCTGTGGATTGCCTCGTATTCCAGTAACGCTAGATAAACCAATTAGGGAGCATCGACTTGATTCGGTAATAGTTCACCTAAATGGTTATATTGAGGAACTTACACCTTCTTCCTTGAATAACAGTTTCAAGCTTTCTGCTTCCAGTTATCTTGATACCGACTTCAGTTCTAATGAATGGGTTCAGCTACTTAAAAGTGATATTGATGCAGCTACCGCTGTTATTTTAATTGGCGTATCTGGAAAGTCTGATTTGGATTTAAAACGTTTGATTTACAACGACGGTCAGTATAAAGACAAGATAATTTTTATCGATATTTCCAAACGTCCGCATGATACTCGCTTAAAATTTGGCGCTATTGAAACAATTGGGCTACGGGGGCTTGCAACGGAAATAGAAGATATCAAAGCTACGCACATCAAAAATAGTACGCCCTTTTTATATTCCTGCTTTGAACGATTCAATTATTCGGATACATTGCATACTCCTTATATTGATTCAACTGCCAGACGAATGCTCTTTGAAAAAGGAATTATTGATACTGATATTTTAAAAAATCATATTAGCGATAATGAATATTTGTTTTCTCGTACTGAGATTACATCTCTCTTGGAACTTATGCAAACTTCTAAGATTCGCTGTGCATGTATAACTGCACATTTGGCAAACGGTAAAACCTGTTTTTTGAATTTACTCTCTGCCATACTGTTAAGCATCGGTTGGGATGTCTTCTTTTATCAGCATGAGAATGTTCACTTACAAGAAGAATTAGACAGTTTTCGAAACACTCAAAGATCAACAGCCATTATCGTTGAATCATATCACCTCTACTTTTCTTTGCTTGGGCGTATGCGTCGTGTTATGGACAATCCAAAGATCGTTTTGATTCTATCTTCTCGTACCGGTATCCATAATTCTGTCAACCGGAGATTGTCTGAGGTATTAGAAGTATCAGAAGATTTCATTCAAGAATTCAATTTGGATAAGCTCGCACCTCAAGACATCAATAGCTTTGTTGATCTTCTTGACAAAGGAGACTATCTTTTGAATCAAAGAAGTCTAAGTCATCCTGAAAAGAATTTCTTAATTTCTCGTCACTGTAACTCTTCTGTTTCTGCTGCTCTACTGAAATATGTTCATTCTCAAACAGTAAGAGAGCGGCTCGCAGAATCGGTGCAGCTCATCTCTACCGATTTGACAGCGCAGAAAATTGTAATTTCGACTTTCATATTGCAAATGCTGAGTATCGATTTAAATGCAAATGAGCTCTATTCAATATTAGATATCAAGGGGCTACCACAATCCACTCTGAATAATTCAGGATTCCAAGATTTGATAGAAATCAAATCCGGTAAAATTACTAGCCATTCCACTGTACTAGCCCAGTATATCATTAGTCAGCAGCCGCCAACAACCATTCTTCAAAGCATGGAGGTCATGAATCAACATGCAGAAAGAATCTTTTCTGCAGACAAAAAACATGCAATTCGTGCAGCGTTTATTACATATTCTAATCTTAACCTACTGATTTTGCACCACGCACGCAATGAATTTATCAACTGTAAGATACTTGAATATTATTATAACCTTAGTCAATCAAGAATTTATGATGACAACCCTTTCTTTTGGTTACAGTATGCTATTGCGAGCATGGAACTCCCTGATTATCCACGAGCCAATTCTCTTTTACAAAAGGCATACGATTGCGCTAATCAACGTTCCAATTTTGATACTTTTCAAATTGATACACAATATGCCAGATTTATCTTGGAAAATGCATGTGTTGAAGGTTCGACTTCTCCTTACAACGATTTTATCGTGGCATCAACTTATTGGGATAAAGCTGTAAAAAGTTCCAAGAGTAATCCTCGTCTTGTTATTTGTCAGGTTGTAAAGGCGTACCCTGAGTTCTTCTCAAAATATCATGGAGTCCTTTCTTCTGAAGAAAAGAATAAACTTCTAATCGATACCCAGAAATTCATTGATCTCGCGCAACAAAACAACATTTTTTCACGTCAACATAATAGACCCAGCGAAATCATCGGTGAAGATGATTTAAATACACTTGGACAATTAAAAAAAGACATTTTGCAATCCGAATGTGTGCCGGTCTTATTATAATTCTGATAGCACATGTTTAAAGAATTGAACAAGTAGAAATACTTTGTTAATCTGTTAATCTAGTGAATTATACCTACTCCATCCGTACAAAAGAAAAACAGGAAATTCCCGTCTGGGGAACTCCCTGCCTTACTTATCGTGTGTGGATTTTTCAGGGTGCGTCCGGCAGGGCGCACCTTGTTTTTTTGTGTTTCGTCCTCTAGTTCGTGATTTCCAGACATGTTATTCATATATTTTATCGTCTCACGATGGCTCACTACGTAGATTAAGTCCACACATTCACACCAGCACAAATCCGACTTCCCAAACAATTGCATAGGCTCAGACCAACATTACTTAACACCTTAACATAATTCCATATCACACTGTGACTCGATGCAACGATGTTCTCGTGTTGCAGTGTAGAATGAGGCCGAACCGAGGGAACTCCTACCGGAAAAACACATCCATACCCATTGGTACGATGCCGCCTGTCTTTACAGACAAGCCACTCGAAGTCTAATCTGGCTATACATACTAATAAACACCATTATAGCAAACTGCGCAGAAAAAGTAAATTGATTGGATGCGATTTTGGACAAATACTAAGAATAAAAGGCAGGGCAACACCGCTATGGTGATACCCTGCCTTTACTCGTTCCTGCTTACCGTTCTGCATACTCCCTCCGCAGAACCTCTTGTAAACAAAAAACGTACCCGAACCCTTTTTCATAAAGAATCGGGTTCGAGTACG
>ENA-ORMS01001169-ORMS01001169.1-human-gut-metagenome-genome-assembly--contig:-NODE-1169-length-22484-cov-4.954746_pt1 | contig 22484 bp, 16 predicted proteins | sample MGYA00242104_ERZ508997 | MGnify/ENA primary metagenome ERZ508997 (study PRJEB26280, sample SAMEA2338704) | human gut metagenome | biome: human gut; feature: human-associated habitat; material: faeces... | reverse complement strand
TAATATTCATAAGCCATAAGATGCGCGAGGTGCTGCATATATCCGACCGCGTAACCATACTCCGGGCGGGCAGGAGCATATGTACCCTCAGCAGGGACGAGACTACCGGCGAGGAGCTTGCGAACCTTATGATAGGCAGGGAGCTTGCCCCCTCCCATTATGAAAAGATCGAGCAGCCGGGGGAACCGGTAATAGCGCTCAGAAACGTGGATTACTGCAAGGCTTCCAAGCATAACGGCCTCGACGGAGTCAGCCTCACCGTTGGAAGAGGCGAGATAGTGGGCATAGCGGGCGTGGACGGCAACGGTCAGAGCCAGCTTGCCCAAATAGTTACCGGCGTGCTTGTTCCTGAGGGCGGAGAACTGGACCTTAAGAATAAAAAGATAGCCGTTTTCTCGCCGGAGGGCTTTATAGAGGAGAGGGTATCCCATATACCTGAGGACCGCAACAAGATGGGGCTCATAGGCAGTATGTCCATAAGCGACAATATAGTGCTCAAGTCCACCGAAAAGCCGGAGTTTTCAAAGAAAAAGGGCTTGCTTCTGAAAAAAAAGGCCATTAAGGGCTATGCCGAGGAGATGCGCGAAAAGTACGACATACGCTGCGTATCCGTGGAGCAGGAGGCAAGGAATCTTTCCGGCGGCAACCAGCAGAAGGTGATACTGGCCCGTGAGCTTGAGGGCAACCCGGACCTGCTGGTGGCGGTACATCCTACCCGCGGCCTTGACATAGGCGCTACCCGCTTCGTGCATGACAGCATGATAGCGGCACGGGACAGGGGCTGCGGCGTGCTGCTCATAAGCGCGGACTTTGACGAGATACTGGAGGTTTCGGACAGGATAGTGGTCATGTTCGAGGGGCAGGTAATGGGTGAATACCCGGGCAAGAACCCTCCCATACAGGAGATAAGCCTTGCCATGGCGGGCAAGTAAGGAGGACGGCATGAAAAACACCAAGATGATAAGCCTGCTGGTTCCCATAATATCCGTAATACTGGCCTTTCTCATAGGCTGCATAATAATGGCGGCGCTAAGCGCGAACCCTGCCGTGGCGCTGCAGGCTCTCTGGAAGGGCGCCTTCGGCAGCGTAAGGAACATAGGCACCACGCTCTCCCGCTCCACCCCGCTGATATTCACCGGCCTCTGCGCCTGCTTTGCCTATAAGTGCGGCGTGTTCAACCTGGGCGGCGAGGGCCAGTTTATAATGGGCTCCGTGGTGTGCACCGTGATAGCCACCCAATGCGGCTTTACCGGGCTGCCCGCCATAATAATATGCCTTATAGCCGGCGCCGTGGCAGGCGGCCTTTGGGCGATGATACCCGGTGTGCTGAAGGTGTACAGAGGGCAGAACGAGATGATAATCTCCATAATGATGAACTACATAGCCACGCTTTTCATGGGAGTACTGTTCACAAATTGGCTGAGGGACGGCTCTGTCCCGCAAACCATAGCGGTGCCTGACGGGACGCGGCTTACCAGGCTGTTCGGACTGCGCGCCACCTCTGCCTTCATCATAGCCATAGCCGTAGGCCTCATAGTTTACTATTTCCTGTTCAACACCTCCAAGGGCTTCCGGCTCAGAGCGGTGGGCTTCAACATGACCGCCGCCAAGTTCAACGGCTTCGCAGTGGAAAAGTACTTTCTATTCAGCTTTCTCATATCCGGCATGATAGCGGGCCTGGGCGGCAGCGCGGAGATACTCGGCACCCAATTCTTCCTTATAAACGGCTACGCCGCAGGTTACGGCTTTGACGGCGTATCCATGGCACTGATAGGCCAGCTTCACCCCATAGCTACCATGCTTGTAGCGATATTCTTCGCTGCCCTCCGTGTAGGCTCAACCACTATGCAGGCGGCTACTGGCGTGCCTACCAGCGTATCCGATATAATACAGGCGCTGGTGATAGTGTTTACCGTGGCGGGCCTTGCCCTGGTAAAGCTGCCTGAGTTCAAGGCCTTTACCGACAGGGTATTCGCAAAGAAAAAGGAGGTGGCGTAGCATGAGCTGGGAATTCATATCAAATCTTCTCCTCGCGAGCGTAAGAATGGCTACGCCCCTCATATTCCTGGCGCTGGCAGAGCTGTATTCCCAGCGGGCGGGCCTGGTACATATAGGCCTTGAAGGCTTGGCCTCCATAGGCTCCCTTGTGGGCTTCCTTGTGAGCCTTATAACCGGCAACCCCTTTCTGGGCGTTCTGGCGGGCGCCGCCGCAGGCATACTGGTGAACATGATATACGCCTACGCTACCATAACCCTCTGTGCAGAGCAGATAGTGTACGGCATGGCAATAAACATATTCGCCCCTGCGCTGGCCTCCTTTATATACCGGGTATACTTCGGCGCGGGCTCTGAGCTGGTGCAGGTAAGCCTTATGGAAACGCTTGCCTCCAGAATGGGCATCACAGCCAACGGCTTCATAACAAAGCTGTTTCTGGATCAGACCCCCATGGTATACCTTGCGTACCTGCTGGTAGTATTCACGGTGATATACTTCAACAGGACAAAGTCCGGACTGAACTACAAGGCGGTGGGCGAATACCCCAAGGCCGCCGCTACGCTGGGCATTGACGTAATAGGCATAAAGTACACGGCGAGCGTTATCTGCGGCGCCCTCGCGGGCATCGGCGGCGCTTACCTAACCACCTGCTACACCACCACCTATGTTGACGGCAATATCGCGGGCCGTGGCTTCATAGCTCTGGCGGCGGTAATATTCGGCCGCTGGAACGCAGGCGGCGTGCTGATAGCCTGCCTCTTCTTCGGCTTCTGCGACGCATTGCAGATACGCCTTCAGGTGGGCAGCTACAACATACCCTATCAGTTCTTCCAGATGATACCCTATATCGCTACCGTAGTGGTGCTCGCGGCAATAGGCATGAAGAAGGCCGGACCCAAGAGCTGCGGCAAGCCTTACCGCAAGGAAGAACGCTAACTCTGACATAATAGCCGGTCATGCGGCTGTTATATAAACAAAAAATCGAAACGGAGGAATTACAAATGAAAAAGTTCTTAGCAATGCTGCTGGTCGCCGCTATGGTATTCTCAATGGCAGCCTGCGCCAAGGCGCCCGAGGCCGCCCAGCCCGCCGCAACGGAAGAGACCGCCGGCGAGACCGCGGAGACCGCCGAAGCCCCCAAGGACGGCAAGGTATACAAAGTAGCCATGATCTGCGACTCCAGCATTTCCGATGGCGGCTGGGGCATGTCCTGCTACAACGCCATGATGGACGCCGCAGAGAAGCACGGCTGGGAAACCGCCGTATCCGACAGCATTGAACAGTCCGCATACTTTGACACTATCGATTCCTACTGCACTCTGGGCTACGATATGATCTATGCTCCCGGCAATCAGTACACCGACGCCGTACTGCAGGCTGCCGCAGAGTATCCCGACATCGCTTTCGCCCTGCTCAACGGCGCTGCCGATACCCCCGCCAAGGCCGAGAACGGCAACGTATCCTCCCTGCTGCCCAACGCCACACAGATAGGCTGGATCGCCGGCGCTCTGGCGGGCCTTATGACCGAGACCGGCACCATCGCCTTTATCGGCGGCATGGAGCTGGACACCACCAAGGGCAAGTATGAGGGCTATAAGGAGGCCGCCGCCTACGTAGCAGAGAAGGCCGGCAAGACGGCAACTACTCTGGATATCGTATACTCCAACTCCTTCTCCGCCAGCGACAAGGGCATCGAGTTCGCCAAGGCCATGATTGACAAGGGAGCCGACGTATTCTTCGGCGACGCTTCCGCCGTTGACTCCGGCGCACGTCAGGCCATAGACGAGTACAACGCCGCACAGGGCAGCGTAAAGGTATTCGACATAGCGCAGCCTGCTGACCTGCTGGGCCAGAACGAATGCATCATAGGCTCCCAGGTGACGGACAACTCCGCCATGGTAGGCTCCTGCATGGAGGCTGTTGAGGCCGGCAAGCTGGGCGGCGACGTCATTTACGGCACCCTCGAGAACGGCGCTCTTTCCGCCGGCGCGGTAAGCGACCTGGTACCTGCGGAGATAAAGGATCAGTATAACGCCTACATCGAGGAGATGAAGGCCGGCACCTTTATGAAGCAATAACCACTCAGCCAATATAAAAAATGACGATACCCCGGCATGGCCGGGGTATCGTTGCAGTCTGAGGGAGGAGGTTGACGGCGTACCTTTAGTATTAAAATACAGTCCATCAGTATTATCGCCCCTAAGAAACAAACTATTGATATTGTTTCCCAAAGAATATATATAAATGCTAAATCCAATAAAACAATATTTATAGTGTTAAAAAGAAGGGGGATAATAAGAAAAAATAACTTACATTAACACTGGCACTTATCATGGTGCTGTGCCTGCTGCCGAGCGTGGCGTTTGCAAAAGACATGTCTTGGACATGGACGGTTACCATTATCGGCGGCAAATATTACAATAGCCTCAGACACAGACGGTAGAAAGTGGCAAAGAAGCTACCTTTACAGTAAATAGTAAGGAACCCACCAGAACTAACTACGATTTTAAGGGATGGAGCACCGACAAGAATGCTACGACCGCAAGCTATCATGGCGGAGAAAGCATAAAAATAAGCAAGAATACCACCCTGTACGCCGTGTGGGCAAACCCCGCGCCCAGCGAGAGCCCCGCTCCCAGCGAGAGCCCCGCTCCCAGCGAGAGCCCTGCTCCCAGCGAGAAACCCGAGCCTACAGCTACGCCTACGCCGAATATACCGTGGGTACCCGGCCATGACCATAACCACAACAATAACGGTGTTCCCACTATAGTTTACATACCCCCCAAGACCGGCGACATGCCCTTCTGGTACAGCATTGCCCAGTTCCTTGGCCTGGTAAAGCAACAGATAAAGTAACAGCATAACGCAAAAACATAAGGGCGGCCCTCGGGCCGCCCTTATGTTTATAATTTATCGTGAGTACGGGAGAACAAAAAACGCGGGGCGCAATGTATTAGTTGCATAAAAATGTAAAGTATGAGAGAATTAAGAAAATATCGATATAAAACTCTTGAAAATTACATTATAAACAGAGGAAGAAGAGAGTGGAATCAAGGGAATTGCTATGCAGGATCAAAGCGGGAGATGACGAGGCTTTCAGGACGATGGTATTGACCTATGGAAAGCCGGTATACCTGCGGCTTTTGGAGCGCTCCGGGAATAAGGAGGTGGCCAAAGAGGCGCTCAGGGAGGCGTTTATCGACCTGTATATCACCGTTAAAATGGCCAACAGCAAAGACCCTGTGGAAGCGCTGCTTTACAGCAGGGCGGAGGAGATACAGGCGGATATGCTGCGCCGATCCTGCGAAAGACTGTTCTACACTGCCACGAATGCAAACGCCCCAGAGCTGCCTAGAACCCAGCCAGAGATAAAGCGGGCCGATGTTCAGCCGTCGGATATCCCTATTCAGGCCAAGGCGGAGAAAAGGCCGTGGAGCGCGGGAAGGCTGGCTGCCGCCATAGCGCTCTCCGCAGGAATACTTGCCGCTCTATGGGTCATAGCCGGCCTGCTTATGGATATGGGCTTTTTGCCATATATCGACATGGGTTATAGCTGGTTCAATATGAACATAGCGCCCTGGTTTTAAGCATGGAGGCGGCACATGAAGGATAGCAAGGTAATAGCCGTTATGTTAGTGGTGTTCATGCTTCTCTTGATGACCATAGGCGTGCTTTTTATGGTGCGGCCCGGTGTGATAGACAACAGGCGGGCGGCAAAAGAGACGGAGATAATTGCCATGATAGAAGCGAGCGGAGGCAGCGTGGAAATACCAGATATGCAGCTACCGGAGGTGCAGGGAGAGGAGGACGAGACCTTCGAGGGCTACGAGCCGGGCTTTGAGCAGGACATGGGCTCGATTCCCGGCTATGAGCCGGAAGAAGGCGCCGAGGAAAGTAAGTCGGTGGGCCGCGGGACTATATCCATACCCGCCATAGACCTGAAAATGGCGGTAATGGAAGGCGTGGATAGGCGCGCCCTGCGGGGCGGCGCGGGCTGGCTGCCCTCATCGGCTGAGATGGGTGCGCCGGGAAACTGCGTCATATTCGGCCACCGGATGAAAAAATACGGCAGACATTTCAACAGGCTGGATGAGCTGGAAGCAGGGGACGAGATAAACCTTTCCGCTGGAGATGGAGATGTTTATACATATACCGTTACGGGGAAGGAAACTATCGAGCCGGAGGAGCTGTTTAATGCGCTGAGTTCCCACAACGACGGATACTCGCTTACTCTGGTGACATGTACCCCGGTCGGGAAAGGGACACACCGGCTGCTCATATATGCGGCAATGCAGCCATAAGACAAAGGATCAAAGGGGATAAGGACTATGAAATTCAAGAGCTTTAATCGCGTGCTTGCTGCTTTGCTGATGCTTACGATGCTTGCCGGTCAGGTGCTTATGAGCACTGCCATGGCCTTAAATGAGGAGCCGGGCATAGTGATACTGGATGAATCCGATCTGCTGGAGGCGGAGCCAACGCCTACCCCGGCGGCAGAACCGCCGGAGGGCGGCGAGCTGCCTGCCGAGGGCGGCATGCCCACGCCGGGGGCAGCGGAAACAATAGAAATAAGCGAGGACGACCTTACCGCCACGCCCACTCCCATGCCTGTCGAACCCACCGATACGCCGGAGGCAAGCCCGACCATAGAACCCACCGTCACGCCGCTTACCGCCACGTTGCTCAGGGGCTTTAATCTCATGTCCAACAATGCTGATGAGCTTGCAAATGGCGGAATAACAATAAACATCTCGGGCGGCAAGGAAACCGTAGAGGACGGAGAAATCTGCACATTTTCGGTTACGATAACGGATACAGACCTTCATGCAACGCCTAACCTTGTTGAAGGCACTAAGGTAACGGTTAAACTGCCGGAGTTTCTTGATATCAAGGACATAGAAACTGCTTATAATAAGGATTGGAAACAGTGGTTTAAAAATGCCGAATACGATCAGAATGAGCATAAATTGATATTGACGTTAGCTAACATAGATAGTAGTAAACAAACAGTAGGCATATCGTTTAATATCGAAACGGTAGCGAATTTTATCGGCTATGACGGGGATGGAAAGGGCAAAATATCCATAGGCATAGCCGGCTTGAACGAGTCTGAGACCGAGATAGGGACAGGGACGGGAACCGGAACGGGAAAAACAGAACCCTATCTTCAGAAAACCATGTTTGCGAACTATATGCCGGGAGCGGATAAGGATCACAATATATACATTCTGAATGATCAGAGCAAGCCGATAACCTATCGGGTAAACTTTGGCATAAATAAGAATTACGCCGGAAATGTGGCGATAGAGGATGACATGAGCAACGGCGCGCTGGCGCTGTGCGATGACAGCGGAAGAGTCGATGCGAGCCTTGTTAAGTGTATAAAGCTATATATAGACGGTTCGCCGGTTGCTTTGTCTCAAACTGGGGAAAGCCTGACAGGTACGCATAATGAACTTGGAAATATAACGATATCGAAGGACGGCACGGGCTTTTCCGTCACATTTTCTCGCGAAGAGGGCTTTGCGCAGGGGGAGGATTCATCTCTTGCGAATATCGAATTAAGGTATTTTGCCAAGCTTGTCGGAAATGTGAATGATGTTACCAACAAGGTAAACATGAAAATTGATGATAAGATAAGCGAAGCTGCGCAGGTGGTGGCGCGCAGATATACATCGGGCGCGGTCACTACCAGCAAATATATAATGAACGGCAGCAATGAGGTAACTGTATTAGATATAAATGAAAAAACCGGAACTGTCACTTTCCGAATAAGGGTCAGCGCATACGGCGAGATTGCTATTGACAAGGATACGGTAATCGTTAAGGACGTGTTGGAGGACTGCTTTAGCTATAAGGACAAATCGGTCAAATATGGCACGAAAGCAGACGAATACTTTAAACTTGAAGTAAATGGCCAGACTGTAACTATAACCAAAATAAAAGACGGGGCAATAGCACAGGGATTTTATACTATCGACTTCACCGTTGACGTCAATATGGACATGCTTCAGCCCGGCGACGCAGCACAGAATAAAATAAGCGAAAGCAACGTGGTTTACGTCCGCCGCGACGCGGAACTGACCGTAAATAAGACCTGGGATGGCGATGAAGCGGGCAAAGAAGCCACCTTCCAGCTCATTGGGCCGAAAGGTGATATTGATACTGCAAAGGTAACGGGAAACGGTTCTGCTACCCTCTATATCGGTGCGGATAAGCTTAATGAGGGCAATAATATTTGTACGCTCCATGAAATCGTTGCGGAGAGCAGCAAATACGTTGCGGGGCCGGATAAAAAGGTCGTGATAAACAAAAAAGACAATGTTGTTACGATAGTATCCGTTGAGGACGGAAACGTCAATAAAGGTACGGCTTCAGTAAGCATCGAAAATAAGCTGGATTCTCAAAAAGGCTCCGTAACGTTCAAAAAGCTCGGCGAAGGGAAAGAACAAATAGGAGGCGGTACGTTCCAGCTTTATAGGGTAGATGGCGAAAAATCAGAGCCCGTAGGAAATGAGTTTTCTACGGTAAAAGGTGAGTATACAATAGACAACCTTCTTTACGGCACATACTACGTCAAGGAGATAACTGCCCCTGCCGGATACATACTTGCAAGCACTCCGTCGCAGAGATTTACCATAAAAAAGACTAATGCCCACGCCACCATTGAGATGACCAACGAAAAGTACACCTCGGGTGCGATAACCATAAAGAAGGTGGACGAAAAAAATAAACCGCTGAAGGGCGCGGAGTTTATGCTGTTCGGCCCGAAAACATATAAGAAAACCACCGATAATAACGGCGTTGCGGAGTTTACCGGGCTGGAAGCCGGGAAGTATTCTATAATCGAAAAAACTGCCCCGAAGGGTTACGGAGGATATGACGGAACCGTTACCGTGGAAATAAAGGCTGACGGTACTGCAACCGTAGACGACCTGCCAAAAGGAATCAGCTTTGCTGGCGAAACCGTAACTTTGACATGGACTAACACCCGCGATAAGGGCAGCATAAGCATAACCAAGACCGATGGCAACCAGCCGCTTTCGGGGGCTGTGTTTGGGCTGTATGAGAATAAAGATTTAGCAGATAATGATCCTAAGACCGCAGTTACCAATGGGCAAGGTGTGGCAGAATTTAACGACCTTTCCGCCGGCACCTACTATTTGAAGGAAATAACTGCGCCCAACGGTTATGTGCTGGATGAAACCATACGGCCTTTCAAGATAGGCGGAAACGATGCCTGGGATGTTAAAACCGATATAGAGAACAGCTTAAAGCAGTACACGCTTAAACTGACGAAGAAGGGCGACGATGGGAAGCTGCTTGAAGGCGTTGAGTTTGAAATCAGCGGCAACGGCATAACCAAGAAATCCGCAAGCGGGCAGGATGGCGTGGTAAAATTTGAGGGCCTTCCATTTGGAAGGTATACTATCGCGGAGACCAAAGCGCCACAGGGGTATGTTCCTGCCGGCAGCATTAACGTTGAAGTAAAGGGCGATGGCAGCAATGGAAGCGTCATACAGGTCGGGGATGTTATAAACAAAAGGACGAAGCTCACCGTCACAAAATTTGCCGAGGACGGAAAAACAAAGCTTCCCGGCGCGGAGTTTATAATCAGGAACGGCGAGGGGGAGTATGTAAAGGTCGATGGAATAAACTTCTTTTCTTTTACCGATAAAGATAATGCGACTAAACTTACTACCGGCAGTGACGGCACCTTTGCCCTCGAATACCTGCCATTGGGCGAATATGTGCTGGAGGAGGTTAAAGCGCCGGATGGGTATCTGACGATAAGCGACCCTAAAAATTTCACGATCAAAAATGAGTCAACGGCTGTAAGCGTAGGAAATACCCGTATCAAGGCCGATTTGAAAATAATCAAGACTGACGAAAACGGCAAGCTGCTGGAAGGAATAAAGTTTACGTTGAAAAACAGCGCAGGCGGGTTTGTTACGGCGAGAGAAAGTAAAGGCAAATATACCTATACCGGCCGAGGGAATACAGGCACCGAGTTCACTACGGATGGATGCGGAGAGATATTCGTAAGCGGTCTGCTCTGGGGCACATACTATCTCAGCGAAACAAATGCCCCAAAGGGCATAGTGGGAATAAAAGATCAAATCGTTAAGGTGGACGCCAAAAACCATAACAAAACGATTGAGCTTAAGCTGGAAAACAGGAGCGAAAAGGAAAAGATCGAATTCAAAAAAACCGACGGCGCGGACAAGGGCCTCGCAGGGGCGGTGTTCAAGCTGAAGCTTGTAGAGGGAAGCGGCACGGCATATTCCACCGTTAAGCAGATGTATGCCATTTCCGACGATCAGGGGTGGGTCAGCTTTAAGGACGTGCCGTATGGCGTGTATGAGCTTACGGAGGTAATAGCGCCGGAGGGCTATGTGCGCAGCAATGAGACGTATTATGTGAGCATCGGCGGCGCAACGGCGGACGGCAAAAAAATAGTCAGCGTTCCGGATGTATGGCTCAATTCCCGGACGGAGAAGGAGTTTACCGTTAAAAAGGTAAGCGCCGACGGGGGCGAGCTCTTGAACGGCGCGGTATTTCAGGTGCTGGATGAGGATGAGAAGCCCATAGAGGGCAAGATAATAACTACATACGGCGGTTCCGGCAAAATAACGCTGCCTCTGGGCAGATATTATCTGAAGGAGAAGGTAGCTCCTGAGGGCTATAAACTGAACGAAGAGCTTATACCCTTCGAGGTCACGACGAACGGGCGCAACACCGTAACCGTGAAAAATACGCCCAAGACCGGCTTGCTGACCGTAAAAAAGACCGATAATGGAGGGAACCCCCTGCTCGGAGCGGAGTTTAAAATATACGCTATGGGGGTTGCGGCCCGGGAAAATCCAATTTATACGTTGATAACCGATAGCAGCGGCAAAGCCGTTAAAACCGGCATACCCTACGGCAGATATGTGGCGATAGAGAGCCGCGCGCCGGAGGGGTACGAACTGGACAATACGGAGCATACTTTCGACATACCGCAAAAGAATGAGGACGGAACGGTTAGTGCGGATATAAGTATTTTCGTAAAAAACACAAAGAGCCGCTATGCCCTGAGCATTGAAAAAAAGGATATTAACGATAAGAACAAAAAGCTGGCCAATACGAAATTTGCCGTGAGGGGCGGCGGCTTCTATGCGGAGGTCGAGACCGACGCGGACGGTACCGTTACGGTGGAGGTGCCCGCTGTCGGCACATATAGTATAACCGAGATCGCGCCGCCCGTGGGCTATACCATAGACCCCAATACCTACACGGTAAATGTATCGGGCCATACCGAGTCCGGAAAAGAGGTAGAATTCATCGCGGAAAACTACCAAACCAAGGTAACGCTAAACAAGGTGGACGAGAAGGAAAACAGGCTTGAAGGTGCGGAGTTCAGCATATTTGATGCGGAAGGGAAGCAGCCTGCAAAGTTTACCCAGGAAGGCAGCGTGTATACCTATTCCGAGGACGGCAATGTTACAGCCATAACGGCGGGGAAAGCCGAGATAGTCGGACTGCCGGTGGGAAGCTATATCCTGCGGGAGAATACGGCGCCGAAAAACTATATACCAATGGAGGATATGAGCTTCCATGTGCGGGCGGATATGTACGATAAGGCGCTGGAGCTGACGGCTGAAAACCTGCCCCATGAAAAGGGCGTTGCCGTGCTGAAGGAGAGCCCGGACGGAACGCGGCTCAAGGGAGCGGTATTCACGCTGTACAAGGACGATTCAGTGATAAAGGAGGTTACAACCGACAACGCCGGCGTGGCGCTGTTCACCGGATTAAACCCCGGCAGATACTATATCAAAGAAACCAAGGCGCCCGAAGGATATAAGCCTTTGGACAAGAGGTTCGACTTTATCATAGACGCAAACGGAAATCTGAAAGGCGATGGCTTCAGCGGCGACGGGCTGTATACGCTGACTGTAAAGAACAGCCCCCTTGAATACGGCTTTAAGGTAAAAAAGGTAAGCACAAACGATGAAAAGCTCGTACTGCCCGGCGCGGAGTTCCGCATACTTGGGGGCGGCCTGGATAGGACGTATACCACAGGGGCCGATGGGCTTACGGAGCAGATAACGCTCCCCATAGGCGAATATACGCTTACAGAGATGAAAGCGCCGGAGGGCTACGTTATAAACGGAGCGGGGCGGCATATCTCCGTCAAGGCGGACGGCATATACCTCGACGGCGATAAGCTTACCGGGACGGCGGAGATCACCGTTCAGAACGCGCCCGGCAGTTTTAAACTGAAGCTCGTCAAAGTGGATGCGGATACAAATCAGCCCCTTGCAAACGTTGCCTTTATCCTGAAGGGAAAGTATGGCGGTACACATTCCCTTATTACCGGCAGCGACGGCATCACCGATACAATATCCCTTGCGCCAGGGGAATATACGTTGTCCGAGGTAGCTGCGGCGGAGGGCTATGCCATACCCCTGAACGGATGGGGCTTTACCGTAACGGAGGGCACAGTTCAGCAGGTGACGAATACCAGCGAGGTGACAGAGTGGAGCTTTAACGACGGCCTGTTGACGCTGACCTTGAAAAACAGCCGGATATACGGCGGCCTCACCATAGAAAAAACTGACGGCAAGGACGGCAGCGCCCTGGCGGGCGCGGAGTTTACCGTAGCCGGAAGCGACGGTACGCCGCTGACCTTTATAAAGAATAACGGCAGGTACGAGGCAGCCACAGGCGAGGGCGCATCGAGCACCATAGCTACAGACGCCAACGGTAAGGCTCATATTACAGGGCTGAAGTTCGGAAATTATGCCGTAACGGAAACAAAGGCCCCCGAAGGGTATGTGTTGAAGGGAGACCGCCACAGCATAGCCATAAGCAGGCAGCAGACCGAGGTGACGCTGCGGCTGAAGAATGACAAGGCCATGTACAAGGTCACGGCGATAAAGCAGGATGCGGGCGAAAACGGAAAGCTGCTGGTTGGGGCGGAGTTTACGTTGTACAGCGCGGAGGGCGCTGTTGTGGCAAAGGCAGTAACGGGCTATGACGGCACGGCAGTATTCGAGGTTCCTGAGGGCAAGTATAAGCTCATAGAGACAAGGGCCCCTGCGGGCTACCAGCTTAGCGGCGACTTTGTGCGGGAGATCACCGTCAACGCAATGCAGGACTCGGTGGGCGAATTCAAATATACCTTCAACAACGAAAAGACCAGCTACTCCATAGAGATACATAAGCACGACTCCGAGGATAAGCAGAAAAAGCTTGCGGGTGCGGAATTTGCCGTTACGGATAGCCGGGGCTTTACCAAGACAGTGACGACCGATGCTTCAGGCAAGGCGTCTATTACCGAGCTGCCTTACGATGATTACACTATCCGCGAGATAAAGGCGCCAAAGGGCTATGCGCTGAGCGATAAGGAGTACTCAGTAAAAAAGACAGAGCTTGTCCATGGCAGCCCCGTAGTTATTGAGGCGGCAAACAAGTATATACTGGGCAGCGTGACCATTAAAAAGGTGGACCACGAGAACCCCGAAAAGCTCCTTGAAGGGGCGAAGTTTAACGTGACGGATGAAAATGGCAGCCTGCTCAAGTGGAAGGCGGAGGGCGACGTATACACGTTGGATGAGCGCGGCAACAGCGTAATAACTGCGGGCAGAGTAACGCTCAAGGACCTGCCGGAAGGCACATATACCCTTACCGAAATCGACGCGCCCAGCGGCTACGCTATACTGGACGGCAGCAGAACCTTCACTATAACCGAGGCGAATATGACGGCGCCGCTTGAAATAAAGGTAGAAAATCTGGTTAGGCGTACGGCAGTAGGCTTCATAAAGGTGGATAAAAACAACAAGGAGCTGCGCCTTGCGGGCGCGGAGTTCACCCTCTACAGGATGAATGGCGAAAAGCAGGGCGAAGTTGTGGCAACGGGAGTGACCAACAGCAACGGCCTCGTGACATTCACCGAGCTCACTATGGGCAGCTACCGGGCTAAGGAAACAAAAGCGCCAAAGGGCTATAAGCTTTGGAACGCCCCCATAGACTTTACCGTGGACGAATACGGGAAGGTAAGCGTAGGGAGCACCGAGCTAAAGCCGGAGGGTCTTGTATACACCGCCATGATAACCAACACCGCAGAGGAAAAGGAGATAACCCTGAAGAAAGTGTCGGATACCGGCGAGGCGCTTACGGGAGCCACATTCAGGCTGAGCGGCGAAAAGAGCTATATACTTACAACCGGCAGCGACGGTACGGCAAAGATTAGCCTGCCATACGGCGATTACATACTGGAGGAAGTAATAGCTCCGGACGGGTATGTGCTCAGCAGCGAAAAGCAGGCGCTGAACCTGAGCGACTCAGGATTAAAGCTGAACGGCAAGGCTGTATCAGGGTTTACGGTCACGCTGAAGAATCAGCCCGTGACATTCGCCCTGACGCTGCATAAGCGGGATGCCTCTACGGGCAAGGCGCTATCCGGTGCGACGTTCAAAATAACCGGCAACAGCTACACAAAGACCGTTACCGCGGATGCGTTAGGCAATACCGAGACCATAAAGCTCAGGCCGGGGACCTACGGCATAACCGAAACGGCAACGCCCAGCAGATATATAAGGCCTTTGGGCGGATGGACGCTCACTGTGGAGCGTGATGGGGACATGAGCGTATCCGGCAACGGCGCTTACATATCCTTGGGCAATACAGTGGTGCTGACGGTGGACAATATATCCAATCAGCCTTGCGCTACACCGACCCAGCCCCCCTGCTCAACGCCGGGCCCAGGCAGCACGCCTAAGCCCGCTGGGGGGGCAGGTAAGACGGGCAGCATAGGCAAGACCGGCGAGCTGGGCGGAGATATACGGCTGCTGTGCGGCGCGGCAATGATGCTGTTGTCTTTCACGGGACTGTTGGCGCTCCTGATAGCCGATGGCCGGAAAAAGCAAAAGTATATGATAGGCATGTAGCGGCGTACCGCGGTTAGGACGTTTGAGAACTGCATAAACAAAAACAGCCTGGATATGGTACGGCGTATGACCGTCCAGCCCAGGCTGTTTTCAAGTAAGTAAAGATTATAATGGACGGCACATGACCGAAAGGTGAGGGCGCTGCGAAAGCGCCAAAAGGTCATGAATTCGCTTTATTCTCTCATCAGCGCGTCCACGAGGGTCTCTATGGATATGCTGCCCATGCCGCCAAAGGTTTGCAGCATATGGCCGGATAGCAGCGTAAAGAACAGCTCTGCCCGCTCACCCAGTATCCCGGCGTTGCGGGATTGCAGCTTCAGCGCGCCCAGCTCCAGCATCAACCGCCACTTTTGCTTGTACTCCGTCATGAGCTCGCGTATAGGGGTATCTTCGCTGGCGCATTCGGCGCACAGTACGCAGTACAGCCGCGCGTTGTGCTCGTCTGCCATGAGACTTTCAAACAGGCGAATGAGCGCCGGGCGGATGGCTTCCTCCCGGTTCAGACCGTCTACCCAGGAGAAAAGTATGTCCGTCATATGGCAGAGACAGTCATCGGTTATGGTGACGATAAGTTCGTCCTTGGTGGAATAGTAGTAATAAAGTGTGCCCTTGCTCAGCTTTGCTTCGGCTGCGATATCGCCCAGGCTGGTGCCGTGGACGCCCTTTTGTGTAAAGAGGGAGGATGCGGTATACAGTATAGCGTCACGTACAGACGGAAAATCCCCGTGTTTGCGCGGCATATGCGTCCCTCCTTCCGGCAAGTCCAAATATCGGCCTTTTGACTGACAATATATAAATTATACAATACGGGAAGTGCGCATACAAGTTCAATATTGCAAAAATAAAAAAAGCGGGGAAATCCCTGCTTTTTTTATCTGTCGCAATTAGTTCATGCCATAGCGCTTCTTAAAGCGATCCACGCGTCCGCCGGTATCTACCAGCTTCTGACGGCCGGTAAAGAACGGGTGGCACTTGGAGCAAATTTCAACCTTGAGCTCACCCTTGACGGAACCGCTCTTGAAGGTCTCACCGCAAGCGCAACGAACGATGCTCTCACCGTAATTGGGGTGGATATCCTTCTTCATCGTGTTATCCTCCTGTATTTGCTGGGCGCAGGGCGATTAGCCGCCCTCCTGCTGCATGTGGGCATATACAACCCGAACGAAGTTATTATATCTTATACTGCGGTGCCGGTGCAAGTACTATTTTGATATATTCGGGCTTTTTTTATAAATGAACCCGACCGAGACCGGGGTACGGAGTGCCGCGGTTTATTTGTTGAAGGTCTTGCCTGTGGTGAAGCCGTCCTTCTCATAGGCGCTGTTCCATGCCCGTATCTTGGCGACGAATTCCTTGTTGTTTTCCGTCTTCTCAAGCATGGCGATGAGCTGCTCGGTGATCTCCGCGGGATTGCCGTTGCCCAGCATTTTGCGTATGATGTACACTGCGTCCATTTCGTCTGGGGAGAGAAGCAGGTCATCCCGGCGGGTACCGCTCTTGTAGATGTCTATGGCAGGGAATATGCGCTTTTCGGAGAGCTTGCGGTCAAGGTGTATCTCCATGTTGCCTGTGCCCTTGAATTCCTCGTAAACTATATCGTCCATGCGGCTGCCGGTCTCGATGAGGGCGGTAGCGATTATGGTTAGGCTGCCTCCGTTTTCGATGTTGCGGGCAGCGCCGAAGAAGCGCTTGGGCTTATGCAGCGCTCCCGGATCCATACCGCCGGAAAGAGTCTTGCCGGTGGCGGGGATAGTAATGTTGTAGGCGCGGGTGAGACGGGTTATGGAGTCTATGAGGACTACCACGTCCTTGCCCTGCTCCACCAGGCGCATAGCGCGCTCCTGCGCCATTTCGGCTACGCGGGTATGATGCTCGGGCAGCTCATCAAAGGTGGAGTACAGTACCTCACCCTTTATGCTGCGCTGCATATCCGTGACTTCCTCGGGCCGCTCGTCTATGAGCAGCACTATAAGGGTAACGTCGGGATAGTTGTTGGTTATTCCGTTGGCTATGTTCTTGAGCAGCGTAGTCTTGCCGCTCTTGGGCTGGCTGACGATAAGGCCGCGCTGGCCCTTGCCTATGGGGGCTATGAGGTCTACCAGGCGAATGGCCAGATTCTGGTCCTTTGCGCCGGTGCCGTCGTCATATTCCAGAGTGAGACGCTCATTGGGGTATATGGGCACAAGCTCCTCAAAGGGCTTACGCTTCATGGCCTCCTCGGGATCAATGCCGTTTATGGCTGTTATGTACAGCAGCGCGAGAAAACGCTCGCCCTCCTTGCTTGGACGGGTCTTGCCGGTGACGAGATCGCCTGTGCGGAGGCCGAAGCGGCGTATCTGGGCGATGGAGACGTATATGTCCTTGTTGCCCGGCAGATAGTTGTCGCTGCGGAGGAAGCCGTAGCCATCGGGCAGCACTTCAAGTACGCCTTCGCAATCGCCGCATTCTCCGCCCTCGAGAAGGCCGGGAACTGCGGGATTGCTGGTGCCGTATTCTTTGTTGTAGTAGCCCTCGGGACGGTCTGGTCTGCGGAAGCTTTCCTCGGACTGCTGCTCATAGGCGGCCTGATAGCTCTGCTGCTGATAGCCCTGCTGGTAGGAGGGCTGCTGGTAGCCCTGCTGGGAATAGTCCCTGTTATAAGAAGGCTGATAGCCCTGCTGGGAGTAGTCCCTGTTGTATGCCTGATAGCCCTGCTGCTGATAACGGTTCTGATTGTAGCCGTATCCCTGCCGCTGCTGATAATTCTGTTGATAGGGTTTGCGGTACTGCTGCTGATAGCCCATCTGACGGGGCTGCTGTGCCTGATACGCAGGTACATACTGAGAGCGGGGCTGTGCAGGAGCTTCGTGCAGAACGTCGCTGTGCCGCACGTGTGCTTCCTCAGCGGGCTGTTCTGCGGCCTGCATTGGCTGCCCGGATGCAGGGACGGCGGGCTGTGGATCAGGCTGGGCTTCGAGCTGGGGAGCCGGCGGCTCAGCTGGCTGCTGCACCGCAGAGGGTATCGCTCCGCCGTTCATTATGATGTCCACAAGCTCGTTCTTGCGGTATTTTGTGAGTGACTTTACGCCCTGAAGCTTGGCGATCTCCCTGAGATCGTTCAAGCTCTTTTCCTGAAGCATTTCTCTGGTCACTGTGGGGGTACTCCTTTCGACATATGGCATAAAAATTTATAAAAAACCACGGAATTAGCTATAACTTTCATTTGCTGATGCAGCAAAAAGCCGCATACCGATAGTATTACCAGAAAGTGGAAAAATATAATCACTGTTTTTCTTTCTGCCTGGCCTGGATCTAATCAATGAAAAAGCTATGCTGATACAATTGGTTTTATCCGGGAAAACATATAATATCATAATAATAGTATATTCCAAAAAGAAAGCTGTCAAGCGTTAAAAGACATAAATTAACTTTATATTCACAAATGACAAAAAATGCCTGTTTTTTTATGGTATCGGCAAATTTTCCATAGAGCTTTTGCATATATATCTATGAAAGTTTCACAAGGGGGTAAAGCAAAAATGCAGGATCAGCGGCTGCTGGAAGGCGGAAGGATACGAAGCCATTCCATACACATAGACGACAGGCGGCTCATTAGCGTGACAGGTGTAAAGGACGTGGACAGCTTTAATGAGCAGTTCGTACAGCTTCTTACGGAAGCGGGAGAACTGAGAATAGAGGGGGCGGAGCTGCACATTACAAAGCTGAATCTGGACGAGGGGCAGGTAATGCTGGAAGGGGAGATATCCGCGCTTGAGTACGCCGAAGGCGAAGAGAGAGGAAGCCTGCTGGGAAGGATATTCAGATGAGGGAGCTGTTCCCGCCGGGAGAGCTGACCGAGTTTGCCGGATTTGTTGCGGCGGTTAACTGCGGGCTGGTAATAGGGATTATGTATGATCTGTTTGCGCTGCTGCGAAAGCCGTTCAAAAGCGCGGTGATAACGGGAATTATAGACCTGCTTTATTATGCCGTCGCTATGGTTATTGTGGCGCTTACGCTGCTGTATATAAATTGCGGCATGCTGCGGCTGTATCTTTTTGCCGCGATAGCATTGGGAATATACCTGTATGCACGTTTCCCGGGAAGGCTCATAAGGGCGAAAAAAGCGAAGAAGGCAAAATTTACAAAAAAACAGTTGCGTTGATGTTATATATGCATTAGGATAAGTAGTAAGTAGAAGTGTCTCCGGAGCGAGCGGTCAAAACTTTGAGCAGGACGCATAGGTAATGGCAAAGAGGGTAAGAAAACGGAATAAAAAGCGTATGCGGGCGTTTGCCGTGGGTTTTGTGGCGCTTGCATTTATAATCGCGGCCGTGCTCATATCCCAGCAGAAAAAGCTGGACGCTATAGCCGAGGAGCAGGCGCAGCTTCAGGAGGTAATAGCGGCGCAGAACGAGGAAAAGGCCCGCCTCGAGTACATGATAGAGTACAGCGGCAGCGAATCCTACCTCATACAGTACGCCCGTGAAAAGCTGGGCTACGTAAGGCCGGACGAGATAAAGTTCGATATTGACGGAAATAAATAACCTATATAGCAAAAGAGAACGGCATAGCCGAGCGTCTTGCGGTCATTCGGATATGGGGACCGCTCTCTTTTTTTATATTATTTGATATCCAACTCCGGCGGTATATCTATTTCATCTGAAACATACTTGCCATTCTTTTTGCGCTGGCGCACGCATTCCGTAAGCAGATATTCTATCTGGCCATTTACAGAGCGGAAGTCATCCTCTGCCCATGCGGCTATAGCGTCGTACAGCTTTGAGGAAAGGCGAAGGGGTATCTGCTTTTTATCGCTCGCCATATAAGGGACTCCTTAATACAGGCTGCCGGAGTTTACTACGGGCTGGGCGTCGTGGTTGCCACAGAGCACCACGAGGAGGTTGGATACCATGGCGGCCTTACGCTCGTCGTCAAGGTCGACTATTCTGTTTTCGCTGAGCCTCTCCAGGGCCATCTCTACCATGCCAACGGCGCCGTCAACTATCATCTTTCGTGCGTCTATGATAGCCGAGGCTTGCTGCCGCTGGAGCATGACCGCGGCTATTTCCGGAGCATAAGCAAGGTAGGTTATGCGGGCTTCGAGTATTTCTATACCGGCTTCAGATACCTTATCCTGTATTTCGTCTTTTATGCGAGCCGCAACGACTTCGCTGGAGCCCCGAAGGCTGCCTTCGTCGGCAATGCCGTCACCGGTGGTGTCCACATTAGGGGCGATATCGTAGGGATAGATGCGAACGATGTTGCGAAGTGCGCTGTCACACTGAAGGGACAGATATTCCTTGTAGTTATCCACGTTGAATACCGCCTTTGCTGTATCCACCACCCGCCACATGACCGCTATGCCGATTTCAACAGGGTTGCCGAGACAGTCGTTTATCTTCTGGCGGTTGTTGTTCAGGGTCATTATCTTGAGGGATATTTTCTTTGTTGGTATATCGACGGAAACATCGACTCCACCGGAAGGCTGCTTTGCGCCCAGAACCTTTACGTCGCCGCTCTGGTTGAGCTTTGTGCCCGCTGCCGGGTTCACGGCTGTGCAGAAAGGGTTTACAAAGTAAAAGCCGGAGTTCTTAAGGGTACCGACGTATTTGCCGAACAGCGTAAGGACAAGCGCCTCTTGAGGCTTTAGCACCTTAAGCCCGAGGAAGAATATCCAACCGAAAACAAACCATACGCAGCTGATCAGGGTAAGAGGCAGTATATCATACGAAACCCCGAATATGAAAAGAACTACAGAAGCCACATATACGAGCACCAGCAAGAGCAGGACGACCATTCCGTTCTTTCGATTATTGAGCGTTTTTTCAGTCATCACAATCAATCTCCTATCTATTTGATATCTATATGATATCAAATAGCGGAGCGAGTGTCAACGGATAATAAAAAAATAAGCGGCTGAACTGCCGCTTATTTGCCGGTAAAGTGCATTATGGCTTCCAGCACAGCGCCGCCCATGGCCAAGGATTTGTCCGAACAGGAGAAGCAGTGTTCGTATTCGCAGCGGGGATCGACGTCGGCGCACTTCATGCCCTCGGCAGCGTAGAATCCGTCCGGCAGCAGGCCGCGGAGGGTGCCGTCTATTTGAGCTTTTACTTCTTTGCCGCCGACGATAGCCACCGTCTCCTGTGCCTTCACCCTGTCGCCTATGGCGTGTATGCAGTGGAACACGCCACAGGCAGGAGCGTGCATCACGCGCTCGGCGCCGCGCCCGGCTATTATGCCGGGTATGCCGGTGTTGGGTATGGGGCTCTGTCCCTTTTCATAGTATACTCGGCCCATGTAGTGACCCCTCTTTGTCTCTACTGCGGCATGGCAGTCCGTGCCCACTGTAAAGCCGGGGCCGAGGGCTATGACGACAGGGGCGTCAGAGATGGATGTTCCTGTGTTGCGCTTGGCGATTATGGCGTCCACCATTGCGTCCGGGCAAAGAGTAAGCGCGGTGCGGCCGGTCTCGTCAGCCAGTATGGGTATATTTCCCTGGGTTATTACAGCCTTTGCGGTTTCGGCATCCGGAACAAGAACGGCAGTTATGCTTTCAACCTTGGCTGTACCGTGATACATGGCCTCGGAGAAAGCTACGGAGCGGCGTATTGCGCTGGGCTTTACAAGGTCAGTCATGACTATATCCATGCCCGCGCGCTTTAAGCGCACTGCAACGCCTGTGGCGAGGTCCCCTGCGCCCTTTATTAAAACCAGCATAAAATACCCCTTTGATATATGATGACAGCGTTAGCTTGAATATATTAAAATTGTATCATTCCAACATAACCGTGTCAAATAGTGAAGAAAATATTACATATTTGAAAAAACGCATGTGTATGGGGCTTAAGGTATGGAAATACGGAGGCTTTGGTGATATGATTTTTGCAGCAGGAGATAATAATATTATTAAGTAAATAAGAGCAATATAAGGAGGGATCGGAAATGGCATTTTTTGACAAGATCAATTCCATAGCCAAGAACGTGGGCGACAAGACGGGCGACGCCATCGAAATGGCGAAGATTAACGCGAGGATAGCTTCCGAGCGCAGCGCTATGAACGATATTTACAGACAGCTGGGAGAGGCGTACTATGCTCATCGCATTAACGGCGGCGAGGGCGAGCCCGTGGAAGCCGCGGCGATGTATTCTCAGCTTGATCAGCATACGGCTGCAATAGACGAGGCGCAAAAGCAGATAGTTGCAATAAAGGCAGAGGGCGAAAGAAGGGCGGCGGAGGCCGCGGCGGCAGAGGAAGCTGCGGCAGCGGAAAAAGAGCAAAAGAGAGTGCAGCCCGGCGTTCCCGTGTTCGATACCGGTATGCCCGCGCAGGAGCAGAGAGTGGAATGCCCTCAATGCGGCGCCGGCCTTAACGCAGACGCGAAGTTTTGCCCTCAGTGCGGCGCCAAGATAGAACCGCCCGCGCCGGAAGCCACCGAAGCTCCGCAGAGCAGGGTATGCCCCGGCTGCGGTGCGGAGGTTGCCCAGGGAATGAAATTTTGCAGCCAGTGCGGGGCCAGGGTTGAATAACGAATTTAATAAGACAACGGCAAAAGCGGCTCGGAGACAAACTCCGA
>ENA-ORMS01001166-ORMS01001166.1-human-gut-metagenome-genome-assembly--contig:-NODE-1166-length-22509-cov-3.799991_pt1 | contig 22509 bp, 18 predicted proteins | sample MGYA00242104_ERZ508997 | MGnify/ENA primary metagenome ERZ508997 (study PRJEB26280, sample SAMEA2338704) | human gut metagenome | biome: human gut; feature: human-associated habitat; material: faeces... | reverse complement strand
GAGTGCCGCCCAAGCGTTGTCGAGTTTGCGCATTGCTGCTGCTTCGCCTGCAATGCCTTCGATGCTTTCCGCAAAAGCGGCAGCGGGAAGAACTGCAAACGCCATGATGAGCGCGAGCAGAACAGCCGTCAGTTTACGAGTTTTCATGTGTTCCTCCTGAGTTTTGCTTTGCGGCGGAAAACGATGAATGCCGATTCTCTGCCGCATATTGTATTTTAGCATCTGCCCGCAGAATGTCAAGAAAAAATATCGCTCCTGACGAAGTTGATATTTACGTTTAAAAGCTGTTTCAAATTTAAAACCCGTTTTGAATGAATATACCGATTTCGGCTCTTTTCACATCCGCGTTTCTGTGGTATAATAAATTGATTTGGAGCAGGTATTGCTCCGCATTTCGGAGGTACAAAAGTGGCACGAAGCATGACAGGGTTCGGTCATGCGGTCGTTTCAAAAGACGGCCGCGAATTGTCGATTGAACTGAAATCGGTCAATCATCGCTTTTTGGATCTTGCATTCAGAATGCCGCGCTCGCTTGCCTTCCTTGAGGACACGGCGCGGAACACGCTCGGCACGATGCTTGCGCGCGGCCATGTTGACATTTTTGCCAATTACCGCAACACGCGGAACGATTCAAAAAAAGTTGAAATAAACATGCCGATGCTCTCGGCATATATGACCGCCGCCCGGCAGGCGGCGGAGGAACTCGGCATTGAAAACGATCTGACACTGTCGCGTGCGCTGAGGCTTACGGATATCGTTTCCGTGACAGAGGCCGACGATGACAGGCGCTTGCGGAACTGATGAAAGATGCCTTGACCCGCGCCGCAAACGAGCTTATCGCAATGCGTATGCGCGAGGGTGAAAGGCTTTCATCCGACGTGAAAACACGACTCGGCGTGATTGCGGATATTCGCGAAAAAATCTCGGAGCGCGCCCCGCTTGTCGTTGAAGAACAGCGAAAAAAGCTTAACGAACGCATTGAAAGCCTGCTCTCCGAAACGGAAATCGACAGGGCGCGCCTTGCAACGGAAATTGCATTATTCGCAGATAAAGTCAGCATCGACGAGGAGCTTGTCCGTCTTTCGAGCCATATTGCCGCGGCAGGCGAACTGCTTGAAAACAACGGCTCTGTCGGCAGAAAACTGGATTTCATCGTTCAGGAAATGAATCGCGAGTTCAACACCATCGGTTCAAAAGCGAACGATAAAACAATTGCGTCTCTTGTTATCGACGGCAAAGCCGAGCTTGAGAAGATGCGCGAACAGGTGCAGAACTTTGAATAAACATAAAACCGAGTTTCGGCATTCGTTCCGCAATTCGGCAGCAGTGCTGTGTGCGGTTTGCACAAGGGCATCAAAAGAAATAAAGAGGGTACAAACACTATGATGAAAAAACGCGGCATGCTGATCGTCATTTCCGGCCCTTCCGGCGTCGGCAAAGGCACTGTTGCAAACAGATTGCTTGAAAAACACGACAACATCTGCTTCTCCGTTTCCGCAACGACCCGCGCAATGCGTGAGGGTGAGGCGGAAGGCGTGAATTATTTTTATAAAACCACCGAGGAATTCGATACAATGATAGAACAGGGAGAATTCCTTGAATACATGCGTGTGTTCGGCAAAAATTACTACGGCACGCCGAAAAGCTACGTTGAATCAAAGCGCAGCGAAGGCATAAGCGTTTTGCTTGATATCGATGTCAAAGGTGCAATGCACGTTAAAAACAATTGCCCCGACGCAATAACGATTTTCATTGCGCCCCCTTCACTGGCGGAGCTGCACAGGCGGCTTGTGGGCAGAGGGACGGAGACTCCCGAAGCGGTTGCCCGAAGGTTTGAAGAGGCAAGAACGGAACTTGAATACATTCCGAAATACGACTATGTTGTTGTGAACGATGAAATTGAGTCGGCCGTTCAAAATATCGAATGCATACTCAATGCCGTCGGATGCACTCCCGAATATAACCGCGAGCTTTTGCCCGCGCTGCTCGGCGAAACTTTCTCCGAGTGACGAACGGTGCTGCGGAGGGCGGGCCGCATGATAATCGTATAATAGTTTTAAATTGAGCGTTAAATTTATTGAATACTTACTGTTGGAGGTAACATAATGAGTCACCAAATGAACCATCCGCCGGTTGTTGAACTGGAAAACATCGCGGGCTGTCGCTATATGCTTGTAACAGCCGTTGCAAAGCGCGCAAGGCAGCTGCTTGTTTCAAAGGAAGAATCATCCGACAAAAAGCCTGTTGCAAAGGCTGTTGACGAACTGTACAACGGCGAGCTCTGCGTCAGGTATCCTGCCGAATACTATCAGACTTCCGAAAAATAATCCGTAACTGCGGAACATTCAAATCAAGCTTTATATGTTATGCGCCGAAAGGCGGGGGTGAACAGCATGTTTGCAAGGGTAATAGTTGATATTTCAAATGCCAATGTAAACAGGCTGTTTACTTATGCCGTTCCGGAAGAAATCAGTCTGTGCGAAGGGCAGCGCGTTATCGTTCCGTTCGGGCGGGGGAACCGACCGATTGAGGGCTTTGTGCTTGAACTTGTCGATGAACCGGGAACGGAGCGTGAGCTTAAATCCATCGTGCGAACGATTGAGCCGTACTCGGCGCTGCTGCCCGATCAGCTCAAGCTTGCGGATTGGATGTGCAAAGCGTACCATTGCACAACCGCCGATGCACTTCGGGTCATGATTCCCGCCGCGCTGCGCGGTTCAAAAGTTAAAGAAAAAAAAGTGCGCACTCTGCACATTGCGGACAATCTTGATATTGAAGCAGTGCGTGCTTCAATGCTGAAAAAAGACGGAACGCCGCGTGCGCCGAAGCAGTTTGAAGTTTTTTCTCTGCTGTTATCGGGCAGAGCGGAGCTTTCCGCAAGCGATATAAATGCGTTCGTGCCCGGTGCGGGCGCAGCTGTTGCCGCGCTCGTTAAAAAGGGCATTCTTGTTGAACAAGGGCGCGAAACCTATCGAAATCCTTTTGCAAACAGAGATATTCAGTTAACGGAGCCGCTGCCGCTTCTTCCGGCGCAGCAAAACGCACTTGAAAAAATCAAATCCGCCGATGCCGGAAGCTGTCTGCTTCTTCACGGTGTCACGGGGAGCGGAAAGACCGAAGTTTATATGCAGGCAATTGCGAACGTGCTTGAAAACGGCGGCGGCGCAATTGTTCTTGTCCCGGAAATATCACTGACACCGCAGACGACGGACAGATTCAGGAGCAGATTCGGAAACAATGTTGCCGTTCTGCACAGTCATTTGAGCGACGGTGAGCGCTTTGACGAATGGCGGCGGATACGCTTCGGCAAGGCAAGGGTCGTTGTCGGCGCAAGGTCGGCGGTGTTTGCGCCGGTGGAAAATCTGCGTATTATCATAATTGATGAAGAACATGAGCCGAGCTATTATTCCGAAATTACTCCAAAGTATTCCGCTGCCGAGGTTGCGCTGCGTCGGGTTAAACTCTGCGGTGCAAAACTTGTCCTCGGCAGTGCGACTCCGTCGCTCACAACATATTATCGTGCAAAGCGGGGCAGGTACATACTGCTTGAGATGCCGGACAGAATAAACGGCGTTCCGATGCCGAAAGTTGATGTTGTTGACATGCGTGAGGAGTTTTTGAGCGGTAACAACAGCATTTTTTCAAGCTTGATGATAAAACGGCTGAAAGAATGCCTTGAAAAGCACGAACAGGCGATTCTGTTTCTCAACAGGCGCGGGTATTCATCCCATGCCGAATGCCGCGCGTGCGGATTTGTGTTCACCTGCCCGAACTGCGACGTTGCATTGACCTATCACAGGTTTGATGAGTCCCTCCGCTGCCACTATTGCGGGGCGAATTATAAAATGCCGAAAACCTGTCCGTCCTGCGGCAGGGAGTACATCAAATACACGGGAATCGGAACTCAGCAGGTTGAGGAACAGCTGAAACTTGTGTTTCCGAATGTGCGCTGTTTGAGAATGGATATGGACACAACAAGCGGCAAAACCGCACATCGGGATATACTTGATGCATTCACGCGGCGCGAGGCTGATGTGCTTATCGGCACGCAAATGGTGGCAAAGGGGCTTGATATTCCGAATGTGACGCTTGTCGGCGTCGTGTTTGCTGATTCAACACTTTTCCATTCGGATTTCCGCAGCAGTGAACGTACGTTTCAGCTTTTGACCCAGGTCGCGGGTCGTGCCGGCCGTGCCGATAAAGAGGGACGCGTTGTGATTCAGACCAATGCGCCGGGACACCGCGCAATACGGCTCTGTACGAAGCATGATTATAAAACATTCTATAATCTCGAAATCGGAGACCGACTGCGGACGCTGTTCCCTCCGTTTGCGGTATTTGTGCGGGCGCAATTCGCCTGTGCCGATGAAAATGCGGCGGCGGATGCGGCGGAAAGGTTTGCAAACGGCGTGACAAAAACCATTTTAACTGCATTAAAACCCGCAAACGCGGAAAATGAGCTTGTTTTCGCACTCGCGGGTGCCGCGCCGATTCGCCGCAGGGAGGGGCTGTTCCGCTATGCGGTTATAATTAAGTTGGTTCGCACCGCAAATACGGCCGCAGCAATCAATGCAATATACGCTTTCAGCGACGGCTGCGCGGATGAATGCTATCGCGGCATTGAAGTCAACCCGCAGGATATGCTTTGACAGAATAACAAACCCGCAGCGGAAAGCGGAAAAAGATACGAACTATGAACGGATTGAATGCATTAAAAATGCGGCAGGAGCCGAAGCGCGGCGCAAAACTTGCCGAAAAACTTAAATGTGAAAAGAGCAGCATACACTATCTCAGCATTTTGAACGGAAATACGCGGGGACTTGTTTGGACGGATGATCCGACGGCACCGCGGCTTGCGGTCGTGTACAGTTATCTTTTGGGCGGATTCCAGATAATGGGAACTCCGCTGCAAACGGCGGAGGAATATGCCGCTTTCCGTCTGTTTTTTGAGAACAAAGTATTTCCGTTGGCAAAAGATGAATTCGAACTGAGTGAATTTGCATATTCCGCCGACACGGAAGAGCTTTCGGATATGATGCGCGTTGTTTTTTTCGACAAAGAGCTGTTCGAACAGAAACAGCTTGTTTATCGCACGGCAGAAGAATACAGCGCGGCGGGAATGCCGTTCGTTCATGCGGCGGAGGGGCGGCCGATGCGCATTCGGCGTGCCTCGGAAAGCTTCTTGCGTGAGAATGCCGAGTTTGCAGGGGCTTATCTTCCCGAAATTCTGGAAAGTTACAAAAGCTTTGCGGATTTTTTGAAACATGGTTTTGCCTTTTTTGCGCTTGAGGGCGAGAATATCTGCGGAAACATAATTTCAAACGGAGAATACAACGGCTGCTGCATAGTCGGGGCGGATACAAAAGCGGAATATCGACGGCGCGGCATTGCATCGGCGTTGCTGCGCACCGCAATTGAATTTGCACGGGAGCGCGGGAATGAAATAATATGGGAGTGCGCGGAAGAAAACATACCTTCGGTGCGCACTGCCGAAAGCTGCGGAATGCATCGCTGCGGAGAGTTTTTCGTCCGCTGGTTTGAATTCGAACCGAACACTCCGCAAGATTAATCAAATCGTTTCAACAGCTTGCGAAATTGAATTTTCGAAAACGAACATCGGCGCGGTCGTGATGGCCGCGCTTTTAATATATTTTTAGAAATGAGATTTAATGCTTGACACGGCATAAATCGGTGGTATAATAATAACAGGAATCATTCCTAAGGAGGCGTGAATGACGAGGCAGCGACAGTTGATTTACAACATCATACAACGGGCGGATGATCACCCGACAGCCGAAATGATTTATGCAAGGGCAAAGGCCGAAATGCCGTCCATTGCATTCGGAACTGTCTATCGGAATCTGAAACTCATGGTCGATGCCGGAGAGATTCTTCACATTCCCGTTGCCGGTGAGCCGGACAGATACGACAAGACCCTTCGTCCGCATGAACACATGCAGTGTATCGAATGCGGCAGGGTTGCCGACTGTGACCCGGGCGATCTGAAATCATATTTCAGCAGCAAAATCGGCGAAGAAATTGTTTCCTACACACTCAACCTTTTCTATATCTGCAACGAATGCAGACAGAAGCGGAAAAGGGAGAATAATCAAAAACGAGCATAAAATGCTGACCGGCGGCGCGTGCCGCAAAAAATAAAAATCTTTGGAGGATAAAAGTATGAAAAAGTTTGTATGTTCAGTATGTGGTTACGTTCATGAGGGCGATTCCGCTCCCGAAGTATGTCCCGTTTGCGGTGCACCCGCAGAAAAGTTCATTGAGCAGTCCGAAACAATGAGCTGGGCGGCAGAGCATGTCGTCGGCGTTGCACAGGGCGCACCCGAGGATATTATGGCGGATCTGCGTGCAAATTTCGCAGGCGAATGCACCGAAGTCGGTATGTACCTTGCAATGGCAAGGGTTGCACACCGCGAAGGTTATCCCGAAATCGGTCTCTATTGGGAAAAAGCAGCCTATGAAGAGGCTGAGCATGCTGCAAAGTTTGCCGAACTTCTCGGCGAAGTTGTAACTTCCAGCACCAAAAAGAACCTTCAAATGCGTGTCGAAGCCGAAAACGGCGCAACCGCAGGCAAGACCGATCTGGCAAAGCGTGCAAAGGCTCTTAACCTTGATGCAATTCACGACACCGTTCATGAAATGGCGCGTGACGAAGCCCGTCACGGCAAGGCTTTCGCAGGCCTTCTGAACAGGTATTTCGGCGAATAAGAATACGTTCGGTGATAATCCGAACGGCGGATAATCACGATATGCTGATTACATATTCCGCATGACAAAACTCGGCACAGAATAAAGATATCGCGGCCTCGTTTACGGAAGCCGCGATATTTTTATTTTATTTTAAATCAAAAGGCGAAAAGTAAACAGTGCTGTTTCATTCCGATCTCAGCGCGGCAACGGGATCCTTCTTCGCCGCAATTCGCGAGGGTATGATGCCCGCAATGAGTGTCAAAACCATGCTTATCAGAACCAGTATTATGCCGGCACGCCACGGAAGGACGGCCGTCAGCGTGTCGATGCCTGTGAGCGACCGAACGATAAGGTTCAGCGGGATGCACAACAGCATTGATGCGATTATTCCGATCGCACCCGCACAGAAACCGATAATCAGCGTTTCGGCATTGAACACGGATGAAATATCGCGTTTTGATGCGCCGATGGAGCGCAGAATACCGATTTCCTTCGTGCGTTCAAGCACTGAGATATAGGTAATTATGCCTATCATGATTGAGGATACAACCAGAGAGATTGCAACAAACGCGATAAGCCCGTACGAAACGGCGTCGATCATTGTTGTAACTCCGGACATAAGCAGCGCAACATAATCGGTGTACTCAATAGCCTTATCCTTGTCCGCATTCCGGTTGTATTCCGCAATGTTGTCAGCGATAGCCTCCTTATCCTCAAATGTTGCAGCATACAAATTAACGGTTTTGGGTGAATCGGGATCAACCGCACCGAGTTTTTCAAGTGCTTCGTCAAGCGTTGTTCCGGAAACCTTTGACGGCATGAATTTATCATAGTATTCCGCAAGCTTGTCAACACTCGTGTCGTTTGCAATTGTTTTATCAAAAATATCCGCAACTGCGGCATATCCGGCCGTGCCGAAAAGATCGTTCGGTGCGGAATGTTCGAAAATAATCTGCATGATTTCGGCTTCGGCTTTGTCGGCATATTTCTTTTTTACGGCAGAAACAAGCTGTTCACGCATCAAAGTCCGAAGCTCTTCGTCCGTATAGTCGGAAAGATATTCCTCCGCAGTGGCAACATCAAACCCGTATGTTGCCGCCGCAAGCTGAACCATTGATTCACGCGTCGGATACATTGCCATATATTCCTCAACAGCTGCATCAAGCTCCGTCTGCTCGGGTTCGGCAATGATTTTTTTGTAGATTTCCGTTTTCTGCATGTCCGTAAGGGATGCAAAATAAGCGGTAACTTCTTCCGCCTTTTTGTCTGCCGACAGTTCGTTTTCGGAGTCCAAAGTGAAAGGAAGTCCGGTTAAAACATCAAGATTCACGTTTTCCGGGGATTTCTGTTCGCGGACAATTTCACTTTCGTTCGTTTTCTGAATTATATAGTCGGAAAGGGCGGAAGTGTAGCCGAAAACTCCGTTTACTGAAGCAGCCTTGTTGTCGTTCGGGCGAATAATACCCGCAAGCCGCAGATCGAGTCCGTTTTTGATAACAAGATCCATTGCGGCGGCGTCATCGCCGATATATTTCCATGAACCGCCGTTTTCGTCGGTCGAATACGATTTTGAGTAATAATCTGAATTCAATATCAGCTTGAATTTGGTGCCGATAAGCTCTTCAAACTTTGCGGAGCGTGTATCCGTCACGATTTCCTCGCCTTTAAGAACGGAGTTAAAAATCCTTGTGATTTCGGCGGTGTCCATAAGCCCGAGAGCATAGAAAGCAACGTCGGATACTTCGTTGTTTTTATCAATAACAAGCACAATATCGTTGGCACTCTTCGGCCATTCGCCCGCAACAAGCTCATATTGATTCAAAACAAGCTCGGAAACGAGTGCGCCGTCCGCTCCGGAAAGGATTTCGTCCCAAAGATTCATGTTTCCCATGCGGGAGGTCATCATGTTAATCATACTGACGCCCTTGTCGCCTTCGGATGTTTCATCATCGGCAAACAATGCGGAGGTCATATCCGTGCTGTGATATTTCCCGTCCGTGCCGATGACATACGCGTTGACGGTAAGCCCGTAGCCGTACCGCACGGAGCTTACATATTCTCGAAGATCGGTCTTTGCGGTTGAAGCATCAAGCTCCGAATCAATATACTTTTTAAACGAAGCAAGGTCATTTACTTCGTCTCCGTCCGAAACGGTTGCGTTCAGCATTTTGTAGAGCCGAGGATCGGAGTAAACTGAATCCGCATCACGGTTTTTCAGTGTTTCATCGTCCGTCTTTTCGTTTGCTGCCGTCAGCATACTCATGAAATCGTTCGGTTCGCGTTCGACTGTGATAGGGTAGGAGGTCAAAGTATCTTTCTGGATTGCATTGACATAGTTCTGAATGCCGGTTGAAAGCGCAAGAATCAATGCAATGCCGATAATGCCTATCGAACCCGCAAAAGATGTCAAAAAAGTCCTGCCCTTTTTCGTTGAAAGGTTGTTTAAACTCAGCGAGAGCGCGGTAAAAAAGGACATGGAAGTCCGTTTTTTCTTTTGTTTTTTATCAAAAGTGCTGCCCGCCCCGCATTCTTTTTCTTTCGGCAAAGTTCGTTCGTCATTGCTCACGGGGTTTGTATCGCTCGAAATCTGCCCGTCATGAAGCTTCACAATTCGCGTTGCATACTGCTCCGCAAGTTCGGCATTGTGTGTGACCATTATGACAAGGCGGTCTTTTGCGACTTTTTTCAGCAGCTCCATAACTTGGGTTCCGGTTTCGCTGTCAAGTGCACCGGTGGGTTCATCCGCAAGTAAAATATCGGGATTATTAACAAGCGCACGTGCAATGGCAACGCGCTGCATCTGTCCGCCGGACATTTGGTTCGGCCGCTTATGCTCCTGTCCTTTGAGCCCGACTTGTTCCAACGCTTCACATGCGCGTCTGCGCCGCTCCTGCTTTGATACGCCGGAAAGTGTCAGTGCAAGCTCAACGTTTGAAAGCACGGATTGGTGCGGAATCAAATTGTAACTCTGAAAAACGAACCCGACGGTATGGTTTCTGTAAGTATCCCAGTCGCGGCTTGTGTATTGTTTTGTGGAAACACCGTTGATAACAAGGTCGCCGCTGTCATAGCGGTCAAGCCCTCCGATGATGTTGAGCAAAGTTGTTTTGCCCGAACCGCTCGGGCCCAAAACCGCAACAAACTCATTGCTGCGGAATTCAAGGCTCACGCTGCTCAGTGCGTTCTGAACAAGATCGCCGGTTTTATATTGTTTGGAAACTTTTTTTATTTCAAGCACTTTTCGTTGCCTCCGGACAGAAATTTGCGGACCGGATTCCGTCGATCCGCCTGCATACAGTATAACGCAGAATCATTAAAAAAACATTAACTCAAGTTAAAACAATGGAGAATTTCTGCGGCAAAAAAAGGCAGAATTCAGTCATTGCTCATCATGTTCGTACATCGGAAATGCTTTCGGGGCCGCGCTGCCGTGCCGCAGTCTGTTCCGAATGTGCTGAACGACGGTGGCGATGAATTCAGCATTTGTCGGCTTACCCTTTGCGGAATCCGTTGTGTTGCCGAAAAGCTCAAATTGCATGTAGAGATTCCCGCCCTCCCATGCACACTCGATGGAATAACGAATTGCTCTTTCAACCGCGGCCGGAGTGGAGTGATAATACATTGCAACGTATTCATACATGCGTTTGAGGTCCGCATCGACTCCGAATATGCGCATACAGACAAGCAGGCGCAGAAATTCCGTGCCGCGATGCTCGTTTTGCAGCCCGAGCGGCAGCAATATGGAATCGGTCACCATTGCATATCGACGCTTCTGTTCGTCCAGCTCGCTGAAAAACGCAGGGTTATTTATTGCCTGTTCAAGTGCTTCAAGATCCGATTTGCCGCGCTTTTTCTCATAGTCAAGACATTTTTCGATTATAGCTGCGGCCGTTTGTTCGACAGGGGCAGAAAATGAAAGCAGTCCGTCAATCTTTTCATTGCGGCTGATTCCGATAAGTGATTTCGTCATCTTAGGTGCACAAACAAAAAAACGTGCATTGCGGCACAGCTTGCTCTGCCGAAGGGTGTTTATCAGCGCGAACGCATCAATATCGGGAAGAGAAACGCTGACAACAAAAACCGAAGGAATCTCATCAAACAGCATTTTCCAAACATCATTGCCGCTGCGAACGGGCGGAAGCATATGCAGTGTGCCTCCCAAAAGCTCGGTAAGCCTGTTTGCGTATTCGCGCTTCTTATTCAAAGGACGTTCCTCACAAACAACAATCCCGCGAAGTCTGTCAATGTCCGACAGGTTACCTGTCTCCATCAGTTCCTCAACGGAACGCCTGCCGTTCAGGCAGACTGCCGAAAGCGGATCGTAAGGCGAGGCGTCTTCACTGTCCTCCGGTTCACGGAGACAATCCGTTTCATACAATTCGACAGGTTCCGGTATCTCAATAATTTCACCGTCATCGGCCGTGATCGCGCTTTGCTCAGCCTGCTTTTTTATGTCTTTTGCAGTTTTGCCGCCGGTGTAAACACTGCCGCACACGGTTGCAATGTGTGCAATCGAAGTTTTTCTGCGTCTGCTGCGCGGTTTTTCGGCTGTTAATCCGCCCTCTGTATCCGCTGTTTCGGCAGGTTGTTCCACATTATCGGTTTTATTCGGTTTGTCCATGTTCGGGATTCCTCCTCCGCAGATTACTGCTGTTAGTTTAGCACAGTCGGAATGCGGCGGCAAGTCCGTTTTGCCGCTTTTTTTGCCGCATCCTGTCGCGGAGGGCGAAACGATGTGTTCAAATCCGAATAAATCGGAGCCTTTGGAATATTATAAATATATTGAGTCGGCGGAGATATTGCATTTGTTCGAATGCCGAAAAAATTACCGCATAAATACCGAAAAATTTTTTTAAAAAAATGCGCAAAGCCGTTGACAAATGAATATTGTGCGTTATAATGAAGTTGATGATAGCTCATATATCTCAAATTTGGATGTTGCGGGGAGGCAAATAAACATGAAACCATTCAAAACGCTGTGTGTTGTGCTTCTGGCGGCAATGTTAGTTTTAACAACGGCTGCCTGCGGTTCAAAAGGGAAAATAAACGACAACCTGCAAACAGGCGGCAGTGCTTCACAGAAACAGGACAAAAAAACGATTGTCTGTTCCGCAGATTATCCGGAATATACGTCAGTTGATGATCTTTCGGCTCACGCAGACTATGTCGTATACGGAACGGTGCTGTCCGAGCGATATGAATCGATGTCTCTTCGTATTCCGGAAAGCGGCGCAGAATCCGCAGAAGCAGGGCAGGACAACGAGCAGACTGTTGTGACAGTCTATGAGGTTCGCGTGAAGGAAAGCTACTCCGGAGCAGCAAGCAGCGGAGATGTGCTTAAAGTAATGCTTTTGGGAGGAGAAACTGAGGATACCGTTTACCAATATGAAGACAGTCCCGAAATTGAAATCGGTTCGGAATATGTTTTTTTCCTCAGCGGAAGCCAAATTGTTGAAAACGGGGCTTGGCTTTTGAACAATACACAGGCATTGTATACAGCCAACGGCGAAACTGTTTCGAAAACGGCAGAACAGGGATTTGCACTGTCTTTCGACCGGCTTGAAGCAATCAAAGCTCAGTGAACATAAAACCCGGCAGTGAGATTAGCTGTAAGGTTTTCCTACACTTGCAGAAAAGGGCAGGCGGCAGAGTGCCGCCCGCTCTTTATTTTCAGCTGCGGAACTTACAGTGCCGCTTATACGGAAAATTTAAAAATTTGCCGCGTTATGTCCAAAAAATAATTGCTATTGCCGCACTGCAGTGATATAATTTATGCGGCATGGCTGCCTGCAAAGACAAACATGCACAAAACGAAACAGGAGCAAGTACCATGAAAAAGCTTTTCGCTGCACTGCTGGCGTTTCTGATGGTTTTCACCGTTATGCCCGCAGCATTTTCCGCCGCAGCGACGGAAACACCCACAGAGAACGGACAGCAGCCGACGGACAACGCCGGCGTGACGCTGTTCGGTTTTGCCGATTGGAAACTTACAAACGGCGTGGCAGAACCTTCAAAGCCCTATAATTTTATCGGTTTCAATTCCGAAAATCCTTCTGCAGTTCAGTCAAAACTGAACCTTGGCAGCAAGATTTCCTTTGCAGCCGAGATTATCGGAACAACGATTTATGCTTTTGCACACACCTACACCGATGATGCAGATGTTACCACTGCCGATGATCTTTACACCATCGACACCAATGCATCAACGTGGAGCGCGACAAAAGTCGGCGGCAACCACATGGATTACAGCGTTGTTGACCTGACTTACGCAGCCGATACCGACACCCTCTATGCAATGGTGCAGGAGGATGAAACGGCGGATCAGCTCATCATGACCGTAAATCGCAGCACCGGCGCACTGACCGAAGTTGCAAACCTTTCCGAACTTGAAGTTGCCTGCATCAACAAGTTTGCATATATCGGCGGCGGACAGTTCTACACCACTGCACATAACGGCGGACACGGCCTCATCATCAACACAAGCGGCAGCATCGTTCGCGAACTCGGGCAGAGCGTATTCCCCGGCGTCGAACAGCTCACCGCCGTGACGTATTATCCGCAGGGCAATTGTCTTTTCGGTGTTGCTTTCCGCAACATTCCCGCAGGCAATTTCGGCATCCTGCTCAGAATCGATCCCCAAACGGGTGAATCCGAAGAAATCGGCGCAATCGGCGGCGGGTTCGGATATTCGCTCACGAGCATTTTCCCGGTGCCCAATGTTCAGATAAGCCTTCCCGAAGTGCCTGATACGGAGGCAATGAATGCCGCACTGAATGCCCAGGGCAGCAATTTGACCTTCATGAACGACGGCAACGCTCCGTGGGTCGTTCGCAGCGACAACGGCAGAACTTATATGCAGTCCGCAACGCAGGATGCACATAACAGCTCCACAACGATAAAGGCTGTGTTTAACGGCCTTACGGCAGGTCAGGTGCTTTCCTTCGACTGGATGGTTTCAAGCGAAAACAATTACGATTGGCTCAGCTTCTATGCCAACGAGAACCGCGTTGACAGAATCAGCGGCACCGCAAATTGGACAACAAAGACCTACACCGTTCCCGCAAACGGAGATTATACCTTCCGCTGGGTTTATTCAAAGGACAGCAGTGCGTCAAGCGGCAGCGACTGCGGTTCGATCGATAACATCTCCATCACGGGAACTCAGCCCGCACCCTATGATCCCGGCGCACAGGCCGACGAGTTGGATGCAGCTGTTAATGCAGTCGGCAGCACGCTGCATTTCATGAACGATCCCCTCAATCCGTGGGCGATTGACACAAGCGAAAACGGCAGGTTGAGCGTAAAATCAACAGTCGGAAGGTCAGAGCGTCATCAGGTGCTCTATACCATCATTCGCAACGCAAAGGCGGGCGATGCAGTCTGCTTTGATTGGAAGGTTGTAACGCAGGGGCTTCCCGTCGGCGGCGAATACGGCTCGATCAGCATTGATAAGCTTGTTTTCCGCATCAATCAGGCGATTGTTGAACAGATCAGCGGAACAACCAATTGGGAGAACTGCGCGTATATAATCCCCGAAGATGGTGATTATTACTTCTCTTGGGATTTCATTGCCTATGATGAAAGCGAAGTTGTGAATGCTGTTACCTCATGGGTCGATAATGTTTCCTATGTTGAAGATTATGTTCCTCCCGTTGCGCCTGGCGACCCCGCTCAGTTCAATGCGGCAGTCAACGCACCCGGCGAAAACAGAAGCTTTATCAACGACTATGCTCATCCTTGGGTTGTTGTCACCGACAGCGGCCGCAGCTGCGTGCGCAGCGATATTGCAGGTATGCGCCTGACTGAAACCGAATTCACGATTGACATGGGATATCTTGAAGCAGGCTCGGTGATTTCATTTGATTGGAAAACAAGCAGCGAAATGTACGGAGACAGAGTTTGCCTCACACTCAATGGGCTTACGCAAAAAGTTGCTTCGGGTCAAACTCCTTGGAGCTCTGTACGATTCGAAGTTCCCGCTTCAGATTATTACACTGTTGGCTGGAAATATGAAAAAGACGATATGTGCGATGAATATGACGACTGCGTTTATGTTGACAACGTAAAGATCGAACCGGTATATAACGGAGAGTATTACACGGTCACTTTCATTGACGGTGTTGACGGCAGCGTCATTTCCGAAGTTTCCGTTCCCGAAGGCGGCTCTGCGAATTTGCCCACTCCGCCCGTGCATGAGGGCTACACCTTCAGCCATTGGGAAGGAACCTATCAAAACGTATCCGCCGACAGCACCGTAACCGCTGTTTACACTGCGAACGGTATCATGGGCGATGTTGACGGTGACGGCAGAGTTACCATTGCGGACGCAGTCGCAATCATGCGCCACGCGCTTGATTTGACTCACATTCCCGAACAGTACCTGCCTTTTGCCGATGTCAACGGTGACGGCACCGTAAACCTTTCGGATGCCGTAACGGTAATGCGCATGGCAATCGGTGTTATGTAATCTGAATTCCGCAAGCATGAATTTAAACAGATTGATTTTACACTGTTCAGCTGACGAAAAATCAATCAAATAACAAAAAGCACCCCACTTGTTAACACTATAATGTTTAACAAATGGGGTGCTTTTCAATTAGCAGAGCGGGTGATTCTTTTGCTTTTTAATAAGGCAATGCGTGAAGCGTTCAGCCCGTGAGCAATCCGTATTTTTTCTTGATTCTGCGCAGTTTATTGAGTATCGGGCGCGTCAGCACCAAAAGAAAAACCACCGTTGCACCGGCAAAAATAAGGTTGAACGGCAGCCCTGAAGCATATGCTGCAAGCAATGCCGCCAACGTCGGTTCCGAACCCGCCATAAGGACATATGCCGAATCCATGATGCCGCCGTAGATGAAAAAGGTTGATAATGCACCGTAAAGGCACAGTAGTGCACGCTGAGTTTTTGTTCTGATATCCTTGCGGAAGACCAGCCCGGAGATGAATCCCAGCAGCCCGAGTGCAAACATCTGCCACGGTGTCCACGGACCTTGCCCGAAAAACATGTTGGATACAAACGCGGTTAATGCACCGGTAATGAAACCGGCCTCGCACCCGAGTGAAACGCCTGTGATGATTACTGTTGCAGCAATGGGCTTGAATTGCGGAAGCATATAGAATGCGGCGCGTCCTGCAACACCGAGTGCGGTCATTACGGCAATCACAACAAGCTCACGCGCACGCGGGCGGCGCTTTTCAAATAACATAAGGAACGGAATAAATGAACATATGATTATGAGTGACGCGGTGATATAATAATACCGATCGTTAAATTCAAGCATTCCGACTGCAATAACGGCGGGAACAAACACAAGCAGCAGCACGATCGAAACAATACGCCGGCGAAGCTCGGCCTTTTCAGTCTTATACCGCTTTGCAGTGTTCGGCTTTGATTCCGATCGTTCGTTTTTTGTTTCCAAGGCGGCAGGCTGCTTGTCAGTCATCGTTTTTCTTCCTTTCGCAGCGGTTTGCGTAATCAATGACCTGTTCCGAAGTCAACGCATCGGGGATTATTCCGCGGGAAATGCGGCAGGCAGATGTTGTGTAAAAACTGTTGCCGAGGAAAACCTCCTGCGGCGTGCCCTCCGCAATAACGGTTCCGTTAAAAAACATTGCGCATCTGTCTGCAAATTCGGCACAGAATTCAATATCATGCGAAACAAGAACAATTGCCGTTCCGCGCGCCGCAAGCCGACGCAGCAAGGCTCCGAATTCAGCCTTAAAGAAAGCATCCATGCCTTTGGTCGCTTCGTCAAGAAAGATGACTTCGGGTTTGGGCAGGAGCAGCTTTGCAATTGCAGCGCGCTGCAATTCACCCCCGCTTATGTCATACGGATTGCTGCCAAGGACGCTTTGAAGCTGCATAATGTCGATAACCTCTTCGATTCCGGAGCGCGGAAGCTTATATGCTTTGGCAGTCGCTTCCAACTCTTCGGCAACGGAATCCATAACAAAGCAGCAGAGCGGGTTTTGAACAAGAACTCCGATTTTTCCCGCTGAGCCTTTATCCTTCCGAAATGTTGAAATCGGCTTTCCGCGGTATTTGACTTTTCCGCGATACGGGCTAAAAACGCCTGCTGCGGTCAAAAGCGCGGTGGTTTTGCCGGCGCCGTTTCCGCCGACGATGCAGGTAAGCTCGCCTGCATGAACATCGAAATTCATACCGCACAGTATGTCTTTGGAATCTTTTTCATATCGGAACCATGCTTCCCGAACGGATATAACTGTTTCGGTGTTTTTTTTGTTTTTGCTTGATTCAGCCTTTGCGGAAGCCCGGATTTTGTTTTCCGAAGCTTTGTGTCGGCAGGAATCCAACGAAAAATTATTCAAAAGGTAATCACGGGCACTGCGAACTTCAAGCGGTGCGCCGCGAAGATTTTGCCCGTTTTGGCGTGTTTTTGCAAAAATGCGAACGGAGGAAGGCAGAACGCTGAAAAACTCATCATCACCCCGCAGTTTTTCGGCGGCATCGGCGGGTGAACAGTTCGAAACAATGCTCCCGCTCCGCATGAAGACAACGCGATCAGTCATGGGAAAAAGGTTTTCAAGTCGGTGTTCGGTGATAATGACGGTTGTTCCGAGTTCGGAATTAATGCGCTTGAGCGTGTTGAAAAACTCGCCCGCCGCAATAGGGTCAAGCTGAGAAGTCGGTTCATCCAAAAGCAGAAGCTGCGGCTGCATAACCGTGACCGCAGCAAGACAGAGCAGCTGCTTCTGTCCGCCGGACAAAGCGGAAACAGGGCTGTCGAACCAATCTCTGATGCCGAAAAAACTTGCCATCTCCGCAATGCGCACACGCATTTTTCGGTTATCCATGCCGAGACTTTCAAGTCCGAAAGCCAATTCGTGCCGAACTTTATCCGTCACGATCTGCATCTCCGGATCCTGCATAACAAATCCGATCTTTTCGGACTGTTCGCGAAACGACAATTCTTCAATGGCTTTTCCGTTAAAATAAATTGCACCGCTCTTTTCGCCGTGCTGACTCAATGCCGGTTTACACTGCCGCAAAAGCGTGCTCTTGCCGCAGCCGGATGCACCGCATATAAGAACAAACTCGCCGGGCTGTATTTCAAGATTAATGCCGCTGAGTGCGGGCTGCGCCGCTTCAGGGTATGTAAAATTCAGATTTTTGATTTCAAGTAATGCCATGCAACGGACTCCTTGATGTTCATAATTACGGGTATCAGCAGCGTGAGTGCATATGCAATACATGCGGCGATAAACAGCGGTGAGGCGGGGTTCATGCGAAATTTCGGAAAATATGTGACGGTGATTTTGCCGCAGCCCGCCGCTGTTCCGAAAATTGCAATGCCTGCCGCAAGAAAAAGCGAAACAACCGTGTCCCGCCCGTCAAAGCGAAAGTCGGTATAAAAACTGCGCGGATGAAGCCCGAATCCCCGCGCCCGCATTGAATCTGCGGTTGTGACTGCGCTTTCCAAAGCCCATGTGATAAGCGCGGAGAAGATAAAAAGGCCGCTTTTGGCGCGTTTAACAATGCTTTTTGATGCAGGATCCCCATCCGAACAACGCTGCGCAAGTGCGATTTTTTTCGCTTGTGTTGTAAACAGCGGAACAAAGCGCAGCGCCATGGAAAGCACAACAGCAAGCGACGGAATGATTCTGCCGAACAGATAAAGGATTTTATCATCGGTTATTATGCGATTGAAGCATGAAAAAATAAGCAGAACAGAACCAAGCATAACTCCGGATGCCGCGCCGTATGCAACGGATTCAAGCGTCACCGGATTGCGCTTAATGTAAAAAAGCACCGTAAGCCCCTTGTGGTTGAAAATCGGGTTCAGAATTGCCGTCAGAAGCATCAGCGGCAGAATGAACCTGCAAAAAAACCGAAGTGCATCCCGCATGCCATTAAGCTGCACAGTCCATGCAAGGGCAGATAAAAACGAGATTCCGAGCAGCATGGGGTGCAGCAAAAGCATCGGCATTGCAAGAGCAAACCCGAAATAGATGATTGCCGCCGTCGGATGTATTGTGTCAAAACAATCTCTTTTCATCTGTAAAAAACGCACTGCCGTGTCAGCCGGCAACTTCGGCGCCGACGTCTTTGCCGTAGTTGCAGGTGTAATGCCACTCAATGCTGTCTCCGGGCTGAACTTTATAATTGCTGCAGCCGTAATTCGGATAAACTCCGTTCACGCTGTACACCCAGCCGCTGCCCTCACCGCAGTCAAATTCATAAAGGTTGTTGATTCCTTCAATGTATGCGCTGTTGAAAACAGGGGTATAGCTGGATTCCATATGGATTTGCCTGTTTCGTGTTTCGCGGCAGAGAATATCGAAAACAGTCTCGCCGTCGTTAAAGGACACGGATGTTTTTTTAAGTATTATTCCGTCGGACGGAAGCACGGAAAGTTTATCGGGGTCGAGCATCTCGATGTTTTGCAGTATCGTGCCGCACTCGATGAGCATTGTGCAGGTTTGCCCGTTTTCGGCGGAGGGAATATCCGAACACCCGGGGAATACGACTGTGCAGACAAACGCAAGCATCGCAAGCAGCAAAGCGGAAATACGCCGGCTGCCGCACGAATTTTTCCGTTTAATAAAGGATAAGGATTTACTCATTGATATCACCGTTTTTGTTTCAAAATTGATTATTGCCGCCTGTTTCGCTTTTTGATAACGAAATATGCAGCGGTTCCGAGGAGGCAAACTGCTGCGGCAGCGATAACAACGTCAAAAACACGACTGCCTGATTTTGTTCGGTCGCTGCCCTGTGCGGAGGCCGATTCACGCGGTGAAACAGCGTCGGTTGTTTCAATTTCAGCAGTTGCATCAGGTTCAAAAGAGGGACGGTTCGGCGAGGTTGATGCGGCAGAGGTATCTGTCGGCACTGCATCGGTTGCAGGCGCATCAGTGTATGCCGCATCGGTTGCTGCCGTGTCGGTTGCCGGTGCAGTTGAATATGCTGCATCCGAAGATGCTGCATCGGTCGGTGCCGCCGTTGGTTTGCCCGTCGGCTTCGGCGTGGGTTTATCGGTTGGCTCGGCAGGAGAGACGGGGGAGACATCATTCATGTTGTAAAGCGAGCTTCGCCCGGAAAGAAATCTGTCGTACGCGCAAAGTGCATATGCAGCCTGTTCGGTTGCCATCGAATTTGCGCCGCCGTTTGCCATGTGTGCAAATCCGCCGCCGACATAAAAAGCACAGAGTGCGTCAAGTGCCGAGTTTCCGTTTTTGATAAAGCGCGAATCCTTATGTGCATTGATTCCGACCGTGCTGAGCGCAACGAGCACTTGGGAGCAGCTTTCGGAGGTTTCAACACCGCCGGAAGAAAAACTTCCGTTTGCATTTTGCAGTGCGGAAAGCTTTTCAACACCGCGTTCGATTGCGGCGGCCGCCTTTCTATACGGTGCAAGTGCGGTTATCGCCATTGCGGTAATATCCGCTTCCGCTGCCCCGAGTCCGAGTGCCCAACCTCCGCCGTCACATTCGCGTGAGAGCAAAAGGTCAACGCATTGGGATTTTATATCACTCATGCCGTAATTCTTATTGCAGTCCAATGCGATAAGCGCAAAAATGACGCCGTTCAGGCCCTGTTTTTTTACATAGTTGAAATCACCGAGCGGCGCAGTAAGATCAAACCCTGCGACAGAGCGTGCATCCCGCCCGATTGAAGAAAGAGCGATAATAAGGCGCGAGTTTTCGGTTGATTTTTGAGGGTGCAGTTTCGGCGAACCGTTTGCGGCGACAAGCTTTTCGATTTTGGCATAGTATTCGGAAAAATAGCCGCTCTGTGTCGGATAGAACCCGCTGCGTGCAAGTGCAAGCACCTTCCATTCGCCGCCGACCGAACCGAATTCGGGCTTTGCGCCGCCTGCAAGGGTTCTCAAAACGGCGGAGTACTGCGCCGCATACCCGCTCCTGTAATCCGCCGTGCGGGCGGAATGAAGGGGCTGCCCGCTTTGCATGAAAAAGCTCGTTTGAGCAGAAATACCCTGAACGGGAACGGCGCAAAGCACCATTCCCGCAATCAGGGTAAGGATTATGGAAAATGTAAGAGGATGTCTTTTCAAATTATTGGTACCGACCGAACGGTACATATCGATTCCTGTTCCGCGAAACAAATTCCGCGGAACTGATTCAATTCGGTTTTATTCCTTTACTTCAGCCGTTAATTGCAATGCGGAGTGCGAGAAGCGCATCGGTCAGCGCAACTGTTCCGTTGCCGTCAACATCCGCCGCTTCAAGCGCGCTGCCGGTAAGAATCTGAAGCTGCATTGCGTGGCGGGCAATGAGCAGTGCATCGGATGCTGTAACAACTCCGTCACCGTCCGCATCTCCGGGAATAACGGAAACGGGTACGAGTGCGTCGGTCAGCGCCTCGGCCGCTGCGGTGAGAACAGCCTGAGAGGACGTAATATCGGTGAGCGCGGATTCAAACGCAGTGAATGCGGCATGGGCCGCACCGCCTTCGGAAATCTGTGCGGAAAGTGCGGGATCCGAAAGAACGCTTGCATAAAGCTCGGTTTCGCTGCTGCGGGTCACGCCGTACGCGGGGTTGTCGAACGCGGGGAACATGCCCCAACCATCGCCGATTCCGAGATCCATGCCGTATCCGTAAACCGTGTACATCCAACGGTAAACCTTGTTGTCCGTAACTGTTGCCGCACCTGCGCCGACAGGAAGTGAAACATCGTTTTCAACGTACATCCAGCCGCCGAGATCGCTGTATTCAAACTCGCTGAGGATACCGTCGCCGTTTTCGGTGCCGTTCCAGCCGCCGGGCTGATAACCGAGGTTCTCCTCCGCCCAATCGGGGTAAGCTTCAAGTTCGGTCATAAGATAAGCGGGAACGGAGGGGGATGCCCCTGCTGCAAGCTGCGGGCAGCCGATGCCCTGAATGTAGCTTGCGTCATCGTCAGCAGCGCCGTTCATGACGCAGGCAAGGGAGTTGGCTGCAAGCACCCTTGCTGTAAGCTGTGCAAGGGTTTCACCGGGATTGTATGCAACCACGGTGGGTTCAAGCACGTAACCCCAGCCGAGCACGAATGCTTCAACGCAGATAACGGTTGTTCCGGGCGCAAGATTATACTCGTTAATGCCGGATTCGTTTGCATTCGGTGCGGCAAACGCCGAAACGGACGAAAGCATGATTGAAAGCACAAGAATAAAAGAAAAAAGTTTTTTGCAGAGTTTCATTGTTACATTACCTCCGTGTAATTATTTTGCTTCTGCAAGCCTGTTGCGGCGGAAGGGCTGACAACATAAAAGGGAACTGCATCCAAGATACAATTCCCGAAAGAGCTTCTGCTTTGCCTTTGCAAAATGGCTGCCTATCTCCCGAGAACCACCGTAAACCGAAAACACGGCAGGTCTCCTGGCTTCCGAGTCGTTCTAATGCCCTCGCCTTCCCATGCTGCACGGCAGAAAATCTGCGCCGCAAAGTGGCATATCGAGGGGGTCGTCATCGGTTACAGTAGCGGGGACTGCTGCGGAATTGAACCGCATTCCCTTTTAATGCAGCGTTGAAAAGCTGCAACCGCGTTTTCATATTAAATTAATAAGGGCGGCACGGATTGTCGAACATCGGGCGCACGGGAAAGTGTTTCCGCCCGCACGAATGCCCGCAAATCCTTTGAACCGTAAAAAGCATAGCACAAACGGCGGAATGTGTCAAATATATTTATTTGCATCTTTTTTAAATGCAAAAAAGAAAATATATATCGAGTTTGCGCTTTACAAACGACTCGGAGTACTGTATAATAGCTTCCGTTGAGGGGCATTAGCTCAGCTGGTAGAGTGCCACACTGGCAGTGTGGATGTCAGCGGTTCGAGTCC
>ENA-ORMS01001165-ORMS01001165.1-human-gut-metagenome-genome-assembly--contig:-NODE-1165-length-22514-cov-4.616368_pt1 | contig 22514 bp, 26 predicted proteins | sample MGYA00242104_ERZ508997 | MGnify/ENA primary metagenome ERZ508997 (study PRJEB26280, sample SAMEA2338704) | human gut metagenome | biome: human gut; feature: human-associated habitat; material: faeces... | reverse complement strand
TATCACAGGCTTATAGCCGCAGAGCAAACCACCAGCTAAGCTGGTGGTACTGATTCTTTTAAATCGAAGAAGTCTAGCAATTCTTTTGGAAGCATTAACTTTGCGAGTGCAAATGGTGTTAATCCCCCAAGGCTCTCGCAGCAGGAACTATTGATGTGACTCATCATAAGATTTACATCGTCCTGTGTTAATCGATCAAAAGTTGAGATTGTTTTTGGACAGATTTTTCTTATGTACTCGTGATTCTTTTCACAGTGAGGCTTCTGCCAGGAAGCCATCGGATCACAGTAGTAGATATTGGTTCTTAATACGTTATCAATCCCACACTCAAGAGCATCAGGATGTTTAAACTCACCACCTCTGTCGGTTATGATTAGTGGTATAGTTTTAGAGAAAAGATATGTACCAATAGCCTCGTTGATTTTATCGAAAGTATTTTCCACACCGATTGCTTCTTTAGAATCAAGAAGATACGCCATCATAAAATCTGCATTACAAAAGTGTAAAGTTAAAAGAACTTTGTGACTTCCGTCAGGACCAACAACAGTGTCCATTTCTGTTATCTTTGTGTCAGGAGATACCTTTATGTAGTCTTGGAAATCTTTATACGTACGACCTTCAAAAACGCCTATATCATTGATTTCAGTTCCATGAGATTGACGCGGTTTGTAAGTCGCCTTCTTAGGGAAATCTAGATTTCCAACAGAAAGAACTCCCGCATCAATATAGTTGTAGATGGTTTTTTCACACTGTGTTATTTCAGGGTGATTTTGGAGGATGGTATAAATGGATTGGCCATTCTCAATGAGAGGACTAACGATATCATCAATTGCTTTGATTTCCGCTACAGTAGCATTAATGCCAGAACGGGATTCAACTAAGACAGTTTTATATTCCTTTTGTGCCCTAGTGGCGCGGTAGTAATACTTATCAAGCCGGCATCCGCTTTTCTTAGGACAACCATTACAAACATATGGAGCTTTCTTAGTTTTAGGACAAGAGTAATCAAATGGGATATAGTCCTTGCAAAAGTTATGACACTTGTTGCAACGTTTGCATTCTCTTTTACAGAAGAGTTCTGTATTACACACATTTTTTCTGTGACAGTCCTTTGCAATGGCACAACGAAAAGCTGGCTCATTAAACGCATTATGTTTTTGAAAGGACCGATGTTTCTTGATTTCCTTAGATATAGTAGTTGGATCCTTGCCTAGTTCAGCAGCTATGGCAGATAAAGGTGTGGAAGTATCTAATCTTTTTTCAATAACCACGCGGTTATCTTGGTTCATATACTTCTGGTTTGTTTCTATTTTTTTTGACATATATACCTCATTTCTACTGCGGATAAGAGGCAATATGTAGAATACATTATTTTGGCTTGGAGTGTAAGACTAAATTCAGCTAGAGGTGGAATTAACTTTTTTATTTAACGTGCTGTTTGAAATTTGGCTTTTTCTTATTGATAAAATGTTATAAGAATGTTATAATTTTGTTATAGATTTTGGCTGATTATTATTGATATTTTGAGGTGAGAACATGAGTTTTTCAAAGGAAATAAAAACTTTAAGACAAGAGTGTTTACTTAGTCAAGAAGCATTTGCGAAGGAATTAGGTGTTTCTTTTGCAACAGTTAATCGTTGGGAAACAGGAAAAACACAACCAACGTACAAAGCTTTACGAACTATTAGAGAGTACTGTGAAAAGAATAATGTTGAATTTTCGATAAATACTAATATTGAAAGAGGTAGTATAAATGGCTAAGTATACGAAAATAAATAATAGAAGATACCTCGGAAATAAATATAAACTTTTACCATTTATTAAGAAGGTTGTGGATTCAGAGTGTACAGATATTGAAATTGTTGTAGATATTTTTTCGGGAACTGGTGCAGTTGCGTCTGCTTTTCAGGATAAGCAATTGGTAACCAACGATATTATGTACAGTAATTATATTTCTAATTTTGCATGGTTTTCGCCACGAAAGTATAGTAGAAAAAAAATAGAAACTATAATTGATGAGTATAACACTATGGTTATTAATGAAGAAAATTATATGACAATGAATTTTTCTAATACATATTTCAGCCATGATGATTGTTCGAAAATTGGATTTATTCGTGAAGATATAGAGACTAAGTATGCAAACAAAGAAATAAATGAGAGGGAAAGGGCATTATTAATAACTTCACTTCTTTACGCAATGGACAAAATAGCGAAGACGTGTGGACATTATGATGCATATCGCAAAGGTGTAGAATTTGATATGCATTTAGAGTTATTATTACCAGAAGCAAGTACAACGAATAATAAAAAGAATAAATGTTACAATATGGATTCGAATGCTTTAGCCGGAAAAATTGTTGCAGATTTAGTTTATATTGATCCTCCATATAACTCAAGGCAGTATTGCGATGCATATCATTTACTTGAAAATGTTGCTAGATGGGAAAAACCAGAAGTTTTTGGTGTTGCAAAGAAAATGGATAGGACGGCATTGAAAAGTAAATATTGTACTAGAAGTGCAGCAGAGGCTTTGGATGATTTAATTAAGCAATTAAAGTGTAAGTATATTGCGTTGTCATATAACAATATGGCAAAAAAAGGAAATGACCGATCAAATGCAAGAATTTCAGATGATGATATTATCAGAATTCTTTCTGCTAAGGGAGAAGTAAAAGTATTCTCTGAGGAGTATAAAGCCTTCACGACTGGTAAATCTGATATTGAAGATAATCAAGAAAGATTGTTTTTATGTATATGTAGTGAGGAGGGATAAGATGATTCAATCGCCATTAAATTATACTGGTGGAAAATATAAACTATTGCCACAGATTCTCCCTTTCTTTCCTGAAAATATAAATTGTTTTGTGGATTTGTTTTGTGGTGGGTGCAATGTTGGGATTAATGTTCATGCAAAAAAGTATATTTATAATGATAGTTGTGAGCCGTTGATTAATCTTTATTCTGTTATGCAAACCTTAGAGTCTACATGCTTTTTAGAAAAAATTGAAACAGTAATAAGAAGATATGGGTTGTCTGATGTAAAATCACATGGGTATGATTTCTATAATTGTAATAGTTCAGATGGATTGGGTGAATATAATAGAGATAAATATATGAGGCTTAGAGCAGATTTTAACGCATTAAAAGAAAAAGATGTTGATTACTATGTTATGCTGTATGTACTCATTGTATATGCGTTTAATAATCAAATTAGGTTCAATAGAAATGGAGAATTTAACTTACCGCCGGGTAAAAGAGATTTTAACCAAAAAATGTATAGCAAAGTTGAGAGATTTATAGAATTGCTTCAAAATCAAAATGCTACATTTTTACATAGAGATTTTCGAAAGATAGAAAATGACAAACTTACATATGAAGATTTTGTATATGCCGATCCGCCATATTTAATTACTTGTGCGGCTTATAATGAGCAAGGAGGGTGGTCAGAAGTTGATGAAGATGATTTACTTAAAATGCTTGATGATTTATCTAAAAGAGGTATAAAGTTTGCATTATCTAATGTTTTAGAATCGAAGGGAAGAGAAAATGTTTTATTAAGACAATGGATTGAATCTAGACCAAATTATAAAATGATAGATTTGAATTACTCGTATAATAATGCAAGTTATCAGAGGCAAAATAAGGAAAAAAAAACTAGAGAAATTCTTGTTATGAATTATTAGGAGGCTATTATGAGAATAAAAGAAGGTCAGATTTTTAATCTGATGGATACAAACGGGAGAAGAAATGATGTAATTAATGCTTTGCAGGGCTATATATCCATTTTAGATGATATTCAGAATGAGCAAAAAATGAATTGGGCATCTATGCCGGAAAGCTTGGCACAGTATGAATTTTATAGACAGGCTATAGAGTTATCACCAGAGGTGTTTGGAAAACACGGACCGTATGATAAACTTGTTGAAACACTTGAAAATAATAAAGATTTTGCAACAGCAGTTCAAACTCAAGATGTGGAGTGGATTAAAAAGAATAGTTTTATGTTTAAAGACATTATTAAGCAATTTGATTTAGGAATAGAAGATAGAGCTAGGCATTACACAAGTAATTTGGTAAAATTGGGCTTTACAGATGAAAGTAGAAAAATTTCACCTGTTGGGAAACTTCTTCTTGATTTGAAAAAACTTAGAAAAGATGACTTAGAAACTATGCTACCTATAGATGGAGTTAATATAGTTTATTTACGTCAGTTGATGAAATTACGCTTGTTTGATAATGAAGGAGAAAATTACTATTCGCCATTTAATTTGGCTATTTTTGTATTATTAAAACGTAATAGATTATCGGAAAATGAGTTTTCTGAACTTGTTCAGGGGTTAAGTCCGTATTCGGATTTTACAGACATCGAACAATATGTTTTAAATTATAGAGAGGGAGATGTTGTTTCGGGTATTGCAATTGATATTCCGGCAGAGATATATACAGAAGAAAGAATATCAGAAACAGTATTCCGAAACAATTATAAAAATAAAAAAAGTAATTCAGGTGTTGATGTATACTGGAAATATTATAATCTGTTATTTGATTATGTAGAAAATCCATCTGTTACAACAATAGACAATTTACTTGCTTTTTTTGAGAATAACAAGGCAATGCTTAATAAGGCATTCGGGTGTGGGCAGAATATATTTACTCAAAAAACAGGGGATAGGCCAACAACAATTGAATTTTCTAAGCAATACAAGAAAATGTTTGAAGAAAATTTAAATGTTTATATGTTTAAGCAGTTTTCGTTGTCGAAGATACTTGATCAGATTCGTGAATATTCAGACACTACAAAACGTATTTTTAAAGCTACCGGTATTATTAGTTTTGATAATGGATTTGTTGAATTGGCCTATAGAGAGTTGTGTACATGTATATTTGAGGAAGAAGTAATTAAGAATAGAATTGCTGGAAGAATGAGTGAGGAGTTGCATTCATATTATGAGTGTTATGAGGAATATGAAGAAGGAATAAACAGTTTTTATTGCGAGGTGACTTCTTTATCGCAAATTTTGGAATATTATGAAGAAGAAACTAAACAGGTTGAAGATAATATTCAAAAAGAATTCCCGGATGCAACTATTGAAGAAATTCCAGTTATTGTCGCAGATAAACGCAGAAAGGAATTTGCAGAATTTATAGATAAAAATTATCCGGCAGAGAAAGTTAAGGAAATTCTCAGATTATTTAGCAATCGAAGTAATGATAAGCTTATTAAAGACACAGTCAGCCAGGATGCAACCGTGCCAACTATTTATGAGTACGTTGTTGGTATAGCTTGGTATTATTTTTCAGGGAAAAGAGTGGATATATTAAGTAGTTATAATTTGACATTGTCTGCAAACTTTGAACCCTTAGTACATGCTGGTGGTGGAAAAGGAGATATTGTAATATATGAAGAGGATAAGGTTGTTATGTTAGAGGCTACTTTGATGAATGCTAGTAGCCAGAAGCGAGGAGAATGGGAACCTGTTCTTAGACATTCTATCAATTTGAAAATAGAAGAAGAAACTGCTGGCACAGGTAGAGAAGTGACATCATTCTTCATTGCAGATAGCTTTGATTATAATACTATTAATATTTGGAAAGCTGTTGCTGCGGTTCCGCTCCAGTCATCTGTTGATAAAGATAAGTTTACAGATAATGTTGTTATTATGCCTGTTAACACAGACGAATTGTATTCGTTGATAGATAAATATTCAGAGTATGACGAAATCATATCAAAGGTACATAAACTATTCGAGGTTGACAAGATAAACTTTGATATTGAATGGAGAGAAAAATTTATGGGGGCAATAATATAGAATTCTATATATGAGGGAGGTCAAATCTCTACAACTTTTCTTTCAGAAGACAGATGCCACCCTTCGTGCGTTTTTTCGCAGAATTAAACAGGGGGATACCACTCAAGAATTTGAAAAAAGTTGCAGTTCCATTCATAACATATGGGAGTATTGCGACCAGCTTTTCAGATGGCGGTGGATGATGACATTCTGATAAAGAATACATTTGGTTTCCAACTTGCTAGAGTATTGGTAAATGCTACAGTTACAAGAGAGAAAATCACAAAAGACCAGATGAGAAAGTTTCTAAAATTTGTACATAATGAGCGTTTTTTCTGTAGAAAAGAAGTGAAAATGACGATATAATAATTGAGACAGACAATATTGAAATTATATTCAGAAAGGGTGAAATTATATGAGTTCTAGAGTTACTAAAAATGAACATGTGATTGATTTAGATACACGATCATTGATATCAGTTAGATATAAAAGAATTACAAAAGTGGTGAATCAGACATTTTGGAATACTATAAGTGATACGGTACATAGTTTTTATGTCGGATCATATGGAAGAGGAACAGCAATCAATACAAGTGATTTGGATGTGTTAATTGAATTACCAGATGCCGAATATAATCACTTTTCAGATATATATGGAAATGGACCATCAAGACTTTTACAGTCTGTTAAAAATGCAATATTGGATACATACCCCAGAACTGATATTAGGGGAGATGGACAAGTTGTTGTAATAAAGTTTTCGGATGGTATGAAATTTGAAATATTACCAGCTTTTAAAAATAATACTATTTGGGGATGGGATGGAACATATAAATATCCGGATAGCCATATGGGAGGAAATTGGATGTCAACCAATCCCAAAGCAGAGCAAGAAGCAATAAAAGAAAAAAATGAACAATCAAATGGACTTCTGTATGATACGTGTAAACATATTCGTTATATTAGAGACAATAATTTCCCAAGTTATCATTTGTCAGGAATATTGATTGATTCTTTTATGCACAATGCTATTAAGGGATGGCATTTTTTACGTGAGGGAGAGCAACCTACTGGAGGTAGAGAAACTTTCGAAGAAGCAATGTTGAAATATTATAATGAAATTTCCTTGAATGGATATATTATACCACAGATACAAGCACCCGGAAGTAATATGAAGGTGGATACATCAAAAGGATGGGATGTATTAGGAAAAGTGCTTAGATATATGGTATAGTGCAGAAAGGTAGAAAGTTCTATGGAAGAAAATCAGGAATTATTATTGAATCAGATAATAGACTTGCATGGGAAGGTTGTTTATACATACACAACTCACCATAAAATACAGAATAGATTAGAGGATATAAATAGAGGAGTTAAGATTAGTCAGATAATACTTACGGCAGTTTCAATGGTAGGATTTTTGGCGACTGTTATAACAAATCAGTATCTGTTAGCGTGGATAGGCGGGATTACATCGTCATTGTCATTAGGATTTAATTTATATATGAAAGATAGTAACTTGGATGATCGAATAAAAAAACATAAGGATGCAGCAGATGAATTGTGGGATGTTCGTGAAGCATATTCGTCTTTAATAACAGATTTTTGTGATTTGCCTTTGAGTGATATAAGGTCAAGAAGAGATGAAATTCAGCGTATATGGTCAGAGATAAATAAAAAGTATCCGGGAACAGATAAAAAAGGATACAAAGAGGCTCAAAAGTCATTGAAAGATGAAGAGGAGCAGACTTTTAATGAAGGAGAAGCAGAAAATCTTTTGCCTGTAGCAAGTAGGAAGAAAAGGAGTTGACGCATAATGGGAAAAAGAATAAGCAATTCAAAAGAACAATTTTATTATTCATTGATTGAAAATGAAGTACTAAAGGATATGGAGATTTTCAATGTAATAAAAGAAAAATATATGGATTTTTATGATGTGTGTGAAAAATTTGCTGATATTTCGTTGAATGCACCGAAGTATAGGGTGCCTGGCACTTGTGATGTCCAAGGATATTTTCAATTTAAAGATATTGAAATGGCAAAGCGTGGTGCAAAAACATTTTTTGATGATAATTCTTTGAAAAATGTTGATGAATATATGTTAGCAATTAGGACGATGTACAGACTTGCGGTAGATTTTAATGATTCAAGATGCTTGGGAGGAATTGTAAAACCAGAAAATGCAGATTCGTCATATGGCTCTTTTGGAACTTATTATAACTTTGCAGAGATGCCCTCTAATATATGGCAGGATGTAGAAAAAGAAACAAAAGAATTTATTCAAAATCATTAGTAGTAAGAATTTTTGTTTTACTACCATTTTTACTACTAATAGGTAGTAAAAACTTGCAAGGTTCTGCGCTGATTTGCTACATTCACACATTTCAGAGCGAAAACCAATCACCACAAAATTTCTATAATCCCTTGCAAAACATAGCATTTTCAACCCAAATAAGGAAAAATAAAATTATGATAAAAGTACTTTTCATCTGCAACGGCAATATCACTAGATACTCCTACAAAGTCCATAAATAAGCCAGTTGTTAGACAAAAAAGTGCTCTACTGCACACTTACTACACGTTTTTAGAGAAATAGCTCGGTATGATTTTTTATGGAGGTTACAATTAATGATAAAAGAAGAATTTGATTCATCAAAGTTGGCATTTGAGATTTATAATAAAATATATAGTAATCTTCTTATTAACATTTGTGTTAAAAATGACAAGAAAAGACCATATTTTAAAGCGGATATAAATCACAACGGAAAGCAATTAGTTGATATGAATTATGGTGGAGATACAGATTTTAATTTTGGTTCTGGTTTTTCATATTCAACATTTCCGAAATACCAGAATTATATTTTGAATGGGATTTCAGATGATAAGGTGGAGATTATAAAGATGTACTATAACAACCTTAAAATATGTCAATTATTGTATAGGTCAGGGGTAAATATTTCTATTATGCCACAAACAGGTGCCCTAAATATTGCAAAGAAGCAGATAGGAAATGACCGCTTGGATACGTTTATTTGGGCTTTAGAACAATACTATTCGTCGAATGTTAATTTACTTATGAATGCATCTACATATCAAAATGCAAAATATTTAAAGGAATATTTGGAACTGTTTGATGGAATAGAGGATTATTGTAGCCAGATATATCATATTAACAGCTTATTAGTAGAGGATATGGTCGAATCTGGAAAAAAAGCAATTGATTCACCAGAGAGAGTTATTGAGTATATGAATTTGGCATATCGGTTTTGGATTCAGAAGTTAAAATATTTTAATACAATTGGTTATCTAGATGAATCAATAAAGCAAGAGATTTGTAGAGTTACTAAAATAATCAATAAATTTTACAACTAGAAAAAGGAGAAAGTGGTTCCAGAAAGAACTTAAAACGAATATATGAATACAATCGTGTTACTATCAGTTGAAATTATTGTATTTGCAATACTATCCGCAGGCTTGAAGAAGATAAGAAATTTTCAATTTTATTATGGTGTATTAAAACATTCAAAATATCCATTATACAATTATGTTTCGTTTAAAGAAAAGACAGCATATTTTATTACTCGTGTAATTAGGGATATTCCATCATTTTCATTTGCTCCATCTGATTATGATTATTGGAAAATGGAGAATGAAAAAGATAAAAAATGTTCCCGACAAGAAAAAGCACTTATTAATATTGCACTTTTTGGTCTCTATATTCGTGGTGTAATAGGAAATGTTTTATGTGATTTGATTATTATAGTTTCATTCCTCTTTTCCAAGGGGTATATAAAATGGCAGGCATTGAGTAGGAAGATATATGGTTTGTTTAGATATATTTTTACGTTAGAGAATGCTGAAGCAGTGTTGGATATCGTTAAATATGTTCAAGATAATGTAAATGCAATATTGGTTACTATGATTGTTTTGATTTTACTTTATGTAGGAATACTTAAACGTAAGAAGAGAAAATATTCTATTGAGGCAATATGGGCGGAAGAGGAAGCTGATAGAGTTCGTAGTGTTGCAAAGACTCAGAAAGAATTAGAAGATACGCTACTAAAATTTAGAGATGTTATATCTAACAACATAAGTATTATTGAAGAACAAATTAGATTCTATACGGATGCAACCTCAATCAAAACAGGGCATATGATAGAGTGCCAAGAAATTATGGACAAAATTATGGAATTGCTGAATGGTATTGTAGAGGTCGAAGGGATTCAGATATATGCTCAAAGAAACTGGCATATGTATACTCAACTTATAATATTGGAAATATTACCATCATTATATGAAAAAAAATTTATAAATATTTGCAGATTATCTCCAATTTATATAAGAAATAATTGTAATACTGTTAAGGACTTATGTGAAGCATATTCGTATGGGGTTGCATTCATAAATGGAATCAACAGATTTCTGCGCTTTTCATATAAAAAAAGAAAACAGTATAACAGAATAGTTTTACATATTGTAGATGCTGATTATTTAGGAGGTGTATTAGAGAAAACAAAATAAAAGTAGTTGCAAAATTATAAATAATGAAACTATTTCGCTTATTATGACAAATGAAAGACTGATGTGGTATTACTTCTGAAATTGCCAAAGAAGGTTTAAATACACATTCTTTTTTACTTTATAGGAAAGACCGACTTTGGCGTTCTGCTGAATTGAAAATAGCCCGCACAAAGGCGGGCCTGACAAATAAACGGTTATCGGTTTAGAAAATGTAGAAACCTTCTTTAACGAAATCGTCATCAAGTTTGTCATCATTTAGAAAATAATCCATATCCAGAAGTTCATCCTCGCTCATACAGCGAATGTCCTTGGGTGTCATACTTTCCGGGGGATTTTCAATGTATTTTCTGCGTAGTTCCTCGATATCCGATTTCATAAATGTAAACCTGTTATGAAGTGATCTATTGTCAAGAGTAAATTTCAAGAAATTACTACATATTTTCCTTCCTTTAAATTTTAACACTGGGTACAGAGGCAGATCCTCAGATCTAACAGTCTCCGGCCTTGGCCACTCTGTTATATGTGGATTGGTTAACTACAGGTCAATGGTTCACCGTGAATCTTGCCGTCTCCTAGCGTGAATCAAAATATATAAATATAATGTCAACAGAGGTTTGTTGCAAATAATTCGAACCTAGAAATGCTCTAAGGCCCCGCCTTTATATCCAGTGTTAATTAGTTGTTTTTGCAGATGAAATCTGACAAAGTCAGTTTATTCTGCTTGATTACCCTTAAGAATATTTAGATGTTTCTGTCTGGGACTTGTCGTCGTATATGAGGATGATATCTGCTATATAGAAATTTACACATGATGATGTGGTTTATTGTAAATAAATACTATGAAGTGATTTATATCCTTTTTCACACTGGCATGAGAATTTCGGAGTTTTGTGGACTTACGATGAGGGATATTGATTTAGAGAAAAGAACCATCAATATTAATCATCAGCTGCAAAGAACTTCCAAAAGAGAGTATGTAATTGAGCCAACAAAAACAAATACTGGAACAAGGATTATTCCAATGACAAATGAAGTGACAGAGATGTTTAGAGCAATTATATTAAAAAGATTGAATCTTATGAATTGCCGAGTGATGACGATATGCTTATGCAGACCATAGACCAGATGGTATGTGAAGTCTGTATGTATAATGAACACTGTTATATGGGAATGTGTATAGCCAATGAGGAATGGCGAGAGAAAATGAGAAAGACATTATTTAATGCTGTAAAAGAAAATAAATAATTACTCTTTGTGTTTATGAAGGCAGGTAGCAGATGAGGTTGTCTGCCTTTTTTTAAATAGAGCATTACTGTAACTTTGATGATTACAAAAGGTTAACAATGAAAGGATTATAATAATGAATAAAGATGCTAATTATGAGATAGTTTAAAACAAAGAAAAGATATCCTATTTGGAGTTCATAACAAGATTAATAGAGATTCATAGAGACTGTAATCATGAACAGTATCTTTCTGAGGTTTTTATTCCGCTTTTTCAAATGTGTTGTTCTGAAAGATTGAAAATTGTGCCTATTTATGATGATAGAAGTTGTGGCCCTAGAACAGAAAATCAAACTGAAAGTAAGAAAAGGATGCACACTATTTGTGCTCATAAAGGTGATGATAAGCATGTTGTTCCTGATTATATATTTGTTCCTAAAGATTATAGTTTTTCAAATCCTATTCAACCATTATTAATGGTTGAAACAAAGAATGCAGTATTTATAAAGGATGAAACATGCTCTCAGAAATTATAAGAATTTATATACAAGTGAAAAATGGAGAGATAAATTTAAACACAGATGATTATTATTCTTTGGTCAAAAGTACAGAAAATAAAGTATATTTATTAACAACAAAGGGGAAAATTGAAAATATAAATAAATATGATAATGTAATAGCTGTAAATCCGGATATATTATTTGAGTTTGCGATTAATGAGGAAAATACGAAAATTATTCCACCTAATATTAAATATTGGATAGAATTTGCCGGTGGATATTATAATGGTATAGATAAAAAAGGGATTGTCTTTGATACTGATAGTAAGATAGATGGTCACGAAGAATATATGTTTGCTAATAATGTTGTTGCTGCATGGGGAAAAGCATCTAGATATATAAAGTCATTTTCAAAAGGTGATTATGTTTTTTATTACAAAAAGGGATATGGTATTATTGCTATTGGTATAATTAATTCAGAAAAACCAAGAAAAATAGAATCTGGATTGGAATATGATGTTAAAATTTTAGTGTCTCATTTATATAATAATAATAATAATAAACCGCTTGCATTCATAAGTGCTAGCGAACTTAAGCAGATTATTAATAAATCGTTCTATTTTGCATCAACAAGAAAAGTTCCATTTTTAGATGAAAAAGAATCCAAAATCCTAGTTGATATATTAAAAAATAAAGGACACTAATCCAATTTTTTAATGCATTAAAAAATTATGAAAATTTGTGTTAGGAAACTGGTCTGCAATATGAAGAATGCTTAGAAATAAGAATAGAACACTATAATTAGGTGAGAAGCTATATTGATTGCTGAATCTAAATATCTAAGGTATATCTATACTCTTTTATAACTGACAACAGATTTACTTTATCCTGGATGTTATTTTGTTGAAAAAATAATGCTTTTGTGATAGACTAAAATCGTTCTGGTAATGAGGTTATAGAACTTGGCAACAATTTATTTTATTGATAGCGAAAATGTGGGAGATAGTTGGATTGACTTATTAGGGGAAACTAATAGTCGATTTCTTGTTTTCTACACAGGTCATTCACCTCGTATTGCTTATCCACAAGCAATACGGTTAATGAGTGCAACTAACAAGCCAGAATTCGTTGAATGTTATGAAGGCAACAATGGATTGGATTTTCAGTTAGTATCATATTTAGGATATGAGTTACATGCCGATAATACCAATGAAATGGTCATTGTATCAAATGATACAGGATTTGATGCAGTAGTTCATTTTTGGACGGATCGTGAAATGGATGTCAAAAGAGTTAGTAGTTTAAATCCATCAAATACTCAAATCCTAGAAGTTAAAGAACCTGTATCTGATGATGAATTTATTACCAGTTCGTTATCAGTAAAAGTGACAGAAAAGGTAAGTGGTATAGACAAAAGGGAACTCTATACTATTATCAATTGCATAGGGATATATGACCCATCATATATTCATCTTGCACTTGTTCACTTTTATGGTAATAAAAATGGAGAGAACATATATAAATGCTTGAAGAAAGAGAAATTTGCGGCTCCTCCTGTTCAGTGGACAAAAGAAACAAGGATGAAAAAACTTATAGAACTTATTATTAAGTATGAGAGCAATTCTAAAATTTCAATTCCAGATTCTTTAACGGGATTTATCGTTAATAATATTGTTGATGATAAGAAAGCTATGGGAAATAAGTTAAACAAATCCTATGGAGGTTCGGGACCGCAGTTAAATAAAATGCTCAAACCGTTTTATAAAACTCTTGCTAAAATCAAGAAAAAATAAAACAGAAAGATGCCAGAACAGATTTCCATGCGGCACTTCTTGTACCGTATGGATAACCTCATTAAGAAGAAAGCTTTTGCATTTTCAACCTAAATAAGGAAAAATAAAATTATGATTAAAGTACTTTTCATCTGCCACGGCAATGTCCTGTGACATTTGAATAATACGTTGCACATCGCGGCAAAACGCGGCATATCTTGCTTTTTCTAATAACACGTGACTACTGTTTTACTACGAATTACGGAATGCAAATAGTATATCTGTAGTATGTTTCGTTAAATAGTTATGAGCTCTGGCATTTTGCCGGAGCTTCTTATCGTTAAAAGGTTGAAGTAATCGTTAAAAGGTATCTTTTTGTTGAAACTATTCCTCCGTGGGAATATAATAAAAATGAGATATTCATGCAAATGAAAAGAGGTGTTGGTATATGAAAGTAAGTGGAAAGTTATCATATAAATCTGCAATTATTGTGAATGATGTATTTTTTAAGGACATAGATGAATTATTAAGAGAATATTTTGAAAAACCTAAATATTCTGCACAACTTATAAATGATGATGAGGTTGAGTTTGAATCTGTTTCAGAATTAATATCATATGACAATTTTTCTAACCGTGCTATAAAGACAATGAGAATTGGATTTGGAATAGGAAACTATATTAGGATTGAACCATCAATGGCATTCATTAATGGATATAAATCTACGTTAGAAATGGGTTTTGAAGTTGAAAATAATGACAAATCAGAGGAAATAAAAAGAAAAGTAAATGACCTTTGTGATAAGCATAAACAATCATTTATGTACACGGCAGCATCTAAATTCACTTTAATGCACATCTGTATTTTGTTGTGGGGATTAAGTTTTATTTCGAACTTGAACGTATTAATTACAAATAAAACAGATGATGGAACGATGTCTAATTCAACTATAGTAGCTGCCGTCACAGTTGGAGTAGTGATTATGCTGTTGATTAGTGCGGCTCTGTCATGGATAATAAAGCAATATTTTCCTGCTATCGTTTTTTACTTAGGTGAAAATATAAAAAGTGTTGAAAAGAAGTCGAAAACTAAAAGTAATATATTCTGGTGCATCATTGTAGCAGGAATAGTTTCTGCTATTGTTTCATCATTTTTTAATTAAAGGTAGATTAACTTAAGGTATTTGTAATATTGGAGGCATTATATGGAATTATTATCAACTTCAGAAATTGCAGAAAAATGGAATGTTTCGAGAAGAAGAGTAACAACCTTATGTATAGAGGGGCGTATAGAAGGTGCTGTACATAAGGGAAATATGTGGCTTGTTCCAGAAGATGCCAAGAAACCAACGGATCCGAGAAAAAGTACCTGTAAAGGGGGTAAATAGATATGGCAGTATTAAGTAAAAAGCAAATGTCAGAAGAAGACATTAAAGATGACTTACTTATCACTTGTATAGGTGGTAGTATTGGATGGTCTTGGATTGTAGATGAGAGCAAGTTTTATTACAAAGATGGTAATGTTGTTGCGTTTGATAAGAACAACTTTATTTATACTAAATTCCTATATTATTGGTTAAATTCATTTTCATTTATTAATCAAGTAAAAATTGATGTGGGTGGTACAACATATAATGCGTTAACAATTGATATGTTAAAGAATTATTTGATGCCGTTGCCACCACTTGAGGAACAAAAACGTATCGTAGCAAAGATAGAAGAACTCTTACCATTTTGCGACCAATTAATAAAATAGTTATCCAACAAGGGGCTGTCGCTTTAACGAATGAAAATTCGTGAAGCGGCAGCTTCATTTATGCGGTTTTTATGATTATTTCTAAGTTGAAATTGCGATTTTTTCTGTCATTTTCTGAAAATGGCGCACTTTAACAAGCCGTCTTTATTGGCTTTGAAAATCTATTTGAAAAAGTTTAAAATCAGGCACTTTTCAGCGGAAATAAATGAGTTCCTGTCTTGCCTTTTTGAATCTTGTTATGTAGTTTATTTATATTCCTTGCCATTGCCAGCAATGTACTTTCTGCAAGAACATTTGTTGTTCCTTTGCTTAAGTATCTTCTAAACTGCATATCCTGTTTTAAATCTCCAAAGGAACCTTCTGCCTGAATGCTTCGGTTTGTTCTGAAAAGAATTCCGTCATCTGAAAGTATTCGTTCCAAATCTTCCTGTCTGTATTTTAGAAATGTTTTGGCTACCTGAAGTGTCTTTGTTCTTTCTTCCAAAGGTGTTTTACAGTTATTGCCCTTGATACAATCCTTTTTATATGGACAACTTTCGCAGTTTTCACATCTATAAATTGTCTTTTCACTCACATACCCGGTTTTGCTTTTAGAATGTCTGATATGGTCTACAGTAAGCTTTTTACCATTTCTACAAGTATAAATATCCAATGCTTCATCGTACTCCATGTTTTCGATTTTTCCTATATCATTTCTGTATTTTCGCGTCTTTGAGATTTCATAGTTAGCTGGTTTTATATATGAAAGCTGTCCATTCTCTTCAAGAAACAGATAATTTTCTTCACTTTCATATCCGGCATCAGCAGTGATATTTTTGTACTTGAAGTTCAGATGTTTTTCCGCATCTTTCAAAAATGGTATAAGGGTTGTCGTATCAGTAGGCTGCGGTCCGATGGTGAGCCATGTAATATATTCAGAATCTACACAATGCTGGAGATTGTACGCCGGTTTTAACTGACCGTTTCCCATGGCATCTTCCTTCATTCTCATAAACGTAGCATCATGGTCTGTTTTGGAATAACTGTTTCGTTCTCCGCAGATATGAATTTTCTGATTGTATTCCTTAAGTTTAGACATATATTCCTCAAGGGCTTCAATGCTTTTTTGAAGCGGCGTTTTTCTTTTACCAATGCCATGTACAAAAACTACATTTTCACTTTGCTTGAGAGCATAAAGTTTTTTGCGTAGCTTCTTTACATGTTTTATCTTCACGGTATCACCATAAACAATCTTTAGATCATACAGTTGTTCACATTCAGCCACAAAATCTGCAAGCTTTATAAGAAGTTTCGCCTGATTCTTTGTTACTGCTTTCTTCCAAACAAAAGTATACTTATTTGCGCTGGCTTCAATTTTTGTACCGTCAATAAATATGGTCTCGCCCGAAACTTCACCAAGGTCAAAAAGTGTATTGGACATTTCTGCAAGAATTCGCTTGGAACAAGGTGCAAAATGAATACTTCTAAACCGTGCGAATGTTGCATGGTCTGGAGCAGGTGCACCTTCCAGAAGGAACATGAAATTGATGTCTCTTTTACAGTTTAACTCCATGGAACGTGAGGAATAATCTCCATTCATGTAGGAGTAAAGAACAATCTTAAGAAGAGTTCTTGGCGATACTGAATTTATTCTTTCATAAGTAGAATACAAGTCAGTCAAATCCATAGCCTCCACAAACTGACTTAGTAAACGCACCGAATCATCTTCCGGAATAATTGTTTCAATATTTAGGGGAAGTTTTAGTTGATATCCTTCCTCATTCAAAGTATAATCTTTTTGTAATTTATTAGGTAGTAGCATACTTATATTTTACACCAACTGCCAGTAACTTTCGAGTGCTGGCGGTTTCTGATTGCAAAAAAAGAAGCTGTGCACTAATTCTTAGTGCGACAGCCCCACTGATTGCTTACCAGGAAATTTCGTTGAAATTGTCCCGGTAAGCAAAAAACGCTCCGCAAGGATTGCACTGCGGCGGAGAATGTCGCAAACGACATTCTTTATTCTTAGTTTACAGGCATATTTTCCATTAAAAACAATGAATTCATTGACAAACATATACATATTTTATATGGAAAGCCGTTCATAGCCTTACGTATCTTTTACTCATAATTTACATAAAGTGCGTTTTACATTTTACATACAGATTTTACAATGTGTTCAACAAGTTAAATAATACGACTTGTGGACTAGTGATATAAATACAAATTAATTGTAGACAAGAAAGGAAATGTAAAAAAATGAAATTAAAGAAAATCGCATTAATAACACTTAGTACAATGTTAGCAGCAAGTTGTCTTGCAGGTTGTGGTAATTCAAAAGCATCAGGTGGTTTTGATACATCTAAAACCATTACGGTAATGTCTCGTGAAGATGGTTCAGGCACAAGAGGAGCATTCGTTGAGTTATTTGGAGTAGAGCAGAAAGATGAAAATGGTGAGAAAGTTGACCATACAAGTGATGAGGCAATCATTACAAACAGTACATCGGTTATGATGACCAGTGTTGCCGGAGATACATATGGAATCGGATACATTTCACTTGGTTCATTAAATGACACCGTTAAAGCATTAAAGATTGATGGTGCAGAAGCAACAGTAGAGAATATTAAGAGTGGTTCATATAAAATATCAAGGCCATTTAATATTGCTACAAAAGATAAAGTAAGCGAAGTTACTCAGGACTTTATCGATTACATTATGAGTGCTGATGGTCAGGCTGTAATCGAAGAAAATGGCTATATTTCAGCAAGTGATGCGGCAGCATATTCAGGAAGCAAACCATCAGGTAAGATTAAAATTGCAGGCTCATCTTCAGTAACACCAGTCATGGAGAAATTAAAAGAAGCATATCTTAAGGTGAATACAAATGCAGAAATTGAGATTCAGCAGAATGATTCAACAACAGGTATGACATCAGCAATCGAGGGAATCTGTGATATCGGTATGGCATCAAGAGAATTAAAAGATACAGAAACTGCAAAAGGTATCAAAGGAACTACAATTGCATTAGATGGTATTGCAGTTATCGTAAATAAAGACAATAAAGCAGAAGATTTAACATCAGAGCAGGTTATGAAAATCTATACAGGTGAAATTACAAAATGGTCAGATGTATTATCATAAAAATCTGTATAAAAGCACAAACACATATATAAGTTAAAATAAGATTTTCCAAAGAAAGATACATATATAAATATTTTTCCTTGGAAATTTTCAAAAAGAGGTAAGTAGATTTGCAGAAAGAAAAAGATTCAATTAAAACAAAATCTGATGGACAAATGCGTATGCAGTCAGTCATTGAAGTTGTAATGAGAATAGTATTCTTTTTGGCAGCATGTGTTTCAATAATAGCGGTAGTTCTCATTTGCATATTCTTATTTGCTAATGGTATTCCTGCTATTAAAGAAATTGGGTTCAAAGAATTTTTATTAGGCAGGGTCTGGCGACCTGGTAATAAAATATTTGGGATATATCCTATGATTTTAGGAAGTATATATGTAACTGCCGGAGCAATACTTGTCGGTGTTCCAATAGGAATTTTCACAGCAACATTTATGTCGAAGTTTTGTCCGAAAGGATTATATAAGATAATGAAGCCGGCAATTGATTTGCTTGCAGGAATACCATCAGTTGTATATGGGTTCTTTGGAATAGTAGTATTAGTTCCATTTGTCAGAGATAATTTCGAGGGAAATGGAAACAGTATATTTACAGCATCACTTTTGCTTGGAATAATGATACTTCCAACTATCGTAAGTGTAGCTGAATCAGCAATAAATGCTGTGCCAGACAGTTATTATGAAGGTGCATTGGCACTTGGAGCAACTCATGAGAGAAGTGTATTTAAGGCGGTGCTTCCAGCGGCTAAATCAGGAATAATGGCTGGTGTAATATTAGGTGTTGGAAGAGCAATCGGAGAGACAATGGCTGTAATTATGATAGCAGGTAATCAGGCAAGAATACCTGACAGTATGTTTGATGGTGTCAGAACATTAACTGCTAATATCGTAATGGAAATGGGATATGCTACAGATTTACACAGAGAAGCATTAATAGCAACAGGTGTTGTATTATTCGTATTTATACTTATTATAAATGTTTTATTCTCAATAATGAAAAGGAGGTCTGAGTAATTTGAAAAATATATTTAAGAATTTCGATTATGAAAAGTTAAAAGCAAGAATGAAAACATATAAAGAAAGACCTCTTTCATTCATTATGATGTTATTAGTTGTATTGTCAGCGGCAATAACAATAGGTATCTTAGGATTTATCATTGTCTATATTTTAGTAAATGGTATTCCTTATCTCACACCTGAGTTATTTGCATGGAAATATACATCAGACAATTGTTCGATGATGCCTGCGATAATTAATACATTAATAATTACCATTCTTGCACTTGCACTTGCCATTCCATTTGGAATATTTTCAGCAATATATCTTGTGGAATATGCTAAAAAAGGAAACAAGATAACGGCAATAGTAAGAATAACAGCAGAAACTCTTACAGGTATTCCATCAATTGTATATGGTTTATTTGGATATCTGTTCTTTGTAATAGCTTTAAAATGGGATTATTCAATATTAGCAGGTGCATGTACATTAGCAATAATGGTTCTCCCGGTTATTATGAGAACTACGGAGGAAGCACTTATGTCTGTGCCTGACTCATATAGAGAGGGAAGCTTCGGATTAGGTGCAGGTAAATTAAGAACAGTATTTAAAATTATATTGCCAAGTGCAATTCCTGGAATCCTTTCAGGTGTAATTCTTTCAATAGGGCGTATCGTTGGCGAAACAGCAGCACTTATGTATACGGCAGGAAGTGTAACAGAGGTTGCTAAGAGTGTATTTGATTCAGGACGGACACTTTCGGTACATATGTACAGTCTTTCAACAGAAGGATTACATATTAATCAAAGCTATGCGACAGCAGTTGTATTACTATTCCTTGTTATTTTAATTAATTTTGTATCAGGAAGAATTGCTAAAAAAATTAAGAAAGCATAATTAAAGAAGTGTCATTAAAGAATTTGTAACCATTTTATATTTGCACACATTATTGAAAGTAAATATATTATGGGAGAAAGCGAGGAATTAGAAGATGTCAGAGAAAAGTAAATTTTCGGTAAGTAATCTTGATTTATATTACGGTGATTTTAAGGCATTAAAAGATATAAATTTAGAAATATTACCAAATGAAATAACTACATTTATAGGGCCATCAGGCTGTGGTAAATCAACATTTCTAAAGTCGTTAAACAGAATGAATGATTTAGTTGAAGGCTGTAAGATAACAGGAAATGTGTTATTAGATGGTGAAAACATATATAAGGACATGAATGTCAATCTGCTTAGAAAAAGAGTAGGAATGGTATTCCAGAAGCCAAACCCATTTCCTATGAGTGTATATAACAATATAGCATTTGGACCACGTACACATGGTATACGTTCCAAAGCCAGACTAGATGAGATAGTTGAAAAATCATTAAAAAATGCGGCAATCTGGGATGAGTTAAAGGATAGACTAGATAAAAGTGCATTAGGTCTGTCAGGAGGACAACAGCAAAGACTCTGTATTGCGAGAGCACTTGCGGTTTCACCTGAGGTTATATTGATGGACGAACCTACTTCAGCACTTGATCCTATTTCTACAATGAAAATTGAAGATTTAGTAATTGAATTAAAGAAAGAATATACAATTATTATGGTTACACATAATATGCAGCAAGCAACAAGAATATCCGATAAAACAGCATTTTTCTTATTAGGTGAGGTTGTAGAATATGATGATACAGAAAAATTATTTTCTATGCCGGCTGATAAGAGAACAGAGGATTATATTACAGGAAGGTTTGGTTGATATGAGAAATAGATTTGACAGACAATTAGAAGAACTTAATAATGGCCTTATTAAAATGGGAAGTCTTATTGAAAAAGCTATTGAAATGGCAATAACCGGAATGAGTAATCAGGATGTTGAACTGGCTAAGAATGCAATAGCATTTGATAATGAGATAGATGAGCAGGAGAAGGAGATTGAAAATCTGTGCCTTAAGCTTCTGTTACAGCAGCAGCCGGTAGCAAGAGATTTACGTCTTATTTCAGCGGCACTTAAGATGATAACTGATATGGAAAGAATCGGCGACCATGCAGCAGATATTTCAGAGATAACCATACATTTATCAAATGAGAAATACATTAAAAAGCTTGAACACATAAGTCAGATGGCTAAAGAGACTACGATTATGGTTGTTAAAAGCATCAATGCATTTGTAAGTAAGAATTTAGATATGGCAAAGGAAGTTATAGAAAGTGATGATGTTGTTGATGACCTGTTCGATAAGGTCAAAAATGAGTTGATTGAACTTATTAATAAAGATACGAAGAATGGGGAGCAGGCTACAGATTTACTTATGATTGCAAAATATTTTGAGAGAATTGGAGACCATGCGACTAATATTGCAGAGTGGGTAATATTTTCAATAACAGGAGAACATAAATTTAATTTTACATAGATTTTACATACATACTATTTGAAATTTACATAGATAAATTATAATCCACTTGTTTAATGAGTAAAATACAGACAGAAACGAGGATTAAAATGAATATTTTTAATGTTTTATCTATGTTAGGTGGATTGGCACTTTTTCTTTATGGAATGAATACACTAGGTGATGGACTTTCTAAATTATCAGGGGGTAAGTTAGAAAGAATATTGGAGAAAATGACTAATTCCAAGTTAAAAGCGGTTCTCTTAGGTGCGGGAGTAACGGCAGTTATCCAGTCATCTTCTGCCACAACTGTTATGGTTGTGGGTTTTGTTAATTCAGGAATTATGAAATTAACACAGGCAGTCGGCATTATAATGGGAGCAAATATAGGAACTACTGTTACATCATGGATTCTTAGCTTGTCAGGAATTAAAAGTGATAATTTCTTAGT
>ENA-ORMS01001161-ORMS01001161.1-human-gut-metagenome-genome-assembly--contig:-NODE-1161-length-22582-cov-9.121543_pt1 | contig 22582 bp, 19 predicted proteins | sample MGYA00242104_ERZ508997 | MGnify/ENA primary metagenome ERZ508997 (study PRJEB26280, sample SAMEA2338704) | human gut metagenome | biome: human gut; feature: human-associated habitat; material: faeces... | reverse complement strand
TCGAACCCCAAGTTGGCAATGCCGACGCGGGGACGCGTCGCCCCCAGGTGAGGACCGCCCCCCAATTAGAAATGGCGATGATTATCAGACAAAACGAACGTTTTAGGGCGGTGCTTTGGGTGAGAGTGATAAAAAATAAGTACTTTTGCAAGCTAAAACTGAGTAACAATACATATAAAAATATACATATACACTCATGTCTGTCGAAATAAGAAAAGTAACCTCCAAAGCGGACTTGAAGCGTTTCATACGTTTCAACTACGAGTTTTATAAGAACAATCCCTACTCTGTGCCCGACCTTTATGACGATATGCTCAATACCTTCTCGCCCCAGAAGAATGCGGCATTCGAGTTCTGCGAGGCCGACTACTTTTTGGCTTATCGCGAGGGTAAGATTGTAGGACGCGTGGCCGCTATCATCAACCGCCGCGCTAACGAAACGTGGAAGAAGCAAAGCGTGCGTTTTGGTTGGATAGACTTTATTGACGACATAGAAGTGAGCACGGCATTGATAGACACCGTGAAGCAATGGGGCAAAGAGCGTGGCATGACTCAGATAGAAGGTCCACTTGGCTTTACCGATATGGACGCTGAAGGCATGTTGGTCGAAGGATTTGACCAACTCTCTACCATGGCTACCATTTACAACTATCCCTATTATCCTCAGCACATGGAGAAGTTGGGGTTGGTCAAGAGTGCTGATTGGGTGGAGATGAAAATCTACATACCCGATGAAGTGCCCGTGAAGCATAAACGCATCTCAAATATTATTCAGCAACGTTACAATCTACACATTCGCAAGCTCAAGAGCAAAAAGGAAGTGCGTGAGACAGGTATTGGACATGAAATCTTCCGCCTTATCAACGATGCTTACACCCCCTTGTTTGGTTACTCTCGCATGACAGAGAAGCAAATTGATCAATACGTTAATATGTATGTACCCGTGCTCGACTTGCGTATGGTTACTTTGGTAGAGAACGAACAAAACGAGTTGGTGGCCGTAGGCATTTCGATGTCGTCACTCTCACGTGCCTTGCAAAAGGCCAAGGGTAAGTTGTTGCCTTTTGGTTGGTTCCACTTGTTGAAAGCCTTGATGTGGAAGCGTCCCAAAGTGCTTGATTTGCTACTCGTAGCCGTTCGCCCTGACTATCAAGGCAAGGGCGCTAACGCGCTATTGTTTACTGACTTGATACCTATTTATCAGAAGTTGGGGTATGAATATGCAGAGAGCAATCCTGAACTCGAACTCAATGATAAGGTGCAAAATCAGTGGCAGTACTTTAAGACGGAACAACACAAGCGCCGTCGCTGCTTTAAGGGAGAGATATGCTAATGTGCAAATGTGAGAATGTGCAAATGTGCAAATGGTCGCATTTCATTGCTCAAATTCAATAATATTAGATTATTTGCATATTAATCAAGCATTTTACACATTAAACAATAATTTGTACATTTGCACATTCTCATATTTGCACATTAATCAAGTATTTACGCATTAATCAATCATTTGCACATTTGCACATTCTCACATTTGCACATTTACTAAGCATTTGCACATTCCCTAAGCATTTCCTAAACTATGGCTCAAGATATAGAAGAAATGACAACAAATACTGCCTCGTCAGTAGTATATGACGAGAGCAAAATACGTCACCTTGAGGATACGGAACATATCCGCACGCGTCCTGGTATGTACATTGGCCGATTGGGTGATGGCTCGCATGCAGAAGATGGTATCTACGTCCTTCTCAAGGAGAGCATAGATAATAGTATTGACGAATTTAATGAAGGTTTTGGTAAGCGCATAGAAGTCAATATTCATGACAACCTTACAGCCGAAATCCGCGACTATGGTCGTGGTATTCCCCTCGGCGCGTTGGTAGATGCCGTGTCAAAGCTCAATACGGGCGGTAAGTACGACACAGCCGTATTCACCGCCTCGGTGGGTATGAATGGTGTCGGCCTAAAGGCCGTTAATGCCTTGTCAAGCCGATTTGTGGCACGCAGCGTGCGTGATAAGAAAATGCACGAGGCAATATTTGAGAAAGGTGTGCTCGTGAGCGACGAAGAGGGTGACTGTGACGAAGAGAACGGAACGTACATCTTCTTCGAACCCGATAAAGAACTATTCCAAAACTATCGCTTCCATAGCGAGTTCGTTGAGAATATGCTTCGTAACTACACCTACCTCAATACGGGTTTAGCCATTTTCTACAACGGCCGCCGCATCTTGAGCCGTAATGGCCTTGAAGACCTCTTGAATGATAACATGACGGCTCCAGGACTTTACCCTATCGTCCACCTTACAGGGCCGAACATTGATATAGCCTTTACGCATACCTCACAGTATGGCGAAGAGTATTACTCATTCGTAAATGGTCAACACACCACACAGGGCGGTACACACCAAAGTGCTTTTAAAGAGCACATAGCCAAAGCCATTAAGGAATATTTTGGTAAGAACTACGACGTGCAAGACGTGCGTAACGGACTCGTGGCAGCCATCGCCATTCGTGTAATAGAACCCCTATTTGAGAGTCAGACCAAGATTAAGCTCGGTTCGCTTACGATGGCACCCGATAAGGACTCAAATGGCAATCCTTTCCCTCTTTCAGGGGTCAGTGTCAACAAGTTTATTGGCGACTTTATTAAAGAGAATGTCGACAATTACTTACACATGCACACTGACATAGCCGACATTATCAAACAAAAGATTGAAGAAAGTGAAAAGGAACGCAAGGCGATAGCTGGTGTGACGAAATTGGCGCGTGAACGTGCGAAGAAGGCCAACCTCCACAACCGCAAGTTGCGCGACTGCCGCATTCACCTCAACGACCCCGCTCCGAAGGCAAAGAAAAAGCAAGACGAAGAACAAGAAGACGCGCGTTTCGAATCCTCTATCTTTATTACCGAGGGTGACTCAGCCAGTGGATCTATCACCAAGACGCGTAATGCACAAACGCAGGCCGTCTTCTCCTTGCGCGGTAAACCGCTCAACTGCTTTGGATTGACCAAAAAGGTGGTGTATGAGAATGAAGAGTTCAACCTCTTGCAAGCTGCACTCAATATAGAGGACGGTCTTGACGGACTTCGCTATAACAAGGTGATTGTTGCTACCGATGCCGATGTCGATGGTATGCACATCAGATTGCTTATCATCACCTTCTTCCTACAATTCTTCCCCGACTTAATCAAGAAAGGCCACGTATATATACTTCAGACGCCTCTCTTCCGTGTGCGTAACAAAAAGAAGAAAGTGCGCGGAGCCAGTGCAAAGGTCAAGACGGTGACTAACACCAGTGCTGGAGCTGCGATATTGAAGAAGACGCAGGTGAGCGACCGCTCAGAGTATGAGACGATCTATTGCTACACCGACGAAGAACGCCTCGCAGCCATTGAGCGTCTCAGTCCTAACCCCGAAATCACTCGATTTAAAGGTCTGGGCGAGATTGACCCCGAAGAGTTTAAGAACTTTATCGGCCCTGATATGCGACTCGACCCTGTCACGCTTCATAAGAGCGACAACGTGGCGCAACTGTTGGAATACTATATGGGTAAGAACACGATGGAGCGCCAAAACTTTATTATTGACAATCTTGTGGTTGAGGAAGACTTGGCCGACGAAAATACTTCAGACTTATGAAAGTAGCCATCTTTCCAGGTTCTTTTGACCCCTTTACCGTGGGGCATGCCAGTATTGTAGAGCGCGGATTGCCTATGTTCGACCGTATCGTGATAGGTGTGGGCGTGAACGATAAGAAACGTTCGTTTTATACCCCAGCGCAACGTGTTGAGGCCATTCAGAAGGTGTATGCCAATGAGCCACGTATTAAGGTAGTAGCCTATAATGACCTTACGATTGACTTGGCGCGCCGAGAAGGTGCTACCTTCATTCTGCGTGGTCTGCGTTCGGTTAAGGACTTTGAGTACGAACGTGATATTGCTGCTATGAACAAGCGATTGGCAGGAGTCGAAACGGTTATGCTCTTTACCGAAGCCCATTATTCAGACATCTCATCGAGCGTAGTGCGCGAGCTTATCGCCTATGGAAAGGACGTCTCCGCATTTTTGCCGAAGGAGGAATGATGGGTTGACAAGTTAACTTGTCAACTTAAAAGTCCCGATTACTCGTCAACAAAAAAAATAAAACATGAAACATATACTCTTATTATTAGCTGTACTGCTTACATTGCCCGCTTGCGCACAGTCGCGCTTTGGCGATGTAGACTTTGAGCAGATAAAAAAGTTGCAAATGGCACAAGTGGCTATCACCAGCTTATACGTTGACAGCGTGGATCAGCAGAAATTGGCTGAGGACGCTATAAATGGAATGTTGAGCAAACTCGACCCTCATTCATCTTATACCAATGCAAAAGACACCAAAAAGTTAAACGAACCTCTCTCTGGCAACTTTGAAGGCATCGGTGTTAGCTTTAATATGGTGAAGGATACACTTCTCGTACTGCAGGTTGTCAGTAAAGGTCCTTGCGAGCGCGTTGGCGTGTTGGCGGGTGACCGCATTATCGCCGTGAATGGGGTGACGATAGCTGGTGTAAAGATGGACCGCGATAGCATCATGAGCAAACTTCGTGGTCCTAAGGGTACGATAGCCTATCTTGATGTCGTGCGTCGTGGCACACAGGGTGTGTTACACTTCAAGGTAGTACGTGACAAGATACCCGTCAATACTGTTGATGCTGCCTACCTAATTATGCCTGGTACGGGTTACATTCATTTGGATAGCTTCGGTGCGACATCGGGTAAGGAAGTACATGACAAAATAGCCGAACTGCGCAAGCAAGGCATGACCGATCTTATACTCGACCTTAGCATGAATGGGGGAGGGTATCTCAATGCGGCACAAGAGGTGGCAAGTGAGTTTCTCCCCAAGGGAGCCTCCGTCGTTTATACCGATGGCCGCGTTATGCCCCGACAAGATTTATTAGCTGAGGGCGGCGGATTGATGCAGAAGGAGGGACGTATTGTCATCTTGGTAGATGAATTTACCGCTTCTGCTGCCGAGATTGTGAGCGGAGCGATTCAAGACAATGATCGTGGTACGATCATTGGTCGTCGCACTTTTGGCAAGGGATTGGTTCAACGTCCTATCGACTTGCCTGATGGCTCCATGATTCGACTCACCGTATCACATTATTATACTCCCTCAGGCCGTTGCATTCAGAAGCCCTATACGAAGGGGCAAAAGGAAGAGTACGACCAAGACCTTGAGAAGCGCTACACGCGTGGCGAGTTGACCTCTATTGATAGTATTCATCTTGATTCAACAAAGGTGTTTAAGACACTTCAAAAAGGCCGCACTGTATATGGTGGTGGTGGTATCATGCCCGACATCTTTGTGCCGCTTGATACGACTACTTATTCTCCCTACTATCGTGCCTTGCGTCGTTACAATCTGATTAACGACTACACGTTGCGCTATGTGGACGAACATCGCAAGGAGCTGAAGCGCAAGTATAAGAAGTTTGACAACTATGTACAGTACTTCAATGTACCCACTTCACTCACCGATTCTATCATTGCTGAAGGCAAGCGCAAGAAGTTAGAACCGAAGGACGATAAGGAACTGCAAGCTACACTTGAAGACTTGCGTTACACACTCAAGTGTACCATTGCCTACGACCTTTGGGATCGCAATGAATACTTCCGTCTTATCAATAAGCGAAATGACATCGTAAAGCGCGCCCTACAATTCTTGAAGGAGGGAAAGTAGTGTTAAGATAAACATGCCTAATTGGGGGGCGGGTTTGTAACCCGCGGCAGCAGCATGCTTTGGACATCTACTTATAGTCGCTTAGCGCGAGAACATACAGAGAACTGCCTTTTGAAAAAAAAGTTGCATTTTTTTGTCAAAACATTTGGTGGTTATAAAAAAAGTACATACCTTTGCACCGCAAATCAGAACAATACGCTCTGATAATTGCGGATGTTCCATGGTGTAATGGCAGCACTAGAGTTTTTGGTTCTCTCAGTCCCCGTTCGAATCGGAGTGGAACAACATCCCCTTCCCCGAACCCTGCGTCTCTCCCCATTTTACGCAGGGTTCTTTTATTTAAGCAGTGTCTATATGACACTGCTTTTTTTGTTTAGAAGCGGGGGAGGAAGGGCATAACAAAAGGCGTTTGTTGATAGTTAGCTATCAGCAAACGCCTTTTACTATATATTTATTATTTCAAATAATCGTCAAAGTAGCGCGTAATGCGTTCGTGTAGGTGGACCATGTCGTGGCCCATCATGTTGTGGCCATCGCCAGGGTAAACGAAGTAGTCGGGCTGCGTGCCAGCGTCCTCACAAGCACGGAGGAACGACAAGCTGTGTTGCATCACGCAAGTGGGGTCGTTATAGCCCACGATGATTTGCAAACGGCCTTTCAGATTTTTGGCCTTGTTGAGCAACGATGAAGAAGCGTAGCCTTCAGGGTTTTCCTGGGGCGTGTCCATATAACGCTCGCCATACATCACTTCGTAGTATTTCCAGTCGATAACAGGGCCACCTGCTACGCCCACCTTAAATACGTCAGGATAAGAACACATCAAGTTAGTCGTCATAAAGCCACCAAACGACCAACCGTGTACGCCAATGCGGTCGGCATCAACGTAAGGAAGCGATTTAAGATACTTCACGCCTTCCAGTTGATCCTGCATCTCGATGTCGCCCAAGTGGCGGTGTGTGCAGCTCTCAAACTCAAATCCACGGTTCTCAGAGCCTCGATTGTCTACGACGAATACTACGTAGCCGCGTTGCGCCATATACACCTCCCAGGGGCGCGTAAGGTAGTTCCACGCAGCCTCTACGTTGTGGGCATGCGGACCACCATAAACGTATACCACTGTAGGGTACTTCTTATTCGGGTCGAAGTTAACAGGCTTTACTAAGCGGTAGTAAAGGTCGGTCTGTCCGTCAGCTGCCTTTATGCTGCCACTTGTAATCTCAGGCACGTTATAAGCCGTCCAAGGATTGCCGTCGGTGTGTAGTTTCGTTACGGCAGGCTTCGTAGTAGCCACGAGGTCGTATTGACGGAAAGTCTTCGGTGACGACCAACGGTCCATGAGGTAAAGGCCATTGGCTGACAAAGTAGCGTAGTGTGTACCCTCTCCATTGTCGAGTAGGGTGATTTTGCCCGAAGCTACGTTTACGCTAAAGTTACTGTACTGAATGGGGTTGTTCTGATTGCTTTGGTAAACAATGCTCTTGGCCTTAGTGTTAAAGCCCAGTACATTGATAACCTCATACTTACCCTTCGTCAATTGTTTGAGCTGACGGCCGCTTACGTCGAAGAGGTAGAGGTGGTTGTAGCCATCGCGGCGTGTCTGCATCACAAACTTAGTAGCGTCCCAGGGTAAGAACTGAATAGGGTTGCAAGGCTCTACGTAGCGGCTATTCGTCTCGGTGTAGAGTACCGCCTTGCGTTGGCCCGTTGCAGCGTCATAACTAACGAGCTCGGCCTTGTCTTGCGTGCGGGGCAACTCAAACATATAGATTGTCTTCTCGTCAGGACTCCACGCGATGTTGGTAAAGTAGCGGTCGGTAGGGTCGCCTGCTTGTAAGTAAACGGTCTTTTCGGTCGTAGGGTTATATACGCCCACCGTCACCTTGTGACTGGTCATGCCCGCCATGGGGTACTTCTCAGGAGCTAATTGAGCAACGCGGTGGTTGATGTCGATTAAAGGATAGTCTGTCACCATTGATTGGTCCATGCGGTAGAAGGCCAACAAGGAGCCTTTGGGGCTCCAGAATGTGCCCTTATGAATGCCAAACTCATCGCGGTGAACTGAGAGGCCATACTGCAACTCGCGTGTGCCGTCAGTGCTGACTTGGTGATTTTTGCCGTCAGCGGTGCGCACGTAGAGGTTCCAGTTCTTTACGTAAGCCTCGGCCTTTGAGGCAAAACAGAGGTCAGAGGCCGACTCACCAGCGGTGCGTTCAGCGGTCCAAACGGCCTTCTTTGCGTTCCAATCGTAAAGTACGCGGAGCTTCTGTGTGCTCAGTAGCACTTGCGTCTTGTCAGCGTAGGGGAACTCGGCGTAAAGCAAGTTATACACCTTGCCCACCTTTGCCGTATCAATAGCGGCATTCACCTCGTTAGTGGTGAAGAGTACTTTAGACTTTTCTTTTACGCTTTTCGCATTGGTGAGGGTGCTCACCTCGTCTACATTGAGTTTTAACAAGCGGTCGCCCCAAAAGGCTGTGCCATAATAGCGGGGCATAATGTTGGCATAGTTGTTGCCACCCCACATCAAGTCTTCAAGCGTAAAGCTCTTCTTGTTTTGTGCCATAGCGGTGGTGCCAAGTAGCAACGCAAGGGTTGCTGCGATTAAGTGTTTAATGTTCATTATATATTGTGTGTTGTGTTTGATTTTCTGGGGTTGAGGAGTAAGTATGTTTTGGGGACGCGTCCTATCTTGTGAGGAAACGCGTCCTCACTTGGGGGCGACGCGTCCTCGCGTCGGTATTGTCAAGTTGGGGCTCGATGCCCCAACTTGGCAATAAGAAAAGGGTCTTGTATTTGCTTGTCAAGGCATCGAGCCTTGCCAAGCAAATGCCGACGCGGGGACGCGTCGCCCCCAGGTGAGGATGCGTTCCCCCAGGTGAGGATGCGTAACTATTAGAAATCAACTCACTTCATCGTTCATTAAAAATAAAGTTCAAACCGCTTTTCACATAGTGTGTAAACTTGCGGTCTGAACTTATAAGTGGTACCTGGTCGGTAATAGCTTGTGCCACAATGATGCGGTCATTAGGGTCGCGGTGGTCAGAATATAGAGGCAAGGCCGCGTAGGTTTGTAGGTGCTTTTCGGTAATGGGGACGATTGTAACGTTACATGTCTTTAGCCATTCAATGACATTTTCTGCACATAGTCCCTCTCGCAAGTAGCGAGGAGGAAACTTTTCAATTTGCAGAAGATGAATAAACTCTTGAACGCATGCCATGCTCGTCAATAAAATGTCAGAATACCCAAAAACAATTTCCAATACTTCTGCAGACAAACTATCATCGCTCTGGCGAGTTGATAGGAAAACCAATATGTTGGTGTCTAAATAATATCTCATTTCAATATAGCTTTCATATCAGCACCTTCAAGTGAAAGAAGAGGAGGTTCGTCACTAAAAAACCACATACCCATAGCGTTTAACTTACCTTGCTTGTAAAGTTCTTTCAGTCTGGCTATAACTTCAGCCTTATCTTTCTTTTGCTTTTTAGTTTTCATGTTTTCAAATGTTATAGAATAATTCGGTTTTAGTCTGGGGGTTATGAAGTTAAAAAGCTATATCACGTTGATAATTAACGCAACTAACTTTATAACCTCATAGCCATCAAACTTTTTAAAAGTCTCTCGCAATTAGTCGCGCTTGCGTCCGCCACTAAATCCGCCTTTCTTCTTAAATCCGCCTTCACGTTTTTTGAAGCCGTCCTTCTTAAATCCACCGTTCTTGAAGCCGCCTTCACCCTTGCCGCCACGGAAGCCACCTTCGCGTTTGGGCTTGCGTGGAGCACGCGTCTGTTCAAACTCGCGGTGCTTGCTACGCAGAATGCGATATTTGGCTTCGGTCTCATCGTCGTCAAAGCGTGTCTCCTCTTCGTCGTTGATGCGCTTCTTAAACTCGTCGCGTTGGGTGCGGAAACGACGTTGGTCGCTCATGAGGCGGCGCTCCTCGTCGGTCTTTACCTTGCCGCCTTCCGCGCGAAATTCGCTGAGTTTACCGCTAAAGAGCTGATACTTGCGGAAGTCGCAGTCGAGCTTACCATTGAATATCTGCGTTTTGAGGCTGGGACGCAAACCAAGATTTTCGAACAGCTCAGCCTTTGACGAGATAATCCAAGCCTCGCCCCCTTGGAACTCATTCTTCAACACCTTGCCAATGGCTTGGTAAAGGCCCAAGATGTCGGGCGGTGTTAAGCGTTCGCCGTAAGGAGGATTGGTCACCATGATAGCCTTCTCGCTGGGATTCTTAAACTTGCGGAAGTCCTGTGCTTCAACGGTTACAATGTCGGACACGCCAGCGCTGCGTACGTTCTTTAGGGCAATATCGACAGTAGGCACGTTAATGTCGTAACCATAGATGTGGTGTGTAAACTCACGTTCTTGTGAGTCGTCGTCATAGATTTCTTGCAAGAGGTTGGCATCGAAGTCCTTCCACTTCTCAAAGCCAAATGATTTGCGGAACACACCAGGGTAGATGTTGCGCGCCATTAAGGCAGCTTCTACCAAGAACGTACCCGAACCGCAGAAGGGGTCGATGAAGTCGCAGTCGCCCGTCCAACCCGTCAACTTAATCAAGCCAGCGGCCAACACCTCGTTGATAGGAGCTTCGACCGTAGCCACGCGGTAGCCGCGCAAGTGGAGCGAGTCGCCCGAAGAGTCGAGTGAGAGTGTGCAGTCAGCCTCGGCTATGTGGATATTGAGCTTTACGTCGGGGTTGGTGATGCGAATGTTAGGACGTTCGCCCGTCGTGTCGCGGAAGTAGTCGACGATAGCGTCCTTCACCTTATAGGCCACAAACTTAGAGTGGCGGAACTCTTCAGAGAACACCACCGAGTCAACGGCAAACGTTGTGTTAACGTCTAAGTACTGGCTCCAGTCAATGCTGCGCACAGCGGCATACACGTCGTCAGCACTCTTTGCCTTAAAGTGCTTAATGGGTTTGAGTACGCGAATGGCCGTGCGCAAGCAGAAGTTGGCACGATACATCATGGCCTTGTCGCCAGTGAACGACACCATGCGGCGTCCTATTTGTACGTTGTTTGCACCGAGTTCGGTGAGTTCTTGTGCCAATACCTCTTCCAGTCCTTGAAAGGTTTTGGCTATGAGTTCAAATTCTTGCATAATCAAGTTAATGTGCTAATATGCTAATGTGTCCATGGGCTAATGTGGCCTATGTATCGCGTGTTTCCTACACACGCGAAGTAGAAACTATATTATCGCGTGCTGGAAAGCACGCGTTACGTAGGGGCTACACTTTCTCCCCAGCGGACACGTCGTGTGTGACCCACTTATTGGCACCAATTACGGCCCCTCGTCCGATTGTGATGCGTCCTAAGACGGTGGCGTTAGAGTAAACGATCACACCGTCTTCGAGAATGGGGTGACGCGGGTTATTCTTAACAGGGTTGCCATGCTCGTCGAGCGGAAAACTCTTTGCGCCGAGTGTGACACCTTGGTAGAGCTTAACGTTACGACCAATGATACATGTGGCTCCGATTACCACACCCGTGCCGTGGTCGATGGTGAAGTATTCGCCAATCTGTGCCCCAGGGTGAATGTCGATGCCCGTTTCGCTGTGTGCCAATTCCGTAATGATACGCGGAATGAGCGGCACGTCCAATCGATACAATTCATGTGCGATGCGGTAACATGTCAAGGCACGAATGGCGGGGTAGCAACTGATCACCTCACCATAATTCTGTGCTGCAGGATCGCCCAAGTAAGCCGCTTCAACGTCGGTAGCCAATGTGCGGCGCACCTGAGGCAGTAGGCTGATGAGAGAGGCCGCAATGGCCTCTGCCTTGGCGTGATAGTCAATGCCCATGCAGCGATTGTCCTCTTCTTGTCGGCCAAAACAGAGTCCCGCCTGCACCTGTGCGGTGAGCAACGAGAAGAGGCGTTCCACTTCCATGCCGATGTGGTAACGTACGGTCACGGCATTCAGTGTGCTACGTCCGTAGTACCCCGGAAAGAGCACAGCGCGACACAACCCAATAATCTCTTCCAATGCAGCAGAGGAGGGTAGTGGGTCGCCATGTCGGTGTTGATGAAAGAGTCCTTTCATTTTCGCCGTGTCCGAAAGGTCGTCAACCGTTTGACGAAGTAGATGCGAGTATGTTTCGGGAGGATTCATTCAAGGTCGTTTTTATGTTGGCAAAGGTACGAAAAACTTTTCGATACGCATTATCCCTTGCTCCTTTATGATAACGCGTTTTGGTAGTCTGACCTTTCAAAAAGCGTGGTAATTGGTTATAAATTCGGTATTACCGCAAAAACTACCCCTTTATCACATGTTGTATAACACAAAAACGCCAATTTTGCACTCGGTTTTAGCGCAAGGCTGCGCATCGAATGCAATTAATAATAAAAAATATACAACAAGCAATGACAAAGAAATTTACCTCAGTGCTACTGTTGCTCGTGAGCTGCGTAATGAGCGCTCTGGCACAACAAGTAGCAAGCACACCTACCACGTGGAGCAAACTTGAGTCGGGCAATCAGTACCTTGTCCTCGTTAAGTCTGACAAGACGAATAGCAATGGTAACTTTATGTATTTGTCTCTTGATGACAAGTATGCACATACTGATGCTGCTTCTGTTGGCTTGGACTTGATTGGCAGTAAACTTACTGACGATGACAAAAAGTATCTTTGGATTGTAACAAAAGAAGGCAAAACCATTACTATTAAAAGCAAACTTAACAATACGGGTTTTAAAGTTAAGGATCGAAACGATGTGTTGAACATGAGTTCAACACTCACTACGTTTGATGTTGCTGAAGAAGATAATGCCATTACTCTTTCATATTATGGATCGTATTGGTTTTTTGGTACAAAATATTATACCACCTACGTTACAAGCAAGGACGATTCAAACACGGGTAGCTTTAATACCTCAGAAAAACCAGGGAATAGCAAAGCCAAGTTTATCTTCTATGCAGTAGAGCAACCCACAAAGGTGACCTATAACTATATTGATAATCAAGAAAACAAGGTCCGTTATTCTTATTCATACGATGTGTATGAAGGACAGAACTATCCTAAAAGTTCAATCACCTCCGAGAGTTTACCCACTTATGTTTCATTGGGTCAAACGTATCAACCTACTGGCTTATTCCACAAGGCTACAAGCGAGACTACGTTCAATTTTGATTTGAATGTCAACTTGCCCTTCACTACCAGCACTGATGAGGCACCTGTTTACTATTACTTGGTGAATGGTACAGATACACGTAATCGCGTTTATGCCAATGGCTCTTCATTAGTTATTCGCACCGATGGTCAAGCAGCACAATTGAACGATGTTCGTGGCGACCTTTGGTATGTAAAGGGTAATCCTTTTGATGGATTCCAATTTCACAATGTGGGAGCAAACAAAACTGCTACATCAAGCCAAATTCCAAGTAACACGGGTTTGCCACGATGCAGATTAGCATTCTCTGGTACTGCTGGCGAAAATGTATGGCATATTTACAAGTTCGATGATAATTCTTTCGGCTTATACAGATATTCAGATTGGTTTGTTGGATCTGGTAATGTTGCATGGAATTACAACAACGAATATGTACAGTTTGATAAAATAGATCTTAACGCTCTCCCCACAGAAAAGAGCTACGCCTTCACCCTCACCCCTGCCACTATCACCCTTCCCCTCAACTACTCTAAGGCTGACAACAAGACCTTTGCCACTACTTGCTTGCCTTATGCTGTTGAGGTAGCGGAAGGTCAAGACAACATCAAGGCTTACGCTGCTAAGTTGAATGACGAAAAGACTGAACTTCAGATGAATGCCGTGACGGCCGTACCTGCTAATCAAGGTATCATCTTGAGTGGTGAAAGCGCAAGTGACGATCAGGTCGTATTGAACGTGATTGCTTCTGCCGATGCTATTGACAACGACCTCTTAGGTACTACCAGTGAGATCAGCACCGAAGGTATCTTGGCCCTTGGCCGCGCCAATGGTACGGGCAGTGTAGGGTTCTTCCGCTCTACGAATGGGACGTTGAAGGCTAACCGCGCTTACCTCAAGGTAGACAACGAGACCATTCAGTCGCTCGCGATGAACTTTGGTGGCACAACAACGGGTATCACGAATGCCATTAAGAATGATGTTGCCCCCAACGCTCCTATCTACGACCTCAGCGGTCGCCGCGTGTTTACTACCGTGAAGGGCAATATCTATTTGCAGCAAGGACGCAAATTTATTGCTCAATAAAGATTACTTACTAAACGATTACAAAAAGACAATGAAAAAGACATATATACAGCCCACGGCCACTGTTATTCGCTTTGACGCTGAAAGTGCTGTAGCCATGTTGGCTGGCAGCAAGGGTGCGGGCGAAAGCATCAGTCAAGGCGACGACTGGAGCAACGAGCGCCAGTGGGGCGACGAATCTTTTGATTGGAGCACTGACGAAGACTAACGCGAACTGCTTTCGTTAGGGTAGTGTTAAATGAAAGACGTTATTAACTACCAAAATGAGAGCGACGCATCAAATGAAGGGGGGCAGGCCCTCCGGCTTGCGGAATCGTGTAAAACTATATTTAATAGAGTTTTACTACTCCGCAAGCCGGGAGGCCTGCCCCCTTTCATTTGATGCGTTTCCAAACAAAATTCGTACCTTTGTCGCTATGAAAGTAAACATTGACCCTTCGTGGGGCGAACACTTACAAGCTGAGTTTGATGCCCCCTACTTTAAGCAACTTACCGACTTTGTGCGAGCAGAGTATGCACAAGGTCCGTGCTATCCTCCCGGACACGAGATATTCAATGCCTTCAACCTCTGTCCCTTTGACAAGGTGAAGGTAGTCATCATCGGGCAAGACCCTTACCACGGGCCGGGCCAAGCCGAAGGACTCTGCTTCTCGGTAAAAGACGGTGTGCGCATTCCCCCTTCATTGGTCAACATTTTCAAAGAGATAAATGCCGACACGGGGCGTCCTATTCCTTCCTCAGGCAGTCTGCGCCGCTGGGCTGAACAAGGCGTATTGTTGCTCAACGCCACCCTTACTGTGCGCCAACACCAAGCAGCTTCACACGCAGGCCATGGTTGGGAGACGTTTACCGATGCCGTTATTCGCCACCTCTCTTCTGAGCGTGATCACCTTGTCTTTATCCTTTGGGGCAGTTACGCGCAGAAGAAAGGACAAGTAATCGACCGCTCGCGTCACCTCGTCCTCTGCTCTGCCCACCCCTCGCCCCTCTCCGCCTATCACGGCTTCTTTGGCAATCACCACTTCACGCTCTGTAATGACTATCTTATCAAAAACGGACAAGTGCCGATTAATTGGTGATGTTAATATTTCAAGCATGTCGAAGTGTGCAAGAACATGTATGTTATGTATGTTCTCGCGCTAAGCGACTAAACTCATTAAACTTATTAAACTCATTAAACTTATAGAACTCACAATCTCATGACCCGAATACCACCTATTATACAAGTGGGCGACGTATTGCTGTCGTCCGACATATTTACCGAATGCTTCTGTTGCGACCTCGAAGCCTGCAAAGGCCAGTGTTGCGTAGAAGGCGATAGCGGTGCGCCACTTACCCTCGATGAGGTAGGCCAACTCGAAAACGTACTCGACGAAGTGTGGCCCGAACTCAGCGCTACGGCCCAAGCCACTATCGACCGCCAAGGCGTGGCCTATACCGATAGCGAGGGTGACCTCGTGACGAGTATTGTCAATGGCAAAGACTGCGTCTTTACGTGCTACAATGCCGAAGGCTGTTGCTTCTGTGCCACCGACAAAGCCTTTCGTGAAGGACGCACCGCATGGTGCAAACCTATCTCATGTGCCCTCTATCCCATACGCGAGAAGCAGTTCTCCAATGGCACAGTAGGTCTGCAATATCATCGTTGGAGCGTTTGCCACGCAGCCGTAAAGAAAGGCCGTGAGTTGCAACTCCCTATCTATAAGTTCTTGAAAGATCCTCTCATTCGCCGCTTCGGTCAGTCATGGTACGACGAGTTGTGCGAAGTAGTAGATAGCATATTAGCGAATGATTAGATAGACTCTTTCTATATCCTTTAAGAAGAAGTTTTTTTGTGCTGATTGTTTGATAGCGGCAATGTTTTTCCTAATTTTGCATGACTAATTCAACTATCGGATAGACATGATGTCCTTGTATCTTTTACAATTTGCGTGTTTAATCTTCACGGCCATGTTGGCCCTAATGCTATTCACCTCTCGCTTCCACGTAGACGTAGTGAATGCTACTTATGAGCGTTCACGTTGGGCCCTCTTTGTAAGCATGAGCTTATTAGTGTTACACTATGTGCTACAGATGGTATGCGGTTTTCGTGCCGAGAGTGATGATGTCGGAACAATCGTCAACATACTCTTCTATTCGCTCGTTACCTTCCTCGTAGCCCATTCCATACTCAATATAGAATGCAACCGTCGGCGACGTTGGCAGTACGATGCCGCCTTTATGGTGATATATTTTGCTATTTTGGCCGTATTCATCGTAGGATTGATGGGGCGCGATACCTTCTTGTATACCCGTACCAAGTGGATTATGCACGTGCTCTTCTTATTAGCTATGGCGAGCAGCATATTCGCGCCGATGTTCGAAATACGTCGCAATCAAGGGCGCGTTGAGGCAGAAACGGGAGCCGACATCGAACCTTACAATCGTTATACTTGGTCAGGCTATACGATGCTCTGCATTACGGCCGCGCTTATGGCCTTTGCTATTATCTATCGTCCCTTGTTATTTGTGTTTGGCCCCTTGTTGCTATTAGCCCTATTCGTATTTATATTTAGTTTCATAGCTCTGGGATATAACATGAAGCCGCTTGAAGACGTGTTGTCTTGCGATGAGGAAGAAGACATAGTAGAAACTGCAACAGAAATCGAAGGCACCGATTCTTCCGAGTCAACTTCATTGACTACCCACTTATCGGACGAACGTATCGCCTCAATAGGCCAGTGCTTGACGCAATGGTGTGATGAAGAGCGATTTACCGAGAGCGATGTCAATATGGCCAAACTCTCCCAGCAAGTTGGGGTGACACGTCGCGAACTCAGTGCTTATTTTGAACAGCACTTAGGTCAGACCTTCCGCGTTTGGCTGTCAGACTTGCGATTTGCTGAGGCTCAGCGCCTCATTTTGGCCCACCCCGATTATAGTAATGAGAGCATCTCGTTCATTTGTGGGTTCTCGTCACGCAGTCAGTTATACAAAATGTTTTCCACGCGACTGGGCATGACTCCCCTCGAGTGGCGCGAAAAGCAAGAGCAGTAAAATAAAGAAAACCAAAGAAAGGTGTCCGATTGATAGCAATCGGACACCTTTTTTGTAGCAATCGGACAACAATGTATAGCAAGTGGACACCTTATGCGAAGTGTGTCGATTATATTTGCACTCGTAATAAGAATAAAAATCGTTTAGTTGAATATAGTTGACGAGCGGAGCGAGCATACAGCGGTATGTTGCTCCGCTCTTTTAAGTATGCGTAAACTATTTTTACTACCTTTGCAAAAGATAGGCTACGGCTCAGCATAATTATACTACAATCTTATACTATTATCATAAAGCTACAGAATGCTACGTTCCATTGACATAAAACAAGCGGCACAGGCTGAAGGATTTTCGGTCTGTGGCATTGCACGTGCCGAAAGAGTAAGTCCCGCGCGAGAGGCCGAACGCTTAGCATGGCTCTCACGAGGTGAACAGGGCGATATGGACTATCTAGCACGTAATGTTGACGTGCGACTTGACCCACGTTTGTTGGTAGAAGGGGCAAAGACAGTCGTGTCGGTGGCCGTGAACTATAACCCCGCCAGTTGTGACAATCAAAACGTCGAAAAATCCTCTTTTTGTGATGAAACCGTGCAAAATGGAAGTACGGATAGGCTCCGTTTGTCACGCTATGCCTACGGAACAGACTATCATGAAGTGGTGAAACAGATGCTGCGCAGTATGATGCAGCGACTAAGATTGGTAGAACTTGTTGACGGACGTTGTTTTGTCGATACAGCCCCGATTGATGAGAAGTATTGGGCCGAGCAGAGCGGCATTGGTTGGAGAGGACGCAATTCGCAACTTATCATTCCGGGTATGGGAAGCTACTACTTCTTAGGCGAATTGGTGCTGACGGACGAAGTAGATGCTTACGATGAAAAGGCTAAAAATCGGTGCGGAACGTGTGCAGCCTGTCTCGCTGCCTGTCCCATGCACGCTTTGCATGGCGACGGCACGTTAGATGCGCGCCGCTGTCTATCCTACCTCACGATTGAGCATCGTGGCGAACTTCCCCCCGAAGTACAAGGCAAGTTGGGCCATTGCTTCTATGGCTGCGACCGCTGTGCTGAAGTCTGCCCGTGGAACAAACGATTTGCCACCCCAACCACGATAGCCGCCTTTCAGCCTCGACCTTCGCTTCTGAGCATGACCGCAGCACAATGGGGCCGCTTGACCGAGGAAGAATATCGTCAATTGTTTCGTAAAAGTGCGGTGAAAAGGGCAAAATTCGAAGGCCTCACGCGCAATATCCGTTGCGCGTTAGAAGGATTAGACAAAGCGTAATCATTCACACATTAGCATATTATCACATTAGCACATTAGCAAATTATCACATTAGCACATTATCACATTATCCCATGCATAAATTACTATTTACCACCTTGCTTGCCGTTGCGCCCTTGGCGGGGCAAGCTCAAACCAACGAAGTATGGTTTGACCAACCCACCACGCTCAATGGACAACAGTGTTGGTGGAAAGGGCAAAAAGATCACAGTAGCAAACCCGTGCGAGCGGGCGATTCTGCCGTCAATTCTGACCACGAGTGGGAATATCGCTCCCTACCTTTAGGCAATGGTAGCATCGCCTGCAATGTGATGGGAAGCATTGCCACGGAGCGTTATACACTGAACGAAAAGACCTTGTGGCGCGGTGGTCCCAACACGGCCAAAGGTGCTACCGACTATTGGAACCAAAACAAACAGTCTGCTCATGTGCTGAAGGATATTCGCCAAGCATTCACCGATGGCGACTGGAATAAGGCCGCACAACTCACCACCCAAAACTTTAACAGCACCGTTCCTTATGAGGCGACGGGCGAACCCCAATTCCGCTTTGGGTCGTTCACGACAATGGGAGAGTTGACCTTAGAGACGGACATCAACCCCGAAGGCGTGCGTGACTATCGTCGAGCCTTGTCGGTAGACTCTGCTTTCGCACGTGTAAGTTTCACAGCAGCCAGTGGGGTACACTATGAGCGCCAGAGCTTTATCTCTTATCCTGCCAATGTGATGGCCATTCGCCTAACGGCCAGTCAACGAGGAAAACAAAACTTCACGCTCAAGTACGCTCCCAATCCTGTGAGTGAAGGCGCATTCTCAGCCGACGGCAAAAATGGCTTGTGCTACGTGGCCCACCTCGACAATAACGGCATGGAGTACGTCGTTCGCATCAAAGCAATAGCGAAGGGCGGCAGCGTGACGTATGCTGACGGCCAATTGACAGTAACCAATGCTGATGAGGTCACTCTCTTGCTCACGGCTGATACGGACTATGCTCCCAACTATAATCCCGACTTTACCGACAACAAGGCTTACGTAGGCGTTAATCCTGTAAATACTACTAAGCAGTGGATGAAAAATGCGGTGAAAACGGGCTTTTCGAAGCTTTTCAAACAACACTATGCCGACTATGCTGCGCTCTATAATCGTGTAAAGTTTACGTTGGACGGCCCAACTTCGACCAAACCTACCAACGAACGCTTATCCGATTATCGTCAAGGCGTGAAGGACGCTGGACTCGAAACGCTCTATTATCAATACGGCCGCTACTTGCTCATTGCATCGTCGCGCCCTGGCAACTTACCCGCCAACCTACAAGGTATGTGGCATAACAATGTAGACGGCCCATGGCGTGTGGACTATCACAACAATATCAACCTTCAGATGAACTATTGGCCCGCCTTGCCCACCAACCTTACGGAGTGTGCAGAACCCTTGACGGATTTTATCCGTCTGCTTGAAAAGCCCGGCGAACGTACCGCTAAGGCCTATTGGGGCGCTCGCGGTTGGGCAGCTGGTATCTCGGCCAATATCTTCGGTTTCACCGCTCCGCTCGAAGGGGCAGATATGTCGTGGAACTACAACCCAATGGCGGCTTCGTGGTTGGCTACTCACCTTTGGGACTATTATGATTATACGCGCGACGAACAGTTTTTGCGTCAAACGGCCTATCCCTTGATGAAGGGCTGTGCCCTCTTCTGCGAAGACTTCTTGTGGCGCAAGGCGGACGGCACACTGACGGCAGCTCCTTCTACTTCGCCTGAACACGGTCCTATTGACGAAGGCACCACGTTTACGCACGCAGTTATTCGTGAAATATTGCTCGATTGCATCAGTGCTGCGCAGGTGTTGCACACCGATGCTAACGAGGTGAAAAAGTGGGAGAACATTCTGCGCAGTTTGGCTCCGTATAAGATAGGTCGTTACGGACAACTCTTAGAGTGGAGTCGCGACATTGACGACCCTAACGACCAACACCGCCATGTCAACCACCTCTTTGGCCTTCACCCAGGTCATACCATTTCGCCTTTAACCACTCCCGCCTTGGCAGAGGCTTCAAAGGTGGTGCTCGAACATCGTGGCGACGGTGCTACGGGCTGGAGCATGGGTTGGAAACTCAATCAGTGGGCACGCTTACATGACGGCAACCACTCTTACGTGCTTTATGGCAACCTCTTGAAGAACGGTACAGCCGACAACCTTTGGGACGTACACCCTCCCTTCCAGATAGACGGCAACTTTGGCGGCACAGCGGGTGTGACTGAGATGTTGTTGCAGAGCCATGCTGGTTGTATTGATCTCTTACCCTCATTGCCCGATGCATGGGCTACGGGAAGCATTCAAGGACTGCGTGCGCGTGGCAACTTTGGCATTGACCTTGCTTGGCGTAACGGTAAGTTAACGCACGCCACGATTACTTCAGGTTCAGGTGCTACATGTCGTTTGCGCTATGGCGCGCAAACGCTCAGCTTCAATACGCAAAAGGGTAAAACGTATCACGTCGTACTTGATGAGGCCGGTGCTTTGTTGATTAAGTAGAGAAGGACTGCCTAATTGGGGGGCGGGTTTGTAACCCGCGGCAGCAGCAGAATGTTGTAAATGTCTACTTATAGTCGCTTAGCGCACAAAATCTCTATACGTATTCAAAACCTTTGATTTATCTTTCATGTTTCATTTTAATGTTTCAACTTGTTGATTATTAATCATTTCAGAAAATGAAACATACGACTTTAATGTTTCATTTTTAGTTTCATGTTTCACTTTTCAAAACACTGTGGGAGCGCTTTCACGCTCCCACAGTGTTTTTGAATCGCTCCCTCAGTGTTTTTGTTTTTCTCCCTCAGTGTTTTTAGAATGAAACTTTGAAACTAAAAGTGAAACATAAAAGTCGTATGTTTCAGCCTTCAAAAGTATTGATAATCAATAAGTTGAAACATAAAAATGAAACATGAAACATAAAAATAGCAAGGGTAAAATATACGTAAGCTAAAAGTGGCTATTTAGGGCATTATGAAACGTTTTGTAGAGGTTTGTAAACCTGCAATTTATCTATTGGTGTCCTATAAAAATTCGAGCCTTTCGAAAAAAATAGGGCTGAATCCATTTGCTGGAGTCAGCCCTTTTTGGTTGTTTTGATGCTACCAAACAAATAAAACAACCATGAGCAAAAGTAATTATTTCTTCGGACAGCCGTTGTACTAACCTCCACGTTCCCAATGGAGCAATTTCAATAAATGGCGAGATTTATTGGTAAATACGTAAACCTCGCCATTTAATGGATTCAGGTGATAAGTATGAACTATTCCACAAAGACTTTCTATGCCTTTACGCATATCTACTCCTTGAGAGTAAAAAGATTGTATTTGTTGGTTTCGTTTTGGTTGTTTGCGGCGAAATTCTCACCTTTCTGAAACTCTAACAATACGGCTTGGATGGAATGCTTACAGAACTTTTATACTGTCATATAAGAACTTACATACACATGCGCTTCATTATCAAATCTTTCACGACAATGAATCGATACCCAATCTTTTGCAGAAAGGAAGATGTACTCTTTCGTGCTGTGTCAGACGCGTTGTGGTCATGACGACAGAAGCTGATAAGGCGATCATTTATAAAGCACACATCATAATACATAGCGGCAATATTGCCAATCCAGATGTCGTGCATAGGAGTATGTTTTGGAAAAGGCAGAGACTTTTCAAGTACACACCTGCGGAAGGCCATGCAGCAACCCAAATAGCCATTCTTGACAAAAAGATTATACATCCAACCAGCACGAGTACGATTGAGTTCGTAAAATGAAGGTGCTGTAACATTCAATGATCCGTCTGTTACAACGCAATCGCTAACAACGCAAGATGACTGCTGAAGGGCCTTCATCATCACTTCAACTTTATTGGGCATCCATTGATCATCTTGGTCTGAAAGGAATATATAATCTCCCTTTGCGTTTTTTAAGGCATTCTCGAAGTTTGGAATGGGGGAATGCAACGACGGACCATCTATAAGATATACCTTTGGCAAGCAAGCATCGTTGTCAATATACGTTTTTATCAATTCACGCGTACCATCAGTGCTATTGTCATCAGAGATAACAATCTCGTCATCGACTGATAGCTGAGGGTATATGCTATCCAATTGCCTACGCAATTCCTCTTTCCCATTATATGTAGCAATACAAACTGATATCATTTGCTTTTCTTTAGTAAAAATAGTGTTATAGTGCTAAACCGCTTTTACTAATAAAGTGGTTATACGAAATTTTAGTACAACCTTAATTCCGCAAGACGATTACAAATAAAATCTTTTAAGTACCTGAGCAACAAA
>ENA-ORMS01001153-ORMS01001153.1-human-gut-metagenome-genome-assembly--contig:-NODE-1153-length-22644-cov-3.942229_pt1 | contig 22644 bp, 18 predicted proteins | sample MGYA00242104_ERZ508997 | MGnify/ENA primary metagenome ERZ508997 (study PRJEB26280, sample SAMEA2338704) | human gut metagenome | biome: human gut; feature: human-associated habitat; material: faeces... | reverse complement strand
ACGCCGCCTATGGTGCAGCCGTCGCCCACGGAAACGGCCACCCAATCGGTAACGTTCCAGTTGAGCTGCTCCGCAATTTCAAGCGCAACGGTCTTTTTGCCTTCGGTAAGGGTGGGGTTTATGCCGGCGTTTCTGTTATAATAGCCGTATTTATCTATCGCCGCGCGGGAAAGCTCGAACGTTTCGCGGTAATTGCCCTGCACGCTTATTACCTTTGCACCGAATATCATAAGCTGAGCCACCTTGCCCTCCGGCGCGCGCTCCGGCACGAATATAACGGCCTTAACGCCCATGCGCGCCGCGTTGCCCGCAAGGGAGCTTGCGGCGTTGCCGGTGGAGGAACAGGCTATGGTATCGTATCCAAGCTCCAGCGCCTTAGCCACGGCAACCGCGCTTGCCCTGTCCTTGAGCGAGGCTGTGGGGTTAAGCCCATCGTCCTTGATATAGAGCGCCTTTATGCCAAGCTCCGCACCCAGCTTATTGGAAGGATAGAGCGGCGTCCAGCCAACGCGCAGAAAACGAGAAAAGTCCCGCGGCTGCACCGGCATAAGCGGCGCATAGCGGAACATTGAATTATCGTGATTATCGGCAAGGCTCTTTTTGGTAAAGCCCTTTTTTATATAGTCATAGTCGAACAAAATGTCCAGTATGCCCTTTTCGCCGCAATGGGGGCAGGTCATCTGCTCCTGATACGGCATAACTCGCCCGCAAATGGTGCATCGTACTCCGGCAATGTGGTCCATAGCGTCCCCCTTCGGTGCATATCGCAAAAAGTTCGGATAATTTACTCATTCAACAAAATTTTTAGGCTAATCTCTTTATTTTTTAGCCCCAATTAGTACTTTCACATTATAACTGATTATGTTAAAATGTGCAACAGGCATAAATAATTGTTTTAGTCTAACTAATTTTTAGGTTGGAGGTATAACCATGGATAAGAAACTATCAAATGTAACCGAACGTTTCCTGCGCTATGTCAAGGTGGATACGCGCTCGGCAGACGGCGTGGAGAGCATCCCCAGCACGCAAAAGCAATTCAACCTTGCCCGCATGATAGAGGCGGAGATGAAGGAGATTGGCCTTGAGGACGTTAGGCTGGATGAGCATTGCTATGTATACGGCTTCATACCCGCAACGGATGAAAGCCTGCCCACGCTCGGCTTCATCGCGCATATGGACACGGTGGAATGGGCGGGCGAACAGAGCGTGAACCCCCGCATAGTTGAAAGCTACGACGGCGAAAGCATAAGACTGAACGATTCCGTAACAATAGACACGGCGGTTTTCCCCTATATGCAGGAGCTGAAGGGGCAGGATTTGATAGTTACGGACGGCACAACGGTGCTTGGCGCGGACGACAAGGCGGGCGTTGCGGAGATAATGACAATGGCCGAAACGCTCATAAAGGATAAGTCCATACGCCACGGCAGGATAGCAATAGGCTTCACGCCGGACGAGGAAGTTGGCAACGGGGCCACGCTTTTCGACGTGAAGGGCTTCAATGCAGACTTTGCATACACCGTTGACGGCGGCCCGATAGGCGAAATAGAATACGAAAACTTCAACGCCGCAAGCGCAAAGGTGCTCGTGCACGGCCAAAACATACACCCCGGCGGGGCGAAGGACAAAATGGTCAATTCCATACACGTTTTTGAGGAATTCAACGCGCTTCTGCCCGCGTTCGAGCGGCCTGAGCACACGGAAGGCTACGAAGGCTTCTTCCACCTTGGCAGCATAGAGGGCGGCGTGGAGCAGACGAAGGCAAGCTATATAATCCGCGACCACGACATGGCAAGGTTTGAAGAGCGCAAGGCACTCATGCGCCGCGCGGCGGACTTCATAAACGCACGCTACGGCGAGGGGACGCTTGAGCTTACGCTGAAGGACAGCTATTATAACATGAAGGAAAAGATACTGCCGCACATGCACCTGATAGAAACGGCGAAGGCGGCGATGGAGGCGCTTGATATAGTTCCCGAAATAGTGCCCATACGCGGCGGCACGGACGGCGCGCGCCTTTCCTACATGGGCCTGCCCTGCCCCAATCTCTGCACTGGCGGCTATAACTTCCACGGCAACAAGGAGTTCATAAGCATCCAAAGCCTTGAAAAAATGTGCGAACTGCTGATGGAGATAGTGAAGAAAACGTATAAGGAGTAAATAAATACCCAAAAGCTGTCCCCGTTTATGGGGAAAGTGGCTGCGAACGAATGTGAGTGGCCGAAAGGGGAACGGCTAAAAACAGCTGAATGCCGCGAGATATTCCCCCTCAGCTTCGCTTACGCTCAGCAGCTCCCCCGCAAGCGGTGGCGCCCTTTTGGTGCTGTCCAAACTCGGCGTACAGTGCCGTACCCCTTCGCGGAGCGATCGTTTCAATGGGGTTACGGGGGGTGCAGGGGGGCCTAAGGGGAGAAATCGAAATCTTCCCTGGCCCCCCTGCAAAAAGGTTATATAGTAACTCACAGCTATTTGTTTACGTCAACCCCTCAGCCAATCCGCCTCACGGCGTATTGCCAGCTCCCCGTAAAGGGGCGCCTTTTGGTACTGTCCAAACTCAAACACTAAGCCTGCCCTGAAAGGGGAGGTGGCTGCGAGTGCAACGAGCAGCCGGAGGGGTTGCATCGGGGCTGCTCTTGTTTGCGTCAACCCCTCAGTCAATCCGCCTTGCGCGCGTAAGCGCGCTTATATTCCGTATTCGCCGTTTTCAACGGTGAGGGTTTTGGAATAGAAGGCGGTCATGGCCTTTACAAGGCTGTCTATGTCCTCCGCGCCCGCGGTTTCGTAGCTTGAATGCATGGCAAGCTGCGGCAGACCGATGTCCACGGTGCTTACGGCAACCTTGGTGTATGCAATGCTGCCCAGCGTGCCGCCGCCCGCCATATCGGAACGGTTGGCAAAAACCTGCACCGGCGCGCCCGCTTCCGCGCACACCCGGCGGAACAGCGCGGCGGATACGCCGTCGGTAGTGTATTTCTGGTTGGCGTTGAACTTTATCACTATGCCCTTGTTCATATAGGGGCAGTTGTCGCTGTCCGAATACTCGGGGTGGTTGGGATGCTGCGCATGGGCATTGTCCGCCGATACCATGAAGCTCTGTGCCACCATGGCAAGGTATTCTTCTTCGCTCTTGCCAAGGTTGAGCGCAATGCGGCGCAGAAGGTCGCGCAGAATGTTGGACGCTGCGCCCTGCTTGGTGGAGCTGCCGGTCTCCTCATTATCAAACACGCAGCATACGGGTATGCTGCCGCTCTCGGCCGCGTTTATAAAGCCCTCCATGCAGCCGAACGCGCACTCCACGTCGTCCAGCTTCGGGGAGGCGATGTACTCATCATCCCTGCCGAGGAACGTGGGGGCCATGCGGTTGTAAAGGTAAAGATCGTGGCCTATTATGTCCTCTGCGTTTATGCCGAGGCTGTCCGCCACCACCTGCATGAATTTACCCTTGCCGTTTTCGTCGGAGAAAAGGGGCAGCGTGTCCACATTTGCCTTTATTTCAAAGCCGCTGTTAGCGTTGCGGTTCATGTGTATGGCAACGTTGGGTATTATCAAAAGGTCGCGGTCAACGTTCACAAGCTTGGTCGCAATGCGGCCGTTCTCCCCGCGCACAAGCACGCGGCCCGCAACGGAAAGCGGACGATCGAACCAGGTGGACATGAGCGCGCCGCCGTAGCGCTCGGTTGTAAGCTGCACATAATGCGCGCCGGCCTTTTCCGGATTATCCTTTATCTTAAAGGTTGGTGAGTCGCTGTGCGCGGCGGAAAGCATAAAGCCCGCGGTGGGTTCGGCGGGGATGCGGAACGCCATTATGCTCGATCCGTTTGGCGAAACATAGTATTTGCCCCCGCGCTCAAGCCGCCACGGCTTTTCCGTATAAAGCTTTTCGTAGCCCTTTTCGTCCAGCATGGCCTCAAAGTTCGCCACCACCTGATACCTTGTGGGGCTCTTTTTCATGAAGTCCAGCAGTTTCTTTGCGCTTTCGTTTTTCATGGTGTCTGTCTCCTTTTTATAGTTTATCTTTTTACTAAATTGCTTAATAGTCAACTTTTACCCCTCAAACATCCAACTTTTTATCCGGCAACATCCAACTTATTATGCCGAAATGTTGGATATAGCGCCGCATGCCACCGTGAGGGGATACTTCCTTATGCTATTTTACCATATCCTGCGGAAGAATAAAACAGCCGTGCGCGGTTACCCGCGCACGGCTGTGCGTTTGTTTTAGTGTTAGTCGATGGCGATGGTGCTGGCGGAGGCAAGCTTCTTCTGCTCATACTTGGGCAGGTTGACTGTCAGCACGCCGGCTTCGTACTTGCACTTCACGTCCTCGCTCTTTATGTCGCCAACGTAGAAGGTCCTCTGGCAGCTGCCGCTGTAGCGCTCCTGACGGATAACGCGCTTGGTCTTCTTGTCGGTCTCTTCCTTATCCAGCCCCTTGGCGGCGCTGATGGTAAGGTAGCCGTTCTTCAGCTCAACGTTGATTTCGTCCTTGCTGAAGCCGGGCAGGTCAACGTTCAGCTCGTAGCCTTCTTCGGTCTCGTGTACGTCGGTCTTCATCAGCTGGGAAGCACGCTTGCCGTACAGAGCCTTGTCGGTGTTCCACATGCTGCGTTCAAACGCATCGTTAAACAGGTCATCAAAAAGGTTTTCTCCAAAAATCATCGGTAACATAATATTTCTACTTCCTTCCATAAGGTAAATTTTTTATTTCTCGGCCGGCCCTTATCGGGCCGCCTGCCGTGCCGCTCCATCCGGGCCCATCGCCCTTTCCTTCGCGGTACAGTTTATATTATAGTCCGCTTTTGCCCCAATGCAATAGCCTGAGGCCAAGCTTCACATTCGTTCATTATTATGGATAGAAGCATCAAAATTATGTAACATTTTAATATTTATGACGCAATCGGCGCGTCCTGCGTTTCCTCCTTATATATAACGCAGTGCACTATCCTGTGTTCCGCAACCTTGTCAACGTCCGCATGAATGCCGCATACGGAAACGGAGAAGCGGCTGCCGTCCTCGGGTATGACATCGAATGCGGAGAATATAAGCCCGCCTATGGTATCGAACTCGTCCGTGGGCAGCTCCATGCCGAAAAGCTCGCCTATGTCCTCAAGCGCGGCGCGCCCGCCGGCGGAGTATTTGCCGCCGCCTATGGGTATTATGGCCTCCTCGGAATCCGCATCGTCAATATCGCCCACTATCTGCTCCACAAGGTCGTTCATGGTAACTATGCCGCTCATTCCGCCGTATTCGTCCAGCACCACGGCAAAGTGGTTGCGCGTGCGGCGCATTTCGCGGAAAAGATCGTCCGCCTTAACGCTGAGCGGTACGAACAGCGCGGGGCTTACGGCGTTTTTCATAACGCTTTCGCGCGTGCGGTCGGTAAGCTTCAAATAGTCGCGCGCCTTCAGCACGCCGACAACGTCGTCCGCAGTGTCCCCGCAAACGGGATAATGCGAATGGTTGGTCTCCTTTATCGTGGTTTCCCATTCCGCGTCCGTTTCCTCGGTCCAAAGCATATCCACCATTGTCCTGTGGGTAAGTATATCCTCCGCCGCAATGTCGTTAAACTCGAACACGTTTTGCAGCAGTTCCTTTTCGCCTTCCTCTATGGCGCCCTTTTCGCTGCCCGCGTCTATCATCATGCGTATCTCGTCCTCTGTCAGCTCGTCGTCCTCCTCGTTGGGGTCAACGCCAAGCAGCTTCAGCACAAGATTGGTGCTTACCGTAAGCAGCCATACTATGGGCCTGAACGCGGCGGATATGAACGATATCACTCCGCTCAATGCAAGGGCAATGCTTTCGGCCTTTTTCATGGCAAGGCGCTTGGGCACAAGCTCGCCGAAAACAAGGGTGAAAAAGCTGAGTATAAGTGTTATTACAACAACGCTTATGCTGTTGAGAAGATGCGCGTTTATGTTCACGCCTGTTGACTGCACGGCTTCAACCAGCTTGCCCGCAAAGTTATCGGCGGCAAATGCGCTGCCCAAGAAGCCGGCAAGTGTGATTGATATCTGTATAGTAGCCAAAAAGCGCGCGGGCTGGGAAGTAAGGCGGCTGAGTCGCGCGGCGCGTTTGTCGCCCTCCGCCGCAAGCTTGTTCAGTTTGACCTCGTTCACCGAAAGCACGGCTATCTCAGCGCACGCGAACACGGCGTTGAGCAGAATAAAGAACAGCTGCAGCAGCAATAGTCCTATAAGCGGGTCGTCTTCCATTTTGGTTTTGATTCCTCCAAATAATATGATTTTATTTATGCAAAAAAGCCATGCCGTATGACGCCCGTATAAAAACCATAACGGGCGCGGGAGGTATGACCTTTCACATTTTCGGCTATATGCGATTGTAACGGAACAGGGCTGGGCGCTTCAGCGTCGCTCTCGTCCATTTTTGCGTTCTCCTTTCGCATGTCGCGCCCTTCAAAAGCGCTGCAGCATATTATACTATAACATGCGCAATATATGCAATAGCGGCTTAAAATAACTTCAGTTATTAATTTTTCTTAGCAGCCTTTTTTACACCTTTACCGATACTTTTTTCTTATAGCGTTATAACATCCTCTGTTTTAGGCATTTTTTGGGCTTTTGAGGAATAGAAAAAATGGCCATTTTATGCTACTGTATCACAGACATATTTACATTTCTTCACTATAATCACCCCAGTTGTTGTTAAGAATCGGAGGAAACAATGAAGCGATTGGATATAGAATCCGAGCTTTTGGAGCTTGGAGCCCCTGCCGGGAGACAAGGGTATATTCAAATGGTCACGGCGCTCGAATTCATTATGCAGCACGATGACGTCATGTGTGCAGCCGCCAATTTATATCCCTATGTTGCGGAGCGGTTAAACACGGTGCCTCCCAGGGTTGAACGGAACATACGCGAGGAAATATATGCCATTTGGTCGCGCGGCAACCAAGACCGATTAAACGAATTGTTTGTCAATCGTGAAAAATGTCCGCCGGGCTCAAAGGAATTTCTCTACACGCTTGCGCACAGGCTTCGCCACGAAAAGGTGAAGCAGCAGGCTTGATTTTTTCCTTTCGGCCCGTTTTTTAGACCCGGGCCCTTTTATTGGCTTTTTTCCTCCGCTGCTTCAACATATTTCAATATCCCCTCCGCCGCTCCCTTCATCATGGCACGCATGTGTTCTTCATTTTGCAGCAGCGCTTCGTCATTGGCATTGGACAGGAACCCGCATTCAAGTATTACGGAAGGCGGTTCGCTGTTTTTTATTATATAATAATCGCCCGGGTTAACGTGGCGCAGCGGCCTGCCTATCGCGCCGCAAACGCCGTCCAATACGCATTTTGCAAGCTTTTCCCCTTCAGCAGAGCCTTTCATATAAAACGCCATCGGGCCGGATACGCTTCTGTCGCCGAATTTATTCATATGTATGCTTATAACCGCAGCCGCACCGGCGGAGTTTATTATGTCCCGCCGCGCCGCCATGTCCTTCTTTTTGTCCGCATTGAGCGCGTTTTCATCCTCCCGCGTCAGTACGGCGGCAATGTTCAGTGCACTAAGCTCATCCCTGAGCGCCATGGCATAATTCAGGTTTATGCCTTCCTCCGCAATGCCCGAATCCATGCCGGTCGCGCCGCCGTCCGGTAGGCCGTGGCCGGGGTCTATCACCACCGTGAAGCGCGGCGCGGGCGTGGGCGCAATCGGTTCCGCAGTTGGCTCGCCCGCCGCGTTTGCGGCCGCGCGCTCCTTTTGAACGAACAGCAGCACCATTCCGCCGCATAGTATCAGCGCGGCCAAGCCTGTCGCTAACAGGCGGACGGTTTTGTGCATTCCGTGCGCCGAATTTCGCCTTGCCATAACATCACCTCATAATAAAGGTATGCCTCTTAACCGCCGCTTATGCTTTTTTATGGGAGCCGAATATTTTTTAGGCGGCATGTTTTCGGCCGGCCGATGTCATATTTATGCCATCATCCTGCATATCAATATAGCTATACACAGCAGTTGTCCACATTATCCACATAGTTATCCACACGTTTGCGGCGCAATACGCCCTTTTTTTGCTTTTCTCCACATTATCCACACCGCCGCGCGCTTATGCATAACGCCCGCGCACTTGCATAATGCACGCCCGCTTCACCGCAATCCTTTGGCTGAGAGCGCCTAAACCGAAGGCCGCCATAATTGTACGTCATATGCGGACACGCCGTGCAGCCGCAGCCGCTCCGCTCCCTTTTCAACGAAAATTATAGGCAAAACAGGCATTTTTCTTTGACACGGCGCAGGAAATGATGATAAAATAAAATGCAAGATAACAAAAGAATTTTTATGTCGGTCAATCAAAGAACGAACATGAATGCGTGCCGTTTTATTCCGCATACGCGCGGAGAAGGGAAGGAATGCTATGTTTTGCATAGGCGAAAGAATATGCTACCCCATGCACGGCATAGGGGAAATAGAGGGAATTGAGCAGCGCAGGGTGCTTGGCGTTAACGCGCAGTATTATTTGCTCAAATTCGATTCGGGCCGCGTAAGCGCGATGGTGCCGGTTGAAACAGCGGAGAAAATCGGGCTGAGGCGGCTTATATCGCGCAAAGAAGGGGATAAAGTGCTGCGCTACATTCTTTCCGGCGGGGCGCACATGGAGGCCACGCAGAGCGAAAACTGGAACCGGCGGTACCGCGAAAACTGCGACCGATTACGAAACGGCGACATTTATGCCATTGCGGACGTTTTCCTTTGCCTTACCATACGGCAGCAGGAAAAGGGCCTGAGCGCGGGCGAAATAAAAATGCTTGCGCTGACAAAGCGGCTTTTAAGGGACGAGCTGATATGCATAGGCTGTGCGGAGGAAGAAGTGTACGGCGCAATAAGCTGATAAATTCCCGCGAAGGACAAATTTTATCCATATGCAGCGGGACGCTTCTATTATATAATAATGAATTAAATAAGCTGTACAGGAGGTAATATAACTTGGCTAAAAAATTCGCCCGCATCATTATTGCGATAGCGGGCGCGCTCATCGGCCTTGCGGCCACGGCAGGGGCGGACAAATTGCTGGCGATGATGAATCGCCTGCCTTTGCACGAAGCGGTGTATATTGCGGCGGCAATCATATTTGCAATCATATTTTATATTTTATCCCCGCGCATTATATCCGGCTTTTCAAAGGCAGTGGGCGCAGCGGAAGCCCGCATGAGCGATATGTCCTTATCCGATATTTTCCTTGGCGCGGTAGGGCTTATAGTTGGGCTTGTGATAGCGCTGCTTTTAAGCACGCTCACGGCAAATCTCCCTTGGCTCATAGGCACGATTATAAACGTTGCGCTTTACTGCGCGTGCGGCTATCTTGGCTGCGCGCAGGTATTGAAGCGCAGGGGAGAGGTCAATCTGCCTTCGTGGTTCCGCCGCCCGGGCAAGGGGAGCAAATCCTCTTCCGCCGCACGGCCAAAGGTGCTTGATACGTCCGTAATAATAGACGGGCGCATTGCGGACATTTGCCAAACCGGCATGCTTGAAGGGCAGATAATAGTTCCCGCGTTCGTGCTGGCGGAGCTTAGGCACATTGCGGACAGCGCGGATTCATTGAAGCGCAACCGCGGCAGGCGCGGGCTGGACATACTCAACCGAATGCAGAAGGAGCAGAACATTCCCATAAAGGTAGTGGATACCGATTATGAGGACATTGCCGAGGTTGACGCAAAGCTTATAAAGCTTGCTTACGACTTGGGCGGCGTTGTGGTCACGAACGACTATAATCTGAACAAGGTGGCGGGCGTGCAGCGCGTGCCTGTTTTCAATATAAACGAGCTTGCAAACGCCTTAAAGCCCGTTGTGCTCCCGGGCGAGGAGATGACCGTGAACATAGTTAAAGAAGGCAAGGAAGTGGGCCAGGGCGTGGGCTATCTTAACGACGGCACAATGATAGTTGTTGACGGCGGCAGGCGCTTCGTTGGCGAGGATGTTGACGTTATCGTCACAAGCGCGCTGCAAACCGCGGCGGGCAGGCTGATATTCGCCAAGCTTAAATATCAATATTAAAATCGAAAGGGGACACCATGAGGCAGAGCGAGCTGATACGCGCGGCATACGAAGGGAAAAACACGCTGGTGATAAAAAACGCGAACGTTGTGAACGTTTTTACGGACGAGATTGTCCGCGCGGACGTAGCGGTATACGAGGACGTTATAATAGGCGTTGGCAGTTACAGCGGCGAAAACGAAATAGACGCCGGCGGCGCTTACCTTGCGCCCGGCTTCATAGATGCGCATGTACATATAGAAAGCAGCATGGTTATACCCTCCTCCTTCATGAAGGTTATAATGCCCCACGGCACAACAACCGTTATTGCCGACCCGCACGAAATTGCAAACGTTGCGGGCGCGGCGGGCATACGCGCCATGTATAAGCTGACTGACGAGCTGCCGCTGAGGGTGCTTTTCATGCTGCCCTCCTGCGTGCCGGCAACGCCGTTTGAGCACAGCGGGGCGAAGCTTGTTGCGGAGGACATGGAGCAGTTCATGCACAAAAGCCGCATATTGGGCCTGGGCGAGGTTATGGACGCGAACAGCGTTATAAATTGCAGCCAGGAAATGCTGGATAAGCTGAGGCTTTTTGATAAGCGGCCCATAGACGGCCACGCGCCCATGCTTGAAGGCATGGGGCTTAACGCATACCGCGTTGCGGGCGCATTCAGCGACCATGAATGCTCAACATATGAAGAAGTCAAGCAGAAGCTTGCAACGGGCATGAACATACTGCTGCGCATAGGCAGCGCCGCCAATAATATGGACGGCGTTTTGCGCCGCATAGCAAAGGAAAAGCTGCCCACGCGGAACATGATGTTCTGCACGGACGATAAGCATATTGAGGATATCCGCCGCGAAGGGCACATAAACGCGAACGCGCGCATGGCGGTGGCCGCGGGAATAGACCCGATAGACGCAATAAAGATGGCCTCCTATAACGCCGCCCGAGCATACGGCATACGCGGCGTGGGCGCGATAGCCCCGGGGTACAAGGCGGACATGGTGCTGCTGGAGGATTTGAAGGATTTCAAGGTGAAGCAGGTTATAAGCCGCTTCGGCAGGCCGTATACGGGAGAAGAGCAGATACCTTCGCCCATACTGCCGCCGCAGGTGTTCAACAGCGTTCGCCTGCCCGAAATTTCAAAGTATGACCTTGCGCTCAGGTGCCATGTCAGTGCGCCGGTAATAAAGATGATACCGCATCAGCTTGTTACGGAGCTTGTGTACCGCGATGTTGAGCGGGACGAAAACGGCTGCTTTATCCCAAGCGAGGGCATGGTTAAGCTTGCCGTTATAGAGCGGCACCACGCGACCGGCAGCATGGCCGTTGGCATACTGGAAGGGCTTGGCATAAAGCACGGGGCGGTGGCCTCAACCGTTGCGCACGACAGCCACAATTTGGTAGTTGCCGGCGATAACGACGAGGATATGCTCATGGCGATAGAATCGCTAAGGGATTGCGGCGGCGGATACAGCGTGGTCAGCCGCGGGGTGGTGCTTGCAAGGCTGCCGCTGCCAATAGCCGGGCTTATGACTGCCGCGCCCGTGAACGACGTGCTTGAAATTCAGCAGGCGCTGCTCGATGCGCTCTATTCCCTCGGCGCCAAGCGGGACAGCGATCCGCTCATCGCGCTTTCCTTCATGGCGCTGCCCGTTATACCGGCCGTTAAGCTTACGGACGAGGGGCTTTTTGACGCGGTGAACTTCAAATTTATAAAATACAACTGATAAACGCCGCTTTGGCGGGAAGGAGTTAAGCCCCATGGGCATTATAGGACAGAGCGTAACGCGCGTGGACGCGCCGGATAAGGTTACGGGCCGCGCCAAATATACGGACGATATTGCGGATAAGTCCGCGCTTATCGCCAAGGTGCTGCATTCAACAATTGCGCACGGCTATGTTAAAAGCATAGATACGAGCGAAGCCGAAAGGATAAAGGGCGTGGTGAAAATAGTCACCTGCTTTGACGTGCCGGACATTCCCTTCCCCACGGCGGGGCATCCCTGGAGCACGGATGTGCATCATCAGGACATTGCGGACAGGCTTTTGCTCAACCGCCACGTTCGCTATTACGGGGACGATGTTGCCGCGGTGGTCGCGCGGGACGAGGTAAGCGCGGCGCAGGCCATACGCGCCATAAAGGTTGAATACGAAGAACTTCCCTTCGTGCTGGACCCCATCGAGGCCATGCGGGACGGCGCGCCGCAGATACACGAAGGGTTTGACCATAACATACTTGCCCATACGTCATACGAGGACGGCAATTATGCCGAAGCCATAAAGGAACCCGGGCTTATAGTTGTGGACAAATGGTACAATACTCCCACCGTGCAGCATTGCCACATAGAAAACCATATATGCTACGCCTATGAGGAGGCGGGCAAGATAAACGTTGTAAGCTCCACGCAGATTCCGCACATAGTCCGCCGCATAGTGGGCCAGGCATTGGGGCGGGACTGGGGCAGCGTGCGCATAGTCAAGCCCTATATAGGCGGCGGCTTCGGCAATAAGCAGGACGCTTTGTATGAACCGCTGTGCGCATATCTTTCCACGGTGCTCGGCGGAAGGCTTGTTAAGCTGGACATGAGCCGGGAGGAAACCTTTGCAAGCAACCGCGTGCGCCATGCTATCCGCTACCATATCGTGTCCCATGTCCGCGCGGACGGAACATTCGTTGCCGGTAAGCTTGAGGCTTATTCCAACCAGGGCGCGTATGCAAGCCACGGCCACGGCGTTTGCGCAAAGGGCGCGGGCGCGTTCAGGCAGCTTTATCGTTACCGCGGCGCCTGCAAGGGGGACGCCTATACCGTTTACACAAACATAGCCGCCGGCGGCGCAATGCGCGGCTACGGCATTCCGCAGATGATGTTTGCAATGGAAAGCCATGTGGACGATATTGCAAGGCGGCTCAATATTCCCCCGCTCAGGCTCAGGCAGATGAACCTGATGGAGGTTGGGTACAAGGACAATTTTTCCAAAAACGAGAATTATTTCGACAGCTTTAACCAATGCATCAAAAAGGGCATGGAGTATATTGATTACGACCGCAAGCTGGAGGAATTTTCGCACGACACGGGCGATATTCGCCGCGGCATAGGCATGGCCGTTTTCTGGTACAATACCGCCGTTTGGCCCATTTCGCTTGAAAGCTCATCCTGCCGCATGGTGCTCAATCAGGATGGAAGTGTGCAGCTTCAGCTTGCCGAAACCGAAATAGGACAGGGCGCGGATACCGCCTTCAGCCAAATGGCGGCGGAGGAGCTGGGCATTCCGCTTAAAAAGGTGCATATAATCTCCGCGCAGGATACGGACGTTACCCCCTTCGGCACGGGCGCATACGCCAGCCGCCAAACCTACGTGGGCGGCTTTGCCGTGCAGCAGACGGCGCGCATAATGAAGGAGCGCATATTGAATTACGCGCACGAGCTTACCCGCATGACGGTTCACAATTTGGACATTGAGGACGGCTATATCATAAACATAAACAACAGCAGGCGGCTGATGAGCCTTGCCGAGCTTGCAACAACCGCGCTTTACAGCCTTGAGCACAGCCAACACATAACCGCCGAAAGCACATATCAGGTCAAATCCAATGCATATTCGTTCGGCTGCTCCTTTGCGGAGGTGGAGGTGGACATTCCGCTTTGCAAGGTTAAGCTTGTGAACATGATAAACGTGCATGACTGCGGGCGGCTTATAAACCCCGCGCTTGCCGCGGCGCAGGTGCACGGCGGCATGAGCATGGCAATAGGCTATGGGCTGAGCGAGCAGCTGCTTTACGATAAAAAAACCGGCAGGCCGCTGAACAACAATCTGCTTGACTATAAGCTTTCCACCACAATGGATCATCCGCATCTTGAGGCGCAGTTCGTTGAAAACTACGAACCCACCAGCGCATACGGCACAAAGGCGCTGGGCGAGCCGCCCGCAACCAGCGGCGCGCCCGCCATACGCAACGCTGTGCTGAACGCAACGGGCGTAGAGATAGACACGGCACCCCTCACGCCGCATATATTGTTTGAACGTTTCCGCGAAGAAGGGCTTATTTGATAAGGAGGGACAGGGCATGTATGACATAAAGGCGCTGTATGAAGCAAGCAGCGTTAATGAAGCAATAGAGCTTATGCGGCAGCACCCCGATGCAAAGATAATCGCCGGCGGGAGCGACGTGCTCATAAAGCTGCGCGAGGGCAAGCTTGCCGGCTGCGAGCTGGTGAGCATATACGGCATAGACGCGCTGAGGGGCATAAGCATGGACGAGGACGGGACGCTTAGAATACTTCCGCTCACAAGCTTTTCGCACATCACTAAGGATCCGCTTATAAACGAGCATATAAAGGTTCTGGGAGAGGCTGTGGACATGGTTGGCGGGCCGCAGATAAGAAACATCGGCACAATCGGCGGCAACATTTCAAACGGCGTTACCAGCGCGGACAGTGCAAGCACGCTGCACGCATGGGACGCAATAGTTGAGCTTACCTCGGCCGAGGGCGTAAGGCAGCTCCCCATAAAGGAATATTATATAAGCGCGGGCAAGGTGGCGCTCCGCCCCGCCGAGCTGCTTACGGCAATACTTATAAAAAAGGAAAGCTACGCGGGCTATAAGGGGCATTACATAAAATATGCCATGCGAAACGCCATGGATATAGCAACGCTTGGCTGCTCGGTAAACGTTAAGCTGAGCGATGATAAAAAAACGATACTCGGCGCCCGCATTGCATACGGCGTGGCCGGCCCCGTGCCCATGCGCGTACCTGCCGCGGAGGAAGCCGTGCGCGGCAAGCCCGTTTGCGGCGAAACCGTTGATGCGTTTGCCGGCGCCGCAATGCAGAACATTAACCCGCGCGACAGCTGGCGCGCCAGCCGGGATTTCAGGCTGCATTTGGCGCACGAGCTTGCAAAGCGCGCGCTCACGGAATCGATACGCCTTAGCGGGGGTGAAATATAATGGCACAGACAAAGCTTGTAAAATGCACAATAAACGGCGAATACACGGAAACAATGGTTGACGTGCGCGCTTCGCTTACGGATATGCTGCGCAACGATTTTCGCCTTACGTCGGTCAAAAAAGGCTGCGAGGTGGGCGAATGCGGCGCGTGCAACGTTATAATAGACGGGGAATGCTACAATTCCTGCATATACCTTGCCGTATGGGCGGACGGAAAGAACATACGCACGCTTGAAAGCCTGCTTGGCCCGAACGGCGAGCTATCGGACATTCAGCAGGCGTTCATAGACGAGGCCGCCGTGCAGTGCGGCTTCTGCACGCCCGGGTTCATAATGACCGCGGTGGAGATACTCGAATCCGGCCGCCGCTATACGCGCGACGAGCTGAAAAAGCTTTTAAGTGGGCATCTTTGCCGCTGCACGGGCTACGAAAACATAATAAACGCCGTTGAAAAAACAATGAATAAGCGGCTTAGCGGGAAAGAAGGCAAATAATGTATCAGCAAAAGGCTCAAAGGCAGGGCAATTCGGCAAGGCTTGATTTTGTGCTGCTGTTCATATTCATATTGGCGGTGTTTTTCGCGCGGCAGATATCCTCCCTTGCGGCGGCGCTGCCGGCACCGCTAAACATAATCGTGCAGATATTCCTGCTGGGCGCAATAATAGCGGCGCTGCTTTGGGTATACGAAAAGCGCATATGCTCCTTCCGTTACAGCGTTGTTTACGACCCTGCCGCCAATGCGGAGGGCGAGGGAAACGCGGAGCCGCTGCCGTATAAAAAAGGCACGCTCATTTTCGAACGCATGGTGGCAGACAAGGGCAAAATAGTCGAATGCGTAACGCGGGACGAAATAGTCGCCCTGCTCAAGCCCGGCGAAGCCTACCCCGAGGGCATACCCTTCACCCGCGCTGGCGCGCTGAGTACGCTCAATGCAAAAGCCTCGCACACGCTCATATTCCGCCGCAACGGCAAGCTGCACAGCCTCCGCTTCGCCCCGGACGAGGAGTTTTTGAAAAGGATGGAGGAGGCGCGGTAAGGCGCAAACTCCCTCCGTCTTTTGCTTCGCAAAATCCACCTCCCTCGGTGAGGGAGGATTTTTATTAGAGCTTGTAAAACGCACCAAAAGGCTCCCCGGCCGGGGAGCTGGCAATACGCCGTAAGGCGGATTGACTGAGGGGTTAACGTAAACAACAGCAGCTTTGATGCAACCCCTCCGTCCATTCGCTAACGCTCATGTCCACCTCCCCTTTCAGGGCAGGCTTAACATATGAGTTTGTAAAGCGCACCAAAAGGCGCCACCATTTATGGGGGAGCTGCTGAGCGTAAGCGAAGCTGAGGGGGAATATCTCGCGGCACTTGACATCTTCGAGCCGTTCCCCTTTCGTCACGGCTAACGCCGCGACACGAACGCTGGTTGGAATATGGTCGTCTTGCAGCGCTGCCGCTTGCAATACTTCCTATTCCGCCCGATTCTCCCCTCGCTTCATCGCCCACTGGGCGCGCTCGGCTCGAATCCCCCGCACGCGGGGACAGCTTTTGGTTGGTGGTAACGCTAAAAAAGCCCCCTCTTATAGGGAGCTTTTAAGTTCTCTATTTAGTTCTGCTTATCCTCCGGCAGCAGGCCCTTTCTGGTCAGGTCTATCTTGCCGTCGGGTTTGATATCTATTACGCGGACGAGTATTTCGTCGCCTAAGCTCACCACGTCCTCAACCTTCTCAACGCGCCTGTTGGCCAGCTTGCTTATATGCACAAGGCCCTTCTTGCCGGGCTTGAGTTCCACCTGAGCGCCTATGGGCAGTATGTTCACTACCTTGCCCAGGAACACTTCGCCAACCTCTATGTCCTTGACGATATTGTCTATCATCTTCTTTGCGGCGGCGCTGGCTTCCTGATCGGGAGACAGTATGAACACGCGGCCGTCGTCGTTTATGTCTATCTTCACGCCGGTATCGGCAATGATCTTATTGATGGTCTTGCCGCCGGAGCCGATGACTTCGCGAATCTTATCGGGATGGATGCTGAACTGCAGCACCCTGGGCGCATAGGGAGAAAGCTCCGCGCGGGGCTGCGCAAGGGTTTCGAGCATCTTATCCAGTATGAACAGCCTGCCGCGGCGTGCCTGCGCAAGCGCGCGGGTCAGAATCTCTTCATCAATGCCCTTTATCTTTATATCCATCTGAATGGCGGTTATGCCGTCCTTGGTGCCCGCAACCTTGAAGTCCATGTCGCCAAGGAAGTCCTCAAGGCCCTGTATATCGGTCATAACGGCTATGTTGCCGTTGGCGGGGTCCTTTATAAGGCCCATGGCAACGCCCGCAACGGGCTTCTTGATGGGCACGCCCGCATCCATGAGGGACAGGGTGCTTGCGCAGATGGAAGCCTGTGAGGTTGAGCCGTTGGAGCTTATGACCTCGCTGACGAGCCTGAGCGCATAGGGGAATTCTTCTTCGGAAGGAATCATGGGCAGCAGGGCGCGCTCCGCAAGGGCGCCATGGCCTATTTCACGCCTGCCGGGGCTGCGCACGGGGCGGGTTTCGCCAACGCTGTACGGCGGCATATTATACTGATGCATATAACGCTTGCCGGTTTCGTCGCTTATGCCGTCCAGCATCTGGGCATCCTCAAGGGAGCCGAGCGTGGTTATGGTCATAACCTGGGTCTGGCCGCGGGTAAACACGGCGCTGCCGTGCGCGCGGGGCAGCAGACCAACTTCGCACCATATCGGGCGTATCTGCTCCATGCTGCGTCCGTCGGGGCGGATGCCGCGGTTGATTATCTTATCGCGCACTATTTCCTTGGTTATGTTATAAAGTATCGCGTCAACATCCTTGGCGCAGTCGGGGTCTATTTCAAGGAAATGCTCGGTAACCTCCTGCTTCACCTGGGCGCTGCGCGCTTCGCGCTCGTAGCGGTCAAATGTGTCAAGGCTCCACTCCACCTTATCGAAGGCATATGCGCGCACAAGCTCGGTGAACTCCGCGCTGGGCTGATAGATGTTCACTTCCATCTTGGGCTTGCCCACTTCCGCCTGCATGTTTTCTATGAAGGCGACAATTTCCTTTATGTAGCCGTGGGCGAACAGAATGGCCTGCAGCATTTCGTCCTCGCTCAGCTCGTCCGCGCCCGCTTCAACCATCATAACGGCGTCCTTCGTGCCGGCAACGGTCAAATGCAGCTTGCTCTTTTCGCGCTGCTCGCTGTTCGGGTTGATTATATACTGCCCGTCGATATAGCCAACGCTTACCGCGCCGGTGGGGCCCATGAAGGGCGCGTCGCTTATGGCGAGGGCGGCGCTTGAGCCTATCATGGCAAGTATTTCGGGCTGCACGTCCTGCTCAACGCTGAGCACGGTGGCAATTACCTGAATGTCGTTATAGAATCCCTTGGGGAACAGGGGCCTGAGCGGCCTGTCTATAAGGCGGCTGGCCAGTATGGCCTTTTCGGAGGGGCGGCCTTCCCTTTTGATGAATCCGCCGGGTATTTTGCCCACGGAATACATTTTTTCTTCAAATTCAACGCTCAGCGGAAGAAAATCCACGCCGTCGCGCGGGGCCTTGGCTACCGTTGCGCATACCAGCACCGCCGTGTCGCCGCAGCGCATAAGCACGCTGCCGCCGGCCTGCTCGGCATACTTACCGGTTTCGGCGGTAATTGTTCGGCCCGCCAGCTCCATTGAAAATATCCTTTGCATTTGCTTCTTCTCCTTCTTATAGTCCATTTTTATTCATACCGTTTTATTATAACTCATCCCGCGCAAAAAAGCATCATTAAATTGCGTAAAAGGAGAAAAAGGTGAGGTGGCGTTTGAAGCCTGCCGCAACACCTCAGTCGGCGCAGTGCAAACTCTGACCAAAAGGCGCCACCGCTTGCGGGGGAGCTGTCGGCGTAAGCCGACTGAGGGGGAACACCTCTCAGCACTTGGCATCTCCGAGCCTTTCCCCTTTCGTCACGGCTACGCCGCGACACTTTCCCCGCTCGCGTGGACAGCTTTTGGTTAGTGGTAATCCAAAAAGCGCCCCGTGCAACGGGGCGCTTATGTAAGCCGTTAAGCTTTAATTACTCGATGATGTTGTGAACAACGCCGGAAGCAACGGTACGGCCGCCTTCGCGGATAGCGAAGCGGAGACCTTCGTCCATGGCTATCGGGGTGATCAGGGTGATCTCCATCTCGATGTTGTCGCCGGGCATTACCATCTCTACGCCGTCGGGCAGCTTGATGGTGCCGGTAACGTCGGTCGTCCTGAAGTAGAACTGCGGACGATAGCCGCTGAAGAACGGAGTATGACGGCCGCCTTCTTCCTTGGTCAGAACGTAAACCTGGCTGTCGAAATGGGTATGCGGATGTATCGTGCCGGGCTTGGCCAGAACCTGACCGCGCTCGATATCGGTACGCTGTATACCGCGGAGCAGTACGCCGATGTTGTCGCCGGCGATGGCCTGATCAAGCAGCTTGCGGAACATTTCTACGCCGGTTACTACGGTGGAACGCTTCTCGTCGCTCAGACCAACGATTTCTACGGTATCCTGTACCTTTACGGTGCCGCGCTCTACACGACCGGTGGCAACGGTGCCGCGGCCGGTGATGCTGAATACGTCTTCAACAGGCATAAGGAACGGCTTGTCGGAAGCGCGCTCGGGTTCGGGGATGTACTGGTCAACAGCATCCATCAGCTCGAATATGCATTCGCATTCCTTGCTTCCCTTCGCTACGCCGCCGTTCTGGAGGTATTCCAGAGCCTTCAGCGCGCTGCCCTTGATGATGGGGATCTCGTCGCCGGGGAAATCATAGCTGGAGAGCATTTCACGAATTTCCATTTCAACAAGCTCGAGCAGTTCGGGATCGTCGACTTGGTCAGTCTTGTTCATGAATACTACGATGTAAGGTACGCCGACCTGACGGGCAAGCAGTATGTGCTCACGGGTCTGGGGCATCGGACCGTCAGCCGCGCTGACGACCAGGATAGCGCCGTCCATCTGGGCAGCACCGGTTATCATGTTCTTTACATAGTCCGCGTGACCCGGGCAGTCTACGTGGGCGTAGTGACGCTTTTCGGTCTCGTACTCGACGTGCGCGGTGTTGATCGTTATTCCGCGGGCCTTCTCTTCAGGGGCCTTATCGATTTCGTCATACCTCATCGCCGCCGCATGGCCTTCCTGGCTCAGCGCCATCGTTATGGCTGCGGTCAGGGTGGTCTTGCCGTGGTCAACGTGGCCTATCGTGCCGATGTTTACGTGCGGCTTAGTGCGCTCGAATTTTGCCTTTGCCATTTTCTTTCTCCTTCAAAAATAGTTGTTTTTATATTTATTTGCCTAAAATCTTCTTCGCGACGGCCTCGCTCACCTGCTCGTAATGGTCAAACTGCATTGTGAACGTGCCCCTGCCCTGCGTGCGGGACCTGAGGTCCGTTGCGTAGCCAAACATTTCGCTCAGCGGGCATATCGCGTCTACAACCTGCGCATTGCCGCGGCTGTCCGTACCTTCTATGCGGCAGCGGCGGGAGGTCAGGTTGCCTATAACATCGCCCATGTACTCATCGGGCATCACGACTTCAACCTTCATAACGGGTTCAAGCAGCACGCAGCCGGCCTTTTCCAGCGCATCCTTGAGCGCCATGGAAGCGGCGATCTTGTATGCCATTTCAGAAGAGTCAACGTCGTGATAGCTGCCGTCAAGCAGCGTTGCCTTGAAGTCAACAACTTCGAATCCGCCAAGCGAGCCGGTCTTGGAAGCTTCCTCTATGCCGGCCTTGATAGCGGGGATGTATTCCTTGGGAATAACGCCGCCAACTGTCTTGTCCTCGAATTCGAATCCGGCGCCGGGTTCCAGCGGGGAGAATTCCACCACGCAGTGACCGTACTGGCCGTGACCGCCGGTCTGGCGAACGTAACGGCCTTCGCTCTTGACGGTGCGGGATATGGTCTCGCGGTATGCGACCTGCGGACGGCCGACCTTGCACTCAACATGGAACTCGCGTATAAGCCTATCCACGATTATTTCAAGGTGAAGTTCGCCCATGCCGCTTATTATGGTCTGGCCCGTTTCCTTATCGGTAAAGGTACGGAAGGTGGGGTCCTCATCGGCAAGCTTTGCAAGCGCAAGGCCCATCTTTTCCTGGCCGGCCTTGGTTTTGGGCTCTATGGCCACCTGTATAACGGGGTCCGGAATCTCTATGGTTTCAAGCAGCAGCGGATGCTTTTCGTCGCAAAGCGTATCGCCCGTGCCGGTTTCCTTCAGTCCGCCCAGCGCAGCTATGTCGCCCGCGTGCGCCTCGGGAATTTCGGTACGGCTGGAGGCATGGATAAGGGTTATCTTGCCAACGCGCTCGCGCTTACCCTTGGAAGCATTGTAAACATAGGAATTTGACTGAAGCGTGCCGCTGTATACGCGGAAGAAGGTCAGCTTGCCCACAAACGGGTCGGCAACAATCTTGAACGCAAGCGCCGCGAACGGTGCATCATCCCTGCATTCGGTCTTTATTATCTCCGTGCCGTCCACGCTGGTGCCTTCCGCGGGGGGTACGTCCAGCGGAGAGGGCAAAAAGTCCACTATCGCGTTGAGCAGGGGCTGCACGCCCTTGTTTCTGTAAGACGTTCCGCATACAACGGGCACTATCTGGTTGGCTATGGTGCCCTTGCGCAGGGCCTTCATAATATCCTCGTTGCTTACTTCTTCACCGCCGAGGTATCTTTCCATCAGCTCTTCGTCCACGTCCGCCGCAGCTTCAATCATGGCGGTGCGGTATTCTTCGGCCTTTTCCGCCATGTCGGCAGGGATATCCTCTATCCTTATGTCTTTGCCGTCGTTATCGTAATAAACTTCGGCCTTCATAGTTATAAGGTCTATCATGCCGCGGAAATCGGCTTCCGTGCCAATGGGCAGCTGAATAGGCACGGCGTTTGCGCCAAGCCTGTCCTTCATCATCTTTACCACGTTATAGAAGTTCGCGCCTATTATGTCCATCTTGTTGACATAAGCTATGCGCGGCACGCCGTATTTGCTGGCCTGACGCCATACGGTCTCGCTCTGGGGCTCAACGCCGCCCTTTGCGCAGAATACTGCCACAGCGCCGTCCAGTACCCTAAGCGAACGCTCAACTTCCATTGTGAAGTCAACGTGACCCGGGGTATCGATGATGTTGATGCGATGCTGCCGCCAATAGGTGGTGGTGGCAGCGGAAGCGATGGTTATACCGCGCTCCTGCTCCTGCACCATGAAGTCCATTGTGGCTGCGCCCTCGTGTACCTCTCCTACCTTGTGTATCTTGCCGGTATAGTAAAGTATACGCTCGGTAGTGGTGGTCTTTCCGGCATCGATGTGGGCCATGATGCCGATGTTTCTCGTTTTTTCAAGCGGGGTTTCTCTGGCCACTTGCAGCCCTCCTCTACAAAAAATTTTATAAAATCTATATACACGCCGCTTCCGCTTTTTGCAGAAAATCGGACCCAGCCGTTAAGCCGGATCCGTTTTTGCAGCAGTATATTGCCGTTATTACCAGCGATAGTGCGCGAAAGCCTTGTTGGCCTCGGCCATCTTGTGGGTATCTTCCTTCTTCTTGAAGGCGGAACCGGTCTGGTTTGCGGCGTCCATGATTTCGCCGGCAAGGCGCTGCATCATGGTGTGCTCGCTGCGGGCGCGGGCATAGCTTACCAGCCACCTGAGACCGAGAGTCTGGCGCCTTTCGGGCCTTATCTCGATAGGTACCTGAT
>ENA-ORMS01001150-ORMS01001150.1-human-gut-metagenome-genome-assembly--contig:-NODE-1150-length-22666-cov-6.576091_pt1 | contig 22666 bp, 14 predicted proteins | sample MGYA00242104_ERZ508997 | MGnify/ENA primary metagenome ERZ508997 (study PRJEB26280, sample SAMEA2338704) | human gut metagenome | biome: human gut; feature: human-associated habitat; material: faeces... | reverse complement strand
GGTCGAGGATGGCGTCTGCCGCGGTGGTGTTTCCCTTCATCACGTCATACCAGTTACAACTCAACAAATAACCATATTTAAAGAACTGATAATTTTCTCACGTTCACCGCTGCATTTTGTAGAAAGGCGCAAAAGCGGAAGACCATAGTTTGAAAGGATATGATCTTTCATCAAGTCGCGCTGATGTTGTTCCGTCTCGTCATTGTGATAGGAGTAGCCGTCCGTCTCAATGGCAAGTACGGGCTGCTTGCTCACTCGGTTGATGATGAGAAAATCCAAATGTGTATTGTAGTTGGAAGCATACTTCAGTTCTTCTGCCGACATCATGGAAGTGTCTTTCACAACTTGACGCAAAGGAACATGGCACAGCACTTTCAAGAAATTATATGCGGCATCGGATGCCAATACTTCACCAATCAAGGAATAGGTCAAGTTCTCTGATACATACTCCGATATTTGCGGATGATTTTCAAGAAATGCCATTCGTTGCTCCGTATATTGTTCATAGAGATAGTCGAAGATGGAAGCCAACTTGCTCTCCGTCACCATGCAGTTGTTGTAGGCGATATAGTCGAGCAAGTCCATGATGTTACTGTGTTTCTTCTGTTCGTTTCCTGTCACAACAAGACAAAAACGCTTTTTCGCTCTCGATACAGCCACGTTCAACATCTTGGCATCATCGGCAAACTCCGAAATCTGGTTGTCTACCACACTCATGATGATGGTATCTTCTTCGCAACCTTGGTATTTATGTATCGTGCCAGCCTTCATGTTGTTCAGTTGACGGTTGAAAGCATCCACTTGATTATTGTAAGGCGTGACGATACCGATGCTTCCTACATCTGATAATATAGGTAGCACTTCTTCCTTCACAACATCAATCTCTCGTTGGTTGAAATTCCCAATGGCATGGTTGCCCTTGGCGGTCTTGAAAGCCGACAATACATTCTCCTCGCCTTTGTCTTCCGTCATAACCAACAGATTGCCACCATAGAATTTCTGGTTACAGAAATTGATGATACGTGGATGGCAACGGTAATGCTCCCGTAACATCGTCTCCGTCACATTGGGGATAACCCTCAGCACCGACTCCAAGAAACTATATTCAGCACAGTCATAACCATCTGCGATGTTATATGGCTTTAATATCTCTCTGAGCTTCATGCGGTCTTCTTCAGTTTCTACATTCGGCAATTGCTTTGTGTCGCCCACAATCACAGCATTCTTAGCACAGGTAAGTGCCAAAGTGCCTGTATCTGACGACACCTGCGATGCCTCGTCCATGATGAGATAGTCGTAAGGTGCATCTCCAAACATACACGATCTTGCTGAGAAAGTGGTACTGAGTACAACTGGGTATTGTTTTTGGAACTCGTCAGTTTGAAAGCGCAAGTTATCTGTGCCGGCAAAGACAGCTCTACCTTTCTTGTATTTGTCATGCAGTGACGCCTCCAACAATGTAAGCGAACAGTCCGTGAGTGTCTTTGTCAGATTCTTAGCATCGTATGTTCGTAATTGCTGTTCCTTGTCAGCTATCTCGGCAGCAAGTTCCTTGCAACGATTGACATAATAGAGAATTTGCAGCTCTATTATCAGCGGTTGCAGATTGGCGGTATCGAAACTGTGCCGTATGTGCCATTTGTATTTGCACATCAGTTTCATCCACCACAACTTGATGCGTTGGAATATGCCAAACTGCTTCACATCCACACCTTCTGCCATAGACTGCAGTTTCAGCCAAAGCCAGATAACACAAGACGATTTGGCACTACTATAGGAATCTTCACTATCCGAGAAGTCTTGTTCCAACTTAAAATGTTCCCATTCCAGTTCTACTGCTTGCAGTTCTTGACGCAATTCTGCCAACTTGTTTTGCAGGGCATACACTCTGTCAAGTTGATGGAGTGCGTCATGCAGTGTCCGTTTTGTCTTGATGCTATCTTGCAAAGGCAAGTTCCACTGTTCCAACTCCAATGGCAAGGTTGGTTGATTGGCTATGAAGTGCTCTTTGTTATCCTTGTTGCCCAAAGCCGCTGCGATAAAACCAACACCATATTTTTCCAACTTCTCCTGTACGTTAGTCGTGGCAGAATTGTTGTTCGACACCACCATTACAGTCTTCCCTTGTCTAACAATATTGGCTATTATGTTCAAGATTGTTTGCGTTTTACCTGTACCCGGAGGGCCTTGAATGACGCTAATCTGATGTTCAAAAGCATTGGACACGGCTATCTTTTGACTCGTATTGCAGCCGAATGGATATATCAAGTCAGAGTGGCTCAGTTTCTTTGGTTTGTTTTTTGCAGGATTGAGATAACAAGCGGCTGCCAAGTCATCGGCAATGAAATCCACCTTATTATATATACTAGACAAAAAACCATTTGGATGCTGTTCGTCCTTGCCCAAAGTGTTGATGGTTGCCACATTCTTCATATAGACAAACACATCCTTGCTCACAGCCTCTTGGAGACAAGATTGAGTAACAACAATTCTGCCAGCTGCATCATCCTGCACAAAACCATTGTTGTAGATGACCCTCCAACAGGAATGCCCATTATTATCAAATCTTCAAATTTCTCGGATGCCATTCTTCAATATGCCCTCCATCAGCACCTTGCATTGTGTCGGGTCTTTCCATTCTGGATTGCTGAGCCAAACCACCTTGTCACGCCCATAATTATAGGTGCGCCCGTTGTTTTTGAAACGCACGCTATATCCATTGCTGCCATTCCATTGTATGGCAGCAATCTGCAAAGTCTTCGGCTCTCCATTGAGCAATATGAAGTGTTTTGATAAGTCCATAATATTGCTATTAAATTACAACATATAAACAACAACTTTATTATTAAAACTTTTAATTATTGCTATTCCAAAAAGGAAGTCCTATCTTATTATTGTCAAAATTATCATCTACAACTATTGCAGATACATATCTTGCACGTGTAACTGCGACATATAACTTACATCGTGTATTATCGGGAAGTTGATTTTGATTGGATGAAAGAAACTTGGATATTATGCGGTTTGTTGGAAATATTAAGCATGAGTCAGCAGACGCACCTTTGGCATCACCATAGTTGCATATAACAGGACCAACTGTCTCCTTATGTTTTTCATAGTTGCATATAACAGAACCAACTGTCTCCTTATGTTTTTTGTCCCATACAAGTACCAATGGCTCATACTGTGAAATATATGTAGGCACATCACTTCGCTTTATAAGGAACATACCTTTTTTGCCATGGAATTCATCTTGGCGTTTAATGCAATTTTCACATTGACATGGCATAGTTTTTGGAAAATCATCACCTATTACCAAGCTTGCAAAATCAGCAATTTCTTTGCCAAAACGATGCGAACAATTGAGTGTTGTATAATCAATATCTATTAAGCTTTGTCTTTTTTTATTGACCTCATTTTTGAGATATTCATCTATTCGACCTTTATATTTTTTCCATTTCACCCCAGGATTTGTAGAATATGTCTTTTGTCTGAGATCTCCACACATTACAAAATGTAACTTCTTTATTTTCAATAGTACGGAAATTATGCTATAATCCCATGCAGATAAATCTTGTACTTCGTCAATCAGTATTGACGAAAAAATGTTTTCAAGCCGTCCCCAAAATAGATCTGTTCTTTTCGTGTAGCATTCATAAGCGAACTCACTAAGTTTATCTGAATATATGTGATTGCTATCAGCAAGGTATTTCTTCTTAATTTCGCCAACTTTATATGTTTTGAAATATCTCCCATTCTTCTTTATTGTTCCAGAATTTTCATTAACGAGCATTAGTCCTACTGTCTTGCAGCGTAAGTCTTCAATAACGGCTCCCATAAAAGGACGTATACAATAAGTCAACAAGAAATCAAACCATCCGCAAATCTTTATGTTGGATGGAACGAATCCTTGTTCCGCAATGAATCTATTTTTGATTTCTTGTTGGTTTTTCCGCGTATAGGTGATTATGGCAATCGACTTTTGATTATCATCTTTTGCCAAATCGCAGGCATGATGTACAAGAAATGTTGTTTTCCCTGCACCTGCCGCTGCTATATACAATTTGTTGTCGCTCATGTAATTTATTCTTTAGATACCCAATCGATGGCTTTAACTATATTTTCTGGGACTTTTAAATCAATATTGTCAATGCATTGAAGGAGTTTGTAACTCCATTCTGTCTTATTGTTCTCCATATAATTTACTAAATCTTCAACAGAATCATTGTCGCATTTCTTCTTTCGAAATAAATTCGACATTGATTGTAACTCTTTGGTATTGGCATTTACAAAACTCGGCTCCAAGGTTTTTAGATTTGTATTCGATTCAGCAAAGACCTCTATATTATCAGGAATATTTTCCAACCCCCTATGTTTGAGAAGAGCTTCAAAGGTATACCCATCATTGTCTGTTATTACGGCTACCTTTTTATGGAAATTTTTAAGTAGTTCTACATATTCCTTGAAAGCAACGCCACCGACTGCAATTAACTCAATGCCATCATTGAAAGGATGCTTTTTTTGATATTTTTTATAATAGTAATATGTAACCACCATTTCATCTGCGGGACCTTCAACAAGAATGACAGCCTTGCTAAGTATTAATCTCAATGTTGGATAGTGACATACCTTACTAAAGAATTTGTAACAAGAATCATCTTTGTTTAAAGCGTTCCTGGTCAAAGTATAATTTTTTCTTTCAAGCATAATCAAGTTAGAAAGATCCAGTTTGTTCGCAACAAAACTACTATGTGTCGTTATTAACACTTGTGTATTGCTTTCATCCAACAACCTCTCAATGTCGTTTAGCATTTCGTACATTTTTACATGAGAGAGATGTGTCTCAGGCTCTTCTATTATAACAACTTTGGGTCGGTTTTGCTTTTCTCCATTGCTCAATGCCAACAATGTTTTGAGATGACATATTTCTCCCGCCCCAGTTTGACTTACAGGTATGTTGTCAACAAAGGGACACATAATGTCTCGTTTCTCAATCTTTGATGTAACATCAACGGAAATGGACAAGCCTTGTTTCTTTTCCGCTATTTTTTCATTGATGCTGACTATTTCATCGTCTTCGTCGAATTTCTCTTTCAAATGCCTTAAACTGGTTTTTATAGCCGTCGTATCTTCTTCACCCAAATGCTTTTCAATTAACTGATTGATGTATTGATTGGAAGATGAACTGAAGTAAAGAGAAGTAGAGTCTACAATTTGTACAACAAACGGCATTTTGTAATGTACAACAGGCTGCTGTGAAAACCACATTCTTTCAATTTTATAATATTCGCATGGAATATTCAAATTGCTATTATTTTTTACCTCTTCATTGTATATTTCTGAATACGATTCATTAAAACATACTCTTAGGTATAAGCCACTCTTATGCTCATGTAAAGAGTTGTTCTCACCAGACAATTCCCCAAGATTATCATCTGTGAAATACACTTCTATCAATATTTCGGGCAAAATATGATTTACCTTATATTCTTGGATGCTTTCTATGTTGAATATGTGTGGAGTTACCTCAAACTTGTTTAGACCGTATCCTAAGGCAAGAGATACAGCTTCCATCAGTGTGGATTTTCCTACACCATTGTTTCCTACAATAATATTTTTGAACTTGTTGAACGCAATATTTGCATTTTTGATGCATTTGTAGTTTTTGATAACAACTCTTTCTATCATTCTTCAGTTTTGTTAATTGAAACATTAAAAGCCTTGCAACGCCTGTTCGTTTGATTGGAACGGCACAATGAGAAACGGTTGAACTTCTCGTAGATATCCAAGCCACGCCCCAGTGTGATAGTCCACCCCGTGTCCGTTTTTATCAGACGATCATGGTCTGCCTTAAAGTCGTAAGTGAACTCTATACCCATCGGCAATAACTCGTCGACCAAATCATTGAACGAGTCTATCACCTCAGCCACTTTCTCATCATCGTCATTTTGCGTGCTCAGATGAATTTTTATGGTGTCTTGCTGGGTTGACACATCTTTCACCATTTGTATGAAATCCACTAAATTGTCTATCTGATAAGGTTGGCGAATGAATGGGTCGGTTATACAGATTTCCTTTGCTGTTCGCAAATAATCACCAAACAAGTCTTTGTAAGTTACTCCACTCTGGTTTTCTCTTATGGAAATAGTCTTGGCAACAAGAGGTTTTATGCGAGGCCGAGAACCTGTCGTTCTTATTTCGTGCTTATCTTCCTGTGCATCATTTTTATCCATATTCTGCCCTTCGTTATCCTCCGTCGTATGGGTTGACTTGTGCTCGATATTTTCAAGTGTTTCCACCTTTATGGTCTCGCCAGTTTTTAGCCATGTGTATTCAAACTTCGCTGGTTCCGCACAGAAAGTGCTGTCAATGATATACAGCTGGTCTTTAACTCGCTTGCGCCCTTCTGCAGCGAAGTCAATGATTTCTTTTGCTTCCTCATCCGTTATCTTACCATCAGGATAGATGAGTTTCATCATGCCAGAGAAAGTTTTACGGATGGCAAGGTGGTCGCGCTCAGAAAGCGACCCGTCGAACTTGGCATAATCATTCAGCAATGCCGTGCGATCATCATTGCGTAGAGCGTGTAACACAGCTGCAATGTAGTCTGTGATAAGACCATACCCCTTAGAGAAACTATTCTTTTTCAACATCTTGATTTCCCATCCTGGATTATACAGATGCATACGGTCAAGAAATGCACCCTTAATGAAGGAAGTAGGAATACTCTCAAACAGATGGCTGTTCTTCAGCATGTATGGCACAGTATGCTTAGTATTGCCCACAAAAGACATCGATGCACTTGCCTCATGTGTACCCTTACCACGATTGAACGACTTGTTGGCAAGATAGTTCTGCATGGTATCGATAAGCACAGCGTCCACGTTACGCCCCTTCTGCTGCTCAAATTCATCCCATGCCACAACATCCCAATAACCCACAAGTCCGAGAATTTCCTTGTTACCTTGGATTTTCACGAACAAACGGGCAGAGGTTACGTCGCCACCACTTACAAGTACACCATAAGGAGACAGTTCCTGGAACACATGAGACTTACCAGTTCCCTTTGGACCCAATTCCATGAAATTGAAGTTGTTCTCAACATGAGGGAGAAGACGAGCCAGCGTGATGAACTTCTCACGTCTGTTCATGGTCTCTGGATTAAGCCCCACAGTGTGTATCAGAAAGTCTATCCATTCATCGGTTGTGAAGTTCTTTCGTTGGTCGATATAGTCTTGCAGGTCGATGTTTGAAATCTGAATAGGCTTTAAAGTCTGTATTTCCCATCTCACCTTGATATTCTCGCCACTGATATAACCCAGTGTGACGATGCACCACACACCGTTGCCGCTCAACAACTTCGGGTTATGGCGCACATAGTCGGTACCGATAGGGACTCCTGACAAGCCAAGATTGGCAAAGGTTGCCTGATATTCATCATTCTTTTCATTCAGCACCACAGTAACCTTGTCGATAATACGGTGCTTGCCGCTCTCACGTATGAGTCCTTTTACAGATTCAGCTTCCGCACGGTGCACATAGTTGTTTTGGATAACCTGCTTCACCTTCTCTATGCCCTCGGTTATCACCTCCTCGTCATCGCTGGCGCAATACTGCCCTAGAAGGTATTCCAACACGTATGTAGGCACGGGAAGCCCTCCCTTCACAAGGAACGCCAAGTCTTTTCTGACGACCTTGCCTATGAAGCTATCCATTATTTTTTGTTGTAAATCCATAAACCTTGAAGACTGAATTAGAAACCAAAATCATTTTCTATCAACGTGTTGTTTGTCACATTCTCCTTTATTATAGGATTCAATTCATCTGTGGCATCAAACACTTTCAGTTGCAACACCTTGGCATCAACATTCTTATTGAGCGTGAGGTCCACCTGTATCTTTCTGTTGTCCAAAGACGGGTCTGTCTTGTCGAGAAGAATATCCTTGACTGGTGTTACCGGCACATCGTTATGATACAAGGCAACCCTTATGGGGCGTTCCTTCATGTCCATAGACACAGCCTCTGTTTGCAGCATCTTGAATCTCAAGCGTGAAGCTTGCATAGAAAGTCGTCTGTCGAGAATCATCACGCCCACCATTGGCTTATTGTCGTCTCTTTCCAGACGGCTTGTTATTACGGGGATTATCAGTTCCTGCAATGCCGCACCGCCATGAGTGAACATATAACCGCCCGAGGGAGCCGCAAATCGATTTGTACCCTTTGGCACAGCCACCATCACATCGTCAACATTCACCATGCCCGACACCTCGCTTAGTGGAAATTTAACCACGCCGCTAACTTCGTCTTTCGATTTAGTAAGATAATAACGTGTGCTGCGTTCAAGATAGTCCTCTTCGATTTTGTGCTTGTCCTTGTCGGCAAACATTATGTCGTTGAACAGGAAGCCGTGATCGCTTGTTACATAGACTTCCGTCACGCTGTAGGAGGCATGTATCGTGGGAATCATTCTTTTCAATTCGGTGATAGCATCCCTGCAACTGTTCACTATCTGTTTGGCATTGCCGTCATGTCCAGTCTTGTCAATGACATCGTGAAAGATATACACCAACGGATGCTTGAATATCTCATGGTTCTTCTCCTGGTTGTATTCCGCCACTGTTTCAAACGGCACACATACGGCTCCGTCACGATAGACCTGCAGATGCTCTGAGCGTTTCTGTGTCGTGTCGAGAATGTGGTCGTCCACAGCCATGCCTTGCTCTTCGCCCTTACCGTAAAGCTTCAGTTCACGATGCGGAAGCAACGATGGCTTAGAGTATTTGGTTTCAGATGGAAGCATGGCAATGGCTGGTTTCAGACTTGCAATATGCCTTGTTTTTGCCAGTTCGCCTATAAGCTCCTGTGCCACCTCGTATCTGAGTGCGTCACTCACAATCACTACTACTTTCTTATGTATGGACTTTATTTTCTCATCATAGAAATTGTATTGGCGCATCAAATGGACCTCGTCCATTCCTCCAGTTTCTTTCAGACACCTGGTCCACTCCAGATTAATTCGATTGCAAAGTTTGCTGTAGTTTTGGTCAAGACCACGTTTCACCTTCTGTACTGTGTCAAACAACTCGCTTGTTGGATCTATGCCAAAGTAAGTTTCGTTGGCCAGACGGTAGTATTGGTCTATAAAACAATAGTCCGATTCATATCTCATTACATACTCGTCGGCTGTGTTGAGCGTTAACGAACCGAGCGTGAGAGCCTTCTCGTAAAGCCTTGCCACGATGACTGCATAATCCATTACGGCAGTCATCATTGAGTTGGCGCTATGATTTAGCATCAAGTCCTCTATTCTGTTGATAACTTCCGCTGGTTCAGTTTCAATTTTCTCCTCCAAAAGAGTTTTAATGATCGGCACGCAAAGTGCTTCCGACAGATAATAGTAATTGGCATCCATGCCATACCAACGTATGATGTCAGCATCGCGCACTTCGCTGCCCAATTCATCGAAGAGTTCGGTGAGGGCTTCTGTTGTCTTTTCTTTACTAAGAGCCAACTCTAAGATACGGTTCATGTGCTGCAGGGCAACACTATCAGCGACTCTTAACTGCTTGTAGTCATCCGCAGCTATCGGAGCAAGGTTTTGCACTATGGCATTGTACTTGAAGACTTTCACAATCTGTGCCACCTTTTCTTTCCTATCATCATTATACGACACGCCAAAGGCCTCAGTAAGATGCTTGCCCAGAGCCTCCTGAGCATCCTTGCATCCTCGCAGTCTGACGTAAAAATCCTTTTGTTTACTGCTCTCTGATTTTCTGCCATACAAAAGCACTTTAAGGATGATGCTGTCCCAATCCAATATATTATGAGCACCCATAAAGTTACTTATGAAACCACGCACCATGATGTCGTGTGTTATGCTACCGTTCTGATAATACGGCATGAAGAAGCGCAACATCTTGTCCGACTGTAAAGAGATGACATTTCTTTCCACAAATCTTACCAATTGCCCGTCATTTGTAGGCAGCCCATATTGCTGCATGAATGCTGCATAATCTTGGCTATGATACTCCATATTAGCAGCAAGCACGTCCATAAGCGGGAACGAAGGCTGTAGCGATTTCTTTTTCAGCGGACTAAACTGATGACAATATATGACGACCTTGTCATATTGCCAGTCGTTGTCAAGTAGATATTTAGTAGTAAACCAATCTCCCTTGAAATCAACATACCGGTAGCTTGTTTTCCATTCTGCGCTTTCAAGCTCATCAATTAGCAAAGCGTTTATAGCGTCTTGGAAAATGAACAGAACTTTCAATTCTGGGTCACGGTCGAAATATTCGTATATTTTCTTCTGTAATACGTTCATGTCGTTTCTACTTCAATTTCTGTAATACATCGCCAAACTTAGCATAGTTCACTACTACGCCATCGTCAAGGTCGAAGGCTATCTGCTTGTCAGCCACTTCATGCAGACGATCATGATACTCGCGACACTCTGCTAATTGTGTGTTCAGGCGGTCAAGCGCACGGCGTTCGGCTGTGCTGAGGTTGGCTGCATTTTCTTCCATTTCGTTTTGCTTCTGCACAAGCCACTCTATGTGTGGCAGCAGATACTTTGTGCGGATTTGCTCAGCTGTATAGGGTGTCATGCGATGCATGTAAGCAATGCACTGGAACGCACCCTTCTTTGAGCTGAAAAGCCAGTAGATGGGACGGTTCTGGTACATCTTCTTGTGGTATTTCCAGAAGTCCTTAACGAAGAAGTCATCAATACTCTTGCCAAGAGCAGCTTCAATGGTATTGAGGTTCTCCACCAGCCGCTCCTCGCCCAGCACAACTGCCAGCCATTTCTTGAAGCGCACCGTGGCATTGTCGGCAAAGTCGGTATTCGATGGCATTAACGGAATGATACCGTCATCGTCGATTTCAAAACGAAAGTTTGGCACAAGAGCTTCATACTCTTTCAATCCATCGCCTTGGTTGGCAAGGATTAGACCGGGCTTGTCGATGCTATAGCGCCCCATCATACAGCCAACGGCATAGCTGATGAATTGCTTCACGATTACATCATCGTGCCACACTATATGTTGAGTATTGTTATTGTCTGCCATAATAATACATTATTATTTATTATTTCCATCTTCTCGATGCTGCAATCTGAAGATTTCCTTTTGCTTTTCTATCTCTCTTGTCAACTCTTCTTTAGTTGGCAAAAAAGTGAGATACTTGGCCTGATAGATATGTTTGTTGTCATTCAAAATGGAGTACTGGGCCATATCTTTGCTGGTATCAGAGCAAAGAATAAGCCCTACTGTAGGATGGTCACCCTCAGTACATTTCAGTTTGTCGTACATTCTGACATACATATCCATCTGCCCTACGTCTTGATGTGTTATCTGACCAATCTTCAAATCTACGAGCAAAAAGCATTTCAATATGTAATTGTAGAACACCAAGTCGATAAAGAAATCTCCCATATCTGTCCTAATGTGTTGCTGTCTTGCAACAAAGGCAAAGCCACGTCCCATCTCCATGATGAACTCCTGTATATGGTTGATAATGGCACTCTCCAACTTATTTTCGTTATAGGCACTATTTTGTGGTAGTCCTAGAAACTCTGCAACAACTGGATTCTTGATAAAATCAAATTTGTCTTTTTGAAAAGCCTTCGTTTTATCGACCATCTCATCAATCACTTTTTTTTGCAGGTTTGGTGGAGTCTGCATCAAGCGATAATAATATTGGGTGGATATGTTTCTTCCTAATGTGCGATAACTCCATTGGTTGTCAGCAGCAGCATTCATATACCAAACTCGTGCTTGTTTGTCATCAACACGCATCAAACGTTCATAGTGCATCCATGACAATTGTGGGCGAAGTTCAAACATTTCTGCATCAGATTCGGCAAGCAGTGGTTGCCGAAGTGATGGTGTGCGTTTTTCAAATTCGGCAAGCAGTGGTTGCCGAATCTGAAAATTTGAAAATTGTTTATAGAATTTTCGATAATTCTTGAGCGTGGTTTCTCCATATCCTTTACCGAAAGATTTTGTAAGCTCTTGCGAAGCTATACTTATGATTCTCTTGCCATACTCTGCACGGTCTTTTCCTTTTTGCTCTTGTAAGACGATACGTCTGCCTACCAACCAGTTACTGACAACAATCATCAAATTGGCAGTATTATAAGTATGTTCCTTGGCTGTAGATATAATGTTGCGAACATCTTCTACGAAAGATGTTTCTTCTATAGTCAGCTCATATTTATCCTTGACCATAATTCTCTTGTCTGTCATCATTATTTTTTTATGAGTTCTCTTCTATACTTATTTCTCCCTGCTGCAGAATGGTGATTTCATTCAATGGAACATCAGAAGTCAGCTCGTCTTGCAAGCCATAGATGTCGATGAACTGGCGGTTGAGCTCTTCCTCGTTCTCGTGAAGCTGCTTGAACTTATGCTCCCACTTCTGCTTGTATTGCTCTATGCGCCACGCCAAGCTGTCGAGTTGTGGAGCTGCAGGGGCGATGCAGAGGCGTTCGCCAGTCTCTTTGTAGTGATCCTCTACAAAGATGTTGATGTTGTCCATGTAGGTCTGCTCGTCTACAGACAATAGTTCGTTGCACTGGAAATCCCAGGAGGTTTCGTGAGCGTCCCAGTCTTGCTTACTAATCTTAATACATTCTTTTACTCTTTTTTTTATAATTATAGATTCCTTTTCTATTAAAGGTAAGGATAAAACATCTCCTGCAGTAGTGTTTATAGTAGGATTCATTAACCTAAGATAGCTGCATGCTATTTTAGTATTCAAAAAACCTAATAAATAGAAACTGCATTTATATTCCGTATTAAATATAGTAGGCGACCCTGAGCTATAAATAAAATCTGAATGTTTAATGCTAAAAGCTGCATATTGTGATGAAATTAAATTCCATGTAATACCTTCTTTATTCCAATAACTAGAATTTAAAAGTCCACCATGGCTATTGTAAAAATCACGTGCTTCTTTTGACCAATCAACAACATCCCATTCCATGCCGAAATATTTTCTAACTCCGCCTGCATTTGAGTATTTCGCCCACCTTGTACTATTATGATCAATTTCCCAAAAATATCTGACGTATTTTTCATTCCCATGAGTCTTGTTTCTTCCACCAGAGAAATATCCATAATCTAATATGGTTTTATTATCAAAAATTTCAGGTTTATTCACCCAATACCCAATCGGACGTCCTGGAATCTTCTCAAAGTTCTTCTGCTCAACATTAGGATAATAAATGCGGTTGCCATCCTCGTTGCCATGAATATGCGACAAGAAAAGCTGCTCTTTATCCGCACAATTCTTTCCTTCCACAAGACGATAGTACACACCACCTTGTTCAACAGGCACATGCTTGCTGAGTACAAAAGCAGTATTCTGCACCACCTCACCCGAAAGTTCGTCAAATGTGCGAGGACCAAGATGCAGCATATTGTCTATGTTATAGTGGGTCAAGAATTGCTTGCGCAGCTTCTCAAACGAGGAAAGGAACATCCAACTCTGCATATTGATTTGCGCCATTTTTCCGTTTGGAGCAAGACGCTCCATACCCATCTGCATGAATACAGAGAAGAGGTCAGCCTTAGCATCTGCATAGTTATCTTTCACATACTTGCTCAGCACATCATCAAACCTTCCGCTGCCCATATATGGTGGATTCATACAAAGCGCAGCGTATTTTTGGGTTAATGCAAGGATGATGCGCATATAAGGCATCAGCAGCATAATGGACGAAGGTACTATCTCGCCATTCGCCAACTGCTCCTCATACTCCTGTGTACGAACCATCACGACATTGCGGGTCTGCTCCGAAATGTCGAACTTCATAATGCTGCCAAGCGTGTTGGCATGGTTCATCAACAGAATGGCATCGGTGAGTTCCTTCACCATGTCGGCATTGCCACCCAACAGATAGTGAGGAAGCGTTTCGCTAAGATACTCCTCGGCATTGCAAGCGTCGCCTTCGTCAGATATAGCCTCGGCTATAGGTTGCGGCATATCGTAGACGCGCGGCATCACCTTGGCGTCGAGAAAACTGTTGTCCTTTTGACAAGCCTTCATCAGGAGGGCAAACGTGGCAAGCTGCTTGGCACGGGTGTCGAGGTCGATGCCAAGGATATTTTTGCGGAGTATGCTGCTGATAGCCTGCGAACGGCTGTAGCCCTCCTCCACATAAAGAGAATAGAGCAAGTCGAAACACTCGTTGAGAATGTGTCCCGAGCCACAGGCAAGGTCGGCAACGGTAAGTTCAGCGAGGTCGTCCACCTTAAGAGTCGCATTTCCTGAAGGCGTGTCAACCAAGTATTTCCACTCGTCCTTCGCCTCGCAATACGGATTGTTGTCGATATAGATGCGGCCAACGGTGTTCTCCACCATATACTTCACAATCCAGTTGGGCGTGAATATCTGCGTGGCGGGAGCAATCTCGTCGGCATCATACTTACCCTTCTTGGCAAAAGCCTCGTCCTTGCGGTCTGAGATATAGAACTGATAGAGCCAGCCGATCAGTTCGGCAGAGCGGAAATCATCGTCGGTGATGAATTCTGTGTCGTTAAGCATATTCACAAAGCCACCTTCCGCCAAGATATTCTGTGGCAGAAGCAACTCTGTGTAGTCGGCAATGGCTCCGAAGCACTTGTTGATGATAGGATTCTCATGGCAATAAGCCACTATCAGCAAGGCAAACTGCTCGTTGGTCTTGCTGTCGTCGTCAAGGAGAGCCATCAGCTTGTCATGCACGTCGGCTGCCATCTGAGGCATGCGTCCCTGGCGCGCCTCGCTCACAATGACTGGCACACGCACATCCTCGCTCTCATAAGTCAAGACAGGCGAAATGAAGCCCTGCTTCTGCATGATGCGGATAGCCATGAAGCGGTTGAACCATGTGTAGGCAGCCTCTTCAGCCACCTGCTTGATGCCACGAGCCTGTATGTTGTTGTAAAGCGACATCCAACGGCTGTAAAAGTCAGTCGTTACGGTGTCTCCCATAAACACGGCACCGCCCTCCATCTTCTGGGGCATTTCAGCGGGTATGCCAGTCTTCAGGTCGAAGCCTATAGCCTGCAAGCGGTTTTTTACGCCCTGCATCAATATATTTCGAGCCTCGGTAGCGAAGCGTTTCAATCTGTTAGTATCCATATTATATAGTCCTATCCTATAATAATATCGTTATTGTCATCTATATACTGCATAAGTTCGGCTTTCAATCCTGCCAAGTATATGTCCACATCAGCCTCCGAACGCATGGGTTTAATGGTATGCGTATTGAGATGCACAATCTTGCGCATTCTTGGCTTGGGCTGAGGACCGGCGGGATTTGGTGTGCTGCCACCATTACCACCAGGTGTTGATGGTGGAGGCGCAGGAATGGCGCTGTTGATTTTCTTCATCTCCTCCTCCATGAAGTCGCGAGTGTCCGCATTGGCCTGCAACGCATAGAAGTTGGAGGTGCTCGTTTTCAGCGATATGGTAATGTCGCGCTTTGCAAACTTGTCACGTGGCACATTCACCTCGTTGGCATACTGTTCAAGTTCGTCGAACACCTTGTTGTAGTTCGCCTTTATCTTGTCAACGAGTTGGGTTTTGCACTCGCCCAACTGACCATTCAACGTGCGCATCATCTTCATGTAAGACGGCATCTTGTCCCACGGTTCCTCGTCGGTAAGTATGGCACGTATGGTCTCTACAGTCTTTTGTTGTTGTTCGTCGGTGAGGAAAGCGAAGTTGTCACGATTGTCATCAATAAACTTGCGCACTTTCTCATAGTTGGGGAATTGGTCGTTATGGAGCAAGTTGATGTTCTTGCAACGGTCGAAGAGTCGGCAAGCCTCGTCGCGTGCATCAATGATGGTTTGGAAGAACTTCAGATGATCGCGTTCCGTGAGCCAACTTTCCATCAAAGCGACAGCTTCATCGATGGTATGAACAAAGGGGCATCCGCTAAGCTCACGAGACAAAGCACGGTAGCGTTTAAGAAGCGTATTAAGCATACTATCGTCTGTCTCCTTGCAATTGCGGTACAGCTCGGTGCTGTCGTTGCTACCCTTCACCGACATTACGTTGAAAATATGCTTCCAAGCATCAATGAAGTCGTTCAACACCTCCTGCGAGATAGCTTTTGCTTTCTCCACCGTGAACTTGCTGGCATCACGCACGATGTTGCGCGCCGTATCCTCACGGCTCACGTTGGGATTGTTGTTATAGTTGAATGTATACAGATGGCGACGTACCAGTTCGTTGAGATAATAGATGGTGGCATAGTCTGACCATCCGTAAGGCACCTTCGAGAACTGGCGAACCACATCAGCCACCGTCACGTCGTGAGGCGAGCGGTCGAGCCAGTCCTTGATTTTCTTCTCCGGAGTGCTGAGCGGCATATAGGGCAGCGCAGGGTCTACTGGGCGCAGAATCTTTGCCGACAGGTCTGCTCCATTTTTCGGAGTCTCGCCACCGTTGACAAGCATAGCAAACGAATAGAGTGTCTCCATGTGGCAATTGAGCAATGCCTCGTAACGTTCGGATTTCTTGTCAGTTCCAATTTGCGAAGCCGAGAGCACCGCACCGCATGATATGACAGGACAGGTGTCGAGAATATGCTGGAACTGAGGTTTTATCTCCTTTTCGTATAGTTCCTTAGCACGTTGTTGGAATATCAATTTTGTACGCTGGCGTTCTTCACTTATTGCAGGTTCTTGTGCAAAACGCTGCACACGGCAATAATACAGGAAGTTGGCACGAAGTTCAGCATTGTCCTTCAGCTGCGGATAGAGGAAATAAATGAGATGGGTGCCCTGCGACGTGTTGTTAATGCTGAAAGCAAACTGCTCGACAGAGTCGGTACCAGCGGTTGTCACAAAATCAATGCAGATGTCGGCGTTATTGCTCAGATAGTTGCGTCCGTCGATGTTGATTCCCACATTGAACGAGCGTGTGGCAAACGTCTTCTTGTTGCTTGGATTTCCGAAATGACTAAAGAATATAGATTTCAGTTCATCGCTGTAAGTATTGCTGTCCACCTGCTGGTTCTTTATGAGTTGAGCCACCTTCGACTCTTCCTCAGTATAGAACTCATAGACCTCACTTCCTGTCTCGGTTTTCGTCTTGCGGATAACTGCCTTGTCAATCAAAAACGCCAACACGGTGCTTACCTCATGCTTGATGGCAGCCTTGCTCGCGTCCACTTTGGTCATGAGAAGCGTCACTATATTGTCTATTGTGGCCAAGAAGGAAGGTTTGTCAACATCCGAGAGGTTACATATCATAAAGAGTACATATACAACCCTACGATAGAATTCCTGTTTTTCTGGGTCGGCAATGTGTTCGAGCACCTGACGTGCATTGGCAATGGCACGCTGGCCAAGATGCTGCATGGAACCCTGGAACATGGCACCAAAGAAGCGGTCGAAAGAGATAAACTCGCCAACCTCCATATCAGCGGTTTCCTTTGCTATGGAGAAGGTGATGTTGATGAGTGAACGTTCATTGCCCTTCACCTGCTTGTCGACATAGTTCATGTTGACAAACGAGTCGAGCACCTTCATGATGAGCTGAAACTGATAGGGAACGAACGGATAGCAAGCAACGAAATCTTCCTTGCTTGTATATGCTTTGTACTGACTGGGCAATATGAACTGGGCATCGAGTTTCGCCTTGTCCTCATCGAACATTTTTCCAAGCGCAATCTCGACATCACCTTTCTTTTCAAGAATACGCTTTTGGGTGATATACTCTGGCGATGTGCCTTGCAGCGATGCACGCACCTCAAAACGTCCAAGAATCTTGCCAACCTCATCTTCTGGATTGCTGGCATTGCCACCCACATTGGTCACCACCTCTTCCAAGGTCTGCTGTGCCGTACACGCAATCCAGCAGTGCGACTCACAAACTTCATCGAGACGCTTTACCAGTGACTGAAGCTGAAGCAAGAGGTCACGGTGCTCGCCAATGAACTGGCTCACCTCATCAACGAAAAACAGGATGCGGAAGTTACGATTATGCTTAGTCTCTATAAACTCCTTCATTTCTGCAGCAAATGCTTCTACCGAAACATTCACCTCGTTGTTGAGAATACGGGTACGTATGACATCCGTTGAAAGCGTAGGGTCAACCTCTTTAGCCATTTGCAAGGCAAGGTCAAGACGACCTGCTGCAAAGCGCGAGATATTGCGCTCCCAATCATAACCCTTGCTCTTCACATATTCCTTGAACTGCTGGAACTTACCGTTGTCGTCAAGAGCCTTCTCAAGATACTGAGCAAGGGCAAGGTTAAACGAATTATATCCACGCTGTGCATTAAACTGGTTCCAGAAAATGGTAGTGAACGCTGTTGTCTGATCAGCATTCACGTCATGTACGTCACCAATGTTGAACATTACCATTTCAACATCAGCTTGTGACACATACCACTTCTGCAACGACTTCAACTCAGAAACGGAAACACCTTCTTGCTCCAACTTGGATATGCCGTTTGCGTGACGCATGAGATCCTCTGTTGCCTCTATCAAGCGGATAAAAGCCATCTCACAACGCTCCTTATTCTGTGATAGACAATAACTGGCATATTTCAGGAAGTGAGACTTACCTGAACCATAGTAACCGTTGATCCATATACCGATATGGCTACCCTGATTCACCTTGATGTTGGTAAGTATGTTGTAGAGATTGATAACAATCTCCTCTGTGAAGACATATTCATCGATCTCGGTCCGCACCGTCTCGTCTGTAAGGTCAGAAGCAGATACTGCCGGGTTCACCTTGCGGTCAAGCCCTTTATCATACAAGTCCTTGAATTTCATACGCGATATATGGATTTTATTTATTAACTAATAATGTTGCACGATAGGTGTGCGAGTCTTTAAGAGTGTCAAAAAGAGAAAACGAGTTTCCCTCTTGATGACCTGGATAAAAGAGAATGATTTTGTAACGCGACGTGTCGTTGTATTTCTCGTAGCGTGTGAGGAAAACGTTGGTGCGAAGATACGGGAACATCTTGCCTATGCCATGAATAAAGACGTAAGGATGCTTGTAGCCATTGTTGGAATTAATATGCTCGTCAATTTTCTGGCTTACAAAGCTGATAAAGCTATCAGAGTTGGCCTCTGTGGTCAGTTCGTTTGTCACCATGTCGGGATGTATCTTGTCTTCCTCAAAAGTATCATCCAACAACGACGCGTCGCCAAATTTCTCATTACTGAGATACTCACAGAACACCTTGAACAAATCGAGCACAAGAGCATCTACAAAGTTTGTAGGGCGTTCAAGCTTTTCCTTGAACTCCTGAACCTGTCGGCGCATTTCGTACTCCTTGTTCGCAGGGTATTGGTATATGTAGTAGTTGTAGAATATGTTGCCACTGTGTTCGTCTTGGAACTGTGGCGAGCACAGATATTCATACAATTCTGGTATAGTCATGCTCTTCATATCTTTTACAACTTGTTTTTAATATCATTTATTTCATAAGGATAGAGAAGACAGGCTTCCATGAACCACTCCTCACCACTACGGATATAATATGCAAACTCACTTGCGTCAAGCTTAATGGCTGTCAGTTCATTGGTCTTTTCATTAAGAAGTCCAGACTGACGGAGTATAGTAAGATAGGTGCTACAGCATTTGTTCTTTGTCATGTCCGACCAACTGTCAACAAACTCATCATGGGCAGAAAGCTCATTAAGCTCCATCAGAAGATCCTCTTTCAGAAGTTTATGGTCTATGGAATTCCACTTTTTCGTTGTTACATTAAAATGAAAATCAAACACGAGCTTGTAGGTTTTCAATATCGCATAAAACAACCCGGCACGTCTTCCAGCTTCACTCATATTCGGCCAAGTTTGCCAAAAGTGAGCAGGCACAGCTGCATATCTACGCTTGAATTCCACTACAAAGCGTTTGCGCGATGCAATAGAATTGACCTGAAGAACTCTATTGTTCTCGATTTCATCCTTCAGTAGTGATTTTGAATTGGCATCCGTCAGCAAAGGAAGCATGCGCTGAAACTCATAAAAGAGGAACGTGCACCCCGTGATGGTTGTATATGGACTTTTTTTATTTTCCACCATTATATTCTCGTTATAAAATATCATTCCTCCTTAATGGACCACAGAAGATCTTTCGTATCAACTTGCAGCACCTTTGCTATTTCCACCAATGTTTCAAGTGATGGTTGTGCCCGGTTGGTACACCATTTCGAGATAGTGGCCTCACCTTTATCAAGTTGTTCGGCAAGCCATCTGTTTGTTCGTTGTTGTTCTGCCAAAACGACCTTGATTCTGTTTAATCCTTTACTATTAGCCATATTACTATACTTTTATCGGTTCAAATATAACACATTCCCATGCAAATAACGAAACGCACCCAATAAAATTGCGTTTTTAGGCAAAATATTTTCTTGATATGTGCAAACTTTAATCCTTATAACAGATAGGTTAGCGGACCCTATATATGGAGAGCTTTCAGCAATTCTCCTCGGTAGCTAAAGTGCCAAACTGAAATGGTGATTGATATGCGGTCATCTTCCAAAACTTTTTCTGAAATACTTCGGCAAATATACTAAATATTACCCAAAGGTAAGTTACCCCAGGGTAACATTCAGTGATTGTTAGCATTCCATATCAGTCCTACTATAAACCACAAGAAATAGCTAAGATGATGGGTGGGGAATCTACCCACGAAGCAAATAGTAAGAAAGTTTTGGGGATATACTGTTATAAAACTTTACCAACAAACTTATTTTGGGACACGTATCGCGGCTACAGACAGAGCCTGAGAATAGTAAACTAATTGCTGAAAGAAAATACGGGGAAGGCATGGAGAAAAACAGCATTGAGGGCTTGGCGCTTGATTTTGGGCTATGTTAAATGGATACGGAGAAAAAGTTAATGGGCCGTTAATTCATGCTAATCAACTTGCATTCGGCTAAACGGAAGATTATCTTTGTATAGTTGCTCCACTATGGCAATTTGCACCCCAGCCATCTTTGCACGAGAGGCAGGACGCAGCGGAACCAAAGAATGTAAAATATAACTCATAAAAATAGCAATGAAAAAGTTAAATTTCTTATCAATTTTCCCTGTTGGGTATCGGGAAATATCGTTCTCGTATCGACCACGTATCGATCCCGTATCGATCCCGTATCAATCCCGTATCGTTCTCGTATCATCCTCCTATCGTTCTCCTATCGTTCTCGCTTCCGAAAGCGGAAACAATACGGAAACAATACGAAGCCGATATACTTTGGAAGGGAGGACGATATGAGGATGAGGCTTAGCGGATACTTGGAGGTAGGGCTCCTAAGGTCAAAAACACGGTGTTGGCGGTGTGCGACGAATGCCTTTTGAAGGATCTTCTAACAATACGACAGGAATTTACCCCCCCCATTTAAAATCGCTCACAAATATTTTGCGACAAGAAACAATCTGTGTACCTTTGCAGCGATTTAATTTTTTAATTTAGCGTCTATGAAAAAGATTTTTGTTTGCAGCCTGGCCTTTTTGTTAGGGTCAAGTGGCGCAATGGCGCAGAGTGTAAGCGACCGAGTCGAGCTCAACGAGAAAGAAAGCGTTGGCATGGCCCTGTCCCGCTTCTCACCTGTAAAGCCAAAAAGTGAGGATGCAAACGCCTTGTTGCGTTATCCGATGTTGCGTTTGGTGCGACAAGACGAACCAACGAAGCCAAGCATTCCCTATGCGGAGCGTACATTCACGGAGCGCAAGGCCCAGCACGCCGCCCCCAACCAAGTGGGCGACATCATGCGTGCCGCAGCAGGGCGTGAGCTTTGGGGAAATGTCACTTACAGCAATGCGTGGGAATCCTACGACTATAGAGGATTCTACACTTTCGACTCCAGTGTAAACCCATTGCAGATGCAGATGCTGGGTACGAACGGCAGCTTCTACATGGAGGGAAATGGTGGAGCAGTCTTCCAGGATGGGACCCTCTACGTGGTGCGCTATGCCACCTATGGAAGTTACTTCTTCATCTACATCAACACCTACGATCCCGAGACCTTCGTCCAGATGGGTAGCACTTCGATCGAGGACGTGACCTTTGTTGCTCTCGAGACTGCCACCAATCCTGCAACGGGCAAGACGTACGGCGTGTTCTACAACAGCGATGCGACTGGCTTTGTTCTTGGAACAGTCGATTACACCACCATGACACGCAAGGATTTCGGCGCTCTAGAGCACCCCTACGTCGCATTGGGCGTGACCAAGGACGACGTGATCTATGGTGTGGCAACCGATGGCAACCTTTATCGCATCGACCAGAGCACCTGCGAGGAAATCCTGATCGGCAGCACTGGCGTGGAGCTTCTGCTGAGCGACGGCGGCCACTACGGCCAAAGTGGCGAGATCGACACGAAGACGGGCATTTTCTACTGGGCTTGTAAGGACGCCCAAAAGAACGCTGCCCTCTACACGGTTGATCTGCAGACGGGTGCGGCTACGAAGTTGGCCGACTTCCCGGGACAGGAGACGGTCTATGGCCTCTATGTGCCTCCCGCTCCTGCCGAAGACGGTGCCCCTGCAGCGGTCGAAAACCTGAATGCATCCTTCACGGACAACTCGCTTGTAGGTAAGGTGGCGTTCACAGCCCCAACAGCCACCTATGCTGGAGGCACGCTCAGCGGTCAGCTTTCCTACTATGTCATGGTAGGCAATGATACGCTGGCTAC
>ENA-ORMS01001145-ORMS01001145.1-human-gut-metagenome-genome-assembly--contig:-NODE-1145-length-22789-cov-4.181138_pt1 | contig 22789 bp, 19 predicted proteins | sample MGYA00242104_ERZ508997 | MGnify/ENA primary metagenome ERZ508997 (study PRJEB26280, sample SAMEA2338704) | human gut metagenome | biome: human gut; feature: human-associated habitat; material: faeces... | reverse complement strand
GTACATCAGAATAAGACATATCGGTTTCTACAGCCAGGATATGCCTGTCAGAAAGCTTATGAAATTGTTTAAGATGTCTTTTATGTTCTTTATCAGTTATCATTTTTCTGCTCCTTAATATTATCTTAATCACTGTAGATACAAAATATCCTCTAGACCATAAAATACCGTATCCTGCAGAATTATATTAATTGTGGGAATGCCTTGAATAGTTCAATAGCACTTATATCTTTAAAAGTTTTTGCAACATCACAGGAAGCAGCAGTTTGTGGTACATCTACAAAGATATGTATATGGTCAGGCATCACTTCAAGTGCCTTAATATGATATGTATCCTCATACACCGGAAGGCCTTCATACTTTTTGCGTTCTTCCTCGCTCAATGGTGATATTGCGCCGCAGGAGTATGGGCAAACAATAATATCGTCTGCATTAAGCTCATCAAAAGACACAAGTTTAAAGGTTTTGCCTTTGCTGAGCGCAAGATCGATACACTCAATTCCACTAATAAGGCTTCCTCCACCGCCCGTGCCAAGAATGGCGCCGCCGTAAAGAATATCCAAAAGATCTTCTCTGTTTAAGATTTTCATAATTGCTCCTTTCTTGTTACGCTGCCATATGGCAGTAATAGTTTTAGTAGTTTAGTGTGGTTAGGAAACAATAGCCTTCAAAAGCGCAGGCACTACCACCCGAGGCACAAATACCTGCTTACCTGATGCTGCCTGAATCATTTTACCGGCTTCCTCCGTGAACCCCATGCAATCCGTCATAAGTATATCTACGTCGCTATCGCGGAACGATGCTGCAGCCGCTTCAATTTGCTCCCTTGTTTCATATGGTGACGCAGCGCGGATGCGCGGAGAAAACTCGCTATAATAGGCCTCCGAAGCTGCAATTTGCTCAGGCTTGGGTACAATGGCGCCCAGCCGCTTTACGCCCATTGCCCTGAACAGTGAGAAAAGAATTTTTTCCGGAACAAAAACGGGCATACGCATATCCGGAATGTCAAAATGACCGGTGCAAAGTATCAACGCAGCAACAGACCCGCCTTTCTCTGCCTCTATCAAGCGTTCATTTACAAGGCGAATCGCATTATGCTCTGCTATGTGCACCTCCTGCCCCGTGTGAATCGAGCTGATAATAAACATCTCGCTTCCTTGAGGGGCAAGCTTCTCAACGTCCGCCTCGCTCATTTCATCCAGAATGCCATGAATTTCCACGTCGCATACCGGTGAAAGCGTGCTAAGTATATCATGCATTTCTGATTCAGCATAACTTTGCCCCATTGTGACAACTGTTACTTTTTTCCGCATATATTCTCTCCTTTCTTTTTGTTAAAATGAATGCAGGAAACGTAATGTGCATCATTCAGATAAATCGGCTCCGGAGTCCAGCTCTTGCATTCTTCGCATGCTTCCGCACAGCGGGTATGGAAAGCACAGCCTGAAGGTGGATTAATCGGACTCGGAATTGCACCTTCCAACGTAGTCAACTGATCCATACCCAACTTTTCAAATTGGGGTATGGCGTTAAACAGTGCCTTGGTATACGGGTGCTGCGGATTGCTGAATACCTCCGATGCAGGGCCAAACTCCGCAATTTTACCAAGATACATTACGGCGATTTTATTGGCCATTTGGCTTACTACGCCAAGGTCATGCGAAATCAGTATGTTCGTAAGCTGGAATTTTTCCTTCAGTTCGCGCAGAAGCTCCAGTATCTGTGCTTGAGAAAATACATCAATGGAGGATGTAGGTTCATCCAGCACCACGAGTTTAGGATTTGATGCGAGCGAACGGGCGATTGCGATGCGCTGTCGCTCTCCACCGGAGAATTCATGCGGGTATTTATGTGCATCATCACGATTGAGGCCTACCATCTCCAGCAACTGCACAACTCGCGCAAGGCGCTCCTGCCCATGCAGCTTTTCATATGCGTCCAACGGTTCGGCCACGATTTCTTTTACGAGCCAGCGCGGATTCAGGGACCAGTACGGATCTTGGAATACTATCTGCACGTTCTTCTTGAATGCATTTCGATTCTTATGTTCATCCGAAAATACATCCTTGCCGTCAAAATATACCTTCCCGTCCGTAGGATCATATAGATTTAAAATCGTGTTAACCAAAGTGGATTTACCGCATCCGCTTTCGCCGACAATGCCCAGTACCTCGCCTTTATTCAGGGTGAAGCTTACATCATCCACGGCTTTGAGGCTCAACTTCTTATTCTTTTTCTTAACATCAAAGTATTTTTTCAGATGCTCTACGCGCAGCAGCTCCTCGCCTGTCTCCACTTCCTCTGCGGGTGCTGTATGCAGCCGTGCGGCATCCACAAGCATACGCGTATATTCCTGATCCGGCGCATGTATTATCCGCTCCGTTTCGCCTTCCTCAATTATGCGTCCTTCATGAAGTATGCCTATTCTGTCACAGAACGCGGAAACAAGGCTCATATTGTTAGCGATAAAGAGAACCGTAATGCCCAGCGTTTCCTGCAACTCCTTGAGCAGCTTTAGGATGCTTGCCTGAATGGTTACATCAAGATTGCGTGTGGGTTCGTCCGCTATGAGGAACTCTGCGCCGCAACAAAGCGCAAGTGCAATAATTATACGTTGACGCTGTCCGCCGGAAAGCTGATGCGGATATTTTTTAAGGGTACTTTCCGCATCCACCAGCTTTACCATGTCCAGCACCTTATATGCATACTCAGTCGCTTCCTTGCCATGAAGTCCACGATTCGTGCGGATTACATCATCCAACATCTGGCCAACGGTAAACACGGGATTCAGGCAGGACATGGGATCCTGGAAGATCATTGCTATCTTTTTGCCGCGAATGCTTGACTGCATCTTATGCTGACTGTATGTAAGTATATCTTCGCCGTCCAGCATGATGGAGCCCTTTGTGATTTCTCCCGGCGGGCATTGCAGCAGTTTAAGAATCGTAAGCGCAAGGACGGTTTTTCCCTGTCCGCTTTCGCCGACAATGCCGTATGTTGTTCCCTTTTCAATGGCGATATGCTCTATATTCAGAACTTCCTTAACGCCTTCGGATGTTTTATGCCTGACCTGCAGGCCGTTCACTTCAAAATAGCTCACGGATGTTCCTCCTCATTTCTTACGTGTTTTGGGGTCGAGTATCTCACGCACACCATCACCCAGCAAATTGAATGCAAGCACGGTTATGAAGATGGCAATGCCCGGGAACATGCTATACCACCAAATATCCGGGAAGTAGTTGCGTGAGGTGCTTATCATCAGTCCCCATTCCGGAGAAGGCGCCTGCGCACCAAGGCCGAGATAGCTCAGCGACGCAATGGTAAGAATAACACCGCCCATATCCATGGACGCCTGCACCACAACGGGTGAAATCGTATTGGGAATAATATGCTTGGCAACTATCTTCCACTTCGGCGTGCCGATGGTTTCCGCAGCCTGAATGAATTTGCGCTCTTTAAGCGAGATTGCCTGACCGCGTACAATGCGCGTATACCACGGCCACCATGCAAGCGCAATGGCGAGAATGGCATTATTCAAGCTTGGTCCCAGCATGGAAACAAGCAGGATTGCCAAAAGCATGGGCGGAAAGCTAAGGAAAATATCAGTAATGCGCATGATTACTTCATCTACCGCGCCGCCGGATGTACCTGCAACGGCGCCGAGCGGCACGCCGATAACCAACGACAAGGCTACCGCAAGAACGGCCGTGCTAAGCGATATCCTCGTTCCGTAAAGAACTCGACTAAAAACATCGCGCCCGAGCTCATCCGTTCCGAATAGGTGCGCCGAAGAAGGGGGCTGGAATTTTTCCGAAAGGTTTGTTTTGTCTGCTATATCCTGCGGGTAAGGAACAATTACGGGAGCAAGCAGAGCAATAACCAAGATCAGTATCAGTGCGATGACTGCCGCCATTGTAAGCGCGTTTTTGCGCAGCATGAATATCATGTCCCGCAGCTCTTTAATTGTCGGCCGAAGAATATCCTTCATTTTCTGATTCATGTTGTCCTCCTTACAGCCGTATGCGCGGGTCAAGCGCAATGATGATATCCGCAACAAGATTAAGTATTACATAGAATATTGCAGAGATAATTGCAATACCCATAATTGCCGGATAATCCAGCGTAGTAACCGATTTGCTGACGTAGCTTCCCAACCCCGGCCAACTGAAAATTGTCTCCGTAAGAAATGTATTGGTCAGCGAGTACCCCATTGACAACGCAACAACCGTTGCGGTAGCGCCGAGGGAGTTCTTCAGCGCATAGCGCCAAAGCACCTTGCCTTCCCGTACACCGTAGGATTTTGCGGCGGTTATATAGTCCTCGTTTAGAATTTCAAGCAGCGCAGAGCGCGTCATGCGTGCAACGAGTCCGATAGGATAAAGCGCGATTGTAAAACCGGGCATAATAATATGCACAAAAGCGTCTCCCAGCAATCCCCATGATCCGGTCAAAATACAGTCGAGAATTAGCATACCCGTAACATTCGGTACATCGTAAAGCAACGATGAACTGATGCTTATGCGTCCGCCGAGCGGCAGCCAGTTTAGGAGACGGTAAAATACTAACTGAAACACCATTGCTACCCAGAATGTGGGCAGCGAAACTGCACCTATTGAGAAAAAGCGCGTGAAATGATCCAGCATTTGTCCGTTTTTCTTTGCGGAATAAATTCCCATTGGTATGCCCACAAACATCGCAAATAGGAAAGCCACCAGAACAAGCTCCATAGTTGCGGGGAAATAGCTTGCAAGCTCTTTTGTAATGAGTTCCTTAGTACGCAGGGAACGACCGAGATCGCCCGATAGAAGATCCTTCAAATATTTTACATACTGCGTTACCAACGGTTTGTCCAGCCCAAGCTCAGCAATAGCCTGCTTACGCTGTTCTTCCGTTGCGCGTTCTCCGGCCCATTTGCCGGCAACGTCCGAGGGGACAACGCGCGTGATGAAGAACGTAATGGTGACTACGCCCAGCAATACAATGAGGCCGTTAAGTAATCGTTTTATAATATATTTAACCATATGTTCAGCATTCTCCTTTGTTATGCAGAGGGGGCGGCGCCCCCTCTGCAGGTGTGCCTAATGCCCTTTAATCGAGCAATTTATTTATGGGTTATGTTGAAATAAAGCGTAGAGTTGGGGTATGCCGGGTTATAATAGAAGCCTTCTATCTCCTTGGAGACAACATAGGTGATCACTTGGTCATAGATCGGAACCATATACGCGCCGTCCAAAACTCCCTTCTGTACTTCTTTATACAGTTCCTCTGCTCTGGCGCGGTTCGTAGCGGTCAGCCGCATAGCTTCCTCGATCTTCGCGTCCCACTCGGGGTTTTTGATATAGCTTAAGTTAAAGGATGGATGTTCCTGAGAATGCACCATGCTCTGGAACCAGCTGGCGGGGTCTGCACAATCCGGCCACCATATCATAACAAATACATCCTGCCTGTCCTCCGGACGTGTGGCGCGCGCATGTTCAATATGGGCATCCCAGCTGCGCTCACGGATTTCTATATTGATGCCAATTTCTTTAAGATAGGTCTGCCAAAGCTGTGCAAAATCTTTGTATTCGGTAATACCGGACTGGATGGCAAACTCAAGCTTAATAGTGCTTGCATCAATACCGGATTTTTCAAGGCATTCCCTTGCCTTATCCAAGTTGAATTCGTATTGCGTACAGTTCTCGTCATACCCCCAAAGGCCGGGCGTTACAAGGCCGTGTGAAAGCTGTCCGCGGTTTTCCAGCACGCCGCTGATAACCTCTTCATACGGGAACGAGTAAGCAAGCGCCTTGCGGAATTCCTCGTTACTGCAGGGCTGCTTTTCACTGTTGAAGAAAAGCAGAATATTGTTATAAGTATTCACATACTTAACATCAACCTTTTCGTTCGATTTCAGCGCGGCTATATCCGTTGTGGAAAAATTGTAAGAAATCTGGGCATCGCCCGTTTCAAGTAGCTGACGGCGAGTGCCGCTTTCCATATACTTCTTAATAACAACTGTTTTATAGGAGTTTTCCTTCCATTCTCTCCAGTATCCGTCATATGCGGTAATTATTACCTGATCGCCGGTAACAAGGCTCTTTACGACATACGGACCGGAGCCGCCGTCATTTCCTTCTTCGCTGTTGAACCAGTCGCTATCCCTGTCGCATGCGCTTTCCGACATAATGTAAGCCGCGTAAGCAGCCGACGCGAGCAGGTCTACCGATGTAGGTGAGGAACAGTTGAAGCGGACAACATAGTCGCTTACCACTTCAATATTTTCTATATTGGCCCATATGAAAGAAGCACCTTTGCCCAGTCTAATAGTGCGATCAATGGACTTTTTGACTGCATTTGCATTCATTTTTGTGCCGTCATGGAAGTTTACATCCTCACGCAGTGTAAAATCCCATACCGTGCCTTCATCATTATGTGTCCATGAAGTGGCAAGATATGGCTCCACTTCACCGGTCTGATCGTTATAACGGGTTAGTGTTTCATATACATTTTGGAGGACGCATACGCCGTTGGAATTTTCCACACTGGGATCCAGTGTCAGGTATGGTTCCTGGTCATAGGCATAGTAAAGAATTGCGCCCGCAGTAGTACCGCCGCCCTGTCCGCAGCCTGCAAAAAGCGAAGCCACCAGGATAACGGCAAGTATCAGTACTATACTTCTTTTCATGGTTTCCTCCTAAAATAATGTTATTTATTTGAGCGCTGTATCGCAAATATAAGCGACGGCAGGCGTTCATTCGTAATTCAAAGCGTTGCGTTCCGCAACATTGTTTCGATCTGTTGTTTTATTCCTATATGCAATCAAAGTTCTTAAGCGGGTATCCGATACAGATACAACTCGGTTCCATCTGCTTGACAACCTCATCTTTTAATATATTCTAAAGCTTAAAGTTGCTTGAATGTCAACACCTTTTTTGATATAATTTGTAATATACAATAAATAATGCGGAGGACAGCAGTAAATGTGGGATAAGGAGAAATATAAAACGGTAAACATTTCAACCATTTCGGAAACATTAGGCATTCCCGCCTCAACACTGCGCTACTGGGAGTCCATGGGCTTAATCTCTTTAAGTCGGTGCGACAACAACTACCGCGAATATACATATTCTTCACTGCTGGATCTAAGCGATATATATTATCTGCGTAAGCTCGGAATTTCCGTCAAGGCCATAAAAGAATATCAAACGTTTAGCCTTGAGGACAGCAAAGCCGTGTACTTAAACAAGAAAACAGAGCTTGAAGCAGAGATCAACAGTTTAAGTAATACCTATAGCATGCTGCGCAAAACGCTTAACTTAATGGATGAATTGGAGTATATTCGGGAGCATCCTTACAAGGAATCACGGCCGGATATACCGTTTCTGCTCAATCACTCCAAACTTTACGACAAAGAAGTGTGGGAAAAACACTTTTCCGGACAATATCAGTTTGCAGGAGTGCGCTTGGGTCCGCCGAATTGCGAATGGGTTTGGGGATGGGCTGCAGAATCCCGCAAGCCTGATGAGGAGCTTGCATGGACCTTTGCGGAAGGAGACCGCCACTTTGTGCAGTTTATCCTTCGCATTGACGTAAAAGACCGCAAACACACCAATTTAGACGAAGCAATAAATTACCTGAAGGCCCGCGGTTATAACATTGGTGAAATCATTGTGCGATATATCACAATCGCTTGTGAAGGCCAAACACGCTGGGATTATTATAAGGCATGGATAGAGATTATTTAACTATAAATAAGCTATTACAAATCATATGCCAATGCATCGCGCCGCTTCTGCAAATCGGCTATTATGTCGTTTATGTATTCTTCGGGCAGCGCAGTTGATATATCGATTGCTGTATGCACCGCCGTAATATTACTGAGATAATAGCTTACCGTCCCGACTAACTTTATAAGATCCTCATCGGCGGTGTTTAAGGGATATGTGTTTTTAACGTACATTTTACCGCTCCCGTTCATTGATTATAATTGATGATATGAAAACAAAAGGCAGAAGCTGTTACCCTTCTGCCTTTTGCCGTTGTTGTTATGTTGTTTTTTATTTACCCGTTAGGGCATGACTTAATTATAGCACGGAAAACCGAATATGCAAGTTCAGATTTCTTTATATTACCTTATAATGCGAATTAGATGCAAACATCAGTGCTTAGCTGCACAATGGCGGTACATCAGCATAGTCGTTTTGCACTTGTATCGCTATACATGAACTGCATTTCGGCTGTCCATTCTTTCTGCCTTATACCCTCTTTTTACGCTTAAAAGCAACAAAGAGTGCAATGCCGGCTACAAGCAACACTATAGGCAGTATTATGCTGTCCTCGCCGCCGGTAACGGGCATTTCAGCCGTAGGCGGAGTAGGCACGTTTGAACCGGGCCAACCTGGGTAGGGGTTACCGCCATTGCCGCCCGGATTGCTCGTGGGCTTTACAGTCGGAATAGGAGCCACCGTCGGACTGGGTGCTATGGTCGGCGTCGGCTCGACTGTTGGAGTGGGCTCCACCGTCGGTGTGGGCGCTACGGTCGGTGTGGGCTCAACCGTCGGAGACGGTTCTACAGTAGGTGTAGGCTCTACTGTAGGAGTGGGTTCGACAGTAGGAGTAGGCTCTACGGTCGGACTGGGTTCCACAGTCGGAGTAGGTTCGATTGTGGGAGTAGGATCAGTCGTAGGAGTAGGATCTACCGTAGGAGTAGGATCTACCGTCGGAGTAGGATCTACCGTCGGAGTAGGATCTACCGTCGGAGTAGGTTCTATCGTCGGTGTAGGCTCAACCGTAGGGGTAGGTTCTACTGTTGGAGTAGGCGTGGGATCTCCACTGGCGGGGCTTACGGAAACGGATACGGAATCAGCCGATATAGCGGGGCTATCGGTACCGGGAACCATTACGCATTCCCTAAGGCCTGAGGTAAATGCAGCCTGAGATTCGTTTGTTATGTCGCTCTTGGCGGTAAAGGTCAGGGTCATTATAACGCCTGCGGGGAGAGTTTGATCAAGGTTCATATCGAACCAGTTAATCTCAAGATAGTTATCGGGCGCGGTACCTTTTATAAGGTCTGCGCTGAGGTTGCTGCTCACAGAATTGCTGCCCGTAAGTTCGAACAGGTTTCCGTTAAAGCCCACTGTGAACGTGGCTGAGGCCATATTGATTATAGCCTCCTCAAGCGTAAGCGAAACGTTTACGCTTTCGCCCGCCTTTATGGCGGCGTTATCTACGCTTGGCGTAAGGCTTTGCGCCAATGCACCGGCTGCAATGCCCAATACCAGCGCAATTGCCAGTACAACAGAAAATAGTCTTTTTTTCACTTTATGTATTCTCCTTTATCAGTTGGCACTTGCGGGAAAACTGCTTATCTTTCCCTTGCAGTAAAGAATTATGTTGCCGGCATCGCTTGAGGTGACCTGTCCGTCGCCGTTTACGTCTGCCGCAAGAAGCTGCTCAGCGGTAAGCTCAGTCTTACCCTTCAGGTAAAGTATGACTATACCCGCGTCGGTGGAAGTTACTTCGCCATCGCCGTTCACATCGCCGTACAATAGCGGCATTACTTTGCCGCATACGCTGCACTTGGTCTTGTCACCGTTGCCGCGGATATGGTGACGGGTCTCGGTGGGGCATTCCACATAGTAGAACCTTATAATGTCACCCTTCTTGAGAATATACTGGTCAAGCCTTGCCTGAGTTGTCTCATCAAGCATGGGAGCAGAACCGTTCACGGTGAACATCCAGCCGGACCACGGGCCGTACTTCTCATCGGCCAAGCCAAGGGTTATGCCATCAGGCGAAGTTACCGAGTTAAGGTATGAACCGTTGCCGGTATAGGTGTAGCCGTTTTCGGTTATGGCTGCAACGATGGCATCCATGCCGGTCTTGTAATCTTCGCTGTTGCAGATATAGGTATAGCTGAAGTCAACAAACTCGCTGTTTATGGCGTTGCCGTCCATGTTTACGGTAACGCTTATAGTCTCGGCATTGGGATTATCTATACCTTCGGTGCCTATGACCTTCACAACTATGCTTATGGGTTGCTTGTAGAACTTGGCAAACTGAGCATAGTCGGCATTGTCTTTGAACTTCTCGTAGTACTTTGAATACTCGCTGTAAGAAAGCACGCTGTCTATCTTAACGCTGGTATTGTACTGCGGCTTAGTCAGCAGCAGGTTTTCGTGCTTAATTACCGTATCCTTGCTGGAGCGGAAGCAGCGGTACTTTTCGGAAGCATACCAGCCGTCTATGCTGTCGGCCTTAACGCCAACGCCCTTGGCATCATCGGCCGTGCGGATGAATTTGTATCCGTCTCCATCGGGAACTATCTCGATGAAACTCCACATATCGCCTGTTATGTTGTCCTTAGCGGAGTTGGCCTTCTTTATGCCGTCCCAATACACTTCCTCTGTGCAGACCTTCTTCATGAAAGCTGCCGCGGTATCAAGATCGTTCTGGGTAAGCGGCTGCACGGTAACTTCTATGGCTGCGCTTGCGAGCACATCGGTGGCTTCGTCTTCGCCGCTCGGTCTATCCAGTATTTGTATAGTGATGGTAACGCTTTTGGCTTCACGGCCGGGCAGCGGACGATAGGTCAGCACGCGCGCTGCGTTGTATACATCGGTGGAACTGATAACGTCCTCGTTGCTGCTGGTGATCTTTATCGGCGTATATTTGCCGTCAAAGCCCTTGTTATAAAGCTGCATACTTAGCGCACTAAGGTCCTTGGTAGTAAAGAACTGAATGTCGCTTGCAACGTTGGCCTTATCGATATTGCTGTCGTTACGCGGATTGGTAAGCGCGTCTTCGGTTTCCAGCATCTTGTTCAGCAGTTCCTGATAATCTACGTCCTTTTCAACAACGCTGCCCTTTATGGTAACGTTGTAGGTTTTGTAGAGATACAGGTCGTCCCTGCCGCTGTAAGTGAGTTTAAGCGTAAGCACTACGGCAGTATCGCTGCTTGGTATGCTTACGGTAGCCTTGTAGGGTGAGAAGTAAGGATAGCTTACTTCTGAAATGGCAATGTCCTTGCTGCTGCTCTGCCATGTTGCGGTGGCCCAAAGTTCAAGGTCGGTGGAACTGCTGTAATCAACCTTGCTCTCATCTACGCCGGCCTTTACGGGGTATTTAGGCAGCTTGGTAAGATCCTCGGCCTTTTCAATGGTTGCGGGTATGTTTATCCTGTCCGCAACGGCCTTTAGGGCCGCCTTAGCCTTGGCTTCGTCCAGACCCATGCCAAAGTTACAGGCAGTGGTTTCCTTGTTGAAAGTCTTGTAGGTCAGAACGAATACAGGACGCACATAGCCTGTAGCGCTGGAGGTGCTGCCTTTTTCATTCCATTTGTATATCAGGGTGCCGTCATCAGCAACGCCAACATAGTTATAGCTTGAATAGTTGTCTTTTGCACCGGCCTTTACGGAAACGGCAACGTCGGTTATGCTGGCGGCGGTCAGTTTGGCCTGTATCATGGTAAGGGCGTTAGAGTCCTTGCCATAGGTGGGCAGATAGGTTCCGCTTATGGCTTTCTCGGCTGCGGTAAGCTTAGCGTCGGCTTCCTTCTCCTCTTCGCTCTTGGCTTCGGTCCAAACGGCGTAAAGGTTGAAGGGTTCGTTATCTTCGCTGCCGTCTCCCCAATCATCTTCTTCCCAATCGCGCTTTATGGTTGCACCATCGGCATAAGCTATAGTTGAACCATAGCTGCTGGTAGCCCAGCCTGCAAAATCGTATCCGGGACGGCTATATGCGCAAGAGTTGAGCTTAACATTCTCACCGAACGGCGCAGGCTGATCCGCCATTGTACCCGTTACAGAGGATTTGTCGGAATACTTTATATTGTATTTTATTATGTACTGATATCCGCGCCACTTGGCTATGAGCGTTACCTCATCGCCCATGGTGCTGAAATCCGTATCCTTGGTAACAGCCGCGCCAAAGCGGGCGTCTCCCTCACCGTCAAGCTTGATATACCAGCTTTCAAGCCGTTTATCGGTGGGCATATAGCGCTCTGCCAAGTAAGGCAGATTGGTATACACCTTGCCGGGTACTACGGTTTTGTCGTTGATGGTCTGCGTATAGCCGTTGCCGTCGAAATGTACGGTTATGCCCTTCTCCCAATGGGCATACATTGTGAAGCCGTTTTCGGCATCTTCAACGGTGAACTTCTTGTTGGATGGAGTAACTTCATTGCCGCCTTCGGGGGCGTCATACCAGCCGAGGAATATCCAGCCTGTGCGTACCGGGTCGGCAAGGCTATCCTGCTTATACTTGCCGTCATTCTGACGCACATAGTTATAATGGGAACCGACCATGCCTACGCGCGTGATATTCTCAGCGCCTTCATAGTTGTAATCTACGGTGATATTGACGGGATTGCCCTTCCACGTCACATACAGAGTTATGACTTTGTCCTGAACATTTGTAAGGTTCTTTACCTTGCCGCCATCCTGTACGGTGGGAGTCATATAGCCTTTATATGTGCTCCATCCGCTGAATGTGTAGCCCGTGCGGGTAAACCTGCCTTCGGCAAGAGGAATTGTTACTTCCTGGTCATAGGTTGCAGAGATACTATCCATGCTGCCTTCGCCGCCGTCAGCATCAAATGCTATGGTATAGGTTATGGGAGCCCATTTGCCGGTGTAGGTTATATCCTCATTTATGATGGTTTCTGCGGTAAGCTGAGTTCCATCATCGTTGAACCAACCGACGAATATATAGCCGGTGCGCTTTACTGCATCGGGAATATTGGTCGCGCCTATCTGTGCACCCTTAGCAATGGCAACGGTTTTGTCTTTGGTAGTACCGTAATTATAATTAAAAGTTACGGTAACGGCGTCGGCCCACACGGCATAAAGATCCATAGCTTCTTCGGTTTCTATGGTCGCCTTGTCGGCATAAACTATTTCGCCGTCTGCACTGGTGGCCCAGCCGGCAAACAGTTTGCCTTCGCAGGTGAACGTGTTGGCGTTGAGCACGCCTTTGCCGCAATATATGTTCTGCGTGGCGGTTTCATCAGTGCCGTTGTTGGCATGCAGCGTTATAATAGTGGGCGCGCCTGCAGCAAAGCTGCGGATATAGACGCAGTCGTCATTTTTGTCGCCGCTGCTGTCTTTCTTATAAACTATGGTTATTACATCGCCGCTCTTGGCATCGATTTCAAGCCGCGTCCAATCTATTACGCCGCTCACGCCGTTCACAAGCGTTTTGCTTCCCTGAGTGATGGTCAGCTTATCATAGTTTTTTTCTGTAGAAACCTTATATTCAAAGATAAGGTTTGTATCGGCGGTCATGGTAAGCTGCAGCGTGCTGGAACTGCTTGATTTGCCCTTATTGCCGCTCATCAGCACATCTTCGCCGTCAAGCGTGGTTACTTTCCATTTTTTAGTGCTGTTAGGCGAGCCCGGTTCGGTTTCCGCTATGAGCGGGAGTCCGGCGAAAAAGTCGCCGAATGTTTTGTTGGCTGCGAGTGCGGATGCCGGCAGTAGGCTTGCAAGCATCAGCAGCACAAGCAGCAGGGACAGAAGTTTTTTCTTCATTGCTGTTTAATACCTCCTAATTTATGTGTTTCCGCGGTCATTAGAGGCGCTTTTTATAATAAAAAAGCCAACGGGATCCATACAGATGATATGCTTCCGCATGGTATCTTCGTTGGACTTCGGTTCTTCCGATAGTCCGGCCTCACAGCCGTAAAACTTTTCTGAATTTTAGTTGTGCGTCACTTGATTTGGACGCTTTTCTGCACCTCGGCATGGACGGGTTGTCCGCCTTTTACGGTGATAACAATATGGCCGTAATCCATCTCCCGCATCAGCCTAAGTACTTGATAGTCCTGAGCTGTTATAGCCTTTGCCTCATTTTGCGTGCCTGTGCTCTCCGCCCGGTCTTGTTCCATGAGCTTTATCGCGCTCCTTTCTTTTATCTTAAGGTATTTTTCTCCGCTAAAAAAGACCCACACATGCCGTGCGGATCTTGTCTTTATTGATTTACACCAACAAAAAAGCAGCTTCCCGGTGACGGCAGGAACCATACGATCCTATAACGTATCTGACTTATCCCATAAAGGGCATCACAGTGACCGACTCGCGGGGCATCTCACCCACTTCCGTCTCCGAACCTATTCGGAAGGATCAACAGTTGATATTTAGCTTTTCAAGCGGCAGACACCGCTTTTACGTATATATGTTACAGCATATTTGCGGAATATACAACCCCTTGGGGGATATTATTTTTCGTATATGTTTACGGTTGGTGATGTACTCAATACGCTAAAATGTTTACCTATTGTCTTCAATGCATATCATTATAAACCTATCAACTTCCTCTTTGCCTACGCCTGCAGCATTCGCAGCATATTCGGCCGATGAGCCGAAGCTGCTGTCGAGCGTATCGAGCGCAGCCGTGAGCCAGCATGGGCAGGCAGCGAAGAAGCCGAGTACATAGCTGGCGGCAGCTTTGTCATTCCCGCTTTTTGCCATGGCAAGCGAGTAGGCCTGAGCAAGCTCATGCTCAAGCGTTTCGTTTGTGCGCATGTAGTCGGCATATATTGCTGCATCATCTGCGCCAAGCAGCCTAAGGAGCAACGCTGCTACTACGCCGGCGCGGTCTTTACCCGTTGCACAATGGAACAGCACAACTCCCCTTTCGGCATTAGCGGCGCGTATTATTCCGCGTATGCATACGGCAGTGTTTTCAGAAAAAACTATGCTGCGGTATACCTCCCTCATCCTTTCGCTTGCGCTTTGCTCACCGCGGTAGTAACCGGCAAGTATATCGTCCACCTTATCTTCAAAAGTACGTTTGCTTTGGGTGAATTTCCTGCGTCCGCTTTCAGAAACCTGAATATGAATATAGTCCGCGCCGGGAAAAGCAGGATCTGGATGGAAACTGCGTTCGTTTTCGCTGCGCATATCGAAAACCGCGCTGAGTTGACCAAGAGCCGCAGTATTGCTTATACGCCACAATGCGCCTGAGCGTATCAAGCGCATTGGTTTTACCATTCCGTTTTTTGTGCGTATCCCGCCCAAGTCTCTGAGGTTCGGGCATTCGGTTGTATTGAGCATAGCTTTATTCACCAAAGTAACGGTACAATACTTTTACAAATTCGGGTATGTTCTGCTTCACACACGCTGCGGAATTGCTGCGCACCATTTGAAGCTCGTTATCAAGGCATTCCCCTGCGTAATTCAATAGCTGCACAACGCTGATAGCATTGCCGGTAACATTGCCGTAAAGCGAAGCGATGGTTTCAAGTGCTTCCTTGCGGTTTATAAGGGCAAAAGCGGAGAATATGCATATGCCCATGTTTTCAAGAAGGAATATCTGCCTATACAGCATATCAAGATCGTCTATTTCGCTTAATTCCGGATATAGCTTGCCAAGATCCAGCCTATGCGCCGAATCGTTGGTATTTGCAGGTTTTGTTATGCGCCGCTGTATTGAAGCGTTGTCGCGGTAAAGCGAGCCTATTGCCACAGTTCCGCTGCCTAACAGCCGCCCGGTTATGCTGCCGCGCTCTATTTCACCAATAAGCCCCATAAGCCTCTCGGACGAAGGCGTTTCTCCATTAAGCTCAATATACATGGCCGCGGTATACACAAACTCGGTTGTGTTAAGCCCAAGCGCCATTCCGCGTTTTGAAAGGGCAAGCGCTGTATCGGCACGCTCACTTTCCCCCATCATGCCGAAGCAATGCTCCATAGCCGCCTTAACTTCCGATTCTTCCGGCGCGGAGAACACATGCCCGTCTGCAGCGGTATGCCTGTTCAGGCAGCCGATTACGCACCCGGGCGCGCAGCAGTAGTTTAATCTGCTGCCATTATTGCGTTTACCGTGCGCACGGCGTTCGGGTATTTCAGGTATGGCATTGCGGCTTTTGAGCAGATGCAATATGGTTATCGATCCAAGCCCGGGCAGCGCCCCGCCGCATATTTTGTCGGACAGTATCATTCCGGCAAGCTTCTTTGAATTGGCCTGCAGTGCGGCCTTATTCGCACAGTGCTTGCCAAAGTATGCTTTGCCGTTGATAACTATCGCCCGTATGCCTTTGCTTGCGGCAACATCGCCGAAGCTGCTGCGCGGGCAGGTGAAGCGCGGAGTGCCTTCGGGATATGTTGTAAAAAGTGCGCCGAGGGGCAGCAGCATGTCGGCCGCCCGGCCGGTACCTATGGCTGCGCAGTTACCACCGAACGTTGAACGTATGTATTCAACTATATCGTTGCAGCTTTTGCCCTGAAGCTGAGGCATATGCCCTATCCGTATGCCTGATGCATCGACCATTATTACGGCATTGCCATCGGAGTATTTGCCCGTTAGCACAAGAGCGTCTATGCCAAGCGAAGCAAGCTTCTGAGGGAAATCACCCGATATACTGGATACGGCAACAGCGTTATTACCCATGGCTGCAACGCTTGCGCGGTTTGCGCAGGGTGCGTTAGTGCCTGTTAAAAGACCGCAGACTATCGCAAGCGCGTTTCCTTCATCAAGCCTTGAACAGCCATCCTTTGCATATTGCCGTACAAGCTTCATAGCAAGGCCGCGTCCATAGTGTTCGGCAGGCGTGGGCATCTCGCTTATGCTGTTCGTATTTAGGTTGATGACGATTGTTTTGCCCACGATTTACTTATCCTTTCCCTTCAGATGACCGCCGGGAGCGCCGTAGCGCACCTGCTGTATCTGCGCCATTATGGAAACGGCTATTTCCTCCGGCGTTTCGCCGCCTATATCAAGGCCTATTGGCGTATAAACAGTGCTCAGTTGTTCTTCGCTTGCACCCTGTGCGGTAAGCTTAGCGAAAAGTGCGGCTATCTTTTTGCTGCTGCCTATCATGCCTATGTATGCAGCGTTTTTATCAAGCACACCTGCAAGTGCGGCGCCGTCGTGCGCATGGCCGTGCGTAGCGATAACATAATACGCACCATCCGGTATATCCATGGCCTTTATTTCGGCTTCAAAATCCTTTACACGCACAAAGCGGCCTGCCGCGGCAATTTTATCGGCTATCTGCTCATCTGCCCTGTCGTCTATAAGCAGCGTATCGTAGCCTATAAATTCCGCAATATGCATTACTGCCGCGCCAACGTGCCCCGCACCTATCATAACAAGCAGAGGCTTGGCAATGAATGCTTCTATCAGCACGCTCATGTCACCACCGCAGGTCATTCCTGTGTTTGATGAAGGCGAAGTGAGGTCATATTCTTTATAGGCATTTGCGCCATTTTCAATACACTTTATTGCATCCTTAATGGCAATAAGCTCGACCGCGCCGCCGCCTATGGTTCCGCGCGTTGTACCATCGGCATAAACTATCATTTTGCCGCTGCTTCTTGGTGTAGAGCCATCGCTGTGGACTATTGTCACCACGGCATAGCTTTTGCCCGCATCATATGCCGCAGCCTGTTCTTTTACTATATCTATTGCGTTCATGCGTTTGTTTCTCCTTACACTTATTTGGCCCTACCCATGAGGAAGCTGCCGTTGTTTTCAACAATATCTATGTTTCCGTATATAAGCGAAAGCTTTTGCTGCACCTCGTCGCGGTTTGCCGCGCGCATGTCCAGCTCCCCTACTATGTTGCCTTGCTTTAGCATGAACAGCCTGTCGCAATATGCCATGGCAAAGTTCGGGTCGTGCAGCGTTATAAGCCCCGCCTTGTTTTCTTCTTTTATAAGTTCGCTTATTTTCGAAAGAACCATATGCCTGTTCAGAAAGTCAAGCGCACTGTCGGGCTCATCCATAAGCATTACGGGCGAATCCTGCACAATGCAGCGCGCAAGTATGACTATCTGTCGCTGCCCCTGGCTGAGCGCGCCGAAGTCCTTTTCGGCAAATTCGGCGCAGTTTAGCCGCTGCATTGCCTCAAGCGCTGCGCGTTTATGCTCCGCAGACGGAGACTCCAGCAGGCCAAGCTGCGAGTTGAAGCCCATTAGCACCACTTCGAGCGCGGTACGCCCTCCCTGTAAGCTGCATACCTGCGGAATGAAGGACACAAGCCTTGCACGCTTCTTTTCGTTAAGGCTGCGGCAGTCCGTATCGGCCACGGTAAAACTGCCTTGTATAGGTAAAAAGCCGCAGCAGCCATGAAGTATAGTCGTTTTACCACTGCCGTTCAGCCCCAGCAGGGCGCAGAATTCGCCGGGAGCAATGTCTATATCCACGCCATGGACAATCTCCGTTTTGCCATAGGCTATTCTTACACCCTTTAATGAGAAAAGTTCTCTCATGCGGTCTCCTTTCCGCGCGTACAAAGGAAATAAACCAATATCGGCACGCCTATAACGGTTGTAAGTATGGATATGGGTAGCTCGGCGCTGTAAAGCACCCTTGCGAGTATGTCAGCAGTAAGCACAACAAACGCGCCCACCATGCCGCTCATAATAATCGTTATGGAGTTGTTGCGGCGCAGCATAAGCCGCGCTGTATGCGGCGCGATAAGCCCCGCAAAAGATATAAGTCCGGTAACGCTTATTATGGAGCCTACCATAAGGGTTGAGAACGCAAGCACTGCCGCGCGCACGGGCTTCAACCTTACGCCCAATGCACGGCATTCGTTATCGCTGAGGGACATCAGCTCTATCTGCCGCCTTAGCAGCAGTATGCCTATAAGTCCGATAAGAAACATGGGCAGTATGGAAAGAAGCTTTGAAAGCGTTGTGTTTCCGAACGTACCCATCTCCCAGTATTCCATTGCTGCAAGTTCGTTTTCGGGGTCGGCAAAATATTTGAGCGCCATTATTATGGCCTTGGATATGGCGTTTATTACTATGCCTGCAAGCACATATGTGCTTGTTGACCGTGAACGCGTGGCTTTAACGAGCAGCATAACGCACACTACAGCGGCCAGCCCGCCCCAGAAAGCCCCGCTTGCTATTGCAAACATGCCGGATGTTGAAACGGATACTATCGCTATGGCTGCGCCAAGGTTAGCACCGCCGGCTATGCCGATTATATCGGGCGATGCAAGAGGGTTTTTGAATATTATCTGGTATATGCTTCCGGCTGCGCCAAGCCCAACGCCCGCGATTATCGCCATTATGGTGCGCGGAAGGCGCAGCGTTAAAAACACCCTGCGGGTCAGATCGTCCACCTCTTTGCCGGCGAATATGGCCCGTATGTCATCAACAGTAATGGAGTATTTGCCTACGCAAATCGAAACCACCGCGGCAACTAATATTGCCGCGGTGACTACTGCAAATAATGCTGGCACAAGGCCTTTTTTTGCAGATTTTCCGTTCACTTTTTAATTATGCAGCCTTCTCTGCGGTTTCGGCAAATATGGAAGAAGTGTCCATATCAAAGCCGTAGAAGGTCTTATAGAAATCGGTGGCATCAGCCGCAAACTCATCCATGCTATATACTTCGGGATGAAGCTTTGCGGTCATCCAAAGCATGCCGAGTACGCCGGAGGGAACCGGAGAATCCCATGCTTCAAAGCCGGTAGGCATATTGTACACGGCGCCGTTCTTAACGGCAGTGATATCCTTAAGCTGTTCATCAGCTATAACATCGGCGGCGGTGAAATCCGGCTGGCCGTTGGCCATGTTGTTGGTGGGGATGATTATAACATCGGGATTCATGGCAATAAGCTGCTCATAGGATATATCTACCCATGAATCGCCTTCAAGTTCATCACCGGCATTCTTGCCGCCGGCGGTGGTTATAACGCTCGCCTGATACATATCCTTGGGAGCGGTGGTGAGATAGGAGCTGGTGCCGCACATATATACAATGGGCTTTGCATCGTCCGCGATGTTAGCGGTAAGCTCGGCTATCTTGGCAAGCACTTCGTCATAGCGGGCTATGAGCGCAGCGGCCTGCTCTTCAGCGCCGGTAAGCTGAGCAATAAGGTTTACCATACCCACAAGCTGCTCATGGCTTTCGGGATTGACAACTATTGCAGGGATGCCCATTTCGGCGAGCGTGGCAGCATAATCCTTTGCCTTCTTGGGAAGGATTACCAGATCGGGCTCGGCAGCTATGCAGGCCTCAAGGTCAAACGCTTTGGCGGAACCAACGTTGCCTATGGTACCGATGAGCTCGGGCGCGGCAAGCTTATATATGGGGCGTTTGTCGGTCTTTTCCTCAGTAGCGACCAGCTTATCCTTCAGGCCGAGAGCTATGCAGGTGGAAGAAGATATATAGTAACCGGAAACTATACGCTCTGCAACATGCTCAACGGTCACTTCATTGCCGATCTGATCGGTAACGGTCATGGGGAACGCGCTGGGCTCTTCGGCAACAGGAGTAGCTTCGGGTGCAGCGTCGGTAGGAACAGGCTCGGTGGGAACAGCTTCCGTGGGAGCGGGTTCTTCGCTGTTGGTGGGAGATTCGGCAGGCACATTTGTAGTGCAGCCGGCAAACAGGCCTATGACCATCATTATGGCCAGAAGCAGAGATAGTGTCTTTTTCATTACATTTCTCCTTGAAAAATACAGTCATTTTGATGCACGGCATCGATTTTAGCCGCACATCAACTGTTATTTTACTATATTTTTTGCCAAAAAGGAAACGATATATATAGATAATATTATACGCGTTATTCGCTAAAACGATTATGCGCACTGTTTTCGTTTGAATATAACGCTAAAGTCGTTATTCACACGTAAGGATATCGAATGCACAAAAAATGATGCACTATATGTACACAAGATGTTTTTGGGGGCTTATGGGCTCGATTACCGCAGCGTTATATCGAAAGCATGCTTCAAGGCCTCCGCGGGAATCTTATATCCTTAATGTAAAACCGGAGCATATCCTTTGGCGCTATTTTACAGCAAGATAGCTCATTTATGCAATAGCATATTCCGGCTGCTTCAACGTTAATGTGTTCCTTATTTCTAAAAGCATCGGCAGCGCAATGAAAAGCTGAGGTTATATATATATAATAAACACAGATATGTTTGTCGTTCGCGGCAGCAGCTCTACTGCTAACGTGAAGGATGTGCAGTTCCGTGTTCTGCTCCGCGCGGACGATGCCGGCAATGCGCCAGAGGTATTCGGACTGAACTTCACCTATAAGAAATCGAGTTACAGCGCAAACGAAGCGGTGTATACCGGCAAAACCTCCGCAGGTGCTCTGCCTAAGTCTGCATCCGTGGATATAACCGCCACAAGTGCATATGCTTATGCAAACGGTATGAGCGCATGGCGCTTTGAGAACATGATGTTGATGATGGTAAACAGCCGCGGCTCCGATGCGTTGTTTGAGGAAGTGGCGCTCAATGGTCTTGACTTCAACGGTGGCTGTAGTAACTGGGCCTATACCATATTCAAGGCAGGCCTGTTCGGGCACAATGCCTATACTCAGTTTGGGGCTAATCCTACGCTTGTTCAGCAGGCAATAGCAGACGGCAATATTGTAGGTCTGTATGTGCATGGCGGAAAACTTAAAACCACTAATAGCGACATTTCAAGCCAAGTAATAGTTTATGCTTACGAAATGCAGGATGACGGTACCGTTATATTCAAGACCGTTTGCCCACGCGGAGATGTGAGTGAACTGACTAACGGCGATGTATTCGGAACATGCACAGCGGAACAGCTTGCCGATGCTATTTCCGGTTTCGGCAAAGCCAGCGCACGCGGCATGATGTATGTCGTTGGCAGCAAGGTAAAAGAATCTTCCGTGAAGCGCGTGCCTGCTGCTGCACAGATAGTTGATGCGGCTACCATTCGTCTTTCGGTGGATGGCATAACCATCAGCCTGCCTGAGGACTTCGTTGCCCAAAAGAGCTCCACGCTCGGCTACGGCGTTATAGCCTATACGCTTGCGAGTGAAGTGAAGGCCGGAGAAAAGCTTGCCGCTTCCAAGTTCTATTATGATATTATCGTGAATGCGGATGGTACGCTTGCGTTGCCTGAAGCCCTGCAGGCCAAGCTTGCTGCGGGCGATACCGCTAATCTGTACGTTGTGCATAACAACGGCATGACGTATACAGCAAAGATAATTTCCGTTAACACACTTGATAAGCAGAAGAACGAAGCGCTTGCAAAGGTGAACGACTATCTCGCGAATCAGCCTTCCAATGTGTATGGCGAAGCGTTAAAAATAGCCAATCAGGTAAGGACATTGATAGAAGCTTCGTCCTCCGTTGAAGAAATAGAAGCCGCGCTCAAGCTGCTCGATACCAAGCTTGATTATCCGTGGCAGGACGATAATCAGGGTACTACCGCAGGCGGTAACACTACCGTGCTTCCGCCGCAGACCGGTGATGCGGAGAGCTTTGCTCCCTTTATGCTCATCGCCATGGCGGTCGCGCTGATTGTTTTATGCAGGAGAAGGCATTCATAATAGCATCTGCTAAACTGTAGCAAAGGGCCGGAGCAAAAGCTTCGGCCTTCTAACGGTGTTTGTGGCTGAAAAATATGTCTTTACTTCAAAAGTCATTTGCTTCGCTGCAGGTAGTTCGACGCGGTAACTTATCCCGCTACCGTGCAATATCACCATCAGTTCAGATATCTCTTTCAGAATACTTTATACCTTCTGCAGCATACTGCTGCTTCTGTATCAGGATGCACAGCCAGCCTTTTTCGTTCTTGTGTATCTGTATATCATGGAATCCGGCCTGTTCAAGTATTGCTTTAAGCTGAACATCCTTATAAATGGTCATTCCGGATACCTTCTCCGTCCATTTTTCATCCTCGGCATTATCTCCGCTGCACTCGTTGCAGATTAGGAATGTGCCGCCGGACTTCAGCACCCGGTAAACCTCCCGGAAGCATCTGGGCAGATCGGGCCAGAAATAGACGGTCTCAAAGGCCGTGACCGCATCGAACCAGTCGCCTGCAAAGATCATATTCGCCACGCTGCCTTGCAGAA
>ENA-ORMS01001144-ORMS01001144.1-human-gut-metagenome-genome-assembly--contig:-NODE-1144-length-22794-cov-9.469546_pt1 | contig 22794 bp, 18 predicted proteins | sample MGYA00242104_ERZ508997 | MGnify/ENA primary metagenome ERZ508997 (study PRJEB26280, sample SAMEA2338704) | human gut metagenome | biome: human gut; feature: human-associated habitat; material: faeces... | reverse complement strand
AGATAACCAAAAGGGCTGATACTTCGTGAGAAGTGACAGCCCTAATTTATTTTGCTTAAAAAAGTTTTACCGGACAGCAATAATTTCTATTACTACCATCTTCCTGCGATGAACATGAGCGAAGCAGATGCAAGGGTTCATATTATGAATGTCTGCGGTCTGAAAGAGCTTCTTGAAAATCGTCGTGATCTCGTTGATGCTTTTTTCTCAAAAGATAAGTTTGAGGAAAAAGATTATCAGCAGATGTTCCATCTGTTTGATTCTGGACAAAGCCTTACTCCAGATGAAGACTGTCTCGCACGATTTTCAGACAAGCAGATTTGCCTCATTACACAGTTTGCAAATGATGTGAGTCTCTTTAAAAATGCCGTGACTGATTCTGACATCAAGGACCTGTTCAAGTGTCAACTCACAAAACCTCTCCAGGCTGGCATTAACAGACACGTAGCATTGTTCTTCGGTGCTCTTCGTTCCTATGGATTATTGCCTTTCCGATGGCAGATGATAATTGAGGAGAACAAACTCGTTGCTTCGTCAGCTAATAACGAGCCACTACGTGCAAGCCAGTTGCGTTGTGGTCTGTCTCAGGCCAAAAACGTGAAGCTTGCAAAGATGAAATCATCCAACTACAAGATTGAAGATTTGGGATTCGAAACCGTATGTGAGAATTTCGTCAAGAAACTGAAAGAAAGTATGTAAAATGCAAGAAATCCAACCAACAACAAGTAGGGAAGATATATAATGAATATATAACAATCCCTATATAGTTGGCTTTTCTACGCATCCAAGTTGTAGGAGTTACCTTTGCATTCGAATCGGTTCGAATATGGAGGTAGCTCCTCTTTTTCAAAACAACAATCATAATAAATTCAGACAATGGACAATAATGCAGAATGGCAATTCGTGGACCAAACGGTTACTTATGAGCAATTCGTGAATGAGTTGGCAACAAGAATTGCGTTAAAAATACATCAAGTTGAGAAAGGCCAACTTGAAATCAGTCAAGCAAAAGCTTTCAAGATGTATGGACGTGCAGACGTTGAGAGATGGGTAAAGAGTGGCAAGTTACAACCATCCCGGATTTCTCCTGGTAAGAAACGATATAGGCTGATAGATTTGCAGAAACTTGCGGATATTCAACAGAACTACCTCTTATAAACGTATCAAAAAAACGAAAAAGCTCAGATGTGATTTATACCATATCTGAGCTTTTTCGTTGGTATCAAGCGTATTGACTATTAAATAATACGCTGATACATCTGTGTTAGATCCTTGTCAATATTAGTAATCTTGAACTGAACACGGGTGTTGCTGATTTTTTTAGGAAGCATTGTCGTCAATTTATCCATGATTTGATCAACATTAGAGAAACCAGTATCTTCAATGGCACAAACCATTTTGCCCATAACGTATGCTTCTGCACGAACATTATTGTATTTGGATATTCTCTCAAAAGACTTATCCTCTTTTTCGATGTGCTTGGACTCATTATCTGTAAAGAATACGAAATCTATAACCTTTTCATTAAGAATCCATACAGGAGTGTAGTCTATCTTGACATAGACTCTTGCCATTCTGTTTATGGAGTGGTTAAGACCGAAATCAACCTCATTCATAGTTGCGCCACATTCATTTTGCGCTATGGTAGCCCAACTATGACGGAACGCATACAATGATGCTCTGAATCCCGGTTCTACTTTCTCCCAAACCTGTTTGATTCCAGTGTTTACATTTGCGCAAAAGGAATCTGATGTTGACAGGCGATCATGAAAATTGAATAGTCATGGAGAATCAGCATTCTTAGAGAGGTACTTCTCAAAGGTTGGTTTCAAAAAGGGTGGTACACGCACTTCAAAGTAACCACGATCTGAACGTACAGACCTTGTTTTCTGACGCTCGTAGTGGAAGATGCCATTATTATACTGATCCTTCTTAGCATTGAATATGTCCACGGCGTTAAGACCACACATGCAGAATGAAATCAATGCAACATCCTGTCCAACCTCCATCAAAGGGTTGGTGAATCGGCTTCTATCCGGTACGACATTAAAGAACGCACGCAGCTTGCTTGCTGGGATAGCTCGTTTCTCAGGAACATCACTCTTGGGAATTCTAACGTTTTTCCAAGGATTCTTCAATTTTACGATTCCACGCTCCTCGTCATTAAACTCTCGAATAGCGGCTTTATACACCTCTCTCATACAAACTGGATACTGCTCCTTGCTGCGAGTGGTGGTTGATAAAGACTCTATCCATTGGTTAAGAAAAGAAGATGTAAGGCGAGAGAACATAATGTTATCTGTTCCTGCAAATCTCTCCATGTGTTGCAATGCCCACTTATAGTTACGAGAAGTGCGTTCCTGACCACGGTCTATCAACTTCCAAATATGATCCTTAGCGTATTCTGAAAAGGACATGTCAGTGTTAAACTCCGTAACATATTTGACGATCTCGCCAACAGACCAGTTGCTAGAATCTACTTGATTTAGCTGAGTGTAATAATTCTCAATCAAGAGAGAAGTCTGTTTGATAACAAACGGATCAATAATTTCTTTCCGTTCGTTGATACCCTTGTCATTAACCATCCAAGAAGTTTTCACATAAGAAACTTGTTTTACTTGGGTAAAGCGGATGTATACTGGGTAAAGTCCGCTTTTGTTTCTAAATCTAACTGTAGCTTTTAAAATTGCCATACTTTTGAAATTAGTGAATGTCTATATTCTTTATAGTTCTCGATTTTACAGTACATTTTTTATTGTAAACCAGCCTCCAGAAAATTGTAAACTACTTGTAAACCGAAGGCATCATGGACTGCTTTTATTACGTGCAGAACGTGTTGAAAAGAATAAAGGCAAGCACCTGATTTTCAAGTGCTTGCCTCGTATTTCACTAATTTTCAGCATTCAAGGTTTATTCCTCTACAGCAGCCTGCGCCGCTGCGAGGCGAGCGATGGGCACACGGAACGGAGAGCAACTAACGTAGTTTAAGCCCACTTTGTGGCAGAACTTAACTGATGAGGGTTCACCACCATGTTCACCACAGATACCGCACTTGAGTTCAGGACGAACGGTGCGACCCTTGTTAACGGCCATTTCAACTAACTGACCTACACCGTTTTGGTCGAGTACTTGGAAGGGGTCAACCTTCAAGATCTTCTTCTCTAAGTAAACGGGGAGGAAGCTGGCGATGTCGTCACGTGAGTAACCGAAGGTCATCTGCGTCAAGTCATTCGTACCGAAGCTGAAGTATTCAGCGCGTGAAGCAATCTTGTCGGCTGTAAGAGCAGCACGAGGAATTTCAATCATGGTACCAACCTTGAACGGAATTTCGATACCTTCTTCTTTGAAGAGGGCTGCTGCTTCGTCGCGGATAACCTTCTCTTGCGCCTCGAACTCATAAAGAATACCTGTAAGAGGTACCATGATTTCGGGGTGAGGATCAAGGCCTTCGCGTTTCAAATCGATGGCTGCAGAGAGGATAGCGCGTGTTTGCATTTGCGTAATCTCAGGATAAGTGTTGCCCAAACGGCAGCCACGGTGACCGAGCATTGGGTTGTGTTCGCAAAGGCTTTCAACGCGTGCACGGATGTATTCAACCGTTACCCCCATTGCCTTAGCCATCTCTTCTTGTCCCTTCAAATCGTGGGGTACAAATTCGTGGAGAGGAGGATCGAGCAAACGAACGTTTACGGGATAGCCGTCCATAGCGCGGAAGATACCCTTGAAGTCTTCCTTCTGGTAGGGGAGGAGTTTCGCAAGTGCTTTCTTACGTCCTTCTACGTCTTCAGCCAAAATCATTTCGCGCATGGCGATAATCTTCTCGTTATCGAAGAACATGTGCTCAGTACGGCAGAGACCGATACCTACAGCACCGAATGAACGAGCGACTTGAGCATCGTGAGGAGTATCGGCATTGGTGCGTACTTGCAAGCGAGTGTACTTAGCGCAGAGGTCCATTAAGGCAGCGAAGTCGCCAGAGAGTTCGGCAGCTTGTGTCTTGATTTCGCCTTTGTAAACGCGTCCGTTGGTACCATTGAGTGAGATGTAGTCACCTTCGTGAAGCACAGTGCCGTCAATTTCAACAGTACGGTTCTTGTAGTCAACGTTGATAGCACCAGCACCGCTGACGCAGCACTTACCCATACCGCGTGCTACTACGGCAGCGTGTGAGGTCATACCGCCACGAGCTGTAAGAATACCTTCAGCTACCGCCATACCAGCGAGGTCTTCAGGTGAAGTTTCGATACGAACCATTACGACCTTGTGACCGTCTTCGTGCCATTTGGCAGCATCGTCAGCGAAGAATACAATCTGGCCGCATGCTGCACCCGGACTTGCGGGCAAACCACGTGTAAGTTCTGTAGCCTTAGCAAGTGCGTCTTTAGAGAATACGGGGTGGAGTAGTTCGTCCAACTTCTGAGGTTCGCAACGCTCGATAGCTGTCTTTTCGTCAATCATGCCTTGGCGTAAGAGGTCCATGGCAATCTTAACCATGGCTGCACCTGTACGCTTACCATTACGTGTCTGTAAGAACCAGAGTTTGCCCTCTTGTACGGTGAACTCCATGTCTTGCATATCGTGATAGTGCTCTTCCAGCTTAGTCTGAATGGCATCAAGTTGGTGATAGATTTCAGGCATGGCTTCTTCCATTGAAGGGAATTCAGCCTTGCGTTGTTCTTCGCTAATGCCTTGCAGTTCAGCCCAACGACGAGAACCTTCAAGTGTGATCTGTTGGGGAGTACGAATGCCAGCAACAACGTCTTCACCTTGTGCGTTAACCAACCATTCACCATTGAAGAGGTCTTCACCAGTAGCGGCATCGCGGCTGAAGCAAACACCTGTAGCAGAAGTGTTGCCCATGTTGCCGAATACCATTGCCATAACGGTAACGGCGGTACCCCATTCAGCGGGAATGCCTTCCATCTTACGATAAAGGATAGCGCGTTCGTTCATCCATGAGTCGAACACGGCACATATAGCGCCCCAAAGTTGTTCCATGGGGTCGGTGGGGAATTCTTTACCCGTTTGTTCAACAATGGCTTTCTTGAAGCGAACAACGAGTTCCTTTAAGTCGTCAACTTCAAGTTCGTTGTCAAGCTTTACGCCTTTTGCTTTCTTAACGTCTTCGATAATAGCTTCAAAGGGGTCGACATCGTCTTTATTGACAGGCTTCATGCCCAATACTACGTCGCCATACATCTGTACAAAGCGGCGGTATGCGTCGTAAGCAAAGCGTGCATTACCAGTCTTGCGAGAAAGACCTTCAACAACTTCGTCGTTCAAACCGAGGTTGAGGATAGTATCCATCATACCAGGCATAGAAGCGCGTGCACCTGAGCGTACTGAAAGCAAAAGAGGATTTTCAACATCACCAAATTTGCTATTCATCAGTTCTTCTGTCTGATGTAGGCTCTTCTCTACATCGTCTTTCAAAAGTGCTACAACTTGTTCTTTACCAATCTTGTAGTATTCGTTGCATACGTCAGTTGTAATAGTGAATCCAGGAGGAACGGGTACTCCGATAAGGTTCATCTCTGCGAGGTTGGCACCTTTGCCACCTAATTCGTTACGCATGTCAGCACGTCCTTCAGCCTTTCCGTTGCCGAACGTGTAAACTCTTTTGATATTATTCATGGGGTTTATTGAATTGAATTGTCTAAAAATGGTTGTCAGTAAGTATTTATAAAAGGTTGTGTTATTGATGTGTTCTGTACTAACACAACGCAAATATATACTTTTCCTTTTGAAAGTGCAAGATTAAGCGTGAATTTTTACATGTAGACTTTCAAAAAATGGCGTTTCTGTGTTAATATTAATTGAAAATATATTGGAAAGCATAGGGAGAGAATAAAGAAAGGAGTAGGGCTGCAAGCATAATTGTAGCCTTACTCCTTTTATACATATTATATATATGTACTTTTATTTCTTGTGGTATTCCTTAGCCAAACCGCCTTCGGAGGTTTCGCGATAGAGCGAGGGGAGATCGTGGCCAGTTTGTTTCATTACTTCAACCGTTTTGTCGTAGACGATGCGGTGAGTACCGTCTGATAGATTGGCGTAGATATTGGCATCTAAGGCGCGTGCTGCTGCGTGAGCGTTGCGTTCAATGCAGGGAATTTGTACTAATCCGCACACGGGGTCGCACGTCATGCCAAGGTGGTGTTCCAATCCCATTTCGGCTGCATATTCAATAGTAGCGAGAGAGCCTCCAAATAGGTAGTTGGCAGCTGCGGCAGCCATTGCGCAGGCTACGCCCACTTCGGCTTGGCAACCAGCTTCGGCTCCTGAAATAGAGGCGCGACTCTTGGCAATGTTGCCCACTAAGCCCGCTGTGGCAAGTGCATGGAGTATGCGTTTCTCTTTAAAATTGCGTGTCTTGTGTAAGTGGTAAAGTACTGCTGGGACGACACCGCTTGCGCCACAAGTGGGGGCGGTGACAATCGTGCCGCCCGAAGCATTCTCCTCGCTCACGGCAAGGGCATAGGCAAAGACGAAGGCACGTGACTGTAGATTAGAGGGATAGCCCATGGCGCGAATGTAATAGTCGGGGGCTTTGCGACGTAGTTTGAGTACGCCAGGAAGTACACCTTCGTGTTCGATGCCACGTTCTACGGCTTCGCACATGGTGTGCCATACTTTTTCAAGGTAGTCCCATATTTCAGAGCCTTCGCAGTGTTGTACGTATTCCCAATAAGATACACCGCGCTCTTGACACCATTGTTGAATGTCAGAAAGGTGGTCGAGGTCGTACACTTCAGGTGTCTCGGTTTGTTGCTTGCCGTCTTCAACTAATGCTCCACCGCCTACGCTGTATACAATCCATTCGTCTTGAAAGTCGTTGTTGTTCTTCCTTACTTCAAATTTCATGCCGTTGGGGTGGAAGGGGAGTACTATTTCGGGACACCAGATGAGTTCGGTTCGATTTTCGCCCAACACTTGCAGTATGGCGTAATCGGTCAAGTGTCCTTTCCCTGTGGCGGCTAAACTACCATAAAGTGTTACTCTAAAGCCTTGTGCGTCGGGGTGGTTTCGTAAATATGTTTCAGCGGCAATGCGTGGTCCAATGGTATGTGAGGAAGAAGGGCCTATGCCAATGCGATATAGTTCTTTTAATGATTTCATGAGGGGAAATATGCTAATGCATTGTTAATGTGCAAATGTTTGGTTAATGTGTAAATGTGCAATTTGTTACTTTCTTTTGCTGCATTTGTTGAATGGTGCAAACGAAGGCGACCATTTGTACATTCTCACATTTGTACATTGGAAAAGAGGTTATAATTCTTTAATGAATCCGCGTCGGTAGGCAACGAGGAGCTTTTCGAGGTCGGCAATTTGTTCGCGTAACTCTGCTCCCTTGTCAGTGTCGTTGACCATGGCGCGGTGTCCCATCATTTCGACAATTTGAGTGGTTGACTTAATGTCGGTGCCATTAAGTATGGCCTCTTCGGTTGAGGTGAAGGGCGCGTGTTGTACTAATTGGAAACCGCGTGAGTGGTAAACTAAAGTGTAACCTGCTATGCCCGTCGTGTTGTGATAAGCTTTCGCAAACCCTCCGTCAATTACCATAAGTTTACCATCGGCTTTGATGGGATTCTCACCATTGGAGGCTCGTACGGGTACGTGGCCATTGATAATGTGGCGATGTTTCCCACTCACTCCAAAAGCATCCATGATGTGGTCACAAATGTTGGCATCAGCGCGTAAGCTATAGTACCAACCTTTTGCTTCTTTATGAGTAGACTTGTCGTCAATGAAGTAACGTTCGAAGGTCGACATCTTAGACTTGTCAAACAAGGGAGAATCGCATCCGCACCAAAGATACCAGAAGTAGTCGCAAGCCCGTTGGCGCTCAGTGCTGTCGCCATCATCGTCGTATGCCGTTCGTACCAATTGCTCAACGCGTTCCATGAGTTCACGTCCTGCAACGTTTTGTCCTTCAACGCACACCTCTTTTAAAGTGCCGTCTTCGTTCATGGGCACTGAGGCATGGAAGAGTAGGTTAGAGTTATAAACGCCATACATACTGCCATGCAGTAAGAGTTGCTGAACGTGAGCTTGCAGTCTGTCTGAAATGAGGAACGAGTGTTGTAGGCGGTCGATGAGGTCTTGCTCTTCGTCTGTAAGTTGATAGGGGCTTGAAGGATCAATCGTTGGGAAGTTGCAGTCGGTCAGTGGGTAAGTTTGTCCGTCAACGACGCAAGTATTCTTATCAAAGTCAATCGTTTCAAGTAGGCAGCGATCGCTCATGTTCCACTCAGGGTGTTGCTTATACAGTTGTCCTTCCAACTTAAACTGAATAACAGCAATCGCTTTGTGCATTTGTGCGATAAGTTTGCATTCCTTCTCATTGGGTCGGCGTGAAGGGTCTTCTATCTTGGGATAAAAAATGGTGCAAGGGTCATTGGCATAGGTTTCCATAGCAAAAGTAGCCATGGGCACCATGTTGATGCCATATCCTTCTTCGAGCGTTTGCGTGTTGGCGTATCTAAAAGAAAGGCGTAGCACGCTGGCGATGCACGTTTTGTTGCCCGCTGCAGCTCCCATCCATAATATGTCGTGGTTACCCCACTGAATGTCCCAATGGTGGTAGCGAGTGAGCGTGTCCATAATAAGGTGTGCACCAGGGCCACGGTCGAAGATGTCGCCCAAGATGTGTAGTTGGTCAATGGCAAGGCGTTGGATAAGTTCACACATTGCCTTAACGAAACCTGCTGCACGTCCTGTACCGATAATCGTTTGAATGATAACGCCTACATAGGCTTGCTTGTTTCGGTCATCACTGCTTTCGTGGAGGAGTTCTTCGATGATATATGCAAATTCAGGTGGCAGGCTTTTGCGCACCTTAGAACGTGTGTACTTAGAAGAAACGTTGCGGCAAACAGCAATCAATTGATTGAGCGTAGTTTGGTAATAGTCCGCCAAGTCAGTATCGTTTTGCTTTACTAGTTCCAACTTTTGCTTGGGATAGTAAATAAGCGTGCAAAGGTCGCGGATCTCCTTCTCGCGCAATGTGTTACCAAATAACTCTTTCACCTTACGCTTGATGTTACCCGAGGCATTTCTCAATACGTGCTGAAAAGCTTCGTTTTCGCCATGAAGGTCGGCCAAGAAATGTTCGGTAGGTTTGGGTAGGTGAAGTATGGCCTCAAGATTGATAATCTCGGTGGTTACTTGTGGTATGGTGGGAAAATCGCGTGCCAACAACTTAAGGTATCTTAAGTCGGCATTGATACTTTTATTGGATATGGTTGGTTTTGGCATAGAGGTAAGTTTGAGGTTGGGTATAAATCTCCACGTCATTTGTTTGCATGGAGCGGATTTTAAAAAGGATAACCTTTATGCTACAAAGATAGGGAATGCTTAGAATAAGGCAAACGAAAAGGTTAATATTTTTCGGAGTTGTAGTGATAAAAAATAACGTGTTAAAACCTTTCGTTGAAGCGCAATGAAAGATAAAAGCGTCTTTTAATTGCGTTATGAAGGTTTTAACACGTTATACTTGTGCAAGTAAGCTTGTTAAGCTTCAAAATTCTTTACAAACTTCTCAATAGCCTTATATGTTTCTTCGCGTGCAGGGACGAGCGGTAAGCGCAGTCTGTTGAGAGTCTTTCCTTGTATGCCCAATAGCGACTTGATACCTGCGGGATTGCCGTCAGCAGAAAGCAACTTGTAAGCAGTGCTTAGTTCGCGGTGCATCTTTAAAGCATTGTTATAGTCACCAGTTAAGGCATTGTGCACCATGCTGCCAAATTCTTTAGGATAAGCATTGCCAATAACCGATATTACACCTTGTGCACCAATGGTGAGCAACTCAAACGTGATAGAATCGTCACCGCTCAGTACTTCAAATCCTTCGGGAGCCTGTTCAATGATGTCCTCTATCTGTCCAATCTTACCAGAAGCCTCTTTGATAGCCACTACATTGTCGCAATCGTGCGCAATGCGTAATGTCGTTTCAGCTTCGATGTTAACGCCTGTACGTCCTGGAACGTTGTAGAGCACAACGGGGAGTGGACTGTTATTCGCTACGGTGGTGAAATGTTGGTACAGGCCCTCTTGTGAAGGCTTGTTATAAAATGGGGCAACGATAAGTACACCCTCAAAACCGTCAAGGTTGGTATGTTGTAAATCTTCAACGACGCGAGCGGTGCAGTTGCTGCCAGCGCCTAAGAGCAATGGAACACGTTTATTGTTAACTTTGATGACGCAGTCCATAATGGCGCGTTTCTCTTCAGCTGTTAAGCAGGGAGTTTCGGCGGTAGTGCCCAAAACGCACAAAAAGTCGATGCCACCTTCGATTTGATTTTCAACCAAAGCGGCAAGTTGGTCAAAGTCAACGTTTCCGTCTTCTTTAAAAGGAGTGACAAGTGCAATGCCCAGTCCTTTAAATGGATTCACTCTTTTCATATAGTGTATAGGGTGTAATTATTTACAATCGTAGTGTAGTAGTTGTACCATATATTTATAATAAGGTATGGTGCAATTCGTTGCAAAGTTAGTGCAAACCGAACGCAATACAAAACGAAAAAAGAATTTTTTCGTTTTGTATTGCTGAGGTGCCGCCTAACTTGCCGTTAGAAAAGTTAGTGCAAGGCGAGAGAAGAGCAAAATGAAAGTCAAAAAACTTTCATTTTCTCTACCGAGCCGCCGCCTAACTTGCCGTTAGAAAAGTTAGTGCAAACCGAACGCAATACAAAACGAAAAAGAATTTTTTTCGTTTTGAAAGGATAACAACGCATAGCTCAGGGCAACACCCTGGGGCAACAAAAAAACATTGGGACGATTGATTATAGCATTTATGGAATAAGGGGGGGATATGCCGTGTGTGGCACGTGAAATCCTTTTGAAAGAAACATTTCAACAATGTTCATCCCCCTCTTTTGTGACACCACAGCAAAAAAGTCGTACCTTTACACCCGAAAACAAAACAAATTCATTAACAATAACCCTAAAGACTATGATTCCTTTTAAAAAAGTGTGTCTGATGTTGATTTGCGCATTGGCTGTGCAAATAACCTCGTGGGCACAACAAGTGCAGGTGTCACCTGTCCCCCAATCAGTAACCTGGGGCGAAAAGGCATTCACATCTGCCGAGGCTAAGTACACCCTTACAAAGTCCGAAACGACCGATGCTTATGCCGTGGCTTTGCTGCAAGAGAACCTCACCCTTGCCAATGAGGGAGGCATTCACATTACCTTAGGTAAGAAAGGCGAAGCAGCTGTGAGCGCTGTCGAAGCTAACATTCCCCAAACTGCCGAAGGCTACTACCTGAAGGTGACTGCCGATGGCATTGTTGTGGCAGGTACCGACGATGCGGGTACCTACTATGGTGTGCAAACCCTCTTGCAAATTTTGGCACAGCCCGAGGTTATGGCTGTTGAAATTAAAGACTACCCTGCTTGTGCACAGCGTGGTGTGATTGAAGGTTTCTATGGTAACCCTTGGAGTGATGCTGACCGCAAAAGCCAATTCGACTTCTATGGCAAAAACAAGATGAACATCTATGTTTATGGCCCTAAAGACGACCCCTACCACCGCACTAAGTGGCGCGAAAACTATCCCGAGGATAAAGCTGCCATTATACGCGGTTTGGCTGAAGCTGCCAAAAAGAACCACGTGTCGTTTGTGTGGTCTATCCACACTGGGGGATCAATCTCGAACAGTGAGGCAGACTTCAAAGCTGTTGTTAAAAAGTTGGAACACGTTTACTCATTAGGCGTGCGCAACTTCTCTATCTTCTTCGATGACTTTGGCGGTGCTGATGCTGACTTACAAGTGGCTGAGTGCAACTACGTTTGGAAAAACTTTATTGAAAAGCACGACGACCTTGACCGTCTCTCAATGTGCCCCACTAAGTATAATGCAGCTTATGCCAGCTGGAACCAAAACGATGCTTACTTGCGCGGTTTGGGTAACGGACTGCACAAAGGCATTGAGGTGATGTGGACAGGTGCTGGCGTAGCCGACATGATTAACCAAGGCGACTTGGACTTCTTTAAAACGGCTACCAACGGTATGGCTCCTTTCATTTGGCTCAACTACCCTGTCAACGACTATTGCATTGGTCACATGCTTATGGGTAAGTTCTATGGCAACGACCAAGGCGACAATGCCTTTGGTGGTAAAATGACAGCCTTCACAAGCAACCCCATGGAATATGCCGAGGCTTCGAAAGTTGCACTCTATGGTGTGGCTGACTATGCATGGAACATGAAGGACTATAATCCCGAGGCAAACTGGGAACGCGCCATTAAGTATTTAATGCCCAATAATGCTGAGGCATACCACGTGTTCTGCGAACACAATGTTGACTTGGGGTGGACTGTTCATGGTATGCGTCGCGAAGGCGAAAGCCCCAACTTTAATGCCGATGGCACTTTGGCTGAAAAGAAGGCTCAGTTCGACTTAATGGTTACTTCAGCCGATGCACTGCTTGCCGACACTTATAACCCCGCTCTCATCACCGAAATCACACCGTGGTTGCAAAAGATGAAGTATATGGGACAACGTGGACAGAAGATTGTGGAAATGTGGGGCTGCATTGAAAGTGGCGACACGGCTACCTTCCTTCAAGACTATCGCGACATACAGGCTATTTTGCTAAAGGAGGACGCACTTACTTCGCGCGACTTTGCGGGAACCATTAAGATGGCTAAGCCCGTTGTGGCAAGTCAAAAAATTGAGCCTTACTTGAAGCAGCAAGTTAACGAGTTGATCATTGCCTACAAAGAGCGCTACACCGAGGGTTGGGAAAACTTCCCCATGCAGGTGCTTGAATCGGGCACTTACTACATCAAGTACAACGGCAAGTACCTCTACAACAAGGATGCCTTTGCCGACCGCACGGGCGACTTCCCCATTTGGGCTGATGAGGTGGACGATGCACAACCACAAAAGTGTGAGTGGAACATCAGCATTGATGCTCAAACGGGTCGTTACAAAATTACCAATGCACAAGATGGTCGCTATCTGAACGAGAATGGTCAGTTCTGGGCTAACAAGGTTACCAACGCTTATGATGGCGAATGGAATAGCTACAACATCTTCCGTGTTAACGGCATGTATGCTATCCAAACTCCCTCAAAGGCTAAGAACTATTTCATGGGTGCTAACGACAATCGCATCATCTCTAACAACAAGCCTTTGAGCATTGCTAAGGATAAGACTCCTATTCTCCACATTAACGATGCTATCTTTGAGATTGTTCCTGTTAAGGGTAACAACACGGAGCATCCTACCATTGTAAGTGGTAAGCGCTATTACGTTAAGAATGCCAAGGGGGAATATCTCACTACTACGGCTGCTCTCACAGCATGGAGCCGTCCTACCTTCCAAGCTAAGGCGCAAACTGAATCGAAGCGACAATATCAGCAATGGACCATCACCATCGATGACAACTCGGGTCGTTGGAAGATTTCTTTTAACGACAGCAAGTTCCTTGATGAAGAGGGACGCATCAACAAGAACGCCTATTTCTCAGAATGGAACTCTGTTATCATGAACGAGGTTGGTGGTCATTGGGCCATTCAGAGTGTTACTCCTGAAGCTAATCCGCGCACATGGGGTGTTACCGCTGACAACAATATTAACTATGCCGACACTGAGTTGAAGGATAGCTATGTATTTACCATTGCCGATGTTGCAGCCGAAGACTTGGTAAGTAGCATCAGTGCCCCCGTTATTAGCCCCGCCAAAAAGAGCGACACAAGTATCTACGACCTCTCAGGTCGCAAAGTTAAGCGCACTGCTAAACACGGTGTTTACATCAAAAGTGGCAAAAAGGTTATTAAGTAATTTGCCTCTGAATTGATAGTTTTTAAAAGTCCCAGCCTTTTTCAGGTTGGGACTTTTTTGATGGGGGAGATGGGGCTATGATTAGGGAACAGGTCTGCGTTATCTTTAAAATACGATATTGGAACCTATAAACTAGGGTGTTCAAAATACAGACGAAAATCCTGCTAAAAAAGTGTGTGATATCATTAGACCAATAGTTCGTTAAAAATTAGCCAAGCCAAAGCTGCATAGGCTTGGCTAATTTTTAACGAACTGTTGTATGTATTTAGATTTAATTAGGCGTTAGAGCTTGTTTTTTTTCACAAATATATGGGATTTTGGTAACATTTGCCAATATAGGAGACTGAAGCGGGCCTGATTTATGTTTTGCTGTGGTTCCTTTTTTATCTCGTGGGCATGTGATTGGAAAATCTCATCTTAATTTCAGTTTTTTCAAAACCTATAACAAATAATGTCTTTATTCTTATTGATTTTTAGTAACTTTGCAGCGCATTCGCAATAAATGCGTTTGCAAACATACATAAGGCGTCATCAACGCTTTGCTCATTGAACTTTCTGAACGTAGGAAATTCAAATTGGTTGTCAATGGCATTGCAGAGAAGATGTCACGGGTAGGTTGTATAATCAACCCTCATAGTGTGCCAAGGAGGACAAACCTCAACGGCACACTTTTCGGGGTTATATATAACTTTCAACGTGAGATTCTATCTGTTCGTCATCAACCAATGGTTTCCTACGGCCTAGAAAGAGTGACGAGCAAGTGTAGAGTCTCACGTTTTTGCGTTTAAATTAAATGATTTATGACCTTCAAAAAAAGTTAGTATGAAAAAATTAATATTAGCTATGATGGCTATCACTATTGGTGTGAGTGCAAACGCACAAGTACAATTCTCTAAATTTAAGTTTTATGTTGCGGACATTATGAATTTCAATCATTTGCAACTGGAAACAAAATTCAAAGTTACAAGTGAAAGAAATTTGAAATACGTACATGTGTATTTCACTCCTGTAAATAGTGTTGGTGACGCAATTGGCGTGGTTAACGCAAATGCCAAGTACTCTAAATATCATCACATATATGCTACAGGACCATTTGAGCCACAAAAAAGTTACTTTTATAGTCCACACGCTTCAATTGTGAATTTTTAAGTTAGCACTATCGGCTTGCCGATGCCACTTGAAACCAGTCAAGGGAAGCCTAATATCCCGACCTACAGAAGAAGTCGGGAGAACTGACCAGATAAAATAGCAAGCAAAGGCCATGAATCCTCACTTATAGTAGGGCATAAACAACAATCCAACGACATCTACATTTGCGACAAAACGCATAATGCCGAACATGCATTTCCACTGAAACCAATAATAACCTCTGCCCCCCTCTTCATTGAGCTATGCCGCCATGTCATTGAGTCAATACGGTACTTCGATGCCTTAGGTCAGAACGAAGAAGAATCTGATTCTATTATTAAGGGCGAAGCATCTTTATCGTCTCCTTACAAAACGATTGCTTACCGTTTTAGTGGCGTTGTAATACCCAATTCAAATGAGCTCATTATGCAAACAATCCATTGGTCTAGCCCTTGTTGTCGGAAAAAGACAACCTATATTAGTACGATATATTCATTATTACATACCCATGAATATGTTTTCTTCTTTTGTTAAAAAACAATCTATGAAATCTGATGTTAGTTTGATAACGAAATCCACTTCCCCCTGATTTATGTTGTCATCATGTTTTACATGCTCATTTTGGTATTTACCATAGTAATCGAGCAAACTTCTAAACATGTTTGTAAATTCTGCAGATCGACCTTTCTCTTTTTGGTATTGGCCGATATGCTTAATTTGGTTTTCTAACGATTGATTGTTTCCTAATTTTTGCTTTAAGAAAAGTTCTAAACTCAATCGCATATCATCTAAAGTGTTTCTTTCATAACAGCCCATATTGCGTTTTTCTATAGCCTGATTAAATAGCTTTTTTGCTTTTGGACAACTATCTAATTTGCCAAGAACTTGAATTTTCTCTACTTCGCCCATATTAGGTTTTCCTAAATCTATACCTGACAAACACTTTTTTATATCCTTTTCAACAGATTCTGCGGTACACATCTTCTTAGGATATATTGTAAGTGTCAAAGAATCGTTTCCACCACTATGACTTTCCGTGATATTCACTTTATGGATAGATTTTATTTGCTCCAATGTAGATTTGACCAATTCAATATCATCGGACTCTTTTAGAAACACTTTTACGTACTTCTTTTCAAAAGCCTCTCTTATTTCAGTTGCAAAATCCATATTCTTATAATATTTATTCAAGTTTCGCAAGTCATAATTAACTTATATTTAGACCTATAAGTTGAGATTTATTCTTCGTTTCTTGTCGCTCGGCATAGTCTAAGTAAACTTAGCCTCTGCTCTCGCTTAATGAAACGTTGAGCTTTTAATCTCTCGCTATCGAGAAAATCGATGCATTACTATCTGATTCTCATTAGCGAAAATAACTTGCGTAACTTGAAACATTTATAGTTCCTACTTCTTTTTATCGGTCGCCAATTATACAATTTTCAATCTCCGTTAACTATTATCATACAAACAGCTTTACTTGCCAATTCCACTTGTTTAGGTAATGCCTTGCCTGCCAAAAGATTGGTTTGAGGCATAGTAATACTCGTGGGTAAAAGTTCTACGAGGTTTCTGATGTAACTTGCTTTAATGGCATAACCAGCATTTTCCGCTTCACGGTGTTTTGCACACACGACACCTATGATATTTCCGTTCTTATCGAAAAGAGGTCCGCCACTATTACCAGGTTGTGCGGGAGCAGACATCTGATATTCAGCGATATTTCCTTCAAAACCTGTCTTTGAACTGATTATGCCATTAGTTAATTTTATGTCCAATCCCATTGTTGATATAAGAGGATAACCTAAAACAAAACAATCTTCACCGACGCTTGAAGTTGTATATTTGAATGTGTATGGAATATTTGTTAAAGGCTTAAACGATACATCTGTGATTCTCAAAATTGCTAAGTCATTCTGTTTGTCAGATATCTCAACTCTTGCCGTATATGAGGTTTTGGTATCATCGTTGATACCCGACACTTTTATAGTTCGTGCATTTTCAATGACGTGGTAATTGGTTATGATGTATCCATCTTTGCTTATGAAGAATCCTGTGCCAGATGTTTTTGTTTCTTTTTGAATAGCATCAATCGGTTTTACTGGAGGGTACAGCTTAAGATATGATACAGTTTCATATCCAGTTATATTGCCATAATCCTCATCTAAGCATGGTATTTGAGATGAGAATGAGACGGGACTATCTTGCACTGACACACCTGAAAAGGGTGATATTTTATAATTACGTTCACGTCCATGCCAATATGCCTGGAATAAATAATATGTGCATTCATAGATACCAGTTGTTGAGCCTTTTTGGAGGAAGAAATATATATCGCCATCTTCTGCCACTGTACGCTCCTTGGGTACATCTATTCTTACAGCTCGATATTTATTAGGATTCCTAGTAACACCATCATAATCTTTTTCAATACTGAGTTTCATCCCATTCGCAATCCATATACCTTCTATTGATTCCAAGTTTTCCTCAGTATCAAAATATTTTTTTGCAAGAGCCTCTGCATAATTCTGTACATAGAAAATCTGTTTTCCTTTTACCGTTTTTTGTGCATGCATAAATATGCAGATAAAAAGAAAAAAGATAGATGCCGAAATTCTTTTATAAAATGACTCTGCATGTACTAAAGAAACTATGTATAATTCCATATTTCTATCTCGTTAATAATATCTGATATAATAGTTATTTTTTTGCATCTGTAGGATTTTCCTTATCAGTGAAAGCCTTTATTTCAATGGCACCATATGTATTAACACCTTTGGGTAATATTCGCAAGCATCTGTTCCTGTGCAGATGGGGCTAAACAATAATTTATCATATAGATTTTATCTACCTTTCTATGTTCATTCCATAGGATATTTTCGCTTAAATTGAGCAAAATACAATGGCGATGTAATACTACTTCTTGAAAAAGATATTCTCTTGAAAAATTATTCATGTCATAACTAAAAATATTTATTATTTCTTAAAGCGCAAACGCTACCAACATTCATCCACATCCACCATAGTACCCAATCATTTGTGAGACAGTCTCCACCAAGACTGTGACTGTACTTCACGATGATTGGTGTTTGCTCTTTTTATCCTTTCGGTGTGGTAATTTGGTAGGATGTGAGCAATATGTCTTGCAAAGCAGGCTTTGCCTTCTATGCGTTGCAAAGATATATATAAATCCTTAATTATCGCAACTTTTAGCTGCATATTGATGTGCTTTAAGATGAAATTTGCTTAAATTACGCGCGATACAATAATTTTAGATCGTCTTCTCAATAAAAATGTGTATCTTTGTAGAATAAAACGAGATTTTTTTTATAAAATGGAATTAAATACTTTGATAGCAGAATGTACCGCATACGATTTCAAGGTGATGCTTGAAGAGAAGAAACCTAAGAGTTGGCTGAAAAGCGTAAGCGCTTTTGCCAATGGCTTGGGCGGTTCCATTTTCTTTGGCATTGATAATGATGGCATCGTTAAAGGACTTGAAGATGTGCAGCATGTTTGCGAAGCTATCAGTAGTAAGATTCGTGACTATATGGATCCCCTACCAGAGGTGGAAATGATTCCACATGCTATAGATGGTTTGCATATCTTGCAACTCGAAGTCAATTCAGGGCATTACACTCCATATTACTATGTTGGAGATGGTCAGCGTATTGCCTTTGTTCGCATCGGTGATGAAAGCGTACCTGCCACAGCAGAGCAGATGGTTCGCTTGGTACTGAAAGGTTCTAATAAAACCTATGATTCCCTTCACACGGATTATAAATCTGAAGACTATGCTTTCACGATATTAGCGAATACTTTCAAAGACCGCACCAAGCAAGAATGGGACAAGAAGTATCTATGATCGTTTGGGCTGGTAACAGTTGCAGGTACCCTTACGAATGCAGGAGCACTGTTTGCCGATGATTGTCCTTTATGGCAATCCCGTCTTTATTGTACCCGATGGGATGGAACGGAAAAGGGCGACGCCATCAATGATGCAGAGTTTACAGGCAATGTCCTCATGCTGCTCCGTGAAGCAATGAACTTTGTGAAGTCAAACACCAAGAGAGGCTGGGAGAAACTGCCTGATGGACGAAAAAATAAACCAGAGTATGCGGAACGTGCAGTTCTTGAAACAATGGTAAACCATTTCATCCATCGTGACTACACAGTGATGGGCAGTGAAGTTCATCTCGACATTTACAACGATCGCCTCACAGTCACATCTCCAGGAGGAATGTACAATGGTATGCTAATTCAAGATTTAGACATCAAATATGTGTCTTCTGAGAGACGTAATCCCATACTTGCAAACGTGATGGCTCAACTTGACTATATGGAGAAACGAGGAAGCGGACTCACACGCATTTGTAATGAGACCAAAGCCTTGGAAGGTTATAGGGACGAGCTAAAACCCAAGTTTAAATCCACTCCAACCCAATTCCAAACCATCATCTTTGCCTCTTCCGACACCCCGAATGTCGGAGACTATGACGGAGATATGTCGGAGACGAAACTCACTGAGCGTCAGCAGAAAATACTTAATCTCATCAAAGAGTCTCCGACAATCACCGGCAAACAAATGTCGGAGACTTTGTCGGTGAGCCAGCGCACCATCGAACGCGACCTTTCTGCATTGAAAAAAAATGGTGTTTTGAAACGCGAAGGCAAGGATAATAGTGGTGTGTGGATAGTAATTATAATTGATAAATGTTGATTTTTAGAAGAACATAGCATATGGTTGCTTTCAGTAACATAATGCATTCATTAAATATACCATGCCCCATATGCTTCTTTGAAAGAACAATGACCTTCTCGCTTGCTTTTACAAGTGGGGAGCTATTGACCAACTAAATGTTATATTTTAAACTATGGCATACGAATACAAGAAACATACGATGGTGGATGGCAAGAAATATGGTCCATCGCCAGGTAACAAATATTACCAACCTGCAGAATATCATAATCCTGTGAAAAAAGTACATAATAAAGGACGTAAGGCTAAAAAGGCTGAGCATGAGGATAAGACACATTGGATACTCAACAAGTCTCAACAATATGATGTCTTTCTTGAAGGTGAATCAAATGATTTTATTGATCAAAGTGGCATCTTCTCTCTTCTTGACAATTGCAATGAAATATTAGGTCAAGATGGAGAACGGTTGGCAATTTTTGAAACTCCAATGAATGTCAATGACGCATGGCATGGTTATCCATTTTTTAGTAAGGATGAATACAAACTTACTGATGAAATGGTTGATAAATTTAAGGAAAAAGAGAAGATAAGCATTGCTAACTATACAAGATTATTAGCTCGTAAGATATGAAAACTATTCAACTAAAAATATCAGTCAAAGCTCTTGATTGCTATATTTATGGAGGGTATATTTTCTTTGTCATGCAAGATGGAAGAATTGTATATGGTTCCTATGAACGGTTTATAAATAGAGCCATAAAGAAGATCGAAGGTGCGACTGACTTGCTGAAAGTGGCATTCCTTAGAAATGAACACTACTATAGCAAACAAATAAAATCATTTCTGAAAATACCAGGGGTCAAGGAGGCTATATATAGTAATTGGAATCAGTTGACGAATGAAGAACTCTGTCTTGAATGGGAAGAAATTGAAGACTTGATGACGACAGTCTGTGAATACGAATCATTCCCTATAGATTTTAGGATCTATGGTATGAGGATGTTTATCGGATGCCGTAAAGGTTTATATGAAGTAAATCTAAGACCAGCAGGGCATAAACTTAATCCCGCAAAAATTGAAAAGTGTTTTGATACGTCCAAAATAATATGTGTTAATCCTAAGTTCGGTGAACTTGTTGCATCTGCTGATAGTGATGGCTTGATAGCCAAATCTATCGACATGGATGGCAATAGCCCAACATTCATTCATGATAGTGATGTTATTCAGCAAAGGTCTTTACGTACAGGATGGTCAGAAGTTGATATTTTTAATTACTCTGATACGGCAGATTTTTCTTTCTATGCAAATGAGTACGAGACAGTAAAAAATGAAAACGGAAGGTATTGGGAAAAAGCTGACGGCAAGAGAATAAGAAGCTTTGGCGTCAGACAGCATAGCATGGATAATATGCTTGAAATGTCACGTATCAAAAAAGAGGATATACTATATTGCTTCAATGGTGCAACTAATGCTTTTGTACATTTGAAGAATGGGAAGCTAATAACAGTAAAACTGAAAGGTGATAGACAAGGCGAAGTTGGTGAATTTACATTATCCCAATATGCTAAGCAAGTTACGAATGATAGTGCCATAAATGACTTTGGACGAATATTATCAGGTTTCACCATTCCAAAAGGATGTGTAATAGAGTATTTTGACAAAGTTGTACTTTTGAGAGATAGACATGCTCAGGTGATAGAAGATGGTATTGCAATAAAAGTGCGCAATTTTATGAGCTCTAATAAGTATCAAGATGTTCTTTCGGTTACAAAAGATAATGAAGTCATACTTCATGCTATTGACACATTAGATCTTAATCGGGATTTGAATAAAGGGTATATACGAACCTCGTCAGCTGAACCCATAGATTTGTTTGCTGGTATGGATGCTATACCATATAAATTTATTGGAAAAATAAAAGGTTCGGTAGATGAAACAGAAAATGATTTACCTTGGTAAAGATTCTACAAATGGATGGGATAACAACCAACAGTGAAGATAGCCTTATGTTGTATACGTACTGCCGTTAATGAATACCCTTACAAACAGCATTTTTGCAATATTCGTGTACTCTAATAAAAGTTAAAAACGTTAAACTTCCCATTTTTTCTGTTTTCTGTAGAATCTACGTCACCGCTTTTCTACCGTTTAAAATGTAAATATCTGATTGAAAGAGACTTGCAAATACACTTTATGATTTTGACTTTGTAGGAAAGAAGTGTATTGTATCTGGGATATCGCCTTATAGAGACCAACTAAAGAATTTTCTTTCTGAAATTGGGGCGATTCTTCCCAAAGGAAAAGTAAGTGGTTCAACCAATGTCTTGATTGTTGGAGAAAATGTAGGTCCTGACAAAAAGAAGATTGCTTTGGAACAAAAAGGAAAACGACCGGATTCTTTCCATATCTTTAGTCAAGAGGCTGTCGCTTACAAATTAGGTTTGATGGACTAACAACAATGTATTTCTTTTGCATATGAATAATGAGAAGAAAATAGAAACATCTACGGCTGTTGGTGGTATTACACTTTTTGTTTCATGCTATGGTATAAGTATTTATGACCAAACCACACATGATTCTTACACAAATTACCAAGATAAGTTGCCAATGGAAACAATTCTGGTGACCAGTTTGGTTACTGGAATTGTATTGGCAATTGTTACGTGGTTGTGTTTAACTCTCTATGATTGCCATAAAAAGGCAAAAGAAAAAAATGGTGTTAGCACATTAGAACTTTTTAGTAAGGAAGTCTTTTGCAAGCGTACCTTTGTTGGGTTGATAGTTCTAATCGTAGTGTCTTTTCTTGTAGTGTTTCTTGGGCTTGCTCTTTTAGCATTAGCTATTTTCTTTATACCTTTATTAAAAGGAAAATTTAAGTAAAGTAGAAATGCACGTTTCAAGGCAGGAGCGGAGCATGGTGTTGATGCCAAGCGGATAACCTCGTCTTGTGAAAGATGCTCCTTGTCTGTCGGGATTGTCTCGATACGCTCCAAGAAACCATTCGGGTTCTCCTTTATTTCGAACTCGCGTTATTAAATACAAGTATGTCAAAGAATTCCACTTTTGTGTGATTTTTCTTGCTAAAAAGTTTGTATTATCAATGATTATTCGTATCTTTGTAGCAACAGAATCCGCCACGCTTCCCATTTGAACAGCGAACCAGGGCGGGTCTTTT
>ENA-ORMS01001135-ORMS01001135.1-human-gut-metagenome-genome-assembly--contig:-NODE-1135-length-22941-cov-22.617277_pt1 | contig 22941 bp, 19 predicted proteins | sample MGYA00242104_ERZ508997 | MGnify/ENA primary metagenome ERZ508997 (study PRJEB26280, sample SAMEA2338704) | human gut metagenome | biome: human gut; feature: human-associated habitat; material: faeces... | reverse complement strand
TCGGAGATTCAGCCTAATTTTTTGTGCGGTCAAAAAGTTTTAGCGGACAGTAATATTTAATAATATGTTTGTCCACCAAATCCTCCTATCGCCTCAGACCGTCTCTGACGGCGTAGTTTGTTTGCGTGAAACACATTGATTATTGCATTGATATATTGATAATCAATACGGATAAATTTCTTTAACGAGGAAGAGTATTAAGGTTAAACTGCTGAATATTAGCAAACTAAGTTGGTGTCTGTACGACTTGTTCGTTCTGGCACATATTTTTTTGTATCTATGAAAATGGCGTTAGAAGACACGACGTTGCTTTGCGGTTGCTATTTCAGTCCTGCCAACATTACAATAACGATCAGAAGGTCGCCGAATTCAGCGCGGAAAATCTCCAGCGCGCGTTGAATCTCTGTCGTTACCTGCCGCGTAGTCATAGAATATTTCTCGGCTATCTCCTTGTGTGTCAGTCCGTCCACCCTGCTTGCCGAAAAGATTTCATAGCAGCGCCCGGACATCTTGCTGCGACATTTTCCGATTCTTTCATTCAAATCGGTAAGAAAAGCCATGCTGTCAGACTCGCGCTCCGACAGGATGCCGTACATCGCATCGCGGAGCTTTGCGTTTCTGATTTCCTGATGTGCATCATTGAGCATAATCTTCCTCTTGACATAATCATAACTCTTGCTCAGCAACACACGATGAAAATAACCCCTGACATTGTCACCGGCGACGAAATTCTCCTTTTTCTCCAATATTTTCATGATGCTGTCAGAATAAATATCCTCAGCGACAGCCTCGACCCTGACAAAAGACATTGAATGAGCTACGAATCTGCGGCGATCCTTATATATCCCGCTAATCTCACTCATAAAATATGTCAGGTCCTCATTTTTCATCAATAGAACACCATTAGGCAGTCATAAAACTACATCAAAGTTGAAGATTTTTCATCAAAAACACAAAAAAGTGCAAAAATTTATGTAGTAAATCGATTCTCGTCCCTTTATATATGTTAGAAAGCATATACTCGAAATACGATGAAAAAGATAGACAACGAGACATTGTTCCGATACTTCGGAGCGAAAACAACAGACGAAGAAGAACGCCTGATAAACGATTGGCTGCTTCAGGACAGCGAGAATGAAAAGAAACTGCGTGCCGCCTACAGCCTTTGGGAGGCAATGCTTTTCACTGATGCCGGCAGCGACACTCCTGTAAAGACTGCTGTAAGGCACAAAAAGTCCTTCCGCAGATTCGGCATTGCCATTCTCAATGCGGCAGCAATCGCTTTGTTCTTCATCTTGGCAAAGCATATCGTAACAATCAATGAAGATAACAGACTCGCCGAGACAATCAACCGGATAGAAGTTCCTGAAGGAGGAAAAATGGATATCACCCTGCCTGACGGAACCAAGGTTTGTCTCAATGCGGGAGCTGTCCTCGATTACCCGATGAAGTTCGCCCGCAATTCCCGTGAAGTTGCTATCAGTGGAGAAGCGTGGTTCGATGTGGCTCATAATAAGGCCAAACCATTTATAGTCAAGACATTCCTTTCTGATGTAGAGGTTCTTGGAACAAAGTTTAATCTTGATGCCGATGAAAGTGCCGGACGATTCTCCGTGACCCTCGAAGAAGGCAGCATCAGACTTCGTGGCAATGCAGGAGAAAGAGTGATGGCACCGGGAGAGAAAGTCGAAATCATCGGAGGTGAAATGAGAGATTGTCAATACCGTTCCGGAAAAGCTAATTCATGGATGAGCGGAATCATTGACATAAGCGGACTGACATTCACGGAGATTATTCGCAAATTGGAGAGGACGTTCGGGGTAACTATAGTGGTCAATATGGAGAATGTTCCTGCCATCGGATTCTCTGAGGCCGAACTTCGTCAGAGCGAGGGCGTGGAAGCAGCATTGAAATCCCTTCAGTACGCGGGCGTGAAATTCCACTACAACATTGACTTCAAGACCGGGACTATATACATTAAATAACCACCGATTTCCGGTCTCCCCGCATAAACCGAATAATAACATATAACTGATAACCTGAAGGTGCCCTATCGCAGGGTATCTTCGAAAATAACAAATTCATGAACAGATACCGATTTTTAAAGAGGAGCTGTTGCTTGTTCTTTGTGATGATTCTTTCTGTCTGGTCTGCGTCAGCCGGTCAACGGACGCAGAAAGATGACATTCGGCTCACCCTTCAACTAAAAGAAGCCACTGTTACAGAAGCTATCAGCCAAATCAAGGAACAAAGCCCTTACTTGTTTTTCATCAGTGCGACAAATCTTGATAGAAAAGTCAGCCTTTCAGTGAAAAACGAGACCATAGAGAGCGTCTGCGCCAAACTCTTCACCCCGCTGAAAATTTCGTGGAAAATCAACGGTCATTACATTTACCTTGAGGACGTCATTGAGCCTCAGACCCGCGACCTCACGGGAATAGTCAAGGATGAGAGCGGAGCAGGCGTGCCTGGAGTTTCCGTTTTCGTCGAAGGTACAACCCGTGGTACTATAACAGATTCCGAGGGCCGCTTCTCACTCAGTATCCGGTCCGACCAGAAGATTGCCCGTTTGGAATTCAACAGCCTCGGTTACGAGGTTGTGCGTATGACAATCGGAGAGCGAACTACATTCAATATCGTCCTCAAAGAGGAAGCCGTCTCCCTCGAAGGCACAGTGGTCACCGCCCTCGGCATACGCCGCGACCAGAAAGCGCTGAGCTATAATGTGCAGGAGGTCAATGCCGAACTGCTGACATCAGTAAAGGATGCCAATTTCATCAACTCCCTTGCAGGAAAGGTGGCGGGTGTTGCCATAAATACTTCCTCATCGGGAGTCGGCGGAGCGTCCAAGGTGGTCCTTCGCGGAAACAAGTCCATAAGTCAGTCTTCCAATGCGTTATACGTCATTGACGGTATCCCGATGTACAACTTTGGCGGAGGCGGAGGAACCGAATTCGATTCCAAAGGTGCGTCCGAGTCCATCGCGGACCTTAACCCTGAGGACATCCAGTCCATCTCCGTTCTCACCGGAGCCGCTGCAGCAGCATTGTACGGCTCGCAGGCAGCAAACGGTGCAGTGATGATTACTACTAAGAAAGGACAATCAGGAAAATTGAAGGTCAGTTTCTCCAGTAATACGGAGTTCCTCTCACCCTTCCGTCTTCCGGAGTTTCAGAACCGTTATGGAACTGGACTGAACGGCCGTGACAGCGGCAGCGGAGTGTACAGCTGGGGAGCATACATCCCCGAAGGGGCACGTTACAACTACAGCCCGAACGACTATTTCGAGACAGGACATACCTACACGAACGCATTCTCAATCAGCGGAGGAACGGACAAGAACCAGACATATTTCTCAGCCGCCGCGGTGAACTCCGACGGCATCATACCCAACAATATCTATGACCGCTACAACTTCACCTTCCGCAATACATCCTATTTCCTGAAGGACAAACTGAAACTTGACGCAAATGCAAGCTATATAATGCAGAAGGACCAGAACATGACCAACCAAGGAGTCTATGCGAACCCTCTGACATCGGCATATCTCTTCCCCCGCGGCGAGAATTTCGACCTGTACCGCAACTTCGAAAGGTACAATTCCGGCACCAAGCTGATGGAACAGTTCTGGGGCGACGACCTCGCCGGCGACCTGCGCATGCAGAACCCGTACTGGATAAACTACCGCAACCTGCGCAACAATAACAAGAGGAGGTATATGCTTTCCCTGAATGTGAGCTATGACATTTTGGACTGGCTCAACATTGCAGGCCGCGTGCGCATCGATAACGCGAACAACCTCTATACCCAGAAATACTACGCCACTACCGAGGCGACTATTTCCGAAGGAGGAAAGAACGGTCACTATACCGAAGCCCGCACCTATGACACGCAGACATACGCCGACATTATGGTAAATGTGAACAAGAGCTGGCAGGACTGGAGCCTTGTCGCGAACCTCGGTGCCTCTCTGAACGACATCAAGACGGACGAACTCCGCTACGGAGGTCCAATCCAGGAAAACGGTCTTGCAAATGTCTTCAATGTCTTCGACCTCGACGACACCAAGAAACGTGCGAGCAAGTCAGGCTGGCACGACCAGACACGCTCCATATTCGGAAGCCTTGAACTCGGCTGGAAGAAGATGCTGTACCTTACCCTTACCGGCCGCAACGACTGGGCGTCCCAGCTTGCAGGCTCATCCTCCAAATCCTTCTTCTATCCGTCCGCAGGTCTCTCTTGGATACCTACCGGACTGTGGGATATGGGTGCGCTCAGCTATCTGAAAGTCAGGGGCTCAGTCGCTTCTGTCGGTATGCCTTTCCCACGGTTCCTGACCATCCCGACCTACGAATACGATGCGACTTCAAAGATATGGAAGGACAAGACACACTATCCGATAGGTGACCTGAAGCCGGAACGCACGCTCACATACGAGGTAGGTCTTGAGACGCGTCTATGGCAGGACCTCAGCATCAACCTCTCGTGGTATCTCGCCGACACCTACAACCAGACTTTCGACCCGCAGCTCCCGCCGTCGTCGTCATACAGCACCATTTACCTTCAGACAGGAAGCGTGCGCAACACGGGAGTCGAGGCAAGCGTTGGCTACAACCACACTTGGCACGGCTTCACCTGGGACAGCAACTTCACCTTCAGCTGGAACAGAAACGAAATCCTCGAACTTGCCGGCGATGCGAAAAATCCGATTACAGGCGAAGCACTCAACCTGCCCAAACTTGATATTAAGGCTCTCGGAAAAGCGAAATATGTCCTCAAACAGGGCGGCTCTCTTGGAGATCTATATACGACATCTGCAATAATGGGCAGCGACAAAGGATATATCGAGGTTGACGAGAACGGAAACATCACCATAGATGATATCGGGACGGATATCTTCCTCGGCAGTGTATTCCCGAAATACAACCTTGCATGGCGCAACGATTTGAGTTACAAGGGCATCCATCTCGGTTTCCTGTTCAGCGGCCGCATAGGAGGTGTATGCTATTCCGCAACCCAGGCCAACCTTGACCTGTACGGAGTGTCCGAGGCTTCGGCCGACGCAAGGGATGCAGGCGGGGTCCTCGTGAACGGACGCGAATGGATGGACGCCCAGAAATGGTACCAGGCGATAGGCTCCCAGAGCGGTCTGCCGTTGTATTACACCTACTCCGCGACCAATTTCCGTCTTCAGGAACTCTCCATAGGCTACACCCTTCCGCGCAAGTTGTTCAGGGATAAATGCTCCCTCACCATATCCGCAGTCGGCCACAACCTCTGGATGATATACTGCAAGGCGCCGTTCGACCCCGAGGCCATCGCCTCCACCGGCAACAACTACCAGGGAATCGACTACTTCATGATGCCGTCCCTGCGCAGCATGGGATTCAACATCAAACTGGACTTCTAAACAGCAATGATTATGAAACATAATATTACATTTATAATCATGACAGTAATGCTGTCAATGACATCCTGTACCACCGGGTTCTATGAGATGAACACCAACCCTAACCAAGTGACGGGAGAGCAGATGGAAGTGAACAACTACCGCACGGGGTCCAAGATAAGGAACCTCCAGAATCTTGTTATCCCTGTCCAGGAGCACATGTACCAGTTCAACGAGAGCCTTTCCGGCGGCCCGTTCGCAGGATACATCGCCTCCACAGTGGACACATGGCTTGCACGCTTCGAGACTTTCAACCCGTCCGACGACTGGCGCAAGTGGCCTTTCGCCAATGTCATGTCCGAGACCTACGCCCCGTACAGGGGAATAGTCAACCAGTCGGACGACGAGGTCGCAAACGCCTTCGCCACACTTTTCAGGGTTGCGATAATGCACAGGATGACAGACTCCTACGGCCCGATTCCCTACAGCAACCCGATTACAAACGAATCCGTGTTCGTCACCTACGACTCTCAGGAAACCGTCTACAGCACAATGTTCGATGAACTTGACTCCGCCATAGAGGGCTTCACGAAGAACATCGGCATTGCGGCATCGTCATGGAACAGATACGACTATGTCTACTACGGCAACATCCCCCAGTGGCTCAAATACGCCAACTCCCTGAAGCTCAGGATGGCTATGAGGCTCAGCTATGTGAAGCCTGAACTTGCGAGGGAAAAGGCGGCTGAAGCGATAGCGGCAGGCGTAATCACCTCAAACTCCGACAACGCGCTGATGCACGCACCGGAAAACCGCACCGCGCTCATCTACAATGACTGGTCGGATTCCCGTGTTGCAGCCGACATAATCAACTACATGAACGGCTATGAGGATCCGCGCCGCGAAAAGATGTTCACCTCAGTACCTGTGGAGCAGGGAGATGAGACCGTAGAAATGTATTACGGAATCCGTGTGGGCAGCGACGTGTCAGGCAAGACAGCCTTCACAACCAACTACTCCAACATGAAAGTAACCCCGTCCGACCCTTATCTATGGATGAATGCAGCCGAAGTCAGCTTCCTCATGGCTGAATATGAACTGCGCTGGGGCGACCCGACAAGAGCCAAAGACCTGTACGAAAACGGCATACGTCTTTCATTCGAGGAACGCGGGGCAGCGGGTTCGGAAGACTATATCCTTGACCGTGAAAAGAAACCTGCAACATACGTTGACCCTCTCGGAACCTACAGCATAGCAGGCAGGCAGAGCGACATCACCATAGCTTGGGAGGAGAGCGGCAATCTCGCCGATGGCACAATACCGGCAGAGGACGCCTCAGAGCGCAACCTTGAAAGGATAATCACCCAGAAATGGATATCCTCCTTCCCTCTCGGCGTGGAAGGCTGGAGCGAATACCGCAGGACCGGCTATCCGCGACTTCTTCCTGCACCTCAGGACAAGAGCGGCGGTGCAGTGGACCTGAACCGGCACGCGCGCAGGCTGACTTACCCGGTGGAGGAATACGGAATGAACGGAGCAAACCTTCAGCAGGCCATCAGCATACTGAACTCGGAGTCGAGCGGCACGAGGAAAGGCGACACTATGGGAACGCAGGTATGGTGGGATGTCAAACAGTACTAAAAACAAACACTATAATGAAACTGAAAACAATAATAAACACGGCCATATGCAGTCTTCTGCTGGTCTCCTGCTCCGACTGGACGGAAATGGAGTCGGTCAGGATTGACGTGCAGCACCCGTGGGATCAGGACCCGGAACTGTGGGAAGACTACAAGGCCTCTCTCAGGGCATACAAGCAGACTGACCACTTCCTTGTCTATGCCCGTCTGGAGAACTCCCCGGAGCGCCCGTCAAACGAGAAGAGCTTCATGCGCAGTCTTCCGGACTCGCTTGACATTGTCTCCCTGACCAATGCGGACAACTTCTCGAAGCACGATGCGGAGGATATGGAATGGATGCGGAGTGTGGGCACGAAAGTGCTGTATCAGATAGACTTCGCGTCCCGGAGAGACGAACTGTCCGATGCGGCGAAACTTGGCGCATACCTCGACAAGGCAATAGCCTCGGTCAGGGACAACGGGCTGAACGGCTGGTCCTTCACCGGAACATTCAGGCTTGAAGACGCCCTCAATGCCGGACTCTCCTCGCTGATTGTCTCAAAACTCTCCTCTGCAAGACAGGACGGGCAGCTGCTGGTCTTTGAAGGAGACCCTGCATTCGTCAGTTCCGCAGACAGACAGAAGATAGACCTGTTCGTGCTTGAAACTGAGGGGATGGACTATGTGCATGACGTGCACATGGCAGTCCTTGCCGCGACATCCACCCTTGGCATACCGGAAGAGAAGATCCTGCTTGCAGCCTCGCTGGAGCGCAGCATCTCCGACGAGAAATTAGTGGAGAACGGTGCGGTCGGGGAAATTACTGAAAAGGTGATGGCATTCGGCCCTCTGCGCGGACTTGCCGTGTATGACTTAGGTGTGGACTACTACAGCTATGACGGCAACTACGTCCGCACCCGCCGTGCGATACAGACACTCAACCATTCAAGATAGATATTTATGAAAAGAATATTGACATACATAATATTGCTTGCATCCGTCGCAGTGTCCTGCAACAGATACGAAGCGGACGGCTACAAGTTCGGCAACTCCATCTATATGGATGTGAGTTCAAGAAAACCGGTGCAGTCTGCCACTTTCGGCAACAAGCTCACGGAGTTCTCCAAAGAGCTGTCAGTGAACATGGCATATCCGGCGGAGAATGATGTCACTGCGACCATAGCAGTGGACGAGTCCCTCGTTGCCGACTACAACAGGAAATACGGCACATCCTACGAGATGCTTCCGCAGAAGTACTCCGGTTTCAAGGAAGAGAAGGTCACCATTCCGTCAGGCAAGACTATGTCCGGTAAAGTAGTCATCCCGTTCAAGGGCTTGGCAGGTGAAGGAGAAGAGCAGGCCGGAGCTATGGAGATAGACAAGACCTATCTTTTCCCGGTCAGACTGACTTCAACGGATATGGACGTGATGGGCGATGCCGGGATAGCATACTATTTGGTGCGCCGTTCATCAGCCATCACTGTGGCCGCACAGCTCACCGACAACTGGATAAACTTCCCTCTTATGGACGAGCCTGGCACTGTTGCGGACGCCTACAACGGGCTGAGGGCCGTCACATACGAGGCACTCATCTGGATTGATAAGTTTGACAAGGAAAACGATTTCGGAGACTGTAATATATCAACTGTCATGGGAGTTGAGCAGTATCTCCTGCTGAGAATCGGCGATACCAATTTCGAGCGTCAGCAGCTTCAGTTCGACGGCAGCGGAGGCGGCACATCATTCGGCAAATTCCCTCAAAGCGACCCGTCCAAGAAACTCTATGAAGGACGCTGGTATCACGTTGCATGCACCTACGACTACGACACGAGAATTACACGGGTCTATGTAGATGGGAAGATACAGAGCGAAGCCAAGGAGATGGGAACAGCGACAGGAGGAATCAATCTGGCCATGAGAGCCAATGAGATTGTAGAGGACGGCAAGGAAAAGACATCCTACCAGTTCTTTATCGGCAAGTCCTACAACGACTACCGTCCGCTTCAGGGCAAGATTGCCGAAGCAAGGGTCTGGTCAGTGGCCAGGACTCCTGAGCAGATATGGGAGAATATGTACAGGATAGAAAATCCAGAGGGAGACGCCACGCTCATCGGCTACTGGAAGTTCGACGAGGGTAAGGGCAACACCGTCAAGGACTACTCTATGTATCACAACGACGGCATTGCGGCCTTCGACCTCAGCTGGGCTGAAGGAATCGAAATCCCGGAAATCAACAAAGAGGAGGAATAGCGCATGAGAAAGAATATGATATCAATGCTTGCTTTGGCAATATTATTAATCGGGGGCGTTTCGTGCGAAATGGAGCCAGCAGGTTATCCTTCAGGAAAACAGATTGATGAAGAAACTCTTAAGAGTTCCTCCGTATCACTGACAAGCATCAGAACCTCCCGGAATACCGTGTACTGCGTCATGACTGAGGGAAACGGTGTCATCACCGAAGGTCTCCGTGCGACAATAAACACTCCTTCATCTTTCGACCAGACAGTCGTCCTGAAAGCTGACCCGTCGCTTGTCGAAAGCTATGCCGCAGAAACAGAAAGGGAATACCTCCCGCTTCCGGAGACATTCTACAGCTTCGAGAATGGAGGTGCGCTTGTACTGTCCGCAGGCAAGACCTCGTCTGACCTTGTAAGGCTGACCTGCCGGGCGACCAACTCCTTGGGCAACAGGATAAAGGCTGGTCATTATCTTCTCCCGGTGGTCGCGGCTGCTTCCGCCGGAGAGATGTCAAGGGATGTCGTCTATTATGACATCACAGTCAGGGAGAAGTTCGAGGAAGGGCTGCCGCTCTTTGACGACCTTCTGATGGTGTTTTACCTGAACACCTCGCAGTATGATCCTCGGCTAATAACGGACTATAATATTCTAAGAACGGATTTTAGCGATTACAGTGATACTTATATGACAATCGGTAATCTCATCAATCTGCGCAAGACGACAGTCACTTATGAGCCGGCCACAGGCAGGGCATTGTTGAACCTGAGTTCCGATATGAAATATGTGCTGGACAACTACACGACATATATCCTCCCCATACAGGAGACAGAACGCAGGGTCTGCCTGTCCATAGAGGGCGGAAATACCGGTCTCGGCTTCTGCAATATGACAGATGCCCAGATAGAGGACTTTGCGGTGCAGGTAAAGCAGCTGTTCGACACCTACAGTCTTGACGGAGTGAACCTTTGGGACCGTAACTCCGGGTACGGTAAGGAGGGAATGTCTCCAATGAACACAACTTCCTATCCTAAATTGGTCAAGGCCCTGAGGGAAGTGCTTGGCCCGGACAAGTTGCTGACCTTGACTGACTATGAAGAGCCGACGGAGTATTTCTGGGACACGGAAGCCACTGGAGGGATAAAGGTCGGGGAATATCTTGACTACGCCTGGACAGGCTACTGCGATGAGGACTACCCTTTTGAAATCGTTGACCCTTACCATCCTGACGATCCGAATGTCAGCAAAGAGCACATCAGGAAGCCTATCGCCGGCCTGGATGCTACCAAATACGGCTGCATAAATGCCCCTTGGCAAAAGGGTAGGGCAGATATGGTATTTTGGGAATCAAATGGTATGAAGGTCGCAGCTTGGAATAAAGCCGACTATAAAAAATCCAATATCGTCCTACACGCAGATATGCGTACCAATCTTCAAGATGAGTACGAACAAAATTGGGACCCGACATTTGTGATAAACTTTATGAATGATGAAAGCATATTTCATAATAACGGAACTATCGTTTTTCTCTTTGACAAAAACGATCTCGCAACTCTTAATGATTATAGTAAAGGTTATGGCAAATGGAAAAAAGACTGGTAAACAATAACAATAATAAACATTAAAACTATTAATTATGAAGACCAAATTTATCTTCGCATCGACAGTTGCGGCTCTGCTGTTTACAGCTGTGAGTTGCAGCTACGATGACACCGACATTAAAAGTAAGGTGGATGAACTTGATGGCCGTGTGACAAAACTTGAAGAGGCCGTAAATAGCATCAATACCAATGTCGGCTCGCTTATGACCATAGTGAACGCCCTTGAAAAAGAGGTGAAAATCGACAAAGTCGTTGCTTTGGAAGACGGCAGCGGTCATATCATTATGTTCACTGACGGAAGCAGCATAACCGTCACAAACGGCAGAGATGGAAATGACGGAGAAACTCCTGTTATCAGTGTCGGCAAGGATACTGACGGACTCTATTACTGGAAGGTCAACGGTGATTGGCTGCTTGACGACGGCAAAAAGATTCCGGCGACTTCCAAGTCTGAGATTCCTCAGATTAGGGTCAATGAGACCACTGGCAGTTTCGAACTTTCCTTTGACGGGGAGAACTGGCAGGACATCGGTTCTGCAGGTGGAGCCGGCATATTCAAGGATGTGATTGACGGAGAAGATGAAGTGATATTTATCCTTTCCGGCGACAAGGAGCCTATAGTGATACCTAAGGCACAAAAATTCGCCCTTAATGTGGAAAACACATCAATCCCTGTGGATGCTCCCGGCTCTTCAATAATGGTCAGCTACACCGTCACTGCTGCCGACCAGGATACAAAGGTGGAAGCCATTGCGACAGGAGGCATATCCATAGAGAGCATAGCTTCACAGTTCATAGGTAACGAGATTAAAGGACAGGTTTCCATACAGCTTCCAAACCCAATTCCTGCCGATGGAAAGGTCTTTCTGTTTGCAGTAAACAGCAAAGGCACCCCGTCTATGCGAATCCTCTCATTTGAACAGGGAGAAATCTCTGTAACTGTAAATGGAGAATTGAATTTACCGGCCACAGGTGGCGAAATTACTCTGTTTGTCCGAACCAATTATAACTATAGTATTGAGACTCCTGACTGGATAACATCCTCTGTAACATTACTGACAAAGGCCGTAAGGGACGAATCAATAACATTGACAATCGCAGAGAACAAGAATGCTGCCGAGCGCCGTGCGACAATCAGTTTTGTTGACGGGATGACAGTCCGCTACTCTCTTACGATAACACAGAAGGGCGCTACGGTAGATGTTCCCGGTTATAAAGGTCCTATCGAAGACTGGAAAGATGACGGAAGTATTGATTTTTAAAATATCGAAGAAATGAAAAACAAATTAATTCATATTATATTGATTGGCTTCGTTTTGGGCTCTTGCGAGCAATTGGACTCTCCCAAAATGGAGGAAGTGAATGATTCCGGCAACTTTACAGTCTATCTTTCACAGCCTCAGACTAAAACTGCAAATGACGGAATGTCAACACAATGGGTGGAAGGTGATGTTATCAATGTATTTCATGCAGTTGACGGTACTGAGAATTATGTGAATGACAATTCTTTCACTTGTGACAATGTCGCAGCAAACAAGTTTTCTGGAACTTTGGCTGAAGAGTTGAACTCCGACTCGAACTATGACTGGTATGCCTTTTATCCAAGCATAAATACCGCCAATGGTGATACTCCCGTCAGATTCTCAAAATATATAGGCAGAACTGAAATGTCGTCATTTGCCGGGAAAGTGACCCAGACCGGCAATAACAGTATGGCTCATCTCGCTGTAGGTAAGGATGGATTTCCGGTAGTCGGTTTTGTAAACAATGTCCCGGCTTCCGAATTTCCGACCATACCGATGAAGAACGTTGCATCCGTAATATGTGTGAATGTTACAAATACTTTGTCAGAACCGATAGTCATAAATAGTGTGGACTTGGTGGCCCCAAAGCCTATCATCGGTAATTTCAGTATTGAATTGACAGGAAATGATATTGCAGCAAGTAGTTTGTACGGACAGGGCTTCATTCGTCTTGAAGTGGCGGAAGGTTCTCAGATTGCAGGCGGCGAAAGCGCTAAATTCTATATAGGAGTAGCACCTTTCACCGTAACTTCAGGTGAGGAAATGCTGCTCTATGTAAATGCTGCTATTGGAGAAAGGACCGTCTCTCAAAGAATTGCCAAGGTATTCGATGGAGAGACTCCTTTCAAGTCGGGATTCATCAAGACTTTCAATGTCAGCTATGCTCAGACAGATGTCGTGCCTGTCAAAGTCAATAAATCAGATTTCCAGACTCTCAACCTTGGTCAGACATCTACCGCTTTCAAGGCCGGCCGTGAACATTACTCTTTTGACGGCTGGAAGCTTTTGACCGGAGCTGTTGTAGGTCCGACTACATTCACAGACGGTTCACTTAAAGATCTGGCAGCTGTCATCTGCGGTGGTACTTTACAGACGGGAGTACTTACATCGCCATTGATAGCGGACGGATGCGGAACACTGAAATTCAAATATGGAGTGTACAACAACAATGAAAAAATAAGATTCCGGATTGATATCAAGAATGCAGCCGGAGAAGTTGTACAGACTGAAACGGTTGAGAATCTTGAACCAACAATGTCAACGGCAGCTGAGTATTCAAAGGCGTTTAATGTCTCAGGCGTATTCCAACTTGAGTTTACCAACCTATGCCCGTCAGGGGTCAAAAATAGAAAAGACCGTGTGGCAATCTTCGACATAGAGTGGACTAGCGTTCAATAAAACAATAATTCCACTTCATAGAATCATTTAGATTCTGAAGTGGAATTTGTATAACAACAGTCCGCGAAACCTGTCGCCAGACACGATAGTTTTTTTTGATCTATTTTTTGCAAATGCTTTTATAAATGAGATTAAGTCCTTAAATTTGTAGAAAATTTACAAAATCGGGGTAAGTATGCTGCTTAAAATCGAATTAGAGAACTTTTTCTCCATAAAGAACAGGATATTTCTTGACTTTATAGCGGCTAAGAGCAACTGCAGACAGGCAAGAGATTTATCCTACAATGTCATTGACTGGAATGGGACGAAAGTATTGAAGACTATCGGGCTCTTTGGACCTAATGCGTCCGGAAAATCAAACATCCTCAAGGCAATCAATTTTTGCTGCAGGATGGTTCTTGAGTCTCACCTGAACAATGAAGGTACGGTGTTCAATTTTATGCCGTTCAAGTTCGATGGATATGACGCAAAGCCAAGTGAGTTCCTTATCGATTTCGTTTGCTCCGGGATTGAGTATGAGTATTCTTTTGCATTGACCAGAACCGAAGTGCTTCGGGAGAGCCTGTACTACTATCCCAATGGAAAGCGGGCAAAAGTATTCACTCGCGACGAGAATGCGGAAGAAGTCTACTCGTTCTCTCCAGGTATAATTGTGAAACCTAAGGATGTTGCAATCAATACCGGAAAAAAGAATCTGTTCCTCAGCAGGGCCAGTTCAATGAACCGTGAATTGCCTCAGGAATTGTACAGGTACTTTCTGAATACTTTTCTTCTGGGACTTGTTGATTTGAACAGTGTCTCTGTAGAAGAAAATTTCAATGCATATAAGAAAGTCATATTAAAGGCGCTATCCATCTGTGATACTGACATTTGCGACATAAAGGTCAGGCATGAACAAGTTCAGGCGCCAATCATGTCATCCCCGGCCTCTCCGGAATTGAATTTCAGAATGATTGACATCCTCAGGTTTCAGACGATACACAAAAGGGCTCCGAATGTCGTTTTTGACCTTGATGTCGAGGAGTCCAATGGCACGAGAAAGTTGTTCCAGATTCTTTTGAGGCTTCTTGACGTTGTCAGGAACGGTAAATCGTTGATGATGGATGAGTTTGACATGGGACTTCATACACGTCTGGCGGATTTTATCATTGACCTTATTCATGCATCTGAAAATTCCCAACTGTTGTTCACGTCGCATAATACTAATCTGATTGACATGAAACGACTGAGGAAAGATCAGGTCGTATTCGTCAATAAATTGGATGACGGATCGACCGAGGTCTATTCTCTGTATGATTATAAGGATTTCAGAGACAATATGGATGCTGAGAAAGGATACATCCAGGGGCGTTTTGATGCGGTTCCGTTTGTAGATTCAACTGTCATGAACTTGAAGCAACTTCTGGAGGACTGATTATGGCAAAGCAACGTACGGCATCTCCGTCACGAACGATGAAGCCTGTGTTCCTGATATTCTGCGAGGGAGAAACGGAGGAGGCTTATCTGGATTATCTTAAACAGGCATATCGTTCTCCGATAAGGATTGTCCCTAAGATAGAGGGAGATAGTATTTCGCAGAGATTGATTGATGTCAGGAAGAAGGAACTGAAAATATCGAAGACCGACAAGATTCTCGTCTTTCTCATGTATGATATGGATGTACCTGTCGTCAATGAAAGAATAAAAGACTGTCGGGCGTACAAATTGCTCAGCAATCCGGCCATTGAGTTTTGGTTTCTTCTCCATGGAAAGGATTGGAGGACAAAAATCTCAACTGCGGAAGCATATAGCGAATTGTTGAAAATAGACGATTGCTGGGCGGGTTATGAAAAGGCGGCATTGACGGACACTCAAAAGGCTTTCTTGTGGAAGAATCGAATTGAAGCGACAGAACGTGCGAGGAGGTTGAAAAATCTTGACAATCCCTCATCCGGTATTTTCAATTTGATTCTGGCATTGGAAAAAAGCTTGAGATAACGATGTCCATCAGGCAGATTTTTTGTCTTCGTTTTCCAAATCGACAATTTGAGTACGAAACGATGTCTCTGGCTGAAATATGATTGGCTATGATGGTATCTTCAATGTTTCTAAAAAAGCGCGTTTTTAGAATAATTATAATTACTAAAAAACTGCCTAGCGTATCAAATGCCACCAAAAGTATTGGTTTTTCCATATGTTTTTGTACTTTTGCGACAAAGAAGCGAAGACATTTACAGCGGATTTTAGGAAGAAACCACGACTGGTATCTGACGTCATATAAGAAAATTGAAATCTGCCTTAAAATCTTTCGGAATCCTCGAAAACGGCCTCCGAATGGTCTGTAGAGGGTTTTGTCCTTTACTTTAACGAGGAGGAGTATTAAAAGGTAATTTGTTAGAAATTAGTAAATTAGGTGAGCATTAGTACGATTTTTACGTGCTGATGCTCATTTTTTATACCCATTCTACGACATTCTGTGGCACATCGAGGTATATGAATCGTACTTAAGAAATAAAGGACAGTCTAGTTTTTCTTAAACGTTGAGCGGGTAGAAGGCTCGAATATAGTGGCATATTATGGAATCCTGCGGCATTGCTATCACTATCACATGGTTAACCTGCATTATTCATAGCCACCACGCTTTGTCTTCGCAGTAGATGTCCGATTGGTCCGCATTTCCCCGGCACCACATGGTTTTTCTGATAAAAGCCGTTAGATGTGGCTGAAAGCAGCGCCGGAAGATGGCCAGAAGGCACAGGACAGCGCGTTTTTTCAAGTGTGGAGCGCAGCAGTGCTTCCCCTATCGGGGTTACGTGACTTATATTTGGACCATTACTCGGTTTATGAGGATGTCAGATGTTGCAGTCTGGTCAATACGGACACCATTTCGGCAATCATCTGGTCCATGCGTCCTCGGTCACAATAGCATTCAGAGTATATGAAGCTGGACCTCTGCCCCTTGAAGTCCGTCGCGGCATAGCCTGTCGCAGTCTTCGTCATCTTCAAAGCCGGCCATTATCTGGTATATCCTCTGGCGGAGCATCTCCGTCTGGCTGTGTACCACCATAGGTTTCCGGCGCGGATCTTTGATGCAGGATTCTATGCGTTCTATGATGCGGTTTGATGATTTTTCGTATTCGCGGACAAGGGGCAGTCCGCCGAGCGAGGAGAGTTCGGGTGCAGAGAAATCCGCCGTCACTTTCTTGCCGCCCACTGGCCCAAGTTCAAACAGTGTAGGAAAAGTTTGGTAATCTGCGGAATATGAAGTAATTTCCGCTCATGAAGTAAAGGAAAAATGTTTCTTGTTTTTAGCATTACAAAAATAACATTTAATTCTCTGATTACCAAATAATTATGAGGGTTACTTTACTTTCTTTATGAATAATTCAGGTTAGACATGAGAATATGGAAAATAGTAAATGCTGAATAACATGATAAAAAACGACAGAATCACGCCGCAGTATATTACTTCTCTTAGAGAAGGTGAGATCTTTGTGTTCGGCAGTAATAAGGAGGGCATGCACGGAGGTGGAGCAGCACGCATCGCCTATGAAGAGTTCGGCGCAGAATGGGGCGTCGGTGTCGGTATGACCGGTCAATGCTATGCAATTCCGACAATGGACGGACGCATTGATATTATCCGTAAGCACGTTGACGATTTTACGGCCTATGCAAAAGAGCACCCGGAATTGACATTCCTGGTAACGCGCATCGGCTGCGGTATTGCCGGGTGGCACGATAGTGAAATAGCTTCGCTTTTCAAAGAAGCGTCAGAACTTGACAATGTTACACTTCCGGAAGAGTTCTGGAATGCACTTGGATTATGATGGAGGATTTTCAAATCAATATGATGTCAGCCTCATGGAGGATTTGCCGGTGGTCCTTTTGGCAAATCCTTCTGTTCTATTGCATGCCCTATCTTTGGCTGAATTATTATGACACTGCAACTGTAGTGTTGATGTTGCTATATACAACATCCTTTTCAGTGTATTGGGAATTTGCATCCGAAGCCAACAGATTCAAGTCGCTTTGGATCCCATATCTGGCTTATTGTGCCATTGCGGTCACGCTATGCTGCTCAATCGGGACATGGAATGCCTCGATATTGTTTTCGATATTGATTCCATTGTATGGGGCTGCTTGTGTCCTTTTGACGAGAGCCTGCGAAAGATTGTTTCAAAGATTCCGAAAAGGGAACAAATTTGGTTGGATTGTCACAGTCGCAGCGCTAGTCATATTTCTTGTCTCACTGAAAATCATTGGAGTTTCTTGGGAATCTTCAAGACAAGGAACTCCTGAAATGGAAAAGAACGAAATGTTGGCAAGAAGAAACTATCTGCTTGGCAAGCTGCTCTTGACACCAGAAGAAGTTCTTAACGAAATGCCGTCAGCCATAGGCGTTCAATTCCAGGGAGAATGGGCATTGTATTCATGTTCAATGTTATCAGCTTCATTAGTGGACATGTCTAAGCTCTATCCTGAAACCAGGCAAGAGAATCTCCAATATGTCGATAGCCTTATTAGCATTGTGATGTCTCCTGAACTCAGCTATTATGACTACTTGAGATGGGGTGAAGATCCTCTGGAGAGTTTGGACGGCGACGAAAGCCACATATCATACCTCAGTCATTTGGCTTGGATGATGTGCGGTTATAAGCAACTTGGCGGTGATTCAAAATATGACAAGTTGCTGTCAGACTTATGCCGGACAATGAACAGAAGGATACTCAATAGTGACTGCATGAATTTGCCCACTTATCCTGGAGAATCCATCTATATTCCGGACATGCTTGTAGCCATTGTCGCTCTGAACAAATATGCGGAACTGAATAACGGGAAATACCGCAGTATCGTGAGAAAGTGGATAAGTCGGGCGGCAAAGGAATGGCTTGACGAAGAGACCGGATTGTTGGTTTCGTTCCTGCAGGAGGACGACACTCAATATGGAGATGTGCCTGTAAAAGGCTCCTACTCGGCCTTGAACTGTTACTACTTGACTTTCATTGACCCTCGATTCGCCAAAGAGCAGTATGATACACTTAAATCATTATTCTGGAAAGAAGGCATAATCGCCGGCCTGAAAGAATACCATGACCGAAGATGCTATCTGGGTGTGGATATAGATGCCGGGCCTATTCTATTTGAATTAAGTCCGTCCGGGACTGCCTTTATGACAGGATCTGCAACCTATTTTAATGACAGTTCAATCAGGAAAGACATATTGAGGACAGCAGAAATTGCTGGACATTCAGTCAGACATGACGGCAAGCAGCATTATCTTTTGGCAAACGTGGCTTTAGTCGGTGAATCCATTATGCTGGCCATGAGGACACATTTCAAGTAATTGGACGACGTTGTTATACCCGACAACCATATTGTCACTGGTCTGGAGGACTGTCGAAAAACACCGTGTTTTTACAATAAAATTCGAGAGGTCTTATACGAATTTGTCGCTGAAGAGGAACTGGAACAGTCCGGTGAACAGGATTCCATTATTGTCCCTGTAAGGCATAATGTCGTCTTTGACGATAACAATCTTCTGGAAGGAATCATCAATGCGTTTGAGCGAATTCAATTCCTGCTCACGTTTTTCTTCGGTTTCTATCTCGTAGGCCGACTGAATATAGTACTTCTCGTTCCCATCAGTAGCAATGAAATCTACCTCATATTGTTTGTATTCAGACTTGCCATCGACCATTTTGCGGTGCTCAACGACTCCCACATCCACCACATAACCGCGGTACAGCAATTCATTGAAGATGATGTTCTCCATCAGATGTGTCTGCTCCAATTGGCGGTAATTCAGCCTCGCGTTTCTAAGACCGACATCTATCGAGTAGTATTTCTTGATGTTCTCGTAATACTTGTTGCCCTTGATATTATAACGTCGGGCTTCGTTGAACAAGAATTCCTCTTCCAGATAGCCGATATACTTTGCAACTGTGTCATCCGTTATCTTGATTTTGCTGACACTTCCCAGCGTATTGGTGATACGTGTCGTATTGGTAAGGGAACCGATGGATGAGCATAAAGCATCGGCTATGGCTTCAAGCGCTTCCCGATTTTCAACGTTGTGGCGCTCGACCACATCATCCAGATAGGTCTTCTTCCACAGTTTCTGGAGATAGGTGGTCTTCTGTTCAGCCGTCGGCATTTTCCTAAGTGCGGGAAGTCCTCCATAAGTGTAATACTCTTTCCACAGGTCATTGACACTTTCCTGTCGGTCCTGACAAAATTCGCGGAAAGTGAACGGAAGGACGCTGACCTCGTCGCTGCGCCCGCGGAAGATGGTATTGATTTCGCTAGAAAGGAACTTTGAATTGCTGCCGGTGACATACACATCAACATTCTGACGCTTATTAAGGCCATTGACAATCCTTTCGAATCCATCGACCTCCTGAATTTCGTCCAGGAAGACGTAGTAATTCTCAGTCTGCGAGGCAATTCTGGAATAAAGGTATTCTTTCAGCTTCTCGCGGTCCAGTAGTTCCTGGGGAGTGTCCTCATCCTCAATATCAAAGGAAATGATGATAATGTTATCTTCGGGAACACCTTTGGAGAGGAGATAATCCTTGTATATGGGATCCAAGAGGAAGGATTTACCGGAACGCCTCGGTCCGGTAACCGCTTTAATCTGCCCATTATCCCTCCTGACAATCAGTCGGTTAAGATACAAATCCCGTTTTACGTAAGCATTCATAATATTCTACTTTAGAAATCTACTGCAAATTTACAGTAAATTTCGAAAACGCCAAAGGTCAATTCTCTATTATTGGCAGTTTGCCTATACATCTCCTCCGTGTTGTAGCACTTTTACTGAACAGACCAGCAAGAAATCATCGAAAATGTAGCTTAACTCACTAGCAAAACTTGAATAAACTATCTATTAAACACAGGGTGAGGATATAAATCGGATGAACATGAATGAGGGCAAAAATATTCCTTCAACGAAGTTTATTCAGCTCTTTTATACATGTGTTTTACATTTTACGCAGTGTATTGCGAATATTTACGCAACGCAAATATAAATATTTTATCGGTCTATGGCAATCGTTTATTATAGAAGTAGAAGTCTTATCTGTCCAGCCATCTCTGTAGTTCCGTTGATTTTTCCTTGCTCAGCGCCAATGGTTGGTCACATCCCTTAAGGCGAATCAGGAGACGGGAGTTTAAGAACATGCTTATTCTTGCTATTGAACAGATGTTCGCAATGTATTGCCTGTTGAGCCGGAAAAACATCTTCGGATCGAGTTCGCTCTCTAACTCGTGCATCGTGAATTGGACGGAATGGATGTCACCGTCCGTAGACTTGGCATACACATGCCGCTGGTCGAAATAAAAATACAGGATGTCATTCACATTGACAGGAATCAGCTCTTCGCCTTTCCAGATCAATATGCGCTCCCTGTAGGACCGGAGTTCGCCGTTGGCAGCATCAATATTGCTCTTGCTTGAAACATTCTTTCCTGCAATGCTCTCCGCTTTCTTAATCGCAGCAGAAAGGCTTTCATTATCAATAGGCTTGAGAAGGTAATCAACACCATTGCTCTTGAACGCCTTGAGCGCATATTCGTCATAGGCAGTAGTGAATATGACCATGCATTCAGGCATCACTGTTTGAAAAGCGCTGAACACCTCTTGGCCTCGCAGTCTTATGTCTGAGAATATCAGGTCATATCCTGAATGTTCCGAAAGTCTCGATATGACTTCCGAAGTGGTCGTCAAAGGCCCGTCTATCTCCATTTCGGGCCGGAGTTTATGAATCATACGTCTTAACCTTCGGAAGCTTATTTCCTCGTCTTCAATTATCAGTGCTTTCATAATGATTTGATTATAGGAAGGCCAACCTCGAAAAAACGCTTGTCGCCCTCTCCGGTTATGCTTATCACTGGCTCCTTGCCGCATTCCATTGAATATCTCTGCCGCAGGTTCTTAAGCCCTATACCATCGCGTGACGTGCTGGGCACTGGGCCTTGGCTGTTATTGAACAGGCTATTGCTTACCACAAGTCTGTCTCCACGCTTAAAGACCAAAATCCGCAGCGGGTGCTCCGGTGACGGGCTGTTATGCTTGACGGCATTCTCTATCAGCAGCTGCATGCTCATCGTCAGAATCTTCTCATCGCTGCGGCATTCAAGACCGCTGTCACAGAAGTCTATGCTTGACGGGTAGCGGGTCTGCATGATTGACACGTATTCTTTAGCAAAGGTTATCGCCTCCGAAATCGGGACGATGTCTTTATCAAGGCTGTTGATGATATATCTGTATATCCTTGACAGAGAAATGATGAACCGTTCCGCCCTTTCAGAATCTTCTTCTATCAACCCTGAAAGGATATTAAGGCAGTTAAAGACAAAGTGAGGATCCATTTGTGATTTGAGAAGTCTTTTGGTCAAAAGAAGATTCTCCTCTTTTTGCTTGATGACGATATCTGTGTATTCTCGTAACAAATGGAATTCGGCTACAAAACTGGCAACGATGCAAAAAATATATAAACTTCCCCAAAAGTCATCTGTTTCAGGTTTATATATAAATTCAGCGATAAACGTCTCATATAAAACAGCAATTAGAAGATTTAGGCAGATTGTTAAAAAACCGTTGATAATTAGTCTATTTGGCGTTATTCGTTGTGGCTCTTTCTTGTTTTGCAAAAAATATTCAAGAAGTAGACTGGTAAGAGTGAACGTGGCGCAATACCCGAAGTCTACGAAAAATCCGTTTATATTTATAGACCAAACGTTGTGACCGACATAAATGGCGCTCCATAGCAACGCATAAATGACGTATGCCGCTACGGAGAGGTACAACCATTTTTTTAAGAATGTCAATCTCATTTAGAAGATGTTTTGAAATGAATCAATTAAAGATGTATTCAACCAACATCACTGATAATCAGTAGCAAGTTATAGAAAAAAACATAAACGTGCAAGAAAGGAAGAAGATTCTTGCCTACGGCCGATACCGCCGAGACGATGGTTCAACTCGAAACAGAATTTTATTGTCACATTCCGGATAAACCATGTATTCAGTCATCAAATCTTCCTGTTCGATACACGAATCTTCCTATTCATACATTTCTCCAACAATAATATCTTGTAGCAGAATAAATTTGCTATATGATAACTTTTAAAATCGTTTGCATGAAAACAAAAATCTTATTTCTAACGGCTTTGTGCTCTATGATTGTAGCATGCGCCAAGGAGAATTCAAGCGGCATCTCAAAACAATCGGTAGAAGAATGCCTGAATGTGATTGCTTTTGACACCCCATCAGATCTTAATGCGTATGCGGAGTCTGTTAATGGACAGCAATCTGTTGACTAAGTAACTATCGTTGCGATGAAAATGATTATTTTATTCATATCACTACTGTCCGGAGAAATTTTCTCCGACAAGGTTTTAACTGTTTAACTTCAA
>ENA-ORMS01001130-ORMS01001130.1-human-gut-metagenome-genome-assembly--contig:-NODE-1130-length-23080-cov-2.618502_pt1 | contig 23080 bp, 16 predicted proteins | sample MGYA00242104_ERZ508997 | MGnify/ENA primary metagenome ERZ508997 (study PRJEB26280, sample SAMEA2338704) | human gut metagenome | biome: human gut; feature: human-associated habitat; material: faeces... | reverse complement strand
ATTCATACCCGACAAACAGGTTGCAGCGCTACCCGAAAGCGCCGCCATTGCAAACCGAGATGGAAAAGAAGTTGGCTGCGGCGCTCGAATACTCGCAGGTGCAGTACGACGTCGTTTTAGAAGAGCAGGTAAGGAGTGGCAGGCACAATAGGTACAAGGCGTTGTTTTCCGCAGGGGCAGCGTCCTACAAATATACTTCGCGCAAGCTGCTCGATTACGCCGAGAGGGGCGGAACTTTGATTATATTGTACGATGCGCTTACTCTTGACGAATACGGACACCCGCAAAAAAAGAGCATAACCGGCATAGAATTCGGCGGAGACAAGAGCGCTGTGTCTGGAGAGCTCAAGGTTGGCGGAGCCGCGATGAAGGCGTTTCATTTTAAATCTGTAAAAATGCCTGACGACTGGAAGGCCATCGGATTTATAGATGCCGACCCCGCCATTTGGGAAAAAACTGTCGGCAAGGGAAAAATTATTTTTATAAATGCCAAGGTTTCCGGTACAGATATGCGCAGGCTTGCTGTCGAGCTGCTGAAGGGCGCGGGCGTAGAAAAGCTGTGCGAGATTGAAAACGCAATTACCGGAGCCCCTTGCGCGGCAGTGGAAATTGCAAAGGCGTCGGCAGGAGGAAAAGTGGGATACATGCTTTTCAACCGCTCTATGGACGCGGAGCCTGTAGCTATAAAACCGCCGGAAAACTTGGTATTTGCCGAGATTATGTCCCGCAGAATTATCGAGCCGGACGCCGACGGAAGGCTTCTTATTTCCATGCCCGCGGGAAGCCCGGCTGTGTTTGTGGGAGTCGCGCCCGATGCCGCTGCCGAAACGTTCAAGGAATTCAAAAAACTTTCCGCCGCCGACGCCGCGCGCGAAGTTTCATCATGGTATAAAAAGATACGGGAGGAAAAGATGAAGTCTGAACAGGCGTATTACGCCGACGCCGCCGATTTGCGGACTGTCCCGATGCGGGAGTTCGTAAACCTCGACAGGAGCGCTGAGCTGCCTACGGGTAATTCCAAGTCCGAGCTGAAATCTCTGCCGTGGAGCGTTGAAAATTGCAACGGAATAGCGTTCGATTTTATACGCCCCGACCACAACAACAACCTCACCGCTATAGGACTGGGCGACTTTGGAAAATATGGAAAATTCTCCGAATTAAGAGGGGTAAAAATAGACTCGAAAGCCGCGTGCATATATTTCTTGCATGCCGCCGCGGGAGACGTTGACGGCGAAATAATGCGCTACATCGTAAACTACTCCGATGGATCGAAGGAGGAGATTCCCGTTGTCGCGGGCCGCAATATCGGCACTTGGGATAAAATCCTCACTCCCGATAAAAACGCTGAAACCGCCCCCGGATTTATAGATCCCCAAAACCGCGGGCTGTATATATGGAAGTGGGAGAATCCAAACCCGAACAAGCTCGTGAAATCCATAGACGCCGTTTTGACGCGCCCGACTGCCGCGACGATAACAACAGGCATAACGGTCGAGGCGCCAAAGGGAGACAGCGACTACGAGGTTTTGAAACTAAAACCCGCCGCGGCTAATCCCATAAAGTTCATAAATTGCGACAACGGAAAGTTCGACGGCAGCTTTGTCGAGATGTCGGCTGCAAACATGGGGGGACATGCGAGATTCACTATGCTTCTCGACGCGCCATGCAAGCTGCCTGAAACCGCCCCGGAAGGTAGCATAGCGTTCGACGTTGAGATTGGCGACAAGGAGCTTCCGCCGCGCTTCTATGTGGCTCTTGACAAAACCGTAAACAATGTGCGCTTTTCGTCAAAGGGCATGTTATATAAAATTGGCGCCGGCAAATACCGCGTGCAAATACCCCTCAATAAGCTGCTCAAAAACGAGGGCGATTCGTTCGATAAAATAACAGTCCAAATCGACGGCGCGCCGACCGGCTTTAAGGATATAAAGATTGGCAACTTCGAGCTTATTGCCTACCGCAATAAAAATCCTCTGAGATGGGATTCTTTTGAATTGTCGGCATGGGGCGGCGTAAAGGCTGGCAAAGGCAGGGGATACGTCGCTTTGGGCATAGACAACGACAGCAACGACTGGTGCCTCGGAACGCTTAAACTGTTGCGCCCGCTTGCCGTTGACGGGGACTTTCGCAATAAGACCCTGACATTTAGAATCAACGGCGGCGAGGATATTTTGGGCAACAGGAATATCGGCGGACAGCCCTTCCAGATGTCGCTTGGCGTCGTTGGTGTGGACGGCAAAAAAGGCGGCTCGAATACTCTTGTCATATCCAAGGGTGGCTTTATATCAGGCGAATCCGTCGATACTTCTCCGACAACTTGGCAAAAAGTATCGATACCGATAGCCCGCATTTTCCCGAAAAATGCTGAGAACGTCAAAGAGATAACTTCGATTGCCTTGCAATATATGAAGCTGCCTTCCGACAGGGCGGGAGTTTGGATAAAGGACTTGCGCTTGGAATAGACATGCCGCAGGGTTTTTATCTGACAACTATAAAGATATTTGCCGACGATTTTTTTAATTGCGTATCAAAATAAAATCTTGCCGGAGATAAAACAAAAGGCGCGCTTGGATAAGTTCCGAGGCGTCTTTTTTATGGCGCATTTTTAGCGAGGGCTGAATTTGCGAAAACGCGCGCATAAATATTTTAGCAAAGTGATTGCGCACGGGATATGTCTAAAAGCGCGCAAAAATTTTTTTGCAATGCGCAAAATAGGGCGGGGCGAGGAGCGCAAAATTAAAATACAGGTTGTGGGTGAAAATATTCGCGCGTAATGGAAAATAAATTTTTGGGAATAAGAGCCTCGCAAAAATCTTATCCGATAAAAAAAAGTTTGTTTGGCATTTGTTTTGTTTTTTATCGCCAAACGCGCGGATCCATGAAAAAGCTTCGCGCACTGCGCGCGTAGGAAAAAGTTTTTTTAAGCGCTAGCCATAAAGGCGCCAATATGTCCGAATAACTGGGCCAAACTTGCGGTTAGATTTTTACGAAGGCGCAAAAAAACATGCGCCATGGTGCGGCGCATGCTTTTATATTGCCATAGAGAGTCGGCAGGGACTCGGGATTACAATTCATTTGAAATATTTTCAATCGAATCGCTTGCCGCCTCCGATTTCTTTAAAAATTCCGAAACTTTTTCCGAGGCTTCTTTTAAGAGTTTTTCAAAGCGGCTTTCAAAAATCCCGCGGCGCGATTGGAGTATTTTATTTGTTGTTTGGGCGGTTTGAACGGAAGATTTTATCGATTGCGCCGTCGAAAGGTATGATATGACTCTCTTGGGATAATCTTGCGCTTTGGATATGTCGGAGTCGATTATGTTGTTGCATGAGTTGGCCTCGTCGATTGCCGCCAAAAGGAATTGTGTGATTTCCCTAATCTCAAAGGATGCGTCTGAGATTTTTGAAAATTCCACGGAAAGTTTTTCGGTTTGCTGTTCGCGCTGCCAGCTTTTATTGCCTAAGTTATTGGATTTAGCCATGGCGGTCACTGCCTCTTTTTTGTTCTTCATGACGCTTCCCCCAAAGCCATTTTCATAAAGATTGTTGCCCGCATTGCTGCGGCGATAATCTCCCATTTTAAATGGCGCGATTTTCCCCGGCGCGGAGAATATGGGGAGGCGTTTAAATTCCGCGTCTTTATAGTTTTTTGATGCGGGGATTTTATTGTACATCAAGTCCGACAGCTTTGCAAAAGTCGCCATTAGATCTTTAGTCGCGCCGTTTACCTCTCCGGCTGTTTTTGCGAGAGACTTTTCAGACTGCAAATATTCGTCCGTAAGTTTTTCTAAAAATTCTTTTATATCCCGTATGTTTTCCTCGTTTTGTTTTTCGATGGAATCAAATTGTTGAATGTAGTCTTCGGCGAGTTTTAGCGCGGGGGGAACTCCCTCGATTTTGGGCTCGGCGACAGATATGTTTACGAGCACTTCCGAGAGCTTTTGCTGGGCGAATTCCAGCGCGGCGGCGGCCTCCGCAAACTCCGTCTCTATATATTGAAATTCCCTTTTATTTTGGTACATGTTCCCCGGCTGTTTGGCGACCTCCGCGCGCATCTTTTCAATCGCGGCGTTTGTGGATTCGATTTTCTTGCGGGCAAGCGGCAGGATTTTCTCTATTTCTTCAAGCGTTGTCTTGGCGTCTTTAAAATTTTTTACGTCGGCGTCAAATCGGATTTTAAACGAGGAAATTTCTTTTTTAAGATCCTCTTTTGAGCGCTTTATGCTCGAGAAAATATCTTCCATAAGCGCGAAATTGGAATTTTTCTCCCTGAGAAAGTCCGTTTCGGATTTAAAAATGGAATTGGCGGATGACAGAAAATTCCGCGCTTTGTCCAATTCGTCAAAGGCGGTTTTTACGGTGCCTCTCGTTTCCTCTATCCTGTCGACAACATTTTGGGGCTCTGCTGAGGCTGCTGCGCATATAAATGCTGAAAATGCTGAAAATGCCAAAATTTCTAATTTTTTCATAATTTTCCTTTCTAAATTTTAGACGAAAATTTTTTCTTAACGTTTTATGTTTTTTGGGAATGTGAATTTATTTTAGTTTTTGGGGACGTATTGTCAAACGCCGTTTTGTGCGGTCGTGCGGCGGCTACATCATAGACATTGGATCGACGTCGAGCGTGTCTTCGACGTCTTCGTCCATGGGAAATTCCGCCCGCAGCTTTGTTATTTCGGCGACTGCCATGCGCACGTTTTGCGTAAAATACCAAATGTGCCACCTGTAAAAATCCTCGGATTTTTCGAGAGGCGCCGGCGCAGGGCCGCGTATCGAACAAAAGTCGCCGATTTTTTTCTCTATCTCATCTGCCCATTTTTCGGCGTAAAATTCGAGCTTTTCCTCGCTCCTTGAGCGGAATATGTGCCGTATGAGCCGCGTGGAAGGCGGATAGCCGTATTCTACGCGGTTTGCGAGCTCCTCCTCCAAAAACGACTCCATATCGTCCCGCTTTGCGTATTGTATCGGCGCGGACTCGGGTGTCATTGTCTGCACGACAACCTCCCCTCTTGCCTCGCCCCTGCCGGCGCGCCCCGCGACTTGCACTATCAGCTGGTATGTCTTTTCCGCCGCGCGAAAGTCGGGCATGTGCAGGCTTATGTCGGCGTCGATTATCCCGACGAGCGTCACGCGGGGGAAGTCGAGCCCCTTGGCTATCATTTGCGTGCCGACGAGTATGTCGAGCTTGCCGCGGCGGAAGTCTCCGAGTATTTTGCGGTAATTGTCGCGCCGCTTCATTGCGTCGCGGTCCATGCGCCCTATTCGCGCGGAGGGGAACATCGCCGATATCGCCTCCTCGATTTTTTGGGTTCCGGCGCCGCGCCATTTCGCCTTTGGCGAGCCGCATTTTCTGCATGCCCGCGGAGCTTTTGCGGTGTACCCGCACAAATGGCATTTTATAATATCCTCCTTCTTATGCCAAGTCATGCTAACGGAGCAGTGCGGGCATTTCTCAACTTCGCCGCAGTCGGGACATTCAAAAATCTTTGAGTATCCGCGCCTGTTCAAAAATAAAATCGCCTGCTCCCCCTCGTCGAGCCTTCGGGCGAGTTTTTCCTTTAAAATATTGGAGATGCCGGCGCCGGGCTTTTCGCGCTTCATGTCAACTATGAATACCGACGGCATTTTGCTGCCGTCAATCCGGTGCGCTATTTTTGAGAGCGCGTATTTGCCCGTCTTTACATTGTGCAGCGTTTCAAGGGCGGGGGTGGCCGAGCCCAAAATGCAGGCGCAGCCGGCGAGTTTTGCGCGCATTACGGCGACGTCCCTGCCATTGTACCGCGGCGACTTATCCTGTTTATAGGCTGTGTCGTGCTCTTCGTCCACTATTATAAGGCGCAAGTTTTCGAGCGGCGCAAATATGCAGCTTCTTGCGCCTACAACCACTTTCGCTTCGCCCCGCGCGAGCGCCCGCCAGGCGTCGAGCCTCTGGCCGTCGGTGAGCCCGCTGTGCCATACCACGAGCCCGCAGTCTCCGAGGCGGCTTTTCAGCCTCCCGACAGTCTGGGGGGTGAGCGCTATTTCCGGCACGAGAAAAATGCACGTTCCGCCGTCGTCGAGCACTTCCTTCATTGCCCGCATATAGACTTCCGTCTTGCCCGAGCCCGTCACTCCGTAGAGCAGGCGGGTTTTGAAGGCATGGGCGTTTATGTCGGAAGATATTTCGTCGAAGGCTTTTTGTTGCTCGGGGTTGAGCGTAGGAGGGGTGGGGGATATTGTCTCGGCGTCGGACAAATCGTCGTCAAACGAAGTGCGCCTGACTTCCTTTTTGCGCTGGACGAGAAGCCCTTTTTTTACGAGGGCGTCTATAATCGGAGGATTTGTCTGGGCGAGTTTTATTAGGGCTGATTTTAGAATGGCGTCGGGGTATCCGCGCATGAATTCGAGAACTTTGCGCTGTTGGGGGGCGCGGGCTGTGGCGGCAATAATCTCGGCGTCGGACATCTGGCGCGGCATTGAAATTTCGGAGACCTCTTGGGAGCTTTTGCCGGCGCGGACCACTGCGGGAATCATTGACTCAAAAATTTGCCTGAGCCCGCAGCCGTAGTATTCCGACATCCATTTTGCAAGTTTTAGGAGCTCGCCCGTCAGGACGCGCTCGGGCTGCGCAAGCGAGCGCAGAGGGCGCAATCTAAACCCGTTTTGCGCTTCAAAAGACTCGGCCGGGCGTATTTCTACGACGACTCCGCAAGAGTTTGAGGAGCGCACGGGGACATTCACGAGCGCGCCCACGCAGAGCGGTTCGAGGTTTTCAGGAATCGAGTAGGTTAGCGGGCGTTCTATGCCGCTAAAAAGCAGCACGGTTGCTGCGCGTTTTAAATTGCGCGACATTTTTATTTGCCGGCCGGTGCGCCCTGATTTGTTCCGGCGGGGTTCTGGGCGTTGATTTCCGCGATTTTGCGGAGTATGTCGGAGTAGGCTCTTATTATGCCAATGCCGATAGAAGTTCTAAACTTTAAGGAGTTTTTTTCGATGTATCCAAAGGTTTCTGTATTCCCAATTTTCCCGTCGAAATCCACCCCGAATATTGAGAAAATTTTCTTTATTATCTGGGCATTATTTATTATCAGAACAATATTTGCGTTGGCTGCGGAGTATTTTTTTAGAGGGTATTCGGAAGGGGGATTTTTTATTTTGGCTACCGCGTCAAAAAGCGATTCGCGGGAGAAGGCTGTAACTGAATATTTTCCCTCTTTTGCTATATAAATTTTTTGCGCGGGCATATTTGGGAGTAATGTCTGTGTGATTTCGCAGAAATTTACGCCGCTTTCATTTTTCATTTCAGCCTTGAGCGACGAGTCTGGAGCGGTCGATTTTATCAGGTCGAAGCTTGCACTCTCCGATAGCTTGACAATTTCTTCGAGCGAAAGTGGGGATTCGGAAACATTTACAGACTGTATCTGCGCGATGGACTGCAAGTTTAATGCCCCGGCGGAAGTTGTGGTTGAGGCAACCATATTAACCGCGGATTTAACCGCGCTTTCCGGTATGTTGAGCGACTTAAAAATTGGGCTCATTATTTTCTCGTACGATTGTGCTGCCGCAGCCCCGTTTAACGAAGTCAGAGCGGTTATCATATAGTCCTGCGGCACGAAGGCCGCCTCGTCAACGCGCTTTTTTATCGACATTGAGTTTATCAGCTTGGCGGTGTCAGTGCCTTCTTTCGCTGCAAATTCCGACTGGTTTACAATCGAATTTCCGTCGTAGCCAAAGCTCGTTTTTATTTCTTCCGTTTGGGATAGTATATTTTCAAGATACTCCAAGGCGCATTTTTCCTGCGGAAGCTGGGGGACGGGTATGGAATCCAAGAGTTTTTTTGCGTCGCGGATTGTTATAGACAGGCCGTAGGCGCTTTTGGCTGCGGCCGATATTGTTTCGTCGGCGTAGTCGGATACTATGGCTTCCGGGTTGCCGTCCAGCTGCAATACAAGCCAGCCGTTTTTTTCCGCCTTGCGCAATTTTGCATGTTCGGCGAACTTGTATATTGCGGAGTCTTTTGAAGTTTTTACCGCCATAAAAAGCTGCGGGGCGGACGCTTTCCCAAATGCGGCCAAGGCAAAATTTTCCTTAGGATCAATCCCGTAGAAGTTCGGGTAGCCGAATTGCGAGAGCATCAAGGCGAGCGTCATTTCCAACTGCGGGTCTGGATAGACTTTCCTCATAATATCCGATACGTCCGAAAAAAACTTCTTTGGCGTCTCGGCTGAAATGCTAAGCCACGGTTTTTCAACCGCAAAAGAGTATGCGCAAATTAGGGCGGAGGCGAGTAGGGCTGCTATTTTTTTCATGCTTGGGAGAGTTTTATTATAAATTTGATTGAAATCGAAAATATTTCAAGAGCCGATTTCCTTTTAATCGGACAATTCCCTTTTTAAACGGAAAATTTTACTTTTGGGCATTTATTCAAATTCTCGGTAAATCAAAATGCCGGCGGAAAAATCGGCGACATTGCGCATTGCGGGGCTAATCCTTTTTCGGGTCGGCGATGTCGCGGAGTATGTCCCCGAGAATGTTGAAGCAAAGAACTGTTGCGAATATTGCGATGCCCGGGATCAGCATCCACCAGAACCCGAGCATAAGCACTTTTGTGTCGTTTTGAGCCTGTGCGAGCATAAGCCCCCAAGATGCGGAAGGCTCTTGAATGCCGAGCCCCAAAAACGACAGCGCCGCTTCGCCGAGGACATATGCTGGAATCGATAGGGTCGCCGCTACAATCAGGTAGCTGAGGACATTCGGAAGGAAATGCTTCACTATGATTTTTACGGGAGACTCTCCCATAGCCTTTGCCGCCTGGACATACTGGGTGTTTGCGAGCGAAAGCGACATTCCCCTTATCACGCGCGCTGTTCCCGCCCAGCCGAGCGCTGAGAGGATTATGACTATCATTATGTACATTTGCGCGCTGTCGAAATGCGGCGCAAGGGCGGAGCGCATTGCAAGCAGCAAGTATAGGCTGGGAATTGCCATTAGAAATTCCACGAATCTCATCGCGATAAAGTCGAAAGCGCCCCCGAAATATCCGGCAAGCCCACCTACGAGAAATCCGAGCACCATAGTTATCGCGATTCCCACAAAGCCTATGCTAAGCGATACCCTCGCTCCGTACAGCAGTCTGGAAAACACGTCGCGCCCGGTTGAGTCCGCCCCGAGCAGATACACGCGCGCGTCGGGCTGGGAGGATTCCACTCCGAACAGGCGGGTTTTAAAGGGTATAAGCCCCAAAATCTTGTAGTTGCTATCTTCGTCGCGCACGAAAAATTTAAGCGGCAGGCTTTCGCCCTCGATAGGCTCGTATTTTGCGATGCTCGGGTCCGACTGGCGGTAGCATTGGACGCGCAGGGAGCCGTCCTTAAAGAATATGGCCGACGGCGGGTGGAATGATTTGTCGAGGCACTGTTCGGTGGGCTCGTACGGGGCGAGGAACGGCGCGAGAATCGCCGCGGCGTACAGAACCGCGAGAACCGCGAGCGCAGTGGCTCCGCGCGGCGAGCGCAAAGTTTGCGGTAGCAGGTTCTTGCAGAAGAACACAGCCGCCCAACCAAGCCCCGCAACCAACAGCACGCATAATACGGCCGCTGCCGCTATGAGCACGGCAAACGACGCCGACTTTAAAAATTCAAGAAATGCCGGATATGTCTCCGAAGCCCATGTCAGCGCCGCCGCCGCGAGAGCGGCAAACGCGGTAAATATTGCTATTGCCTTCGTCGGCGCCTTTTCGCGTTCGAGCCTAATCCGCGGGTCGGCGAGCGCGAGGAGAATATCCGCCAACAGCTGCCCAACAACAAGCATTGCGCAGCCTATCACGACTCCCGCCATTACGACGTATTGGTCCTGCTTTATTATTGCCGCGTATATAAGCTGCCCCAGCCCCGGATAATTCATCACGTTTTCCACGAGTAGCGCGCCCGACAGCAGCCCCGCGAATGCGAATCCGAACGAAGTTATCACCGGGTTTAGGGCGTTCCTTAAAACGTGCTTAAACATTATGGCGTTTTCGCCCATTCCCTTGGCGCGCGCCGTTGTGACAAATTCCGCGCGCGAGTAGTCCAGAAAATTTCCCCTCATCACCCTCATCATCGAGGCGATTCCGCCGACTGACAAAACGAGGGTCGGGAGAATCAAATGCTCAACCCAGTCCCAAACTTTTCCCGCAGGCGAGAGGAAGTCGTGGAGTATCGACACTTGCCCGCCCGTAGGGAAGAGCCCTGTGACTGCCGCAAACAAAACGGCGAGCAGCGCGAGGAAAAAGTATGGTATGCTGAGCGCGGCGTAGGCTAAAAACGCGCTTAGTTTGTCGAAGAACCCGTCCCTTTTTACGGCCGCGAGCACCCCGAGAGGTATCGATACGGCGTAAATTAGAAAAGTGCTTGCAAGCGCGAGCAGCAGGGTTGGGAAAATCCTTTGCCCGACGAGCTCCGTCACCGGTATTTTATAGCTCCAAGAGTATCCGAAGTCGGGGCTGCCGAAGTACACAAGCGAATGTTTGCCGCGCTCGCTTTCAGGTAGCAGCAGGTTTGTCTTTACGGGGGAGACGGAGTTTAGCCACCTTCCGTATTGGACATACCACGGCTTGTCGAGGCCAAGCCTTATTTCCTCCTGCTTCACTATCTCCGGGCTTATGTCTTTCGAGTTGCGCGCCTCGCTTAGAAAATCGCCCGGCGACAGGTACATCAGCAAAAACACAAGCGCGCTGATGCCGAGCATTAGCGGCACCATTGAGAGCATGCGTCTTGCGATGAATTTTAACATTTTTTTAGCGTTTTTCCGAATCCCCTTCGTAGAGCTCGTCGATATTCCATATTACAGAGCCTATCGGCGGCACGCGGACATTTTCCCATTTCTTGGAGACTCCTGAATAGCTCATTGGCGTTATTAAAAACAGGAGTGGGAGCTCTGTGGAGAAAATATTTTGCATTTCGTCGATGAGGGCTTTTCTCTTGTCGGGGTCGAATTCCACTTCTTGGGCGTCCATTATTTCGTCTATGCGCTTTTCCCAGTCGGTTGCGGGAGATTTTTGGCGCGGATTCCAAACGTGCAAAAAGCCGTCCGAACGGTATATCGCCTTTCCTCCGGAGGGGTCTCCGCCGCCGGTGAACCCCATGAGGGCGGCTTCGTATTCAAAAGTGTTGTCTATTTTTGAAATCATAGTTCCAAAATCCATGAATTTCAGCTTCACCTCAATGCCGACCGCCCTCATGTTTTCGACAAACGTAGTCGCCATTGAGGTCGAATTTTGGGAGCCGTCGGCGACAATGAAATCGAAGCATACGGGATTTTTCTGGGCGTCGAGCAGGCGGCCGCTGCGGTCGTAGGAAAAACCCTGCGATATGAACATCTCGCGTGCGGTTTCGGGGGAGTATTCATATTTTGGGGTGTTGGGGTTGTGCCATTTCTTGTTTGCGGGCGAGATTATCCCGTCGAGCTTTTGGGCGCGCCCAAACCATACGCTTTTTATCAGGCCGTCCCTGTCTATCGCCTTCATGACGGCCTGCCTGAATGTTTTGTTTGTAAACCATTTTAACTTGTGAGGCTCTACATAAGGCTTGCCTTCGGGCGAATAATTCGGGTTTTGATTGAACCAAATAAAATATATGCCGGAGTCCGGGCCGCGCTCGTAGATTTTAAAATTGTAGGTGTCGGCGTAGTTTTTTACCCATGCGTAGTCGTTAGCCCCGACGCTCGACGCGTCGCACTGGCCGGTCGCAAATAGAATTGTCGATGTATTTGCGTCGGCGACAAACTTGTATATCAGGAAGTCGATGTACGGCAAGCGCGCTCCTTTTTTATCGGCGCGCCAATAGTGCGGATTCGGCATTAGCACCAGCCTCTCCCCGGGCTTGTACGAAAATATCTGGAACGGCCCCGACGCCGCTATTTCCGACGGGTTTGAAATCGCCGTCTGGGTTGACCACGCCCTTTGGAACGAACCGTCGTCGGCGGACTTTTGCAGTTTATGCTTCGGAAGTATGCCTACAAAGCCTATGTCTGTCATAAACGGGGCGTAAGCTTTTGCCGTTGAAAACTCCACTGAATACTTGCCCGTCTTTTTGAATTTTACGGGCTCAGAACCTATGGTGTACTGCCCCGCGTACCTTGAAGGATAGCGCAATAGCGGCTTGCCGGTTGACTTGTCGATGACTGGCTTGCCGTCCGGGCCGAGCTGCGGGGCGAATATGGTTTGGAAGGTGAATATAACGTCGTCCGCCGTTATTTCGGCGCCGTCGCTAAATTTTACGCCCTCGCGCAGATGGAAAGTGTATGTCTTTTTGTCCTCAGATATGCTCCACGATTTTGCGAGGGCGGGGATTGTCCGCATTGTGAAAGGATCGACAGTCACGAGCGGAGAGAGCATCAAGTCTATTATCTGCGACGAATATATGTCTGTTGCAATGAGCGGGTTGAATGTCTTGGGCTCCTGGGCTGCAGCCAGCACGAATACGCCGCCGTAATTTCCGGGGGCGCACTCCGATATTTCCACGTCTTTCGGCAGTGGAAATTGCCCGCGCTTTATTTCCGGCGGCCGCGTGCATGCGCACAACGCCGCGGCGAGCACAATCGCGGCGGCTTTCGGAAGGTTAATCGTCATTTCTTGTCGTCAGGATTTTCTTGAAATTTTTTGTCCCCATTTTCCTTTGACGCTTCTGATGTGGGTTTCGTTCCGGTTTTTTCTGAATTTTCCGCGCTTTCGGGGGCGGGCGCCGCATCTTCGGCGGCGGAATTTTCCTCAGATTGGGTTCCGGAATCAGCGGAGGGGCTTGCGGCGTCGTCAGAAGGCGTACCGGCGGCGTCGTCAGAAGGCGGGGGCGGGTTGTTGAGGCTCCAATCGGGCGTCATGTATGAGGTATCGGGCCTGTTCAAGTCCCAATCGGGGCTGAAATCGGGCACGGGTCTGGACGGAGTCCCGTAGTCTATGTACGAAGATCTGTAATCTTCCTCGTAATAACCCATTCCGTAGTTGTCGATTCTATTTGGGTCGTAGTCTTCGGGGAGTTCGTAGTGCGACCTGTCTATCTCTCCGTATTCCGAGCCGGGTTCCGCCACTATTTCGGACTGCGAGTTTTCGAGCCTCTCTGCCTCCTCCTCGGCGAGCCTTTCTTTTGCGACTGTCTTTGCGTATTCTTTGCGCTCCTTTTCTTCCTCAATTGCCTCGCGGCGCTCGCGCTCGGCTTCGCGGCGCAATTTTGCGCGCCTCATTCGCTTGCCCAATCTCATTGCAACTTCGTACATTAGATAGAGCGGAATTGTGAGGGATACTTGGGTTATTGCGTCTGGCGGCGTTATTACAGTCGCGAAAATCAGGATTATAAGAAACACCATTCGGCGGTTGTTCTCGAGCCATTTTACGTCGAGTATGCCTACATAAATCAGTATAAACTCGACGAGCGGAAGCTCGAATGTTATGCCGACTGCAATAGTCAGGAATATGACCATGCTGTAGTACGACTGCGCGTCCGGAAACATCTCAAGCTGCATTCCCTGGGACATCCACGACATAAACGCAATCCCCATCGGCAGCATAAAGAAAAACGCGAAACATACCCCTATTGCAAAGAGTATGATTGCGGCGATTATCCCCGGCCGCAGGACGTCGAGCTCCTCTTTTTTTAGTCCCGGCGCTATGAAGCGCGCCGCAAAGTAGAATGCGGCAGGCAGCGACAAGCCGAGCGCACCCAGAAACCCGACGTAAAAATAGACTATTATGGGGGTGGCAAAGCTCATGGAGCGCAGTTTGATGTCTGCGTACCACGGGTTTGACGGCTTGCTATCCTTAAATAGAACTATCGAATCGTCTTTCGGCTCGATATAAAACGGGCCTGTCTTATTTTTTTCGTCGCTTTCGGAGACCAGATACACAGGTCCAATGCGCTCGGTCTTGACTTCCGTGACTTGCTCCGTCCCCACCCACTTCGACAAAATGTTCTTCGCCGAATTCAGCGGATAGAGCATCATAGAGTTGAAGTAGTGGAAAAACACCAGCACTAAAATCAAGGCGACCGTAAAGAACGCCAATGTTTTTAGTATGACAAACCTCATTTCCTCGAGGTGCTCGAGGAATGTCATTTCCGACGGGTCGTTTTCTCTTTCTTCGGGCATGTCTATGGCTTTTTACGCCGCGCGGAGCTTGCGTTTTTTTGAGAGCTCGGCGCAGATTGCGTCGAAGACTTTATTTACCTCGTCGGTTTGGAGCGTTCTTTCGTTGGAGCGGAAGCGCAGGGCGTAGGCGAGGCTTTTGGAGCCTTCGGGAAGCCCGGCGCCGCGGTAAATGTCGAATATTTCGCAGGATTCAAGCTCGAAAGCCGCACCTTTTAGAGCCTGTTTTGCGATTTTCAAAATATCGTTTGTGACGTTTTGAGCGCTCTCGGATTCTTCGACGACGACTGCAAGGTCGCGCGAAGACGGCGGGAACGCCGAAAAAGCCTTGAATTTTTCAGCGGCTTTTTTGCGCGCCGCGACGTCCGCGCGGAAGGATATTTCGCCCGCCCAGACATTTTTATCAATTCCGCGTTCGCGCAAGTGCGCCACAGAAATTGCGCCAAACCTTATTCTGAATCCCTCGCGCTTTTCCGAGCCGCAGCCGGCGGAGAAGCCCGCCTCCCAGATTGGCTCGCCGGCGACTTCCGCAAAGTTTAGCCTTGATGCGTCCACGCCGAGTATTGAGAGCAAGTCGGAGACGAGGCGCTTTGCCGTATAGAAGTCGGCGCGCGCGGGCTTTGCCCACGACTGCTCTTGGGAATCGCATGCAATCACAAACGCTGTCGCCGAAAGCTCGCTTATCTCTCCCGATTTTTCAGCTGTGAAAATCTCACCATTCTCAAAGAAGCCAAAGAATCCGTTGGCGTTTGAGAGGTTTGTCTGGACGACATCCAACAGGCCGTCAACGAGCGACGCCCTGAGGCTGTCTTGGTCAGATGTAAGTGGGTTTGAGAGCCTCAAAAATTCCGCGTTCGCGTATAGCCGCGTTTGCTTTGCGCTGTCTTTTAATGTGTAGTTTTGGCATTCGTTGAGCCCGCGCGAGCAAAGGTAGTCGGCGGCGGCGCAGTTGTATTTATAGAGCGGGTCGTCGTCGCGCAGCTGCACTGCCGAGACGAGTTCAGCGTCCGGAATCCTGTCGGAGCCTATCATTCTGACATATTCTTCGACCAGATCTACGGGCCTGTCAACATCGCTTCTGAAAGTTGGAACAGTCACGAGCCATTGCCCGTCGCCTTCGCTCTCTACTCCGAAGCCGAGCCCGCGGAAGACTTTTTCTATCTCCTCCGCCGGCGCCTCAAAGCCAATGCTGTCTTCTATAAATTTGCGCGAGATTTTTATTTTGCGGTCGCCTCTTGGCATCGAGCCCGCGAGGCACGCAGTCTCGACAATTTCCCCGCCTGCCGTCTCCACTATAAGGTCCGCCGCGCGCCTGCCGGCTTCGAGCGTTCCGTTAGGATCGACGTCGCGCGCAAACCTGTAAGATGAGTCTGTGCTTATCGAATATTTGCGGCTTGTGGAGCGGATATTGCCGGGGTTGAAGTACGCGGCTTCTATCACTACATCGACAGTGTCGTTTTCAACTTCGGAATTCAATCCGCCCATGACTCCCGCCATTGCCACCGGGCCGGAGGCGTCGCAAATTAGGGTCACGTCGGTTGAGAGCGTGTGGATTTTTTCGTCGAGAGTCTGGATTTTTTCGCCCTCCGTGGCTTGGCGCACTATGATTTTTTTGCCGCCAATCTTGCGGGCGTCGAATGCGTGCAGAGGCTGCCCGTACTCCATCAAGACGTAGTTTGTGACATCAACTACATTGTTTATGGAGCGCAAGCCGACTGCTTCAAGGTCGCGCCTCATCCATTCGGGGGAGGGGGCAATTTTCACTCCTTTTATTGAAATTGCGTTGTAGAGCGGGCAGTTGGGCGTTTTGAGCTCCACAGATTCGAGAAGCCCGCCTTCAGGCGTCGTTGAATATTTAGGGGAGTATTTTAGCTCCGGCTTTTTAAGTGTTCTGCCGAATTTTGCGGCGAGCTCGCGCGCGATGCCGATGTGGCTTAGGCAGTCGCCGCGGTTTGCGGTAAGCTCTATTTCAAAAACAGTGTCGGAATCGGTGAAAACGTCGTTTATGGGAGTCCCGATTTCAGGGCGGTTTTCGAGAATCAACAGCCCGCTGTGGTCTTGTCCGAGCCCGAGCTCGCGCGCGGAGCACATCATTCCGTTGCTCATCACGCCGCGCAGTTTGGACTGCTTTATTTCAAATCCTTTTCCGTCCTCCGTGGGAAGCTTCGCCCCTATCAGCGCGACTGGAACCCTGTCGCCTACCTTGTAGTTCGACGCCCCGCAAACGATTTGTATCGGTTCGGCATCGGGGGAGATTTTCACCATGCAGACGCCAAGATGGTCGGAGTCCGGGTGCGGCTCGCGCGAGAGTATCTCGCCCACGACGACTTTGTCGAGTGGCTTCAAACCTGTCGTCTCGATGCCCTCGACTTCAAGGCCGAGCATCGGGAGCGCTTCCGCAATTTCATCGACAGACACTCCGTCGAGATCGACGTATTTATTCAACCATTTCAAACTTGCTTTCATTTCGGGAAAATCCTCCTTTTATCTTGAACGGAATTGGCGCAGGAAGCGGACGTCGTTTGTGTAGAAGTGCCGAATGTCGTCGATTGAATGCATGAGCATTGCAACTCTTTCAACACCCAGTCCGAATGCGTATCCGCTGTATATTTTCGGGTCTAGCCCCACGTTTTCAAGGACGTTTGGGTCCACCATTCCGCAGCCCATTATCTCTATCCATTTTCCGCTGAGCCTGCCTATGTCGGAGCTCATGAAGTCAACTTCAAAGCTCGGCTCGGTGAACGGGAAAAAGCTCGGGCGCAGGCGCGTTTTTGACGACTTCCCGAAGAGGTTTTTGAAAAGATAGTCGAGGATTGCTTTCAAGTCGGTGAGCTTTACACCTTTGTCGATGCAAAGGCATTCGATTTGGTGGAAGTTTGCCGAGTGGGTTGCATCGACGGTATCGCGCCTGAATGCGCGCCCGGGCGCCATTATTCTTATAGGCGCGCCCTCCTTCATCATTGCGCGTATCTGCACGCTCGAAGTGTGGCTGCGCAAAAGGTAGAGTTCGTCGGCGTGCTTCGACACGTTGGAAACTTTCGCGTCGCGCGGCATAAACAGCGTATCTTGGGCGTCGCGCGCGGGGTGGTTGGCGGGCGTGTTCAGGGCGTCGAAGCAGTACCATTCGGTTTCGAGGTCGGAGGCTTCGGCTACGGTGAATCCGGCGCGCTTAAAAATGTCGCATATTTTGCGGATTGTTGCCGAAAGGGGGTGGATTGTCCCACGGCGAACTTCGTACGGGGGCAGGGTGATGTCAGGCTTGGCGCCGAGCGACTTTACCATTTCGGCATTTTCGAGGCGCGCGTAGGCCTCGGCTACAAGCGGCTCTATCTGCGACTTCGCAAGGTTTATAAGCTTTCCGACAACCGGCCTTTGCGCTTTGTCGAGCGTGGGAATGACTTTCATTAGCGCCGTCAATTCGCCTTTTGGCCCCGTTATGGAGGCGGATATTTCCGCTACTTCCGTTTTTGTTTTTGCGGCGGGAAGGGCGGATTTTGCCTTCTCCAATATTTCGTTAATTTTGTTTTCCATTTCGGTTAAAAAAATAGTCTTGTATGCAACGCGCGCCCTGCGGATTTGCTTTTTTGCGCGTTCTCAATTAAATTGATTTAGTCAAGTTTTTTAGGCGCGGATAGGCAAGCATTTTTTTGCCGATAACGCTTATTGAATTATTTAAAATTTGAAGGGAGCGGGCGAATTTCATAATTTTTATATTAATAAAAAAATATCCCTGATAGTGCGGGGAGTTTTTTGATGCAAAAGCGCCTGTTCATTGACTCGGCGAATGCGGATTTATCGTCTGCAAAATGCTTCTACTTTAAGCCTAAAAATATTTTTTTTGTAAAGCCGCCTTTTGTGGAGTTTTTTATGATAACCATCAATTCAAAGTTTTTTTAGAGTTGGGTATTGAATTAAAATAAACCAGATTCACATGTTTAAAATAAATTGGTATTTGGCGGCACAGATGATAATTTTCGGGGAAAGGCCTAAGCCAAGATTTATTTTTCTATGATTCTGAATTAAAAATTCTTGTATTTTCAGTCTTAGATGTGGGTGCTTTCTTAAAAAATAAACACCTACCAATATTCCCCAACAGCTCGCAATCTTAGATTGAACTGCTTTCTTAAAAAAGAAACCCAAAATGCCACAAATAAATCAGATGGAAATTTTTGTTTGCGACTGCTTTCTTAAAAAAGAAACCGCGCGCGGCTAGAAATGTGCGAGCATTCCAGATTAAATTGTGACTGCCATTCTAAAAAATGGGAATTTTAAGCGGGTTTACCGGTAAGTCGCCGCTTATTGGGTACAAAAAAAGCGCGCCTGAGATGACGCGCTTTTTTTTAACTTGTTCTAACAGACTACTTTTTTATGGAGTCGAGAACCTTCTTGACGAGAGCCGAGAAAGCCGCTTCGTCGTTGATAGCCAACTCTGAGAGCTGTTTTCTGTCCATCTCGATATTGAGGTTTTTGAGGGCGCCCATAAATACGCTGTATTTAAGGCCGGCCGCGCGGCAGGCTGCGTTGATTCTGGCAATCCAGAGGCTGCGGAATTCGCGGCGGCGGACTCTGCGGTCTCTGTAAGCGTATTTGCCCGCGCGTTTAACCGCGTCTTTCGCGTAGCGGAACAGGCGCGATTTGTTGCCGAAATAGCCCTTGGCGGCTTTCAGCGTGCGCGCTCTGCGCTTGCGGGACGCTACTGAACTTGTTACTCTTGGCATGTTTTTTTACTCCTTGATTTATTTAGTCGCCTGGGGGTCGCCTTCACCCTTGCGGCGGATTTTCATTAGGTGCTTTTTTGATTACGCAAACGGGACGGCCTTCTTGACAATCGCCGCGACACCCGCGGAGGCGTGCTTGTCGTGCCCCATAGTGCGCCTCTGCTTTACGCTCTTCGCGCTGAGCAGGTGGCGTTTGCCGGGACTGCGGCGGAGCACTTTACCCGATGCCGTAATCTTAAAGCGTTTCGCTATTGATTTCTTAGTCTTCTGCATTTTCTTTTGGATTAAGAAAGTTCTTTATCCAATACGATTGAAATTTTCTGTAAAGAAAAAAAAGCGCTTTTTTGGAATTTTTCACACTTTGGATTGCAAATTAAGCACGTTAAGTTCCAAAAACCGTATTTTTTTTAATATTGTATATGCGCCGTATAAGCTTGCGAATTTTTTTATAATTGGCGGCAAAAGGCGGGCTATAAATATGTCCGGCTACCTTGCCCATACGGAAAAATTCGCCACGCAATATAGTCCGCCCGCGAAAACCTTTTGCCGCCGCTAAACCCCTTCGGCAAATCCCTCCCACTTTGAGCAATTTTACGCATATATGCGCGCTCGCCTTCAAAAGTAGTCCGTAAATGTCTATAATACCAGAACAATGCCAATCTTAGGTGAGGGCAAGGCTTATAAAAATGGGCAAGGCGGTTTTCCCCCGCCTGATAAAGTCCATAATACTTTTTATAAGGGTAAAAAAGTGTTGAAGCCTTCGCGGTATTCTGACAAAACTCGGGAATGAAAAAAACAAGTCTGCTTGTGCCCGCAGCGGCGGGCGCCATATTGCTTTGCTCGTGCGGGATAATACGCGAGACCGCCCTGAAAAATGACGACGTCGATTTATGGTCTTTCGGAAAGGATCTCTCATTCTTTTCTCAATACGGCGTGGAAACTATGATACTATCGCAAGGAGACTCCGTTGTTGCCGTATCCCCTACATTGCAGGCGAGAGTCTTAACTTCTTCGTACGACGGCTCGAAGGGCCCGAGCCTCGGCTGGATAAACAGAGGGCAACTCGCATTCAAAAAGACCGAGCCGCAAAAGGCGCAAATCGGCGGCGAGGACCGCTTCTGGGTGGGGCCGCAAGGCGGAGAGGGCTCTATATTCTTTACAGGCGGTGCTTCCTTCATGGGCGAAAACTGGAAAATCCCGGAGTTTATGTCGTCCGAGCCTTGGACTCTCGTCGGGCGAAATTCCTACCGCGCAAAATTTGAAAAGACCGCCGAATTTGAAAATAATAAAGGCAGCAAATTTAAAATAAAGGCCGAGCGCGAGATTTCCGTGCTAAACAGAAAGCATGTCACAGACATACTCGGCATAGAGATACCTGAATCGGTTGACATAGTCGCGTTCCAGTCGTTCAACAAGCTGACAAATGCGGGCGACAAAAAGTGGACGCCCGACAGCGGAATGTTAAACATAAGCGTGCAGTCGTGCTTTAATGCGAGCAGAAAGACTTACGCCTTCATACCCTACCGCCCGGGCGACGCCGCAAAACTCGGCGACATAGTCAGGGACAACTTTTTTGAAACATCGTCGGCCGGTTCTTCCGACGGAAGGCTTGTTGTGGATCCCTCCTTCATAAAATACAAGACTGACGGCAAGGCAATGGGCTCGATAGGCGTGTCGGCCCTGCGCAGCGAGGGAATAGCCCTGAGCTTCGACGAGGCAAACAGCATTTTGACTGTCATTCTATACATAAAACCTTCCGATGCGAGGGCGTATTTGCCTTCATCGTGGCGTAGAGTGTCAGAAAAGATGGACGGCGACGCAATAAGCGTGTTTAACAACGGCCCGCTTCCCGGCTCGAACGCGCCGGCCGACGCATATTACGAGATTTCCACATACTCTCCCGCGCTGTCGCTCGACCCCGGCAAGTCGCAATTCCACCTCCAGCGGACATTCCATTTCCACGGTTCGGAATACGATCTCGGCCTAATATCCTACAAGCTTGCGGGCATATCAATCGGTCAGCTGAGGGGAGAAAAATAGAGGCTGTTTTTACACGCTTTAAATTTATTCCGATACATAAAAATATGGAAAACGAAATTGACGAATTTTTGCTTGAACTGTTGCGTTCGCGCTCGCCGACTGGGACGGAGCGCGAGGCTGCCGACGTGGTCGAAAAGTATGTCGGCTCGGCCGCAGCCGGCGGAGTAAAGCGCGACGTTCTCGGGAACAGGTACGCAATTTACGGGGACGGCGAAAAAGTTTTGATGCTGTCCGGGCATATGGACGAGATAGGCTTTATTGTTTCGTACATCGACGACGACGGATTTCTGTTTTTCGAGCAGCTTGGCGGGCACGACAATGTTATGCTGCCCGGGCGGCGCGTGGCCATTATAACGAAGGCCGGATACGTTTACGGCGTGACAGGCAAAAGGGCTGTCCACTTAATGGACGCAAAGGAGCGCAAGGAGGTCCCGGAGACTTTTCAAGTGTGGATAGACATAGGCGCAACTTCGCGAGCAGAGGCGGAAAAGCTCGTTAGAATCGGCGATCCCGTAGTTTACGACACTGCCGTGCGCAAATTGTCCCAGACGAGATATTCCGCGCGCGCGTTCGACGACAGGGCGGGGTGCTATTGCGTGTTCGAGGCGCTGCGCAGGCTGTGGCGCGACAACGCCAAGACGGACTACCGCGTGGTGTCGGTAGCCACAACTCAGGAGGAGATTGGAACGCGCGGCGCAATAACCGCGGCCTATGCCTTGAATCCGAAAGTCGGGCTCGCCGTGGACGTTGACCATGCGACAGATTTCCCCACTTGCGACAAGCGCAAGTTCGGGAGCATAAAGCTCGGCGGAGGTCCTGTAATTTCCCGCGGGCCGAATATAAATCCGAAAGTCTTTGAAAGGCTTGTGGAATGCGCTGAGAAGGAAGGCATACCGTACCAGATAAGCGCCGAGAGCCGCCCGACGGGAACCGACGCGCGCGTAATACAGATGGCGCGCGGGGGTGTGGCGACGGGGCTTTTGGGAGTTCCGCTGCGCTACATGCACACTCCGTCGGAAGTCGCCGATCTGGGCGATATAGAGGGCTGCGTGAGGCTGATTGCGGCCTTCGCAAAATCGCTTAAAAACTCTGACGACTTTACTTTCTAAAATGGACGGGGCAAAGCAAAAACGCGTTCTGCTTACGCGCGAAAACAACGAGACGCTCGCGGAGGCGCTCAGGGCAAACGGCGTTGAAGTCTTGGAACTTCCGCTTATAAAAACCGTGCACGAGGCGCAAAACGAGGATGTCGAGGACATCATGCGCGAGATGGGTTCGTACGACTGGATAACGTTTTCGAGCGCGAACGGCGTAAAGGGATTCTTTCGGGAATTTTTCAAAAATTTTGACGACATAAGGACGCTTGGGGTTGCGCGCATAGCGTGCGTTGGCGAGGCGACTGCGGCGGAGGGTCGCAAGCTGCATTTGCGGCCGGACGTCGTGCCCGCGGTATCGACGGCGCTTGCAATGGCGGACGCCATGGCGGAATACGAGACGCTCGACAACCTTAAAGTTTTGTGCGTGCAGGGAAACTTGTCGCTGCCCGACCTTCCGAAAACGCTCGACGAAAAACATCGCGCGATAGTCGATACTGCCGTAGTTTACAAGACGGAGCAGGTCGAGGTCGGCGCGGACGACATCCAGAAGGAATTTGACCTGAACATGCGCGGCACGTGGCTACCCAGCAAGGTGATGACCCCGCTGCTGATCGGCCAGCAGGGCGCGTGTGTGCTCAACGTCTCCTCGATGAGCGCGTTTACCCCGCTGACGCGCATCCCCGGCTATTCCGGCGCGAAGGCGGGCGTTTCCAACTTTACCCAGTGGCTGGCGACGTATTTGGCGCGTTCCGGCGTTCGCGTGAACGCGATTGCGCCGGGCTTCTTTATGACCGAGCAGAACCACGCGCTCCAGTTCAACCCGGACGGCACGCCGACCCCGCGCTGCGCGCATATCGTGGACGGCACGCCGATGCGCCGCTATGGCGAGCTCAGGGAGCTGATCGGCGCGATGCTCTTCCTCGTCGATGAGCGCGCGGCCAGCTTCGTGACCGGCGTTGTGCTGCCCGTGGACGGCGGATACAGCGCGTTCTCGGGGGTGTAAACCTGCGCAGCCAGAAGCTGCAAGAATTCGCAGGTAAAGTAGATAGAGTTTGAAAAAGCCCCGGCATTTAGATGAATGTCGCAGACTGTAGACAAAAAGCTATTCTCCCCCCGAAGGGGGGAGAATAGCCCTTTC
>ENA-ORMS01001123-ORMS01001123.1-human-gut-metagenome-genome-assembly--contig:-NODE-1123-length-23202-cov-12.739361_pt1 | contig 23202 bp, 16 predicted proteins | sample MGYA00242104_ERZ508997 | MGnify/ENA primary metagenome ERZ508997 (study PRJEB26280, sample SAMEA2338704) | human gut metagenome | biome: human gut; feature: human-associated habitat; material: faeces... | reverse complement strand
AACAAACGGATTCAGAAATACAAAGCAAAATTCGCGGCATAACAAAATGCCGCAAATCCCATGCTGATGCTAAAACACCAACATGGAATTTACGGCAGTAATTTTTTTAGATATTTGCCATGTCTACCTTGACAGGGGCTGATCAGATCACATGAGGCCTTCTTTTTGGTGGGCGATGACAGGATCGAACTGCCGACATTCTGCTTGTAAGGCAGACGCTCTCCCAGCTGAGCTAATCGCCCATAAATTATTGACGGAGATTATTATGCCATAGTCTCGCGTAAGATGCAAGAAGAAAATGAGTTCGGGTATGAGGTGGTGCGGCGCATAAAATATAGAAACGCCGCGGAGTATAGATGGTGGCGATGCCCGAAAGTAGTATTCAAGTCACCAGTCACTAGTCACTAGCCACCAGCTACTAGTCACTAGTCACTCTTTATCTCGGAAGACCCACGCGAAAGGGGCCGCTGACTCTTTGAGTCAGCGGCCCCTTTGTTTACGCTTTCGTATGACACAGCGTGAGAATTATTTTTCTTCTTTGGCTTTGCGATCTGCGATCTCCTGGTCATAGGATTTCTGGATGCGGACGTAGTTTTCACGGCGCTGTTTGGCATCGCGTTCGGTCTTTTCGAAGAGTTCTTCCGCTTTGTCTGGGAAGAGCTTCGCCAGAGATGCGAAGCGGACTTCGCCCATGAGGTAGTCGCGGAAGTTGCCTTTCGGTTCGCGGCTGTCGAGGTGGAACGGATTCTTGCCCTGTTCCAGAAGCTCTGGGTTGTAGCGCCAGTTGCACCAGTAGCCACATTCGACGGCGCGTTTCTCTTCTTCGGAGGATTTGCCCATGCCGGCTTTGAGGCCGTGGTTGATGCATGGCGCATAGGCGATGATGAGGGACGGTCCCGGATAAGCTTCTGCTTCGCTGATGGCTTTGAAGGCCTGATTCATATCAGCGCCGAGAGCAATCTGTGCGACATAGATGTAGCCGTAGGAGACGGCGATCATGCCGAGGTCTTTCTTCTTGGTCTTCTTGCCGGAGGCTGCGAATTTGGCGATGGCAGCAGCCGGAGTGGACTTGGAGGACTGTCCGCCGGTATTGGAGTAGACTTCGGTATCGAGGACGAGGACATTCACATCTTCGCCGGAAGCGAGGACCTGATCGAGGCCGCCGAAGCCGATATCGTATGCCCAGCCGTCGCCGCCGAAGATCCACTGGGATTTCTTGACGAAATGATCCTTGAGATCCAGCAGTTCTTTGTATTCCGGATGGGTAGAAACTGCAGCGGTGAGGGCCGCATCGAGCTTGTCGGCGCGGTCTCTCGTGCCTTCGCCGAGGTCTTTCTTGGCGAGCCATTCTTCCATGGCGGTCTTGACATCGCCTTCCGCTGTCGGGAGGAGAGCTTCGAGCTTTTCGGTCAGGCGGCTTCTGAGTTTCGCTTCACCGAGGTGCATGCCGAGGCCATATTCCGCGTTGTCTTCGAAGAGGGAGTTCGCCCAAGCCGGTCCCTGTCCTTTGCTGTTCTTGGTATATGGCATGGACGGGGAGCTTGCGCCGTAGATGGAGGAACAGCCGGTCGCATTGGAGATCATCATGCGGTCGCCGAAGAGACGGGTGACCATATTGATGTACGGGGTCTCTCCGCAGCCTGCGCAGGCACCGGAGAATTCGAAGTAGGTCGGTTCGAACATGGCGCTTCTGAGGTTCTTTTTGCCGAGCGGATTGTCTCTTGCCGGGAGGCTCTTTGCATAGTCCCAAAGGTTCTGCTTGGGGAGCTCTGTCTCTGCCGGCTGCATGACGAGGGCTTTCTTCGGAGCCGGGCAGGTATTCGCGCAGATACCGCAGCCGTAGCAGTCTTCCGGATCGACGACGATGCGGTACTTGAGTCCTTTGACCGGGCCTCTGAAGTCTTTGACGATGAAGCCTTCCGGCGCATTCGCTGCTTCGTCTTCGGTGACGAGGAATGGACGGATGGCAGCATGCGGGCAGACGACGCCGCACTGGTTACAGCCGATACAGTTTTCCGGGATCCATTCCGGGATCATGATGGCTGCCGATGGACGTTCGTACTGGGAGGTGCCGGACGGGAAGGTACCGTCTTCGATGCCTTTCCAGGTGGAAACCGGGAGGTCGTCGCCTTCCTGACGGTTCATGACGTCGCAGACGTTCTTGACGAAGTCCGGACGGCTGACCTTGGCGATGGAGCCGCCGGTGGTCGCATGTTCCCATTCAGCCGGTACTTCGACTTCGACGATGCCTTCCATGCCGGCGTCGACGGCTTTGTTGTTCATGTCGACGACGTTCTGGCCTTTTCTGCCGTAGGATTTTTCGTTGGAGTCTTTCAGGTACTTCACGGCATCCGCATCAGGAATGATGTGGGTGAGGTGGAAGAAGGCAGACTGCATGATCATATTGATGCGGCCGCCGAGACCGATGTTCTTTGCGATCTCAAAGGCATCGATGATGTAGAATTTTGCCTTGAGGGCAGCGAGTTTCCGTTTCATGGCTGCCGGCAGGACGCGGTCCAGATCTTCTTTTCTCCATGGGGAGTTCAGAAGGAAGATGCCGCCCGGCTTGAAGCCGCGGAGAAGATCGTATTTATAGATGTAGGACGGACGGTGGCAGGCGATGTAGTCAGCCTTGCGGATGAGGTAAGGCTTTCTGATCGGATCGGGGCCGAAGCGCAGATGGGAGATGGTGACGCCGCCGGATTTCTTGGAGTCATAGGCGAAGTAGCCCTGTGCATAGAGGTCGGTGTGGTCGCCGATGATCTTGATGGCGCTCTTGTTCGCACCGACGGTGCCGTCAGAGCCGAAGCCCCAGAATTTGCAGGAGACGAGCTTGGACGGGATTTCCGGTACCGGGAGCGGAGCGAGGGAGAGGTTCGTCACGTCGTCTTTGATGGAGAGCGTGAAGTTGTGGCGCGGGGTCTCTTCCTTCAGGTGTTCATAGACAGCCATGATGTCTTCCGGAATGACGTCCTTCGAGCCTAAGCCGTAGCGGCCGCCGCAGACTTTGATGGCGCGGCCGGAAGAGGCGATCGCAGATACGACATCCAGATAGAGTGGTTCGCCGATGGCGCCCGGTTCACGGGTGCGGTCGAGGACGGCGATCTTCTTGACGGTCGATGGGATCTGGTCAAGGAAGTGCTTGACAGAGAATGGGCGGTAGAGGTGTACATTCAGCACGCCGACTTTTTCGCCGTGGGCATTGAGCGCATCGGTGACGTCCTTGCAGATGTCGGTGACAGAGCCGATCGCGATGATGATGCGGTCAGCATCGGATGCGCCGTAGTAGTCGAAGAGATGGTAGCTTCTGCCGGTGATCTTGGAGATTTCATCCATGTAGCCCTGAACGATGTCTGGGAGGGCATTGTAGAAGGGGTTCGCTGCTTCGCAGTGCTGGAAGTAAACGTCCGGGTTTTCTGCGGTGCCGCGGATGACCGGATGATCCGGATTGAGAGCGCGGGCTCTGAAGTCCGCAAGGGCTTTCTGGTCGATGAGCGGAGCGAGCTCTTCATAGTCCATGACCTCGACCTTCTGGATTTCATGGCTCGTGCGGAAGCCGTCGAAGAAATTGATGAAAGGTACGCGGCCTTTGATGGCAGCAAGATGGGCAACGCCTGCGAGGTCCATGATCTCCTGGGCATTCGCTTCTGCCAGCATCGCGCAGCCCGTCGCACGTGCGCTCATGACGTCCTGATGGTCACCGAAGATGGAGAGTGCGTGGTTTGCAAGAGCTCTCGCTGCGATGTGGAAAACGCCCGGGAGCAATTCGCCTGCGACTTTGTACATGTTCGGTACCATGAGCAGCATGCCCTGAGATGCCGTATAGGTGGTAGTCAGCGCACCGCTCTGCAAAGAGCCGTGGAATGCGCCGGCTGCGCCGCCTTCTGCCTGCATCTCGACGACGTGTACGGTGTCGCCGAAAATGTTCTTCTTGCCGTGAGCGGCCCATTCATCCACTTCTTCCGCCATCGGCGAGGAAGGGGTGATCGGATAAATAGCAGCTACTTCTGTGAATGCGTAGGAAATATACGCGGCAGCTGTGTTGCCATCCATTGTTTTTACATTTCTCACAGATCAACACTCCTTTGTATGGGAAATCTGTTCAAGGGGAGCAGAGGAGATGAAGGAGGAGGAAGGCGGAGCTTTTCCGGCCGCGGATTCCTGCTCATCAGTCACCTGACTTTTATACCTTTGCCTTTACTCTTCCCTTGCAAGATACCTGAAAATTAGGTACAATGGTTTTATGATAATTTTGCATAGATGGATTCACTTTATTCTATACTAAGTCATAGACCATGGACATTTCCAGGGCATCCGAATAGATACATTTCTATTATAGAATAAAGATATGGATTTCACAAGAAAATGAGAAGGAGAGCAAGAGCAGCTGATGAGCGTACTGCTTTTTTATGCGGAGCATCATGCCCCTTGGAACCGGCGGAGCTTCTCCGGCATGGGATCGTAGCCCGCCCCACGGACTCATCCTGAAGATGCACCCTCTTATCTTTCTTTTTACTCTTTCATGGAGGATCACAATGGATTATCGTCATCTGAAATATTTCATGGAAGTCGCTGAACAGAAGAGCTTCTCGAAAGCAGCGCGCAATCTTCATATTTCCCAGTCCGCCATCAGCCGCATGATCAAGTCGCTGGAGGATGAGCTGGGGGTCGTGCTTTTCATCCGCAACGCAAAGACGGTAGAGATCACAGCGCCGGGGACCATTTTCCTGAACTATGCGAAGCGGTGTCTTTTTATTTTTGAACATCTGAAGTCGGATTTTGAAAATGAATTCAACCTGAAGCAGGATACCATCGAGATCGGGCTGCCGCCGATCACCGATGCGCATGTCTTTGCAAAGCTTCTGGGCGAATTCAAGAAGAACTATCCGCAGATCGCCATCAAGCTCTATGAGCACGGTTCGAAGGTCATCGAGACCTCTGTCCAGGAGGGGGTCATCGACGTCGGCATCATCTGCACCATTCCGAATAACGAATTCGAGTCCTTCTTCCTTTCGGAGGATGAGATGTGCGTCGTCATGCCGAAGGGCTATCCGCTCGAAGAGCACCCTGTCGTCCCGATGAAGCTGCTCGCAGACTATCCGCTGGTGCTGTACCGCGATGATTTCAATATGCATGATGACATCATGTCGAACTGCAAAAAGATCGGCTTCACGCCGAAGATCGTATTCGAGACGAGCCAGCGTGAGCTGATGCTGCAGACGGTCGCGAGCGGCCTTGGCGTCGCGATCCTGCCGTCGCGCCTGTGTCCGGCAAACAGCGAGGAAAGCAAGGTCGTCACCCGTGTGATGACAGAGCCGCGCATGACGCATCACCTCTATGCCATCTGGAAGAAGGGCCGCTACCTCTCCCGCGCTGCCCGTCTCTGGATCGAATTCACCAAAGACCATCTGACGCTTTTGAATGACCCGCGTAAGATCGATGATATGATGAGGAAATAGGATTTCCATGGAACAGTGGAAAAGAAAAATACAGTGGAGAGAGCGCAAATATCTCTACCTTATCATGGCCATGCTGCTCGGCATGGTCATTTATCAGCAGTTTTTGATCACCGACCTGCAGGAACGGATGATGAATATCGAGGCATCCGGCTATGACGAGCAGCTGAATGACATCCGTTATGAAGCGGAGGAAGCGCTTCGTCAGAATGAAGAGCAGGGAAAGGATATCTATCTTCTGCAGAAGCACAGCGCGGATCACCGCTTCCGCCTGCTGGAATTGGAATGGGAGAAGTGAGCGGCGGGAGATGAGAGACGGGGGGGTTGGAAGATATCAGACATCAGCGTTTTCTTAACCATTATATTTTTAGATTGATAAATGTCGAACCATATGGTAATATATAAATATAGAGAAATATCGATAAAATGGCCTGTGACTGGTAAGATCATCATTTTTCGGGCGTATCTTTCCCGCTAAGGGAGGGTACAAGAGGGGCTCGACTGGCGGTCTGCTTCCCCATGAACATGGCAAGCAGACAAGAATTACGTTTAGGAGAGTGCAGTCCCTAATCCCTAATCCCTAATCCCTAACACCTGATCCCTAGTCACTGGTCACCTAGTTTTTTCTGCTACCTGCAGAGAAAGGAGAGTATCATGACACTTCATATCTATTATTGCCCATCTTGCGATTCTTTCTTATTCAAAACCGGCGAAGCCATGGCTGTTTCTTGCTGTGGCGAAACATTGCAGCCCTTGACAGCAGGCACCAGTGATGGAGCCAGGGAAAAACATGTACCGGTGGTGACTCATGAGGGGGATCTCCTTCACGTACAAGTGGGGGAAGTGCTGCATCCTATGTTGGAAAACCATTACATCCAGTGGATCGCCTTGGTGACCGAAGAGGGATTCCAAGTGCGCTATCTGAAACCGGGAGAAGAACCGAAAGCCGCCTTTGCTGATGTGCCGCATGGCGTGGTGTATGAATATTGCAATCTGCATGGCCTTTGGAAATGTGAATTTTAAGATTCGTGATTCGTGACTGGTGACTCATCACTGGGAGATTCTCCCGATGATGAGCCATCAGTTTTTTGTTGCTCGCCTTACGCAAGGTTCTCGGGGTCTTCAAATGTGTCGCTGGCCGTAACCGTCAGTTTGATGGATGGGATTTGTGCTGAATGTTCCCAAAGGTTCGAGACTTTTAGGGGGATTTAGGGAAACGCTGATGAAATCGCAGAGTCAGATTCCACAAGAATTTTTATACATGACTTCGTCATAGCCTTCCTTAAATAGCTTGCTATTCGCGTCAGGCTATTCCTCGTCATGTATAAAAATTCAAGAGTAAAATCTGACAACGATTTAATCAGTGTTTCCTTAAATAGAATGGGTTCGGATACGCTGCGAGAGAAGATAAACGCAATACTGATTCAGGCTTGTGCCTTCTTCTTTTGCACGTTCTGTTAAATCTCGATGCAGGGATTTCGGGAGACGTAATTTGAATTGGCCGGAGAATGTTTCAGTGCTGGCAGGTTCAGGGATGGGATAGCCATCTTCCAAAGCGGCAGACAACCATGCTTTTTTCGCATCTTTCAGATTTGCCAATGCTTCGTCCATAGTTTTACCGCAGGTCAGGCAGCCGGGGAGTTCGGGAAGAGCAGCGGTATAGCCGCCTTCTTCGGTATCTTCTATCAGTTCGATCTTGTAGGGACGTTTCATGAAATAGGACAGGTCTTTCATTTTGCATGCATCTCCTTTTCAACGATATCTTTTACCATACGGACATAGATTTTCTTGATGGGTATATGTGCCGGAATCGTGAGTGGAGCGCAGCCTGGTTTTCGAAATGTGTGGTGGCTGCTTCCTCCACGCGGGTTGTTATCCGTGTATCCATAGCGGATAAGAATTTTCTTGAGCTCTTCGAAACGCATGTCATCGGGGATGGTGTACAAGCGTTTGATCAGTTTATCCCATTGAGACATAGAATCACCTCACTCATATTATAGAGTGGTGTCATATATGGTGTCAATCGTTTTCTCGCGCAAAAGGCCGCCCCGTAAGCAGGGCGGCCTTTTGCGGTCAATCACGATGTCAACAGTAGTATAGCACGTTCTTTGGCTGGTGACTAGAGACTAGGGGGCGCGAGTGACTTGCGACTGGTGCCTAGGGACTAGGAGACGGGGAGAAATTCTTCCTCATTTGTCTTTCATGCCGCCTGTGCCCTATCCGCCCCTTCGGGGCACCTTCCCCTCGCGGGGAAGGCTAACGATACGAGGAAACCTGCTATCGGGCAGTCTTCGGGCATCGCCCTGTTTCGTCATCCTGAGCGACGAGAAACGTCGTATGTGAGATAACGAATGCCAGAACAGCTGCGACCTGAGCCATCGAGCTCGGCGAAGCCGCCACCTTCATTCCTCATTCGAGCAAAGCCTTCATCCGCCATCAAAGGGACAGCACGTCCCCGGGACTAAGCTTTCCCCTCATTTCTCACTGTTCATTCGAGATATGCATCTTATCGAAGGCGAGGAAGGCGAGCGAAGTGATGATCGCTACGACGGTCGCCAGGCCCATGCCCTTCAGCTGCACCGGCCCAAGGACGATGGTCGCACCGGAGAGGCCGGAGATCATCGTGACTGCGGTCAGGATCAGATTTCTGGACTTCGTATAGTCCACATGCTTTTCGATCAGCATACGGATACCGGAAGCTGCAATGAAGCCGAAGAGGAGGATGCAGACGCCGCCCATGACCGGAGTCGGGATGCCGTGGATGAGCGCGGCGATCTTTCCGATGAAGGAGAAGAGGATGGCAAAGCAGGCAGCGCCGCCGATGACCCAGGTGCTGTAGACGCCCGTCATCGCCATGACGCCCATGTTTTCACCATACGTGGTATTCGGCGTAGAGCCGACGAAGCCGGAGATCATATTCGACAGGCCGTCTGCAAAGAGCGAGCGGTGAAGTCCCGGGTCTTTGATGAGGTCGTGTCCGACGATATCGCTCGTGACGAAGAGATGGCCGATATGTTCGGCGAGGACCACGAAGAGCGCCGGAAGGATCATCATGATGGCAGAGAGATTGAAATGCGGCGCATAGAAGGTCGGCAGGGCGAACCATGGCATCTCCTCTACATGCGTGAAATCTACGACACCCATGAAGACGGAGAGAATATAGCCGGCGATGACACCGATCAGGATCGGGATGATGGAGATGAATCCGCGCCCAAGAACGGTCGCAAGGATGGTGACGATCAAGGTGAACATGGAGATCGTGATGGAAGTCGCTGCGCTCATGCCCTGCGGCTCACCGATGAAGCCGGACATGGTCATGGCGAGCGGTGCCAGCTCGAGCCCGATGATCGCGACGATCGCGCCCATGGCAGCCGGCGGGAAGAGGACATCGATCCAGCCGACGCCGATCTTCTTCACGAGGAGCGCGATGATCATGAAGCAGAGACCGAAGGCGATGAAGCCGCCCTGGGCATCCGCATACGTCATGCCCGCCGTCGCCGTCACCGCCAGCACTGGCGAGATGAAGGCGAAGGACGAGCCGAGGTAGGCAGGGAGCTTCCATTTGCAGATGGTGAGGTAGAGGAGCGTCCCGATGCCGTTCATGAAAAGGCAGGTCGCGGGGTCTACATTCAATAGGAAGGGCACCAGCACCGTGGAGCCAAACATGGCGAAGAGGTGCTGCAGCGAGAGGGGGATGGTGGGGAGGAGCGGGAGCCGCTCCTCGACTTCGATGATTCTTTTGCTCATAGGGGTTCTCCTTTTGGGAAAATAGTGACTAGTGACTGGGGATTAGGGAAATCAGACGGGGAGACTTCTTGCCTTCATGTATCCCCTTTCCCACTTTGGGAACATACGGAAGCGGGATAAGTGGGGTGCGAGTTCTGGGGAAACGCTGATTCAGTCTGACAACGATTGAATCAGTGTTTTCCTAGAAAAAAGGAGGCTTTCGAAAAAACGAAAGAGCCTCCTTCCTTTGCCTGACTGTGAATTTTTACCTGTCATATTTTATTCTTTTTGTGAAAGAAAAGCAAGTGGGGAACGTCAGGAGGGAAATTCATGGACTGAAAAGCAGACGCAATATTGCGTTTACTTTTCAGTCCATGATTCATATACAGAGTCATGCGCGCGTGGTATAATAATCATGAAAGAGCCGATACATACAGGATAAAAACCTGATTATACATTTTATAATGGGTGATTTCAAAAGATAGATGCGCTGAAAATTAGACGTAATATTGCGTCTAATTTTCAGTGAAGAGGAGTGCTACGATGGAGTTCAAACGACAGAAATACATGGATGCGCTGGTGGAGCGCATGCACAATGGCATGATCAAAGTGGTGACCGGGATTCGCAGAAGTGGGAAGTCTTATCTTCTCTTCAATCTCTTTGCCCGTTACCTGATGCAGCAGGGAACGGCGATGGATCATATCCTCACCATGCAGCTCGACCGATGGGATATGCGGCGCTACCGAGATCCCGACATGCTCCTCTCTTGGATTCACGAACGCATGACGGATGAAGGGGACTACTATATCCTTCTCGATGAAGTACAGTTTCTCGATCACTTTGAGGAAGTGCTGAATTCCCTCCTGTATGAGTCACATGTGGACGTGTACGTGACAGGGAGCAATTCGAAATTTCTCTCCAACGACATACTGACCGCCTTCCGCGGGCGCGGGGACGAGATCCATGTCTACCCGCTGGCCTTTTCGGAATTCATGGAGCAGTACGACGGGGATATGTACCACGGTTGGGCTGACTACGCGACCTATGGCGGTCTTCCGCAGGTCGCGTCCATGAAGACAGAGCAGCAAAAGATCACCTACCTGCAGAGCCTCTTCAAGGAAACGTATCTGAAGGATATCCTGGAACGGCATAAGCTCAAATATCCGGAGGGGATGGAAGACCTGGTGAATGTGCTTGCCTCCTCTATCGGTACGCTGATGAATCCGACCAAGATCCTAGCGACCTTCCAGAGCCGCTTCCATTCGAAACTCAGCCTGAATACCATTCGCCAGTACATCGATTTCCTTGAAGAAGCCTTTCTGATACAGAAGGCCGTCCGCTACGATGTGAAGGGCAGGAAATATATCGACACGCCAGTGAAGTACTACTTCGAGGATGTGGGACTCCGAAATGCGCGGCTTGATTTCCGACAGGTAGAGGAAACGCACCTGATGGAGAATATCATTTACAATGAACTGCGCTGCCGCGGCTATCTGGTGGACGTTGGCGTAGTGAATCGGAGAATACTCGATGAAGAGAGTGGGCGGATGCTGAGCCGTCAGCTCGAAGTGGACTTCATCGCGAGTCTGGGAAATAAGCGATACTACATCCAGTCCGCCTTCCACTTGCCGGATGAGGAGAAGCTTCGTCAGGAGAAGGCCTCTCTCCTCGCCCTTTCAGATGGGTTCAAGAAGATCATCCTCGTCAAGGATGTCATGCGCCCGCGCCGCGGTGATGACGGGATCCTCATTATGAGCGTCTTTGACTTCCTCCTCTATCCTCATGGGCTGGATGAGGTGTTTGCGTAGGGCGGAGGTTGCGGCGCAACGATGCACAATAAAAGCGATGAGATTTTCGTCTCATCGCTTTTATTGCGCATTATGCCGTGCTCGCTAATGCTCGCTTCTTAGAACTGGAACTGAAGACCGATCTCAAAGTTGCGGCCGGGAGCGGAGTACCATTGCTCCGAATAATTGCCTGCGGCATTCGGGCCAAAGGAGGAGCCGACGTCTGTGTAGAATTGGTCAAAGATATTGTTCACTCTGGCAAAGAGGGTGGCTTCTTTTGTGAACTGGTAGTTGGCAGCCAGATCCCATACCCAGTAATTGGCATAGTTGCGCATTTCATTGTTGGCTTTGTTGCCATAGCGGTTCATGATGCCATAGCCGGAAAGGCTTGCATTGAATTTATCTGTCTGGTAGCCGACATTGATATTGAGTGTGCTTTCTGGGATCATGCCATTGTTGTTGATGTTATAGTATTCTGCGGTTGCTGGACTATGGATAAATGTGTATCCGATACTGGTGTTCCAGTGTTGGCTGAATTCTTTATTGAGATTGAGGCTGAAGCCATTGACATTGGCTTTGCCGGTGTTAATTGGTTTCCACGTAGCGTCGGAACCAAATAGGTTCTTAGCATGGGTGTGGAAAATGTTAAATGTACCGGTGAAGGAATCACTAAACGTATGATTTACACCAAATTCAATAGTATTGCCTTCTTGCGGCTTGAGGTCTGGATTTCCATATATGCCGTACAGTTTGCTCATATTTGGTGCTACGAAGAATGATTTATAGTTCAGATAATAGTTGGTGCGATCATTCTGCTTATAACCAATAGAAACACTTGGTGAAGTATGCGTACCAAACATGGAGTGGTGATCGACGCGTACACCAGGTGTGATATTCCACTGGTCTGTGAGGTCAATCTTATCTTGCAGGTAGAAGGCGATGTTATGTGTGCTTTGACCTTCGACATCATTTCCGGGATAATACGGAATTTCATCTTTGTACCAGTCGACTCCGCCTGTCAATGTCTGATTATTTGTTGTGTAGGTGAGCTGGTCAGAAATTCCTGTAGTTTTCATATCCATTGCCCACAGGTCATATGCTGACTTTCCATAGTTATCTTTAAAGGTTGTCTTATTTCTGTAGACAGAGAATTGGTTGGTTAATTTCTCGGAAAGTCTAGCTTTATACTGTAGGCTGATGGAATCATTGTCTTTCTTACCTTTATCTGAGATGATACTTGTACTGCCCTGATCAGGCCGCGTATAATCGGCTTTGTATTTTTCATAGTTCAAGGTGATATCAGAATCATTGCCTAAATCGTAACCGAGCTTTACATTGTAATGCTCTGCGTTTAAGTGGTTGATAACTTTGCGTCCCCAACCATCTTTATAATCACCGGCTAATTCTTTTCCTGCCTCGACAGACCAGAAGACTTTATCAGATTTTCCTTCATTGTAAAGATTGTAGCTTTCTTTGCTGTTATCGCCGAATGAGGTGCGGAGCGTTGTGCTTACACCATCTTCTTTTGCTTTCTTTGTGATGATATTGATGACACCACCTTGCGCGTCAGAACCGTAAAGTGTGGATGCCGAGCCTTTCAGTACTTCAATGTGATCAATGGATGCAACGTTGACAAGTTCCGCAATGCTGTTATTCATCAAGAAGTTGCCATTGGTATTTCTTCTCATCCCGTCCACGAGGACAACGACGTTTGGAGAACCATTGATATAAATCTGATCGCTGTTCCCGACCTGACCACTAGCGCCATGCGAGGAAATGAATACGCCCGGTACATTTTTCACGGCTTGCGCCACATCGTTGAAATGTTTTTCCTCAATTTCCTTTGAGGTCACGACTGCGACATCCGCATTCGTGTCGATCTTCTTCTCCGGGGTACGGCTCGCAGTAACTACCACCTCATTTAGCGAATAAAAATTCGGGGGGGTGCTTTCTGCCTGCACGCTAAAAGCGCCTGTGGTAAGCACAAGAGCTGCCAAAGACGCTGTCAAAATTTTCTGATTCATTTTACTTCCTCCTTTATCCCGTGTGGATGGAAACTTGAAAACAACCTGCGCCATCTGCTTTCGGTATACATCGCACCATCCGCAGCGGATCAGTTGTCTTCATCAAAGAGGGCAGTTCTTCTGGCTCGGCTTCCTCGCCTGTCCTCGTCTTCCCGGTTTCCCAGTGACATCGTGAGGAGGGCTCAGCCTTACAGCGGCGGGACCGTGACGGATTTGCACCGTCTTCTCTTTTCACTTTCAAAGATTTTTTGAAAGACCTTCTTTGATTCAATATAAAAATGCTGTATGTATTATACAGCATTCACGCAGAAAATGGAAATGAAATTTTAATGATTCGGGATTCAAGATTCAAGGTTCAAGATTCGAGGTTCAAATGTTCAGGGTTCAACGGGTTCAGGTGGCGGCTTCGCCGCAAAAAAGGAAGCCAACCCCCGCCTCGCTGCGCTCGGCAGCCCCTTCCAAGGGAAGGGGCTCGCGTGGATGCTCCCTCCTTCCTTTGGAAGGAGGTGCCCCGAAGGGGCGGAGGTTGGATGGGGATAGCGGTATGAAAGAGAGCGAGGAAATGCATCTCAAATCGACAATTAACGAAAGCACCCTATCCACCGCTCCGCGTCGATTTTTATAAAGGGCGATGCCCGAAGGCTGGAGGATAGAAGTCAGATGTCTGATATCTGATGTCTCCTAGTCTTCTAGTCTAATCCCTAGCCACTCATCCCCAGTCACGATTTCTTGAACTTCATCGCTTCGCCTTTCGCAAGGGTGTCGCACATTTCGTTGTACTTTGTCCCGACATGGCCTTTGACCCATTCGAAGGTGAGGCGATGGGGCGTCATGACACGATCCAGGGCTTTCCAGAGGTCCTGATTGGAGACGGGGGTCTTGGCGGCGGTGAGCCAGCCGTTGCGTTTCCAGTTGTAGAGCCAGCGGTTGGTGATGGCTTTCTGGAGGTACTTGCTGTCGGTGTGGAAGGTGATGGTGCGGCGGATGCCGTCATCCAGGAGCTTCAGCGCTTCGTAGGCGGCGCGGAGCTCCATGCGGTTGTTCGTAGAGGCGGGCTCGCCGCCGGAGAGGGTGAGGAGCTCGCTGCCCTCGGCAGTGAGGAAGACGGCGGCAAATCCGCCGGGCCCATTGGGGTTCACGAGGCAGGAGCCGTCGGTGTAGATGATGAGTGTCTCGGGGAGGACGATGCGCTCGGTCTTGCCGTCGTAGGAGATGCAGCTGATGTCCATGGGTTCGGCGTAGGCGGGGTATTTCTTCTCGAGTGTTTCGATCGTTGGTGCGGGCTTTCTGGGGATGGCCGCATGGGCCGCGGCTTTCGGCGGCGGGGCGATGGGTTTGCCGTACCAGGCCTCCGCTTCGGCTTGGGTGGCAAAGCCTTTGTAGATGGCTCCGGGAAATCCGGTGACTTCTTTCTGGCAGTCGCTCCAGCTGTAGTAGACGCCCGCATGGTGTCCGCGCTTGACGACGTAGTATTTCTTGGGCATGGGGTTCCTTTCAGGGAAATGGAGAGCGGGGGCAAGGGGAGGTGTGTCGCGCCCTTTTCCGTCTCATGAAAATGCGGCGCTCTGTGAAGGGGCGCCGCTCGATGATCTCTTATTCTATGCAGATGCTTCCGTCTTCGACCATTTTCCAGAAGCAGTAGAGGGTGGCTTTCGTATCAGCGAGGCTGTCGTGCCAGCCTTCCTCGGAGTAGCCGTAGTATTTCGCGCAGGTGATGAGTTTCTGGTATTTATATTTTCCCGGATAGCGGCTGCTCGGCTCGCCGTAGGTCTTGGCGAAAGGCTTCATGAGGTCCATGTAGCGGACTTTGGAACGGCTCGGGATGTAGATGCCGTTTTGAATGAGCATCTTCTGGTCGTAGGGGAGGTTGTAGCCGGAGATGATCTTGGCGGCGCGAAGGATCTTCTCGATGTCCGATTTCCTCTCGCTGATGAGGGGCTTGCCTGCGACCATGGCAGGGGAGATGTGATTCACCGCTTCGGCGCTGGGCCAGCAGGTGGCGCGTGCAGGGCGGAAATATTCGTTCATCACGATCTCGCCCAGTCCATTTACGATGGAGAGCTGCAGGATCTCGGCTGATGGGCCGAAGCCGGTGGTCTCGGTGTCCAGGACGAGGATGTCTTCTTTCTTGATCATAGTAAGACGCTTTCATTGATAATCATGGGATGCGTGGCGGGGGCAGGAATTGCGTGCTGCGCGCACGCGATCTAAAAGGCGCGATCACCGGGTCTCTATTCTTCCCACGAGGTTTCTTTTTTGTAGGCGCCGCCGTCAGCGATGTCTTGCTTTCTGCTGTGGCGGATCTTGCGGTTCAGGGCGGTGCGGATCTTTTTCTTGTCGCCTTTTTTGCCGGTGAGGCTTTCTGTCTCGTAGTCTTCGCCCCACTGCTTTTCGAATTTTTCTTTGCCGTACATTTTACGGGCGTACTGGTTCAGCCGGCTTTCCGGGGTCACTTTCTGCGGTCGTTTCATAGTGCTTCCTTCCCTTTAGAGATATGTCCCTATGGTATCATTATTGGGCGATGAATGCTAGGGGCAATGTGGTCAGGTCGTGGGGCGCGCCTTGAAGCTTGAAAGCAGGGATGAGCAGCTAGGGATTAGACTAGGAGATTGGGAGACATCAGATATCAGACTTCTATCCTTCAGCCTTTGGGCATCGCCCTTTATAAAATCGACGCGGAGCGGCGCTCCGCCTAAGTCTTCCCCTCGAGGGGAAGGGTACGATACGAGAATACCCTCTTCTAAAAAGGCGGCGAGCCACCCATTTGAACCCATCCGCCCCCCGTATCGTCATCCCGAGCGCAGCCGAGGGATCTTTATTGCACTGCCGCCATATGCACGCATGCGCTCTCACGCAAACGACACCTTGGTGCTTCCTTTTTCGCCTTTCCCTCGCTCACGATTTGCCGCCCTGCAAGAAGGATCCCTCCACTTCGGTCGGGATGACAAACAGAATACGAATCATCTCACATAGTTTTTCATACCGCTGCGTAGAGTTGTGCCTCTTCGAGGCACTCTATCCTGCGCCTTTGGCGCGGCCCTTCTCCAAGGGCCTACTCGTATCATAGGAGTGACTGGTGACTAGGAAACCAGGAAACGCCAGACTCTTTCGCACGTAATCAAAGGGCGCCCCGCTCCATGGGCTGAACCCTTAAACCCCGAAATCATGAATATTCAAATCATCTACTCTATGCTGTCCCGCGTCCTTGCGGCCAGCGGAGCGGCATTGCTGCTGCCGCTCCTGCTCTCGCTCTATGAGCGGGGGCCGATCCTTCCCTTTCTAGTGCCGATGCTTCTTTCCGCAGCGCTCTCGCTATTTCTGAAAAGAAAAGGGGCGGCGATCGAAAGCAGCCTGACGCCGCGGGAAGGGACCGCCATCACCGCGCTCTCTTGGATCGCCGTATCTCTGCTCTATGCGCTCCCCTACTGGGTGAGCGGGAGCCTCTCTCCCTTAGACAGCCTGGTCGAGAGCATCTCAGGCCTCACCGGGACAGGCGCGACCGTATTTACCGACCTCACCTGCGTCCCTGCGAGCCTTCTCTTCTTCCGTTCGCTCACCCACTGGCTGGGCGGCCTTGGCATCATCGTCTTCTTTGTCGCCCTCTTCCCGCAAGCCGGGCGCGGCACCGTGCGTATGATGCAGACAGAAAGCACCGGCCCCACCTCGTCGAAAGCGCTTCCCCGCATCCGCGAGACAGCACGCGCCCTCTTTGCCGTGTACGCCGTCTTCACCTCTGTCTGCTTCCTTTCCTACCTTCTCTGCGGCCTTTCTCCCCTAGACGCACTAAATCATGCTTTTTCCACCATTGCGACCGGCGGCTTCTCGACAAGAAATGAAAGCATCGCCTACTACCACGACGCGCGGCTGGAAATGGTCATCGCTTTCTTCATGATCATTTCCTCCGCGAACTTCGGCATCTATGTCGAAGCATGGAAACGCGGCGTCTCCGTCATCTGGAAGGATACGGAATTTCGCACCTACCTATCCATCGTCGCCATCGCCACGGCCCTCATGACACTTTCCCTCGTCCTGCAGGGCGGCGCCTCCCTCCTGCCAGCGCTGAGAGAGACCTTCTTTCACGCCGCATCGATCTCCTCCACCACCGGCTTTGTCGCCGCTGACTTTGACCGGTGGCCCGACTTCTGCCGCTTTCTCCTCCTCCTTCTGATCCTTGTCGGCGGCTGCGGCGGCTCCACCGCCGGCGGGATGAAAGTCATCCGCTTCATCCTTCTCGGGAAAAGCATCTTTTCCCTGCTGAAGCTCCACCTCCACCCCCGTGCCGTTCAGGCCGTCTCCGCCGGAGAAAACCGCTACTCGGCCGACGTCCTTTACCGCGTGCTCTGCTTCTTTTTTCTCTACATCATGCTCGCCTTCCTGTGGGCCGCGATCATGATGTTTGACGGGCTCGCCTTCCTGGATGCCCTCGGCGTCTCCTTCTCCACCATGGGCAGCGTCGGCCCTGCATTCGGCCAATTCGGCGCGACACAGACCTACGCCGCACTCCCCACCCTCTCCAAGATGGTCGTCTGCCTCTCCATGCTCTTCGGCCGCCTCGAGTCCATCACCCTGATGTGCATCTTCATCCCTTCCTTCTGGAAACGAAGCGGATGGTGAGAAATAGGGATTAGGGATTAGGGGCTAGGGATTAGAAATCAGATACCGCTCATTCCAATTCAAATCGGCAAAGTCGATTTTGCGATGCTTCGCATCGTCTAACCTCCGCCCTACGGGCACCTCCTTCCAAAGGAAGGAGGGAGCGATACGCGCCATCTAAAAACGCTGCGGCGCTTCTATATTTGATGCGCCGCTCCACCATTTCTCATTTCGCATTTCTAATTTCTCATTTTCAAAAGGAGTTCCCATGTCCCCCACTACCACCTACCCCATCCGCTACTTCAGCATCGTCACCGTACCGAAGGAATTCACCCATCAGATGGGCCAAATCGAAAACACCGCCCTTTCGGGCGGTGCGTCACTCAATCATGATGAAATTGTGAAAGCGATTTCTACAGGAAAGAGCCAGCTCTCAAGCCTCACTCCTTACCTTTTCGTCCTGTTTGAGATCGAAAACGGCGGCGCTTACTGGACCTACCTCGACCTCGCCGGTGAGCTGTCGAAGATCCATTTCACCGATGGAAAGACCAGTGAGATCAAAGCCGAGAAGGTCACCTTCGCCAATGGCGGATATATGTATGTCATGAAGGAAGTGTACTTGAAAAGGGAGTAGGAGTGACTGGTGGCTAGTGACTGGTGACTGAAAGCCACTTTTGGGCATCGCCCAATAAAAAAGACGGCGCGCCACCCATTTGAGTCCATACGCTCCCCCGTATCGTCATCCCGAGCGAAGCCGAGGGATCTTTATTGCACTGCCGCAATTTGCATGCATGCGCTCGCACGCAAACGACACCTTGGTGCTTCCTTTTTCGTCTTTCTCTCACCCACGGTTTACCGGTCTGCAAGAAGGATCCCTCCGCTTCGGCCCTCATGACACGCAAGAAAGATGGATCGTCTCACATCCTCTTTCTTACCGCTGCATAGAGTTGTGCCTCTCCGAGGCACTCTATCCTGCGCCTTTGGCGCGGGCCGTTTGGCCTCACAGGAAGGCGCCTTAATGGGCAGGCTAGGCGCCTCTTTGGATTAGGCCAAACTCGGAAGTCCCTCTGCGGGACTTCCGTCTCCAAGGGCCTACTCGTATCGTTGTTATGACTGGTAACCCGTGACTTGAATACCACTTTCGGGCATCGCCCAATAAAAAAAGGCAGCGAAGCCTCCACCTTCCCCTTTGAACCTATAGAACCTACGCCCTGAAGCTTGAAAGCAGAAAGAACAATCTACCCTTTATGTGAATCCTCATAGGTGAAGCGGGTTCTGAAGGTTCACAAGGTCCCCACCTTTCGTGAATACCATATATTCAAAACTCCGCGGCGCTTCTTATGTTCTTATGCACCGCACCGCCCCCATAGAACCCGCCCCCCTCTTTCATCCAATCAAGGGGGCGGCACGCCCCGGGGCTAACCTTGAACCAATTCACACAAAGCAAAAAACACCAGCCATAAAGACTGGTGCTTTTGCTTGCCATAGCAGGATTTCAAAAACAATTAGAAACGATATCCGGCCTGGATGTACCACTGGTTCGACTGGGTATCACTGCCCTTCTGATAGCGATAGCCGCCGCCCAAAGTCCATGTGCTGTTTTCTGCTTCTACGCCGAGGCGAGCGAGGAAGGCACTTTCACCGATGTCGAAGGAGAAAGTATCCGCTGCATTGCCGAGGCTGACGGTTTCCTTCGTGTCCTTATCTCCCATCGCGAAATTGTACCCGATTTCAGCGACCGGGGCAAGGCTCCAGCTGCCATTTTTGACCTCATGACGGAATTCCACGCCGACCGGCAGATTCCAGAGGTTGGCATTTTCCGTTTCATGCTTCATGCCAAGGCTGTCTGTGAAGTCTCCGGTATGGATGCGGTAGTAGCGAAGTCCTGCATACGGAGTCAGGGAAGACGCGCCAAGCGCAATTTCCTTCTCAGCACGAATGCCGGCGAAGAAGGCATTGCCATCCACAGAACCCTTGATGGTCGTTTCCAGCTGGGTCTGCTTCAGATCATTATCGCTCTTGATGAAACCGATATCCGCTTTATACTGGATACCGCCAGCGGTGAAGTGATGGTACACATCACCGCCATAGTACTTGGTATCATTCTTCCCGATAACGCCATCCTTCTCTGTATGGCTGCCATCCGCATACGCAAAAGCGATGCCTGTGCGGGAGTTTTCATCGGAAATCAGATCACTGCCGATGAGGAAGCCATTGTACTTCACATCATATTTCGCCTTTCGTCCAGCGACCTGGAACCCGTCCACCTTCTTATCCTGACGGAGGTAGTTTGCCCAGATGCCGCTTCCTTCTCCCTTGTGGTCAGCGATCATGCCGGAGAAATCCTGTGCAAATCCATATGTGCCGTGGGTCACGCCAGCCATTTCCGCAATCGCCGCTGCATGTTCAAGCGCATTATTCGCCAGTGCATTCTGCTGTGCTTCCGTCATGCCTTCGCCAAATGTGCCTTCGCCCAATGCCTTGTCCATGAATTCCGCGAATTCCGCCAGTTTTCCTTCATTCTGATCCGCTTCATTCAGGATGTTATAAATCGGGGAATTCTTCGCGATCTCATCGATATTTGACTTGAAGGTGTAGTTGCCGTTTGCATCCTTTTTGATGGCTATCGTGCGGCGGCTGTTACCATAAATTTTATCGAAAGCATTTCCTTTGTTTTCCGTCCCGCTCTTGATAGCGGTAGAAACATCATAGACCGTGCCATCCCTCTCCGCATTCGCGATATACAGGCTGCCCTTCGTCACGTCGACCGTGCTGTTCTCATCCGCCGTGATGATGGTCTTCACCTTGTTGTTGGCATCTGCTTCCGCCTTGATGCCAGCACCCTCTGCCAGCTTGACGCTGCCGCCACCGGTGACTGCGATCTGCGCATTTCCGCTCATGACATTTTCTTTGCCGTTGATGGTATAGGATGAACCCGGTCCAACGACATTGACTTTGCTTTCATTGGCGAGCTTCATCTGGTTCGTGATGAGCTTCGAGCCAGCATTGACCTGAAGCGTGCCGCCATTCATATCGAGCGTATCCTTGACCTCGACAGTCACCCCATCCTGCGTGACATCCAGCGGCTGGACATCCTCATCCGCATCGAGGGCCAGCGTAGTCACCTCATTCTGAATGCCGCTCAAAGACAGCTTGGTGTTATTCAGCGTCATCTTGTTCGCGATCAGCGTGCCGACGCCCGCGATGTCGATTATTGAGTGATCCATGGTGATCTGGTCGGAATTCAGTTGACCGTTCTCGATGGCAATGGTGCTGTTACCCTTCATGTCTAACTGATGAACAGTGACGTCAGCAGCTTCTTTGACTACCATATCTTCGTCATCATAAGAACCTACATACAGACAACTGCCGTTGTCCATTGTCATCTTCTGAATTTCAGCTTTTGTGCCGTTATTGGCAAAAAACAGGCTATCGTCTGCGTGCAAATCACCGATGGAAATCTGACTGTTTTCTGCATAAAATGTCGCACTGTTTAATGTTGCTGAACCTAATTCGACCGTGCTATTCTTCGCCGTAAAGGCAGCGCTCTCAGAATAATTTAAATCTTTAGCTTCTTTCCCCTCTACGGTAAGCTTATTTGCCTTGACCGTCGCACCGTTCACTGCCAAAGTCGATACTTGATCCAGCTTATTGATCGGATCGCTGTCGCTGTTTCCCTTTTCTGCCTGCGCGGTATCCGGTCCCCAGGCTCTGACAACGATTTCTCCGCCCTTCATAATACCGGTAGCAGGCTGTTCCCATGCCGAATCTGTTGCCGACGTATCCTTCGTCACATCCAGTACGGCACCATTTGTAACGTTGAACTGCCCTTTGTTCTGCACCAATACATTTTTCACGCTGGCCGTACCGCCATCAATAGTGATAGATCCGACAGGCAGTCCTTCTGCTACATCATCTTTATCATTCTCATTTTCAGGAAATGCATTTCCCGCATACAGCCAATTTCCCGATGTCGTACTGTTCTTCAGCGTAATGGCAGCATTATTTGCCCAAGCACCAGTAGTAATCGTGGTATTATCAGTTGAGATCGTGCTTCCGCTATCCGCGCTGAAATACCCCATGGGTGCCGTGATACTGCCACCATTTACGATGAGCGTACTGCCCTTCTCCGCACACACTTCATTCGCGGTTCCTTTATCATTGAAATTAACGTTATTCGCCGTTAATTTTGCTCCATCCGTCAGCCAAATACCTCTTACATCTTTGCCAGTAATGGACAGGCTGCCATCCGTAGCTGTATCCACCAATGTATTATCTACTTTCACGATATTAATAGGATCGTACTGCTCCACCGTCGTGCCTTTAACTACGACCTCATCCGCCGTGTTATCTGCCCATGATGAAACCACACCCGTCATTCCGAAGACCAGCGAAAAGGCGGCAATCTGTGCTAACATCTTTTTGCTTTTCATTTGCATTCCTCTTTTCTGCGAGACACGCTCGCCACACCACGAAGAATCTAAAACAACTTATTATTTAGCAACCTAAAAACCTGCTTACAGTTTACCCCCCCCCTCAGTTATATTGTCAAATTTCTATATGTCTATGCTAAATATGCATAGGTGCTATGGGAAATAATATAGAGAAGAATCATATTGCAAGAGTGACTTATGAAAAAACACTTCGGGCATCGCCTAATAAATAAAGCGGCAAAGCCGCTACCATACAAGCCTTCCCCGCATGGGGAAGGAGGACCGCGTCAGCGGCGCTCGGGTGCTTTCGTTAGCAGCAATAAATGCGCCGCGCTTTTCCCTGTACTACCCATCTATCTTTCATGCCATGTCTGCCCTATCCGCCCCTGCGGGGCACCTTCCCCTAGAGTGGAAGGCTGCGATACGAGATTACCATCCTCTAAAAAGGCGGCACATCACCCTTGTGAACCTATCCGCTCCCCAAGCACCGTCATCCCGAGCGCAGCCGAGGGATCTTTATTGCACTACCGCAATAGGCACACATGCGCCCTCGTTCAAACGACACCTTGGTGCTTCCTTTTTCGCCTTTCCCTCACCCACGGTTTACCGGTCTGCAAGAAAGATCCCTCCACTTCGGTCGGGATGACGTTTAAGGGAAACGGATAGTCTCACATAGTCTTTCACACCGCTGCATGGATCCATCCTGCGCCTTTGGCGCGCCCCTTCTCCAGAGGCCTACTCGTATCGTATATAACACCGATAGTTCCAAAACACGCAATGTATCTCCCAGATGAAAACCCTTCCGCTCCCCCATATCGTCATCCTGAACGGACGAAAACGTTCTCTGTGTGAAAAAAAACAGCCAGAACAAGTGGGGACTGAGCCGAAGGATCTGACACCATACATGTGAGACGATTCCTTCCCTCGTATCGTAGGAGTGACTAGTGACTGGTGACTTAAATGCTACTTCCGAGCATTGCCCCAATAAAAAAAGGCGGCGAAGCCGCCACCTCAACCCTGAACCTTGAACCCTGAACCTTGTAAATGATTAGTTTCTTCCCTTAATCAGCAGCTTCCTACACCGTCATCCCGAGCGCAGCCGAGGGATCTTTATTGCACTGCCGCCATATGCACACATGCGCCCTCACTCAAACGACACCTTGGTGCTTCCTTTTTCGCCTT